>Ga0182006_1000185_pt1 | contig 64803 bp, 63 predicted proteins | sample Sormic07211104_1_FD_123022 | JGI IMG/M metagenome (GOLD analysis project Ga0182006, IMG submission 123022) | Rhizosphere microbial communities from Sorghum bicolor, Mead, Nebraska, USA - 072115-104_1 MetaG | ecosystem: Host-associated > Plants > Roots > Rhizosphere | place: USA: Nebraska...
CCGGCGATTACATCGTCGTGATCAACGCCGAGAAGGTGGCCGTGACCGGTGCCAAGCTGGACGACAAGATGTACCACCGCTTCACCGGCTACGTCGGCAACCTGAAGACCACCAGTCTCAAGGATCTGCTGGCCACCCACCCGGAGCGCGTGATCGAGATCGCCGTCAAGGGCATGCTGCCGAAGAACCCGCTGGGTCGTGCCATGTACCGCAAGCTCAAGGTGTACGGCGGTGCCGAGCACCCGCACACCGCGCAGATGCCCCTGGCGTTGGAAATCTAAGGAAAAGCACATGGCTACCCAGCAGAATTACGGTACCGGTCGCCGCAAGACCTCCGCCGCCCGCGTGTTCCTTCGCAAGGGCACCGGTGGCATCGTGGTCAACGGCAAGCCGCTCGACCAGTTCTTCGGTCGCGAGACCTCGCGCATGATCGTGCGCCAGCCGCTCGAACTGACCGAAAACGTCGACAAGTTTGATATCATGGTCACCGTCGCCGGTGGCGGCATCACGGGTCAGGCCGGCGCCATTCGCCTCGGTATCTCCCGCGCCCTCGTCGAATACGACGAAGCGCTGAAGTCGCCGCTGCGCAAGGCTGGTTTCATGACCCGCGACGCCCGCGAAGTCGAGCGTAAGAAGGTCGGTCTGCATAAGGCCCGCCGCGCGACGCAGTTCTCGAAGCGCTAAGTTTCAGCGCTTCAAAGTTCGACGCTCCACGGTCAGAGCGCGTCGAGCCAGGTTTATTGGGAGATCGTCTAACGGTAGGACGACAGCCTCTGACGCTGTCTATCTAGGTTCGAATCCTAGTCTCCCAGCCAAACGGAAAAAGCCCCTGAGAAATCAGGGGCTTTTTTTTGTTCACATTTCTTACGAATGAGCGGAATCGGCAGGGTGCCCGCGGCGCCCCTGCCGATGAGGGAAAGTGCAGGTATCGACCATGGGCTGCCCGGCCCTGGACGGCCCAGGGTCGAGTTACCGGTCCGGCGCGATCCTCGCGCGGGCTAGCCAACCTGCCATGGGAATCCCGACATGCGTACTTCGACCCGTTTCGCGCTTTGCACCCTCCTCGCGCTGCCGCTGGGCGCGACCGCCGTACACGCCCAGAGTGCCCTATCCGGCCTGGGGCAGGCATCCACCAGCGCCGTGGGCGACGTCAGCTCCAGCTCGAACTATCACGTGTACGTATTTACCCGCGGCGGCACACGCTACATCCAGGTGAATGACGCCAGCGGTGCCGTGCGCGGTGCGTTCGCCATCACGGCCTACAAGGCGGTCGGCTTGCCGATCGGTTCCGACGCCAGCCGCGTAGCCACTCCGGACGAGCCGTTGCCCGCACCGGCCGTGACCACCGGCGAGACGGTGTACCGGGACAGCGCGATCCAGGTGTTCGTGGCTCCTCAGCCCAATGGCACCATGCAGCTCATGCTGGCACCCGGTGACTGCAAGAATCCGGCGGAATGCAGCTCGCACGGCCCCTGAGTGATACGGGGCGCCGGGCATAGCCCGGCGCTCTTCCGCGGCTTCAACCGTGGTGGTGAGAACCCGCGTGGGCGACCAGTGGATGGCTCGCTGCGAGGCGACGCGCCACCCTGACCCCGAACAGGAGCGACGTGGTGATGGCGAAGGCCAGGACGACCTGGGCCTGAATCATCGCCGGGTCGCGAAGCTCGAACGAGGTCGAAGCCATGGCGATGCTTGCCAGCATGCCGCCGACGGCGCTGCCGTGCCAGCCGTGCCGCAGGGTAAGCACGACAACAGGAAGCGCCATGGCCATGCGCACGCACTGCAGTGCCGTGCCATCCAGTTGTGAAGCCGCAACCATCAGCAAGACGAGGGTAGGCATGGCGATGAACAGTGCGTCGCGCGTGAGGCTGCTATGCCACACGGCCTTCAGCGTCACCACGCCGCCGGGCTGGAGCGCCAGTCGCTCGCGCAACGCCAGGATCATCGGGGTGAGGGTCAGGGCGCCGAGATAGGCACCCAGGAACCACGCAAGGAAGAGGGGAATCGTGACCGCCGGTGCCTCGGAGCCATCGCCCATCGACACATTGGCCAGGGCCGCGCCGTTGGCGATGCCGTTGATCACCGCGCAGACCATGGTCGCGACCATGATCATGCCCATGTGGATCTGGCCGTCTTCACGGAACAGACCGACGTGCTTACGCATCCAGGCCACGGCCGGCATCATCAGCGCGATCGGGGGGAACGACACGATTACGGCCCAGAGGACACCGAATGCCGAGGCATGCACGGCGGCCATTTCGGCGATCGGCAGCGTTTCACCGACTGCCAGGGCGAGCCAGTAGCGTCGCGGAACGAGAAAGAGGCAGGCCAGGCGGAGGCCGGCGGGCAGCATCCAATGCGAGAACGATACGTTGCGCGTAAGCTCATAACAGGCGGCATAAGCCCCGGCGACGGCTAGAAACCGTCCCCAGGCTGCCAGATCCCTGTTGAATGCGCCCATAGTCGCCCCTCTGCGATGCGGCTAGTTTGAAGGGTTAACGGCCTTACCGCCATCGAATACAGGGCTGCAGACGACATTTGCCGATTCCGCACGCGGATTGCGAACGCGAATTCCCGATGGAGGAGGGCCCGCCGGTTCAGTCCGTGTCGCCCGGCCCGCCCTTGCCACCGGTGGTTCCCAGGTGCAGTTCCTTGTCGAAGGCTTCCTCGACGTCGCAATACGTTTTCGCGGCCTGGGTGGTACGCGTCTGCCGGAAGGAAAGCCACGGCTCGCCCGGCGCTTCGTCCTCGTTCCTGGCAAGGTCGTACCAGGTGAAGTGCACGGGGGCAGCGTCGGCAAAACTGTCGCCCATGTCACGCTGGGCGATCACCAGCATGACGCGTTTGTCGTCATCGGAGCGGAGCAGCCGGAAGTCGTGAAGGACGCAGTCGGCGCCACCGCCCACGGTGATCTCGAGACGTTCGGATGCATCGGCATTCGCCACCTGCCCGAACACGGGGACCAGGTTCCAGGATGCCTTCTCACCGGCCGCCTTGTCACGGGCGTAGAAGCTCACCACGTCGAATCCGTGGGCGTTGTAGTTTTCCCGCCAGGCGCGCACCGCCATGGCCGGCTCGCCCAGGAAGGTCAGCTGGTTCACCCCGTTGTTTACGGGAAGCACCTTGAGACCAGCGCCATCGGCGGCCACGGTGGAGCTCGCGAATACAGCAACCAGGGCCAGGTATCGAAGCGATGTCGGGCGAAGCATGCGCGGGACGTCCATGAGAGCGAGGCGCGCAGTGTAAAGAATCGATACGACGCGTGACCTACCAGCGAAGCACGCGAGGACCGATCAAGGCGCCGACCACGGCCGGGATGGCCATGCCGAGCAGGTACCAGATGGACCAGAACGCAGGCGATATCTCCGGGCAGTGCAGGCAATAGGCCACGGTGGCGGTGGCCCCCGCCAGCAGGCCCACGGCCGCACCGGTGGCGCGCAGCCGCACAGGCGCCATGCCGCGCACCGCCCAGAGCATGGCTGCAAACGCGGGGGTGGAAAGCAGGGCAATGAGGATGGGGCAGACGCGCCAGGTGTGGCCGAGCACCAGCGCCAGGCGCGCATCGACGGGAACCTGGGTCAGCACCGCGGCCATTCCGATCCAGGCGACGGCGACAGGCGCCGCCACGCCAGCCCAGCGGTTGCCGATACGAACGCCCGGGCGGGACAGCCGCAACGTCAGCCACATCGCGGCCGAACCGATGCATGCGGGGTAGGCCAGCCGCAGCCAGAACATCGGCCATCGGACCACTTCGTTCAGATCCCGACGAAGTCCCAGCCCCACTGCCATCAACACCATCGCGGCGGCGAGGCCTAACAGGAGCGCCAGCGCGAAACGACGGCCAGGCGCGCGCCGGTCCACCGGCGGCGCCGCGTTTGCGAGCATGGCGATGAGATCGTCGGTTTTCATACGCTGCCCCGGATACGTGCGGCCAGTGCCTTCAGGCCGCGATGCACGCCCACTTTCACCGCCGATTCGGAGATGCCACAGCGTTGCGCCGCCTCGGCGACGGACAGCCCCTGCAACTTCACGAAGACGATCGGCAGCCGGTGGCGGTCCGGAAGCGCCTCCAGCAGGCGACCGACATCGCGTCGCGCGTCGGTGGGGTCGACATCGGACTCGACGAACAGGCGGCCATCGTCCTCGAAGGGCTCGTGCAAGGCTTCGCGTCGCGAGTGCGCGCGGAAGAAATCCATGAGCTTGTAGCGTGCAATCGCATGCACCCAGGCGGTGAGCGGCTGGTCGTCGCGATAGGTGTGACGTGCGTTGTGCACGGCGAGAAGGGTCTCCTGGAGGATGTCTTCGACGTCGGCCTGTGCACGGGGAAGACGACGGCGCAGGTAAGCGCGCAGATGGGAACCGAGACCGTCGAGAAACAGCCGGTACTGCGCGGTATCACCGCCCAGGCCGAGGACGAAGCAGTGACGCAGTTCCGTTTCCGTGGCTGAAAGCCGGTCAGTCATCCGATCCGTATCCATAGGCAGGGATATAGCCATGCCTGGCCTGCTATCGCAAGCGCCTGGGTTCAAGCCTGGCGACGACCTCGCAGGAGCCATGACCCCGTAGTTCGTTCGTGCGGGGCGTTTGGTTACAGCAGGGAGAAAAGAAAAACAGGGACGATGCGTGTAACCGATCCCGATGGGGTCGCGAACTCATTCGTGAAGCCGGACATCGTGTCCGTCCCTGCTCGAAAGGAGTTCCCATGAACCATCGTCACGTTACCTCCCTCGCGTTCACCCTCGCGGCCCTGGTTGCCGGCGTCGCGCACGCCGATACGCAGAAAGATGCGAAAAAGCCGGCCGTCGAGAAATGCTGGGGTGTCGCCAAGGCGGGCCAGAACGATTGCGCCGCGGGTCCGGGCACCACCTGCGCCGGTACGGCCAAGGCCGACTACCAGAAGAACGCGTGGAAGAACGTCCCGGCCGGCACATGCACCGCGATCCAGACGCCCAAGGGCAACGGCTCGCTGACGAAGGTCGGCTGAGCAAGCCTGATGAGCATGCCACCCGCCGCCGGCGTCGGTTTCAAGCCGCAACATTTCGACGCTGCCATGCGCAGTACGTCGGATGCGCTGTGGCTTGAAGTGCACCCCGAGAACTATATGGCGGAGGGTGGCCCGCAACTGGCGATGCTCGACGCGTTGGCGCGACGCTTTCCGCTCTCGCTGCATGGTGTGTCGCTCTCACTCGCGGCGGCGGCGCTGCCGGATGCGGCACAGTTGCAGCGCCTTCGCCGCCTCATCGACCGGGTCGAGCCGGTGCTCGTGTCCGAGCATATGGCCTGGTCGAGCTGGGCGGGACGATATGTGCCGGACCTGCTGCCGTTTCCGCGGACGCACGAGGCACTCGCGCACCTCGTGCGTAATGTCGTCCATACCCAGGATCGGCTCGGGCGCCGGATATCGCTGGAGAATCCTTCGCACTATCTGGTTCTGGAAGGACACGAGTGGAGCGAGACGGACTTCCTAGGCGAGCTAGTCCGTCGCAGCGGATGTGGATTGCTTCTGGACGTCAACAACGTGTACGTCAGTACACATAACCTGGGTGAAGATCCCCTCGTCTACCTGGACGACTTTCCACTTCACGCGGTCACGGAAATTCATCTCGCTGGCCATGCCGTCGATGACACCGGCGCGACGCTGCTCATCGACTCGCACGATGCGCCAGTCGCGGACGCGGTATGGTCGCTCTACCATCACCTACTGTCCCGTGGTTGCGTCCGGCCGACATTGATCGAACGCGATGGTGACGTGCCGTCCTTCGCGACCCTCCTTGCCGAGCGGGAACGCGCGCATACCTTGCTGCTCAGCGAAGGCATGGCGGCATGAATGGGCTCGCAGGTTTTCAGGGCGACTTCGCGGACGCGCTCGATGGCGACGCCACCGCCTTCGCGCCTGCGCGCCAACCCGCCTTCGCCATCTATCGCAATACAGCCATGCGAGCCTGCCTCGATGCGCTGGAGGCGAATTTCCCTGCCGTCGTTTGCCTGGTCGGGCGCGAGTGGTTTCGCGCTGCTGCCGCCATCCATGTCACGCAATCGCCACCGCGCGACCCGCGGCTGACGACGTATGGCGAGGCATTCGCCGAATTCCTCGTCGCCTTCCCGCCGGCGTCCGAGTTGCCGTATCTGGTGGATGTCGCACGTCTGGACCGGCTCTGGGTGGAGAGCCTCGTCGCGGCCGATGCCAACGTCCTTGCTGCAACGACGGTCGCCTCCCTGGGCGCGGATGCCCTCGGCGCACTCACGCTCCGTGTCCATCCGGCGGTGCGCCCGTTCGCCTCGTCGCTACCCGCCGTTTCGATCTGGCAGGCAAGCCGGGCTGGCATGGCCGTGGGCGAGGACCTGATCTGGCGGACCGAGTGCGCCGTTGTCACTCGCGTCGACAACGAGGTGTGCGTCACGCCGGTGGAAGCGTCGGCACTGCGTTTTCTCGAGGCCATTGCCGAGAGCTCCTCGCTGGCCGACGCCGCATTTTCGACCCTGGACAGATACCCCGACGCCCGCATCGATCTCCTCCTGGCCAGCCTGCTCGAGGCTGGCGCATTCGCCACTTGAAGGATCCGTCATGGACTCGCTCGCCCCATCCCATGCTCCCCGTTCCACCCTGGTGTCGCGATGGAACGCCCTTGCCGATCGCATCGGTGCGCTCGTCGGACATTCGTTTCTCGCCCTGGTCGCGCGGCTGTCCATCGCCGCCATCTTCTTCCAGTCGGGTCGGACCAAGGTCGAAGGCTTCCTCACGATCACCGACGGTACGTATCAATTGTTCGAAACCGAGTACAAGCTCCCGCTCATTCCACCGGAGATCGCCGCACACATGTCGGCCTACGTCGAGACCTTCGCGCCGATGTTGCTCGTGCTCGGCCTGGCGACACGTCTGTCCGCCACTGTCCTGCTCGGCATGACCACGATCATCGAGATCTTCGTCTACCCCGATGCGTGGCCCACCCACTTGTCCTGGGCGGCCATCCTGCTGTATCTCATCGCGCGTGGCGGTGGCCGGATATCGGTCGATCATGCGATCGGTGTGCGCTGAATTGCTTTTCGTTTTCGTGTAACCAATGCCATGCCCTGCACGAATCACTTCATGCCACTTCGGCAAAACCCAAAACTCCCGGAGATCGACCATGCATACCGCCACCCATAGCATCGCCGCAGCCGCCGCCATCTTCGCCGTGTCCGCCGCGGCGATCTCCGTCCCGGCCCAGGCCGCCGAGCAGGGCGCCGGCAAGACCGTGCATTGCTACGGCATCAACAGCTGCAAAGGCACCTCGGACTGCAAGTCGGGCAACCACGCCTGCAAGGGCCAGAACGACTGCAAGGGCCAGGGTTTCAAGGCCGTTTCGATGAAGGAATGCTCGGCTCAGGGTGGCAGCACCACCGCGCCCGCCCAGTAATCCACCTCGCCCGGTCGCCACGGCGACCGGGCCCTTCCCGGAGTACGTCATGCTTCCCTCGTCGCTGCCTGCGTTCCATGGCTTCGGTCTTGGACTGCGCGTCCCGCACTACGCCGACTTCATCGCGACGCAGCAGCCGGTCGACTTTGTCGAAGTGATCTCCGAGAACTTCATGGTCGACGGTGGGCGTCCACTCGACATCATCGATCGCGTTCGCGAACGTTACCGCGTGGCCCTGCACGGCGTATCGATGAACCTCGGTTCGATGGACGAAGTCGACATCGACTATCTCCGCCGGCTGCGTGAGCTGGCGCATCGGGTCGATCCGCTGTGGATCTCCGATCACGTCAGCTGGACGGGCATCGACGGCTTCAACTCGCACGATCTTCTCCCGCTTCCCTACACGGAAGAAGCGCTCGACGCCCTGGCGGCAAACGTCGCCATCGCGCAGGACGTGCTCGGCCGCGCGCTGGTGCTCGAAAACCCCTCCACGTACCTTGCCTTCGCCGACTCGACGATGACCGAGGCGGCGTTTCTTTCGGCGCTGTGCGAACGCACGGGGTGCTACCTGCTTCTGGACGTCAACAATATCTACGTGAGTGCCACCAACCACGGCCTCGACCCCGATGACTGGCTGGATGGGTTGCCGCTGGAGCGCGTTCGCCAGGTACATCTGGCCGGACACAGCCAGGGCCGCGACATGTTGATCGACACACATGACGCGCCCGTACCGGATCCGGTCTGGCAGCTCCATGCGCGATTCGCCGCGCGACTCGGTCACGTCGCCACGATGATCGAGCGCGACGATCACATTCCTGCCCTGGGCGACCTGCTCGCCGAACTGCAGCGGGCTCGCGACATCGCTGCAGTCGCAGCGCGCCGGGCTGCATGAACCTCGACCAATGGCAGCGCCGTTTTGCCGCCTCGGTGTCCGGCACCGGTGGGCACGCTGACTTTGATACCCGCGGCATGCGCGTCTATGCGAACAACTACCGTGGGCAGCTCATCACCGCGTTGCGCGATGTCTATGCGAAAACACGGCTCTGGCTGGGTGACGAAGCCTTCGACGGCCATGCCGCACGTTACGTGGACGCGCACGCTCCGTCGTCATGGACGATAGACGCCTACGGCCATGACTTCCCGGAGATGCTCGAGGAGGCTTACCCGGACGATCCCGACGTCAGTGAACTGGCGTGGCTGGACGGCGCCCTGCGCCAGGTGTTCAGTGGCGCTGATGCCGCGGCGGTCGATGCTGCCGCGCTGGTGGCCGACGATTGGGACCGCGTGGAGCTCGTCTTCGTTCCGAGCATCCGCTTTCGCCGTTTACGCAGCAATGCCGTAGCGATATGGAAGGCGCTTGCCGACGAGGCCATGCCGCCGGGATCCGTCGAACTGAAGGCCGCGGGCGGCGTTCGCGTCTGGCGCAGGGAGCTCTCGCCGCAGTTCGCCAGCATGGATGCCCATGAGTGCGATTGCCTCGACCTGGCACTCGCGGGGGCCACGTTCGGCGAGATCTGCGAGCTGCTCGGTCGCTGGCATGGTCCCGGCTCAGTCGCGGTCGAGGCAGGGACGTTGCTCCGCACGTGGGTGGGAGATGGCCTGGTTCGGCGTCTGCGCCAGGGATAAACGCCCTTACGGGGCCGGACAATGGTTGACCCGGCCGGCGGGCGCATCGACAATCCGCACACTTCAAGCCTCGCGAGACCACGATGGACGACGACCCCAGGCTCCCGTTTCGACGCCGCTAGTGGGCTCCCCGTTCGTGTTTCGCGGCCGGTAGCCGCCCTGGCCACCGGCAGGTCGCCCCGCTTGTGACCCGCCTCCCGTTTTCCCAGCCGCAACGTTCGGCAGGGAGGTAAGTAATGCGCAACCTTTTCATTCTCGCCTTTGGCGCGCTCCTGGTCGTACTCGCGTCGCCGTCGATGGCGTCCGGTGGCAGCTACCTGGTCGACGATGCGTCCACTGCGACGCCCGGTCGTTGCCAGCTGGAAAGCTGGCTGCAGGTGTTTCGTGGCGGTACGCACACCGCGTGGACGGTGCCCGCCTGTGGTGTCGGGCCGGTGGAGTTCGGTCTCGGTCTCGGCGGTCAGTCCCATCCGGGACGCAACATGCAGAATCCCTCGATCAAATGGCAGCTGCGAAATGGCGACGACGCCGGCATCGGCCTTGCTGTCGCCACGGATACGACCCTGCAGAACGGTCATCGGATAAACAGCAACGTCTATGCCGCGAGCAACTTCGGTATCGACGACGAACGTCGCCTGATGGCAAACGTGAACCTCGGCATGACCCGTGCGGAGCAGGGCGCATGGCACCGGCTTGCCGGCATCGGCGTCGAATTCGCGGTGACCAAACAGGTCGCCTTGCTCGCGGAGCGCCTGTGGGCAGCACGGCTGTCCCAGGCTACACAAGCGGGCGTGCGTTACTACTTCGGCAAGGACGACGGAAACAGTGTCGACCTCGTTGTGGGTCGTGAGCGCGAGCGCGCCCTGCCGACCTCACGCTGGGCCACCATCGGCCTGAACCTCGCCTTCTGAACGCACCGGTTAGACTGCGCCGATGAACGACGACGATCACCTCACCCATGGCCTCGCGGGAGACGAACTGACACCAGACTGGCCGCCGCTCACGCTGGCCGAGGTGGACGTGCTTCTGCGTCGTTATCCCGGCCGGGGCGCCGTCGAGGCATTGCGCTGGCGCAGTCCGCGCCCGTTATCGGCCGCCGGGCTGGTAGGGACGGCGACGGGCGAGGTCTTCGTCAAGCGTCACCATCGGAGCGTGCGCTCCGCGGCGACACTTGCCGAGGAGCATCGTTTCGCCGCGCACCTGCGCGAACGTGGCATACCGGTACCGCAGGTGTTTCGAGACATGGGTGGCGAGTCCGCGGTCGCCATCGATGAGTGGGTATACGAGGTGCATGAGCCAGCGGTCGGTACCGATGTCTATCGCGATGCGTTTTCGTGGTCACCGATCGGCGGCGTCGCCCATGCACGGGCTGCGGGCGAGATGCTCGCGCGACTGCACGTGGCGGGGCGGGATTTCCAGGCGCCGCAGCGTTCCACGCACATTCTTGTCGCGCGCGCGGAGATACTGTCGTCGCCCGATCCGCTCGGTGCCATCGCCGCGGGCCTTCACTCACGGCCCGCCCTGAACGTCTATTTGCGTGAGCGTGACTGGCGCGCGGAAATCGCCGAGGCCATGGCACCCTGGCACGAGCGTGCCGTCGCGGGCATGTCCCGGCAATCGCCTTTGTGGACCCACGGCGACTGGCACGTCTCGAACCTGTGCTGGAGCGACGCAGGCGACAACGCGCGAATCACCGATGTCCTCGACCTGGGCCTGTCCGCGGAAACATTCGCGCTGTTCGACCTGGCCACGGCGATCGAGCGCAACGCGATCGCGTGGCTCGATATCGCGCGAGGCGATATCGGTCGTACCGACCTCGCCCTCGCACTGATCGACGGTTACCGCGGCATTTGTCCGCTGGCAACCGACGACCTGACGCTGTTGGCCGACCTCCTGCCGATCGTTCATCTTGATTTTGCGTTGTCCGAGATCGAGTACTTCGAAGGCGTGACCCGGCGTCGTGACCACGCCGATGTGGCCTACCACACCTTCCTGCGCGGCCACGCCGCCTGGTTTACCGGCCGCCATGGACAGGCCCTGCTGGACGCCATCCGTCACGCCGGCGGGCATTTCGTGGTTCAATAGCGGTTCTAGAAGCGGGGGTGCCTGGCGTTGCCAGGCTGAGAGAGTCCCTTGGAACCTGACCCGGTTAGTACCGGCGTAGGGAGCTTGCAGAGCCACGGACGTCCCAGGACGACGTGGCTCGCCGTCGCTTCGTCCGTGAACCTGAAGACGACGATGACTTTTTCCCGTACCCCACTCGCGCTGGCCCTGCTTTCGATGCTCGGCGTAGCGCACGCCGCCGATGACGCCGCTCCCCAGAAGGCTCGTACGTTGTCGACCGTGGATGTCCATGCGACCACGTCCACCGGTTACCAGGCCGCCGATTCCCAGCTCGACACCTTCGGCAGCTTCGGCAGCGCGCCGCTGCACGACACGCCTGCGGCGATCACCGTGATCACCCGTGCACAGATCGACGACCGCCAGCCGCGGACGCTCAGTGAGCTGGTGCGCGGTGACTCGGCCATCAACGACAACTATGCGCCGGCGGGCTACTACCAGGACGTGTCGATTCGTGGCTTCCCGCTGGATCTGGCCACGGGCTTCCGGTTCAACGGCATGATCATGTCGGCCGAGCAATTGCTCGCGCTCGAAGGCAAGGAACGGGTGGAGGTGCTCAAGGGCCTTGGCGGTCTGGAAGCCGGTGTGGTCGAGCCGGGCGGGCTCGTCAACTATGTCAGCAAGCGTCCCGCCGAAGTCCACACGGTGACCATCGGAACGGATTCCCACGGATCCAACTACGAGGCCGTGGACCTGGGTACGTGGTTCACGCCGTCGCTCGGTGTACGCGTCAATGCCGCCAACGAGAAGACGCACGCCGCCATCGAACATACCGACGGTCGTCGCAGCTTCGTGTCCATCGGCGCGGACTGGAAGATCACCGACCAGGCGACGTTATTGCTCGACACCGACTACCAGACCAGCGGACAGCGGTCGGCGTCGGGCTATCAGTTGCTTGGTGGCACGCAGATCCCCGAGCATCCCAGCCGCACGCGCCTGCTTGGCTACGAGCCCTGGCAGCGCCCGGTCGGCATCCATTCGAGCAATACCTCGCTGCGCTTCAACTACCGCTTCAACGACAGCTGGAACGCGCAGGTTTCCGCGGGCCACAGTCATACGGTGATCGACGACAATGTCGCCTTCGCCTATGGCTGCTTCTATGCCGCCTCGTGCGCTTCGGGCGCTACGCCGGGTTACTTCTTCGCGCCTAATGGTGACTACGACGTCTACGACTATCGGAGTCCGGATGACACGCGACAGAACGACGAGCTTCGCGCGGTGCTCACCGGAACGTTCGCGACCGGATCGATCGATCACGAACTGAACGTGGGCGCCAGTGCGTTCCGCCGCACTGTCGACCAGCGCGCCTATGTGTATGACTACGTCGGCACAGCGAACATCGACGACCGCGTGCCGCCCTACTTCGATCCGTCGCCGAACGAGCCGGGCCCGTCGGAACGACGCCTTACCAGCTGGCAACGCACACTGTTCGCGATCGATCGCGTCCACCTCGGTGAGACCTGGCAGGTGCTTGCCGGCGCCCGCCTGGTCAAGCTCGACGAGCGCGCGTACGACGACACCGGCGCTCTCGAGCGCGATACGCGCATGACCAAGACGCTGCCGCAGGCCGCCGTGTTGTGGCAGCCGGTCGCGCCTTTGACCACCTATATCAGCTATGGGGAAGGGCTTTCCCTGGGCCGTGAGGCGCCGTACTGGACATCGAACGGCGGCACGACGTTGGCGCCGTTGCAGTCGCGCCAGGTCGAGGCCGGCGTGAAGTATGCGGTCAGCGACGCACTCGACCTGCAGGCTGCGGTCTATCGCATTCGACAGGCTTACCAGTTCGCGCGCCCTGACGATACGGCAGAAGGCTTCACCTTCGTCCAGCAAGGGCAGGAGGTGCACACCGGTCTCGAGCTCAACCTGGCGGGCCGCGTGACCGATAACCTGCGTCTCACCGCGAGCGCCAACGTGATCCGTGCGCGCGCCGAGAACACGGGCACGCCGGACTACGAAGACCACCAGGTCGTCAACGTGCCCCGTTGGCGGACAGCGGTATACGCCGACTACACGCTTCCGTTCGCCCCGCAGTTGGCAGTACTTGGTGGCTGGCGCTACGCCGGCACCAATGTGGCGACGCCCAACGGCGACACACGCGTGCCCGCCTACCACGTCTTCGATGCGGGCCTGCGTTTCGTCACCGCGGTCGGTGGCCACGCGATGACCTGGCGCCTCAACGTGGACAATGTGTTCAATCATTTCTACTGGCGTGACACCGGCACGTCGGGTGGCGACAGCTACCTCTTCCCCGGCATGCCACGCCTGGCCCGACTGTCGATGACTTATGACTTTTGAGCTTTCACTGTTCGAACTTTCCGCCGCGCTGGTCAGCGCGGCCGGCGTTTGGCTGACCGCGCGGCGCAGTCCGTGGTGCTGGCCCGTAGGACTGGTGTCGGTGATTGCCTATGCGTGGATCTTCGTCGATGCCAAGCTCTATTCGGATACCGTGCTGCAGGTGATCTTTGCCTTCCTGATCCTGTACGGCTGGCAGCGCTGGTCGAGGAATCTCGATGGCAGCGGGCACGTCCGCGTGGCGCAACTGGACACGCGCAGCGCCATGCTGCACCTGGCCGTCGGCACGGCGGCGGCATTAGCGCTCGGTTATGCGATGCACCGGTATACCGACGCCTCCTTGCCGTGGCTCGACGCGGCGCTCACGGCGTTCAGCCTCGTCGCCCAGTGGTGGCAGGCTCGCCGGCATGCGGCCGCGTGGTGGCTATGGATCGCCGTCGACGTCATTTATGTGGGTGAGTATGTCTACAAATCGCTTCCCATAACGGCCGTGCTTTATGTGGGCTTTGTTGCGCTCGCCGCATTCGGTCTACGGGCGTGGCGTCGCGGAATGGCGTCGGAAAGTGCACTATCGGACGCCTGACCGAGACCGAGAAGGCTGCGCCATGACCGATCGAGCACGCGAGCTTGCAGACAAGCTCATTCGCAACTTCAACGAGGCGCCCTTCGAACGGCTCGTTCGCGAGCCCTTGTACGACGCGATCGGCGGACGTCTCGCAACGGGTACCGCCGCGCAGAAGCTGGGTGCTTCGATCGATATCGTGGCGCCTGGAAAGATGTCCTGCCCGTATCACTTCCACTATGCCCAGGAAGAGATGTTCGTCGTGCTGGAAGGCGAGGGCACGCTACGCGTTGCCGGTGAACGGCTCCCGGTACGTGCCGGTGACGTCGTCTTTATTCCGCCGGGTCCCGACTATCCGCACCAGTTCATCAACACCTCGGATGCGCCGCTGAAGTACTTGTCCATCAGTACGCGGGAATCGCCGGAGTTCGTCGAGTATCCCGATTCGGGAAAACACTCGTCCATCGTGAGCAGGCCGGACGGCTCACGTTTCAGCTATGTGCAGCGGATGGAAAACGGCCTGGACTACTGGGACGGCGAGCCCTAGAGCGCACCAGCCGGCTGTACGAGCACATCGAGAAAGGCCTGTGCGAGGCGACCGGGCGCTTCGCCGCTTCGTGCGCGATAGCCCACGACGATTTCCCAGCACGGTTCTTCGTTCTCTGCGATGTCGGCGAAAGCGATCGGCCGTGCATGGCGGTCATCGCGGCGGATCTTCGCGATCGACTCCGGAACCAGTGCGATGCCCAGGCCCTGCGCGGCCAGTTCGATCAACATGCCCATGTCGTTGACCTCGAAGCGCGTGCGCCGGGTCAGCCCCGCCTCGGTGAATGCGCTGTCGATGAGCTGGCGCATGCCCCAATCGGCGCGCAGGTCGACATAGCTCTCCTCGGCAAGATCGCGCAAGGTGACATCGTGGACGCCGGCCAGTCGATGCTTGGGTGGGCACACGGCTACCAGGCCCTCGCAAACCAGCAACTTCGTGACCACGTCGGCCACCGGCGCGGCGGGCGGTTGGGTGAATGCGATATCCAGGTGACCGTCGCGCACTTCTTCCAGCAAGTTGGCCGAGCCGTCGAAGCGAAGCTCGATGTCGATGCCGCCGAAGGCTTCGCGGAATCGCCCCAGCGTCGTCGGCAGGTCGATGAAGGGGGCGAGGCTCTGGATGGCGCCGATGCGTAGCCGGCCGCGTGCCAGGCCGTGCACTTGGGTGACCGCCATGCGCGCCGAGCGCGCAGCGTCGAGCACCCGGTGGGCTTCTTCCAGCAGGACGCCACCGGCCGCGGTGAGCGCCACGCTGCGCGTGGTGCGGACGAACAGCGGGCCGCCGAGTTCTTCCTCCAGGCTGCGGATGGTCTGGGAAAGGCCGGACTGGACCACGTTGAGCCGCTGGGCGGCACGCGTGAAATGGCGCTCCTCGGCGACGGCGATGAAATATTCGAGCTGCTTGAGGTCCACGGCTTATTAAGTCTCTCGGATGCTTAATTCGATCAGAATTTTCCATTTTACAGATGAATGGGCGGGAAGCTAACGTGGGCCGGTTCACTCCCCACAAGGAATCCCCATGGAATATCGACTGCTTGGCCGTTCGGGCCTCAAGGTCTCCACCCTGACGATGGGCACGATGACGTTCGGCGGCCAGGGCAAGTTCGCCTCGGTTGGCAGCTCCGGCGTCGACGAAGCGCGTCGCCTGATCGACATGTGCATCGATGCCGGCGTGAATCTCATCGACACCGCCAATGTTTATTCCGACGGTCGTTCGGAAGAAATCATCGGTGAGGTGCTCGGCGGCAAGCGTCCGAAGGACGTGCTAATTGCGACCAAGGCGCGCTTTCCGATGGGCGATGGTCCCAACCACGGTGGCCTGTCGCGCTACCACCTGATCCGCGAATGCGAAGCCAGCCTGAAGCGACTCCGCACGGACGTGATCGACCTCTACCAGGTTCACCAGTGGGATGGCCTGACGCCGCTGGAAGAGACCCTGGAAGCGCTCGACACGCTCGTTCGCGACGGCAAGGTGCGATATCTCGGTTGCTCCAACTATTCCGCATGGCACCTGATGAAGGCGCTCGGCGTGAGCGAGCGTGAGCACCGCCAGCGTTTCATCAGCCAGCAGATCCATTACACGCTGGAAGCGCGTGAAGCCGAATACGAACTGCTGCCGATTTCGATCGACCAGGGTCTAGGTGTGCTGGTGTGGAGCCCGCTTGCCGGTGGCCTGCTCTCGGGCAAACACCGCCGGGATGCCAAGGCGCCGGAAGGTTCGCGCCAGCTCGCCGGCTGGACCGAACCGCCGATCCGCGACGAAGAGCGGCTGTGGCGCATCGTCGACGTGCTGGTCGCGATCGCGCAATCGCGTGGCGTGTCGGGCGCGCAGGTCGCCCTGGCCTGGCTGCTCGAGCGTCCCGCGGTGACCTCGCTGGTGATCGGTGGTCGTACGGAGGCGCAGTTCAAGGACAACCTCGCCGCCGCCGAGCTGAAGCTCACGGCGGAAGAGCGTCAACGTCTGGATGAGGTCAGCGCACCGCCGGTGCTCTATCCGTACTGGCACCAGCTGATGACCGCATCGGATCGCCTGGGCCCGGCGGACATGCCTTTGCTTGCGCCGCACCTGAAATAAGCCACGCGTTCGCCATCGCCGATATCCCCGGCGATGGCGAACGATGCCGGATCAGCTTTCCGGCGGCAGCAGCGGCACGCAGCTGTCGGCCGTGCACTCGATGTGCAGTCGCCTAGAATCGGACGTGTACGTCGGATCCGGGAGCTACGAATGACGTCGAGAGTGTTGCCGTTTTTGCTTATCTTGTTTTGCGGTGTCGCGTCGGCCGAGGCGACAGAGGCCATCCCCGACGTGCTGCTGGCGATCCGTGCGCAGGCCTCGCCCGGATTGGTGGCCTTACCTGGGTTCGAGGCTACGGGAACGCAATCCAGCGAAGGACTCGACGCCCAATGGCGCGAGATCGTCGATCGTCGTTCGGGTGCCTATGCGACCACGGCGACGCACCCCGTGCGCTCCACCGCCGATGGCCTGGACGCCGAAGGACGCTGGCATCGGGATGTCTCCGGTGGCGTGCACCCCTTCGATTCGGACGAAGCGAAAGTCGTTGCCGTGACGGAGGCCTGGTTGCTGCGTTATGGCTGGCTCGACAACGACCGCACGACCTATCGCGATGAGGGCGAGGTACGTGAGGGTGGGAGGACTCTGCGGAGAGTTGTCGCGACGCCGCCGGATGGGCGGGACGTCGCGCTGTGGTTCGACGAGGCCACGAAGCAGCTACGGCGTGCGCAATGGCGTTCCTCCTTCCTCACTTTTACGCGCGACTTTTCCGACTACCGTGACACGGTGGGTGTGTCGCTGCCGTATCGATTCGTGACGGTCGCGAAGACGGATAGCGGCACCGAAGACGGCAGTGAAGCCGTGCGGATCGATCGTTACCGTCGCCTGGACGACGCAGCGCTCGCGACGGCGCTCGCCCGTCCGCCCAGACTTCCTGGCGACGTGACGATGCGTGGAGAGACGCAGGTCGCCAGCGTACCGATGACACTGGAAGGTGGCGCGCTACTGGTCGATGTCTCGATCAACGGGGCGGCGCCATTGCCCTTCATTCTCGACACCGGTGGCCACGCCATCCTCACCGAAGCGGCGGCAAGGAAACTCGGCGTGCGTGGCCAGGGTAAGGGCGTCAGTACCGGCTCCGGTCCGGGTTCGATGCCCACCTCGTACGCACACGTCGATACCCTGGGACTGGGCGAGGCGAGCGTGCGTGACCAAACTTTCCTGATCATGCCCTTTGGCTTCGGTTTCTCGGATCGGGGCGAACGCGAGCCCATCGCCGGGATCCTCGGGCTTGAAGTCTTCGAGCGTTTCGCGGTCACGTTCGATTACGACCGACGTCGCCTGTTGCTCGCCCCGTTCGACGTCGGTGCGGCGCCGGCGGCGCCGACGGGAACCTCCGTGCCGTTGCGCTTCACGTTCGACATGCCGGTGATAGACGGCACGCTGGACGGCAAGCCGGGTGTATTCGGCATCGACACGGGTAATAGCGGACGCCTGCTCATTTTCCCGCAATGGCTGGAGCGCAATGGCCTGATCGATCGCTACCGCAAGGGTTATGCCCTGGTGGGCGGCGGTGGTGTCGGCGGGCCGTTCGTATCGCGACTCTCGCACGTCGAGTCGCTCGGCATGGGCAGCCTTATCCTGCACGGGCACATCGCCCAGCTCACGCCGCCGGATGCCGGTGCGACGGCCAATGTGAGTGAGGCGGGAAACATCGGCCAGGACGTGCTGTCCCGGTTCACCGTCCACATCGACTACCGTCGTGCCGCCATGACGCTGGCACCTCGCGCGGTCGCGGCCAAGCCTGGCAATGCCGACCCCGGCCTGCGCGCCGGACGCAAACCGGATCAGCCCGACCGCTTCATCGTCTCCGCCGTCGTGCCGGGCAGCCCGGCGGCGAAGGCAGGCATTCGCATTGGCGACGCCATCCTCACGGTGAACGGCGTTACGGCGGCACGCCTCGGCGGCTGGGGTCTGCGTGACGTCTTCGACCAGGCAAGCGACGGCCGGGCGGTGGTGCTGGGCATGGCGAACGGGCGAAAGGTGACACTCCGCCTCGTCGATTTCGCACCGGGCTAATTCGTGGCTTTTTTCAGAATCCTTCCATGGGCGGAAGCCGCGGACTCCCGCATCATGCACCGGTCGCCGCAAGTCATCGGGTGGCAACGGCCGGGGCGTGGGACGCGCCCCGGCCGTTCTTCGTTCAGGGCTTCGGCGACGAGCCCCAGTCGCCGGGGGTGAACGTCAGATGGAGAACGGTACGCGTGCCGTCCTCCAATGGCGGATGGTAGTCGAGTGTGGTGCAACCACCGGCCAGCTGACGCTTCGACGCCAGGGCCATCGCCTTCGCCATCTGCGCGCCATACGCCGGCGTGCCCGATCGCGTGAGCTTGAGGGCCATGCGGAAACCGTCGGCGCTGACACCATCGGGAAGATCGCCCGGCAACGATTCGCCAGGTTGAAGGGCCACGATGTCCATCTTGCGACCGCACGTGCCCGCGCTGACGACTTCGACGCCATCGAGCAGGTTTCTGATGAAGACGTCGGCATTCTCGGCAAGCGAGTCGACGGCGTCGACCGTGGTGGTCAGCCGTATCTTCACGAAATACAGCTTGCGGTAGAACAGGTAGGTTCGGGAGGTCAGCATGTCCTGCTGCGCATCGAACACGATCGGCAGGAAGCGGCCCTCGATCTTCTTGCCGCCGGCCAGCGAAGCGGTATACGCGGCTTCGTCGCCCCACCAGACGTTGCGGTAGATCTCCTGGCGTTCGGCATAAGCCACCGACTCGCGAAAATCGTCCGCCGCCTGGTGCAGCATCTTCGTGCTGTCGCCTTCCCCTGCGGGGTAAATGAAAACGTCGGCGATGATCCATTCGGCGTGGTCGATGCGATAACGCAACGAGACGCCAGCGGCGATGTCGCCTTCATCGGCGTAGTTTTTCACGCCAGTGAGCGTGGCGTCGGACAGCCGCTTGGGCGCAATGATCCAGGTGTCGTCCACCACGCCGCGATGGCTGCCTTCGTCGGGCAGGGCGAACGGGGGCGCCGCCGGTGCTTCCTGCGCATGCACACCCAGGCCTGCCGTCAGGCCGAACAGGACGGGAATCACCTTCCACCGCAACATCGTCAACACAACCCCTGGAAAATCGAACGCGAACCCCGTGTGAGCACTATAGCCATCCGTACGTGTCAGCGGGAGCGTCGGGATACATGGAGTCGACGACGCAGAAAAGCCAGGGTCAGCGTTTCCAATTTCCGGGGGAAACCCACGCCGACTTCCGGCACGCGGCGATGCAATTCGCCATCGAGCCAGCCCGCGAACACCTCCGGGTGGATATACGACGCGCGACACACCGCCGGCGTGTTGCCGAGCACGCCGGCGACCTCCTTCACGGCGGCGGCCAGGACGGCCTTCACGGCTCGTTCGCCACCTTCCTCGGGCAAGGCTGTGGCAGACAGTATGGCGACGGCATTGACGGTGCCGCCCCAGGTACGGAAGTCCTTCGCCGTGAACTCGCCCCCGGTCACTTCCCGTAGGTAGTCGTTGACCATGCCGGAGTCGACGGGCTGGCGCTGTCCTTCGTCGTCGAGATACTGGAAAAGCCTTTGACCAGGCAGGTCCTGGACCTTGCGCACCGCCTTCACGAGTCGGCGGTCGTCGAGCGTCACGTCGCGCCACTGGCCGCTCTTGCCGCGGAAGTGGAACTCGATGCGACCCTGGCGCGCGGCGACGTGGCGCGAGCGCAGGGTGGTCAGGCCAAAGGAGTTGTTCTGCTTCGCGTAGGCGTCGTTACCGACGCGGATCATGGTCTCTTCGAGCAGGCTCACCACCAGCGCCAGCACCTTGTCGCGGGGCAGCCCGGGCAGTGCGAGATCCTTGCGCAGCCGTCGGCGCAGGCGTGGAAGCGCTTCGCCGAACTCCAGGATCCGTTCGAACTTGTTACGGTCGCGCACGCTGCGCCATTTCGCGTGATACCGGTACTGCTTGCGCAGCCGCGCATCGCGCCCGGTAGCCTGGAGGTGGCCGCGTTCGTCGCGGCAGATCCATACCTTGGTATAGGCCGGCGGTATGGCTAGGGCGCGGATGCGCGTGAGCACGTCCTTGTCGGTTATCCGTTTGCCGTCGACATCCATGTAGTAGAACGATCGCCCCCGTTTGCATCGGGCGATGCCATTGTCGGTGTCGCATACGTAGACGAGCCCCGCCGCTTTCGCGTGGGCTCGTTCTACGTCGGTTACGACGAGGGCGACGTCGGGCGGCTTTCTGGACATGGCCGGCAGTGTGTGCCGGCCGGCAATCAAGACACGGTGAACGTAGCGTCAGTCGACGCGGCAGTAAACGGCCTTGAGGTAGCGGTTCTCCGGGACGTTGCTCGCCACCGGGTGGTCCGCGCCGGCACCGTCCACATGGAGTACCTGGATGTTGCGGCCGGCGTTGAGGGCGACGCGGCGGATCATCTCGAGGAAATCGTCCTCGCCGACCAGGCCCGTGCACGAGCAGGTCAGGAGGATGCCACCCGGCGCGATAACGTCGAGCGCCGTGCGGTTCATGGCGAAATACTTCTTCAGCGCGTTGACCACCTGGTTGCGGTCACGCGTGAGCTTGGGCGGATCGAGGACGACGGCATCCCAGGTGTCGCCGCGAGCGATGGCCGCGCGCAGCCATTCGAAGACGTCACCCTGCTCGAATGTCGCCTCGACACCGTTCAACCGGGCATTCTCGCGGGCGACTTCGAGGATGGCCGCATCGGCGTCGACGCCGATGGCCTCGCTTGCGCCGGCCTTCATCGCATGCACGGCAAAGCCACCGGCATTGCAGCAGAGGTCGAGCACGCGGCGCCCGCGTGCGAGCTGGGCGAACCGGCGGCGGTTGTCGCGCTGGTCGGCGAAGAAGCCCGTCTTGTGACCCAGGCCCGGTGCGGCGTGGAATGCCAGGCCGTGCTCGTGAACGTCCACGGCGGAGGGTGCATCGTTGGAGCGGACGTCGAACGACTCCTGCCGCTGCACGTGCTCCTCGGCGAACCAATACAGAGATGCGCCGGGAAAGTGGCGTTGCAGCTCGGCGTGGATGGCCTCGCGGAAACGCCACATGCCGGCGGCGAAGTACTCGACCACGAGGTGGTTCGCGTAGCGATCGACGACCAGGCCGGAGAGTCCGTCGCCTTCACTGTGGACCACGCGCCAGGCGTCGCTCACTTCGTCCAGCCGGAGCAATTCACGGCGCAGCTCCACGGCCTTGGCGATGCGCGAGGCGATCCAGCCATCGTCGATGGCCTGGTCCGCGTCGGTAGTGAGCAGACGCAGGGCGACGCGCGCATGACCGTTCCAGAATCCACGCCCGACAAAGCGGCCCTTGGCATCGAGTACGTCGACGACGCTCCCGGGCGGCAGGCGCTCATCGGGTTTGACGATCTGGGCCGACCAGACCCACGGATGGCCGGGGACGCGGTCGGTTTTCAGGCGGATGCTGGGCAGGACGGGGCTATTCATCGGCGAATGATACCGGGGCTCAGCGACCGAAGCGCAGGATCAGCCAGGAAACCAGGGCCAGCAGGTTGATCCCCAGATGCGCGGGGGAGGGCCCGCCGAGGGTGAGCAGCCAGCCATGGGTGGCGATGGACCAGTCGAAACCCAGCCGCGGGGCATGCTGCAGGGTGATGAAGAGATTGGCGAACGCACCGCTCGACAACGCGTAGCTGAACACCGGTGTCGCAATGAGGGGCGCCTGGAGGAACTGCGCCCAGATCGACATCTGCGTGCCGCGGCCGTCATTGCTGGCCAGCAGGACGCCAGCGACGAGGATGAAGGCGAACAGCAGCACGCCGAGCACGGCAACGATGGCGTCCACGCCACTGAAGCGGCCGCCGAGCAGGCGATCGAACTGATGGACCAGGCCGAACAGGCCGCCGGCGATTTCAAAGACGGCGATAACGCGGGTGAAAAAAGAATGCATGGGGTCTCCGTGTGTTAGAGGTCGTCGGCGATCTCGTGGAGATCGGCGATGTGCTGCTCCCACCAACGCGCCTCGGCGGCGAAGGGGAACGCGGCGGGAAAGGCCGGATCGTGCCAGCGCTCGGCGATCCATCCCGCGTAGTGCACCTGGCGCATCGCACGCAGCACGGGTATCAGGGCCAGCTCGGTCGGATCGAAATCACGAAACTGTCCATAGCCTTCGAGCAGTGCTTTCATCATGGCGTCGTCGCCCGCCAGCATCCACAGGTCCTGCACGGCCGGGCCGGTGCGTGCGTCGTCGAGGTCGACGAAGTGCGGGCCGGCGTCTGTCCACAGAACGTTGCCGGGATGGCAGTCACCGTGCAGGCGGATGCGTTGCACGGGGCCGACGGTATCGATCCGGTTGGCGACCGCGGTGTCGACGCGGACCGCCGCGTGGCGATAGGCGTCGAACAGATGGGCTGGCAGCAGGGCGGAGCCCAGCGTCGCGCGCATCGGCGCTTCGATCATCGTTGCGCGGTCGAGGTTGCCGCGCGCCTGGAAACGGCCGCGTGCCCCCACCGCATGCATGCGTGCGAGCAGGCGGCCCAGCCACTCCAGCTGATCGGCGGACTCCAGTGAGGGTGCCCGTCCACCGCGCCGTGGATAGAGCGCATAGCGATAGCCAGCGTGGCGCAACAGGGTCTGCCCGTCGAAAGCGAGGGGCGCCACCATGGGCAGCTCGGCGGCAGCGAGCTCGAGGGCGAAGTCGTGTTCCTCCGCGATCGCCGCGTCGGTCCATCGACCCGGTCGGTAGAACTTGGCGACGACAAAGCCGCCATCCTCGAGGCCGACCTGGAAAACACGGTTCTCGTAGCTGTTGAGCGTCAGCAGACGGCCGTCGCTCCACGAGCCGGCCGCATCCACGGCGGAGAGGACGACATCGGGCGACAGCGCCGCATACGGCGCAGCTTCACTCACGAGCGGAGATTTCCCGGTGCGCCGCCCGGTGAAGGAATCACGGCCATGGTCAGCCGCGAAAGACAGACCAGCTTGCCCGCTTCCTCTTCGATGCGGATTTCCCACACCTGGGTGGTTCGGCCCAGGTGGATGGCTTTCGCCGTGCCGGTGACCAGGCCGCTGCGCACGCCACGGATGTGGTTCGCGTTGATGTCCAGGCCCACGGCGATTTCCTTCTCCACGTCGAGCGTGAGCAGGGCGGCGGTGCTGCCAAGCGTCTCGGCCAGCACCACGGAAGCGCCACCGTGAAGCAGTCCGAAGGGCTGCTGGGTGCGGTGATCCACGGGCATCGTGCCGCGAATCCAGTCGTCGCCGACCTCCGTGAAGTGGATATCGAGCGTTTCCATCATCGTGCCGCGGCTCCAGCCGTTCATCCGCGCGAGGTCGATGGGTTGCTTCCAGATGGCCATGGCATCGTCAGTTATTGGGCAAGCCATCATTGTCCTACAATGCGCGGGTGCCCACCGTAACCCTGACATCGTCCGGCAAGCGATTCGACGCCGCTGCCGACGAAACCGTGCTCGAAGCCGCTCAGCGCGCGGGAATCGCCCTCCCGTATTCGTGCCGCGGCGGTGTGTGCGGAAGCTGCAAGGCTACCCTTGTCGAAGGTGAGTGCTCCTACCCGCGCAATCCGCCGATGGCCCTCTCCGGCCCGGCGCGCATGCGTCATGCCATCCTGCTCTGCCAGGCGGTTCCCACCGGCGACATCGTCATCCAGGCGCGCGAGATCGCTTCGGTCGAAGACATCCCTCATCGCCGCGCCGAAACCGTCGTGGCCGAGCGCCGCATGCTCGCCCCGGACGTGGTTGGCATCTGGCTGAAGCCGCTCGGTGATGACCGGCTCAACTGGCTGCCCGGCCAATACCTCGACGTCATCCTCGACGATGGCAAGCACCGGCCGTTCTCGATCGCCAGCGGACCCCGTGCCGACGGCGCGATCGAACTTCACGTGCGGCACGTGCCCGGCGGCGGTTTCACCTCATGGGTGTATGAGTCGCTGCAGGTTGGCGACCGGCTGACCATCGAGGCGCCGCTGGGCACCTTCGTGCCGCGCGAGGATTCCGAGCGCCCCATGCTGTTCATGGCCGGGGGTACGGGCTTTGCGCCGGTGAAGGCGATCGTCGAGCACTTCATTGCGCTGGGCACGCGCCGGACCATGCATATTTACTGGGGCGCCCGGATCGCGGCGGATCTGTATCTCGCCGACCTCGCACGCGGGTGGGCGGCGGACATTCCCACGGTCACCTTCACGCCGGTGCTGTCCGATCCCGAAGCCGCCCGCGACAGCGGCCTGCGCTTCGGCCTCATTCATGAGGCCCTCCTTGAAGACTATCCGGACCTGAGTGCCTTCGACCTTTACATGGGCGGGCCGCCGGCGATGATCGCGGCCGGACGCCAGCTGTTCATCGACGCGAACCTGCCGGAAGACCGGCTGTACTTCGATTCGTTCGATGTGGCGCCCGACGTGCTGGATGCGATTTTGCGGGGTCGGGCGGGGATTCACGGGCTCTAGGAAAGGGTCCGTCTTTGCCGCTTCGTTGGCTTTCGCCGATGAATCGGCTCCCACATTCTCTTACTTCTTGCCCTTGGCGACCGGAAGCTGCGCGGTCTGCCAGGCGTAGGTGCCGCCGTCGAGCACGAAGACCTTCTGGAAGCCGGCCTTGATCAGGCGGTTGGCCGCCTTGCCGACGCCGCGGCCGTCCTTGTCGATGAGCACCACCGGGAGGTCCTTGGCCTTGCTCAGGTCCTTCTGCGTTTCCGGGTCGAACTGGCTCATGGCCACGTTCTTGGCGCCCGGAACGTGGGCCTTCTCGAAATCGGCGCTGGCTGAGAGGTCAATAATCAGCGGCGTATCGCGGTTGATCAGCTGGGTCAGGCCGGCCGGGGTGAGGGTCTTCCACTTGCGGAAGAGGGTCATCACTTCGCCGCCGAGCAGGGCGAGCAGGATTGCCACGAACAGCGCGACAAGCGCCAGATGGTTGCTCGCGAATTCGGGCAACTTGTGCAGTACGTCGTTCATCGGGTGTTTGCGCGTCCCAGTGGGGATAAACGGCCGATTATATAGGCTTTACTTCGGCGAGAAGTCGGGCAGGCCGGTCATTAGCCACCACTTCTTCTTTTCGCGGTCGTAGCGCCAGCGCTGGTGGTCGACCACGGTGCGCTCGGACTGGGTGTTGACGTTGACCACGTTGATCTGGACGACCTGGACCACTTCATCGTCGCCATCGGGGCGCGGACCGCCGCCTTCGTCGTACCCGGTGACGCGGAGCTGGCCCAGTCGACCGCTCTCGATGGAGCTCATCGGGTGGTCCTTGGCGTAGTCCTTGTCGATGAAGCTCTGCGCACCTTCCCAGTCTCCCCAACGGATGGCGGAGGCATAGGCGTTGGTGCTGTGGGTCAGTGCTTCATTGCGTACGTCGGTGGCGCAGCCGGACAGCAGGGATACGGCAAGAGCGAGGACGAGCAGGGCGATACGGCGCATGGCGGGTTCCATCGTGGCGTCGGCCGGCATTATGCCCGGCGTTTGGCGACGAAACGCGCATCCAGGCTGGCGAGGGGTTTTCCATCGGCGCCGGGCACCACGCAGGTGAAGTCGCCACGAGCCCTGCCACGGGCCTTCAGCATGCCGAAGAAACCCTTCCAGTTGGCGCCAGGGGCCAGCGTCGCCTCGGCGCGGAGGTCGGCCCAGATGGGATCCAGGTAGCGCACCGTGGAATCGGCGACGAAGACGTCGCAGTCCTCGCCGCGCTGACGCAGCACGGCCTCGACCAGGGCCCAGCAGGTCAGGGTCATCAGGGCGACGATGCTGCCGCCGAAGGCACATGCCTTGTCGTTGATGTTGGGCAGCAGCGGTGCGGTCATGACCAGACGCATGCCATCGAAGCTGTCGATGCTCACCGCCATGGCCCGCGCGAGGGGAATGCCATCGAGGATAAAGCGCTCGAGATCGGCGAGGGAGATGTCGTTGGGAGTCATAAGCGGTGAAGTCTACGAGGCAAGGCAAACCGTTCGCACCCGTATGGCCGAACCACGACCTTCGGCAGTGGTCCGGAACGCGGCAGCTTCCTATCCTGAGCGCTCAGTAGCAGGATGCTTCCGTGAGCCGTAGTCACCCCCTTCGTAATGTCACTGTGGTCATCACCCGTCCCGCGGGTACCGCCGGTCCGCTTTCGCGGCGGGTACGCAAGCTGGGCGGTATTCCGGTCAGCGTGCCGGGCCTGTCGCTTCGCGCCACGGCAGATGCCTCGGCCGTGGATGCCGCGCTGCGGGCCGCCCTCCAGGGTGACGTGCTCGTCTTCACCAGCCCGGCTGCCGTGCGTTTCGCCGCGGATGTGCTGCCGCTGGCGACCCGGGCCACGGTGATCGCCGTGGGTCGCGGCACCGCCCGTGCGCTGAGAAGCGCCAACCTCCCCGATGTCCGTTTTCCGGACACCTCGCAGGACAGTGAGGGCGTGCTCGGGCTCCCCGAACTGGCGACGGTGAAAGGCAAGCGTGTCGCCCTCATCGGCGCCCCCGGCGGCCGGGGCCTGCTGCGCGAGCAGCTCATCGCGCGCGGTGCCGTTCTGGACGAGGTCCACGTTTACCACCGCGTGGCCCCGCGGATCGATCGCCGCCATATCGATCCGCTGCTGAAGCTGGGCCACCGCTCGGCGGTGCTGCTGTCCAGTGCGGAAGCCCTGGATCACCTGCATCGCGCGCTGATTGCGCCAGCCTGGCGGCGCCTGGTCCAGGCAGTCGCCGTGGTCAGCAGCGAACGGTTGCGCGACATTGCCCTGGCCACCGGTTTCGAGCGGGTGGTCGTGGCCCGCTCGGCCCTTCCGGGCGATCTGCTCGCTGCGGCCACCGAGGTCTCGTTCACGCGCCGTTGAGGGATGTATTCCATGCGTTGCCGTATGGCCTGCTAGCATGCCTCGCATGACGACCGAGACCCCACCGACCGCACCCATTCCGGCGACGCCGGCCCCGGCCGCTGCGCCTGCATCCGCCAGCCCACGTCGGCCGGCCGACCCGGCGCCTCGGCGCGGCGGTGGCGCCCTTGCGGTGGCTATCCTGATCTCGCTGGCTGCGCTCGGCGCCGCTGGCTACACCGCGTGGACCGTCTGGACCATGCGCCAGGACCTCGGCGCCGCCAATGGCCTTCGCGGGCAGGTGGACACGCTGCAGGGCACGGTAGACGGCCTGCGCGACGACAACGCCAACCTGCGCCGCCGCGTGAGCGACGCCGATGGTGTGAACCGGTCGGCGCGCGAAGAAATGCTCGGCGTGTCCGAACGTACGAAAAATCTTGAAGACGCCGTCGCCAATCTGTCCGAGCGCAGCCTCAGCGGCCATGACGCGATGCTTCTCGACGAGGCGGAATCCCTCCTGCGCATGGCCAAGGAGCGCTTCGCTCTCTTCGGCGATGCCAGTGCCGCCCTGTCGGCTTACGACCTTGCCGACAAGACGTTGGCAGGTGTGAACGACAGTGCCTTTGCCGCCGTTCGCCAGAGCCTGACCGCCGAGCGCGAAGCACTTGCCGCCGTCGCGCCGACTGCGCGCGCGAACGATCTCGCCACCCTCGCGGACTTGCGTGCGCAGATTCCCACGCTGCCGCTGAAAGACCTCGATGCGCCGGTGGGCGACAACGAGACACGTGGTTTCTGGCAGCGCGCCGGCGATGCGCTCGGCAGCATCGTCAAGGTCAGCCATGACGACGGCACACCGATGGGCCTCGCCGACGATCGCATCGCTCGCGAGCTCGCCGCGTTGGATGTCGCTCATGCCGAGGCGGCCGTGTTGGCCTACGACGACCTGGGCCGTGCAGCGGCGCTGAAGCGTGTCGACGCCACGCTCGCCGCACGTTTCAACCCCAACTCGCCCGCCGTGCAAGCCGCGCGAACGCGTGTCGCCGCGCTTTTGGCCAGCCAGGCCAAGGGTACGGAACCGAAACTGGGTGCCGCGCTCAGCGAACTGCGTAACCTGCGTTCGGTGCATGCGCTGCAGGCGACGTCGGCTGCTGCCCCGGCACCCGCCTCTGCGTCGACGGCTGCTTCGAAGGCCACGCCATGAAGCTCTGGCGCTGGATCGTCGGTCTCATCCTGGTCGCGGTCATCGCGGCTTTCGCCTGGCACTGGGTCGCGGACGATCCGGGCTATGTGCTGATCCACCTGCGTGGGACGACCTTGCAGCTGACCGTGGTCAGCGCCGTGGTGATCCTACTGCTTGCGTGGGCGGTGATCGCCGCGCTCGTCACCCTGATTCGCTGGCCATTCGGTGCGTTGAACAGCCGCCATCGCCGGCTCAGTCGTCGCCGTCTTGCCGATGGCCTCGTGGCGCTGATCGAAGGTCGGCACGGCGAAGCCGAGCGCGATCTCAATCGCGCGGCGCGCTATCCGTCGGTGCGCGGGCCCGCGCTGCTGGCAGCGGCGGAAGCGGCCGAGCGTCATGGCGAATCCACGCGCGCGCTGGAAACCCTCGACCTCGCCGCACAGGAAACCCCGCGTGCGGCGCGTGTACTTCGCGCCCGCCTTGTACGTCGAGCGGGCCGATCCACCGAAGCAGCGGCATTGCTGGCGCCGGAGGCGAACAGCGCATCGCTCACACCATCGGGTTGGATCGAATACGCCGAGGCGTCGCTGGAGTCCGGCGATGCCCGCAGCGCCGTGCGTGCACTGGAGCCACTGCAAAAGAGTGGCGAGCTCGGTGCGCGTGCGTTCGCCGACCTCGAGAGCCGAACGGTCGCGGCATACATCGCCAGCGCGCCCGACGGCGCCTCGCTTTCCACGCTGTGGTCGCAGCTTCCGAAGGGCCAGCGCCGATTGCCGGCAGCCGTTGACGCTTACGCACGTCGCGCCTCGACTTCCGGCCAGAGCATGGCCGCGATGGACGAGATCGAGACGGCCCTGCGTCGCGAATGGTCGCCATCCCTCATCGCTACGTACGGCAGCATGGGCGCTGAAGATCTCGAACAGCGCCTGCGCCGCGCGGAGGGCTGGGTCGATACCCACCCTAACGATCCCGCGTTGCTAACCGCCGTCGGTCGCATGTGTGTGCGTGCGCGCCTGTGGGGCAAGGCCAAGCCCTTCCTCGAACGCGCACTCGCCATCGAGCCGAATGCGAACGCATGGGAAGCGCTAGGCGACGTCTATGTCGGCGAAGCGCATCCGGAGCTCGCGCAGCGTTGCTATCGCAATGCGCTGGCGCTTGCCCGGGGTGAAGCCACCGAAGCGTTGCCTGAGTCGCGCAACCATCGCATCGATACGCGTGTCACGGCTGTGGAAGAGCGTGACCAGCATGGGGTGCCGCGGCTTTCACCGTAAAGCAGTCAACCGGCACGTAGCCAATGCGCGACCGGTCTCGGTGTACGCGGCCGGTTCGTCGGCAGGGCGGGCAGCGTGCTGGCCATAGCGGCGCAGCAGCGATGCGCAATCCAGCGCGATGCCGGGGTGGTGTCCGAGGACATCTTCGTAGGTTTGCTCTTTCGGCTTCGGAATGGTGTAAACCATGAGGACCGCGCTGGCTGCCACGATCAGCGGCACGGTCCACCGGCGAAGCAGGCGATGCGTACGCGCATGGCTAGTCTCGAACTGCGCATGCCAGCGGCTGGCCAGGTCCCGGGGCAGCTCGATGATGGTGAACTCAGGCAGCCGACCGTCGAACGTGGCGATAACAGGCCAGCGCCGGGCGAGCGATGCTGGCAACGGTCCATCGTGGGCACGAGCGCGTCGGACGAGCGTCAACCATTCGAGGCGGTGAGCTGGTGAAAGCCGGTACCAGTCCGTCGACTGCGACATGGCGCGAGTAAGCCACTGGCCAGCGTCACCCAGCGCCAGGCGCTGACTCGGCTCGGCCCAGTCGAACACGAGGGCGGCTACATGGAAGAGTGCCACGCCGTGCGCCATGGCGCCGCGGCGGAGAGCATCGATAAGGTGCAGCTCGAATTGGGCGCGCGCATCGATGTGCCTGCGCCGCAATTCATCCATGACGCGCTCAAGGGCGATGTCGACATCGTCTTCGTGCACCTCGCGCAAGGAGGCCTGCAATTGTGAGAGCGCCTCCGTGGCGGCGATCGCGGCATCGTCGTGGTCCGACGTGCGTGACGACGTGGCGTCGTTGTCGTTACCGTGGTCGGGTGGCGCCGCGGACCCGCCGGCATCGCGCCACGCACGGGCCGCTTCGTAGGCCTCGCGCACGCGTGCGAAAGCGACCGGGTCGGCCGCTTGGTCGATTTGTTTCAGGCGCTGCGCGTAGGCGCGCCGGATGGCCTTTTCATCAGCGTCGGTGTCCAGGCCCAGTGCGGCGAGGAACCAATGGGGGGATGTCGCATTCATCGCGCAGTGAGCTCCTTGCCGGGGCGGTGCCAGTAACCGAGGCGAAGGCAGCGTTCGCCTTCGGCGCGCATGCGTTCCGCGCGCTCATCGCCGACGTGGTCGAGCGCGCCCGGGCGATCCATGTCGACGTACAACGCGGTGCAACGCGCCAGGCGTTCGTGATCGATGGTCGCCGCGTCCACGGTCGGCCCCCCGTCGAACAGGTAGGAGGGTAGGGGTACCGTGCCATTCGCGATGAGCCGGGCCATGCCAAACAGCAGGACCACCCCGACGCCCACGCCGCCGATGGGCCCGGACAGATGCCGCTTGCGGCGCTGGAATTCGCTGGGCGCGCGCGGTACGGCGTCATGGTCCTGGGCGTTGAATCGATCACGCCAGACCGTTTGCTTGTCGGCACCCAGATGCAGACCCAGGTAGGCAGGGAAGTCGGCCAGCGCTGTCGCGACGCGCGGCCAATCGCGGATCAGTGACGCAGGAATGGTTGATGCGGCCTCCGCCTGATCGAGCAACTCGACGATGGCCTGGCGCGCCCGGGCAGGGACCTGTTTCCAGGCGAGCTCCTGGGCGACGACGGTTTCGATCCATGTCCCGCGGGCACCGAGCGGTGCGAGATGCCCGAGCTCGCTCCAATGAAAGGCGTCACCGAGCGCGGCAAAAATGGCGACGCGATGGCCGATCGACGCATCGATGAGAAGGTCGATCAAGCGTTCCTCGAAGCGCCCGGGCGCGTCGATATAACCAAGGCGCAGACTGGATATCGTTCGCGCGAGCAGGTCGGGGAGTTCGGCCGAAGGCGTTCGCTGTGCGGTCGCAGCGAAGGTATCGGCGAGGCGCAGCGTGTGGGTCAGCTCGTTCGCGGGAGATGCGTCGATACACGTGCTTTCTCCCATCGCTGCTGGCGCTTCTTCGCGCATCGCCTGGGGAGGCTCGTCTCGCATGTCCTTTCCCGACGGCGTGGCAAGCGAGGTAGACGTCGCCGCCCAGGTCAACGCCTGCTCGTAGGCGTCGCGCAGGCGCGCGAACGCAACCGGATCGGTCGTTGGGTCGATGCGCTTGAGCAACGCGGCGTAAGCGCGCCGGATTGCCCGGGTGTCCGCGTGTCCCGGCACACCCAGCACATCGAGGAAATCGAACTCGCTCATCGTCTCTTTGCCCACTGCTCGCGGCATGTCTTGAGGAGGGTTTCCTGCTCCGACCCGCTTGGTGGGCTGTAGAAGGTCGGGGTTGTACCGTAGCGCTTCAGAACCCACTCGCATTCGGACGTGTAGGGCGACTGGGTGACAGTGACCCGGTTCCCCTGGGTGGGGTAGGGCTGGCTGACCCGCGCAACTGGCGCGGGCGGCGCCGACACCTGCGGCGCGACGTGGTTGTCGCCGAGGAACCGGCCCACCTGCAGCAACACGAAGATCGCCAGGCCGAAGCCGACGAACGGCTTCTTAGGAGTCTCCCGCCGCGGCTGGTGGGAGCGCGGGGCGTCGATATCCGGCATCGCCGCCGCGCGTGCCGCATCGAATGCTTCGTAGCGCTGGCGCCATTCCGCCTTGCGCGCCGGGTGCAGGTACAGGCTCAGGTACTGGGGGAATTCGTCGAGTGCGCCGCGAACACGCGGCCAGCTGCGCATCAGGTCTTCCGTCAGCGGGGCGTCGGCCTCGCGTAGCGTGTTGAGGATAGGTGCGCGCTTCTTCAACAGCACCTGGTGCCATGCGTCTTCCTGGGTCATCACGGCCTCGATCCATCGGCCTCGTGTTCCGAGGGCAGCAAGACGGCCCAACTCCTCCCAGTGGAATGCCTCCCGGAGCGCGGTGAAGATTGCCGGTCGGTTGCCGACCGCGCCAGCCATGAGCATGTCGATCACGCGCTCCTCGAAGCGTCCGGCTGCATCGAGGTAGCCGCGTCGCAGTCCGGCGATGGCCTTGTCGAGCATCGGTCGTACCTGTTCCGGTGTCGCACGCTGCGCGGCGAGAGCGAAGCCTTCGGCGAGCCGTAGCGTATGCGCGAGGTCGTCCGCGGGCGGCGGTTCTTCGGCGGCGGGGGTGGGAGTCGTTCGGGACTCAGCGACAGCGGCTGCCGCTTCGGTGGCAATCGTTGGCGTGGCGGCAGGCGTTGGCGTGGCGACGACGGGTGCGCTGTTGGTCTTGCCGGCAACAAATGCCAGCGCCTGCTCATAGGCTTCGCGCAGGCGCGCGAAACCGGCGGGATCCGCCGCCTGATCGATGCGCTTCAACAAGGCCGCGTAAGCCTGCTTGATAGCCCGCGCGTCTGCGTCCGTGGTCACGCCCAACACGGCGAGGAAGTTCGTATGGCTCATCGTCCTGTTCCCCTGTCGTCCCTGCTCAGCCCGTCGGCGGGGCGAAGTGGTCCTGTTCCTCGATCACGCGCAGTGCCTCGCGGAACGCGGCGGCGTCGCGGGCGATGGCCCGCCCGTCCTGGGTCGCGAGCACGTGCTCGAAATGCAGGATGTATTGCCCCACGCGATCGCGCAGATCGCCCAGCAGTTGCTCGTAGAGCCGCTCCGCACGGGCCAGTAGCGTGCGGTTTTCCAAGGTATCGCGCGGATGCACCTTCAACGCGCTGAGCACCTTCAGTCGCTCGGCGATCTCTTCCGGCGACAGGGCCGCGTCGCCGCTGGCGATCACGAGGCGTTCGGTCTCGCGATTGGCGACCACCGTGACTTCCACCTCGAGCAGGCCGTTGACGTCATAGGTGAAGCGGACATCGACACCCTGTTGTCCGGCAGCGCCATCGGGCAGCGGCACGGTGAGTTCACCGAGCAGGATGTTGTCGCGGACCATGCGCGACTCGCCCTGGTAGACCTCGATGCGAATCTGCTTCTGGCCACGATCGACCGGGTAGTAGCGCTCGACGCGGCTGACCGGGACGATGGTGTTGCGATCGATGATCGGCTCGTAGAAACCGCTGGCCCGGCCACCGTTCTCAAGTTGGCGCACGACATGCGTACCGAGGCTGTATGGGCAAACATCGGTCATCACGACATCGTCGAGTGCCTTGTCCTTCATCTTCAGGCCGGCCTGTACGGCAGCGCCCATGGCTACGACTTCGTCGGGATTCAGTGCGATCGAGGGGAAGCGGCCGAACATGCGCGTGGCCAGGGCGCGGATCATCGGCATGCGCGTCGCGCCACCCGCCAGCACCACGTTATCGAGATCCGCGGCACGGATGCGTGCATCGCGCAGGGCGCGTTCGATCGGTCGCCACAGGCGGTTGAGCAACGGCTCGGCAAGCTTCTCAAACGTCTCGTTATCGAGCGCCACCGTAGCGGTGGCATCTTTCCAGCTCACCTCGAACCGCGCCGAGCCGGCTTTGGTCAGCTCGCGCTTCGCCGCTTCGGTACGGGCAACCAGTTTCTGCATGAAGTGCGGATCGCCGCGGGCCGCCTCCGGAATGCCGTTGGCGAACGCAAGCCCCGCGATAAGGGTGACGAAGTCCTCGCCGCCGAGCATGTTGTCGCCGGCGCTGGCACGAACCTCCATGACGCCCTCGAACATTTCCAGGATGGACACGTCGAAGGTGCCCCCGCCGAGATCGAAGACGAGGAACTGGATTTCGCTGCCGGCTTCGTGGAGGCCATAGGCCAGTGCCGCTGCCGTAGGTTCGTTGAGCAGGCGCTCCACCTTGAGGCCGGCCAGTTCGCCGGCAACCCGGGTGGCCTTGCGCTGGGCGTCGGAAAAGTACGCGGGGACGGTGATGATCGCCTCGGTTACCGTCATGCCCAAGGCCGCCTCTGCGTCGGCTTTGAGCGCGCGCAGCACCAGCGACGACAGCTCTTCGGGTCGGTAGTCGCGGTCGCCGAGTTGCACCGTGCGGCCGCTGCCCATGTAGCGTTTGAACAGCGAGGCGGTCCGGAAAGGGTGGGTCTGGAGCCGCTCGCGGGCAGCCTCGCCGACGAGGACGCTGCCGTCGTCATCCAGGCCGACGCACGAAGGCGTGAGCACCGAGCCCAGGGCGTTGGGGATCAGACGGGGAGCCCCGTCGACCCAGGCGGCGACAAGGCTGTTGGTGGTTCCGAGGTCGATACCGACGATCATGCGCTGCTTCCCTTGGCTGCATCTCGCCGCGTCCTTGCTGGCATGCTTCGGCAGCCGGCGCGCAGGCGTGCCAGCCGTCATGGCGACGGCTAGCCTGCGTCCGGATGCGCGTTGGAGCCCCTTACAACGCGGTCAGGTTTGCGTAAGCGTAAACCAACCACTTGCTCCCGGCATCCTCGAAGTTCACCTGAAGGCGCATGTGCGCCCCGGCGCCTTCGGCACTGACCACGGTGCCCTCGCCGAACTTGGGGTGGCTGACCCGCTGGCCGAGCGCGATGGGCGAGGCCTCCACGAGCGAACTACTGCCGCCACCGCCTGCGTAGCGGTCGGCGTAGGCCGGTCGCGATACCTGCACACGGGGGCGCAGCTCGTCGATCAGCTCCGGCGGGATCTCTCCCAGAAAGCGCGAGGGGCGCGCCAGCATTTCCGTGCCGTGCATGCGGCGAGACTCCGCGTGGGAGACGTACAGGCGCTCGCGCGCCCGCGTGATGCCCACATACGCCAGCCGCCGTTCTTCCTCGAGGCGATTTTCTTCCTCGGTGGATCGCTGACTGGGGAACAGGCCTTCTTCCATGCCGACGAGGAACACGATGGGAAACTCGAGCCCCTTTGCCGAATGCAGCGTCATCAGCTGCACGCAGTCGTCCCAGGCCTCACCCTGGCCTTCACCGGCTTCCAGGGAGGCATGGGAAAGGAAGGCCGAGAGTTCGTTGAGGCCGGCGTCGACATCTTCCGGCGTCATCTCGAAGCGACTGGCGACGTTGACCAGCTCGTCCAGGTTCTCCACGCGCGCTTCGCCGTTACCACGCTTGTCGTTTTCGTAGAAGTCGCGCAGCCCGGTGTGGAGGATGGCGTGCTCGATCTGCTCGGCGAGGCTCAGCGCCGTCGGTGATTCGTCACTGTCGAGCTTGTCGTGACCGCCAAAGGTGCGCGCCAGGTTGTCGATCATGCCGATGAACGCCTTGAGCGCATTCTTCGCGCGCCCGGCGAGACCGCCGATGGACGCTTCGGTCAGCATAGCCTCCCACATGGAGCTGCTGTCGGTCCGCGCCCGCCGGCGTAACTCGTCGAGCGTGCGGTCGCCGATGCCACGTGGGGGCGTGTTCACGGCACGCTCAAAGGCGGCATCGTCATGGCGGTTCGATGCCAGGCGAAGGTAGGCCAGGGCATCCTTGATTTCGGCGCGCTCGAAGAAGCGTAAGCCACCGTAGACACGGTAGGGCAGGTCGCGCTGGATCAGCTGTTCTTCAAAGTTGCGCGACTGCGCGTTCGAGCGATAGAGAATGGCGCAGTCGCGCGCATTCCCGGTTTCGGCGATGTGCTCGCGAATGCGTTCGATGACGAAGCGTGCCTCGTCCTGCTCGTTGTACGCGGCATATAGCGCGATGCGCTCACCTTCGCCGCCATCGGTCCACAGCTGCTTGCCCAGGCGCCCACCGTTGCGCGAGATGACTGCGTTGGCGGCGTTGAGGATCGTCGACGTGGAGCGGTAGTTCTGCTCCAGGCGGATCGTTTTCGCGCCAGGAAAGTCGTTGAGGAACTGCTGCACGTTCTCGACTTTCGCACCGCGCCAGCCGTAGATGGCCTGGTCGTCGTCACCGACGACGAAGGCCTGGCCGGTACTGCCGGCGAGCACTCGGATCCACGCGTATTGCAGCGTGTTGGTGTCCTGGAACTCGTCGATCAGCAGGTAGCGCCAGCGATCCTGGTAGTGCTTGAGTACCTGGGGATCCTTCAGCCACAGCTCGTGCGCACGCAGCAGCAACTCGGCGAAATCGACCAGGCCGGCGCGCTGGCACTGCTGTTCGTAGGCTTTGTAGATTTCCACGAAAGTGCGCGTGACCGGATGATCGCGATGCTCGATCGCGTCCGGCCGCTTGCCTTCGTCCTTCCAGTTGTTGATCTGCCAGCTGGCCTGGCGCGGTGGAAACCGGGCTTCGTCGAGGCCCAGGCCCGCGATGATGCGCTTGATCAGGCGCTGCTGGTCGTCCGAATCGAGGATCTGGAAACCTTCGACCAGCCCTGCCTCGCGCCAGTGGCGCCGGAGCAGGCGATGGGCGATGCCGTGGAAGGTGCCGACCGTGAGCCCCTGCGTCCCGCCCGGGATGATCCCGTCCAGGCGCGTGCGCATCTCACCGGCGGCCTTGTTGGTGAAGGTCACGGCGAGGATCGCCCACGGAGGTACCCGCTCGACCTGGGTCAGCCAACCGATGCGGTTGATCAGGACACGGGTCTTGCCGGAACCCGCGCCGGCCAGGATCAGATAGTGCCCCGGCGGGGCGCTGACGGCCTCGCGCTGGGCGTCGTTAAGGGAATCGAGGAGATGGGAAACATCCATCTCCCCATTGTACCGGCTGGGGGCCTGGAAGGCCCCGACGAACTCAGCGCTTCTGCGCGATGCCCGCCACGGCCACGAGGCCGCCAATCACGATGCCGGCAATGCCCACCCACTGCGGGATCGACTTGTCGTGCGTGGCCTCGAGCTTGGCCGAACCGATCGAGGCGACCGTATCGGTCTTCTGATAGCTGCCATTACCCAGGGTGATCCACAGGCCGAGGCCGATAAGGATGACGCCGACAACGATGAGACCTGCGCGCATGGTAATTCCTCCCGTTCCAAGTGCCGCCGAGCATGCGGGGGAGAATGTGCAGGTTCTGTGGGCACCGAAGGCTCTGCGCCTCAGCCCCACAGGAATCGACGAAGAACAAAAAAAACCCCGAGAGCCAGGGGAGCTCTCGGGGCCGGGTGGAAGACCGGAACCAGGGGAAGAACCGGTCCACCTTGAGGGGTCTCAGGGAGGTGAGACCCACCGATGGGACGCCGTTGCGTGCGTCCGAATAGATAGACGTTCAAATCGGGACAAAGTTGCAGCCCAGGCACAAAAAAAATCAGCCCTCGTTCATGGGCTGATTTTTCAACGACTTGGGGAAAGACAAAATGTACGACTAAACGGAAAACTTACGTATGGACGGCCAAGCGCGGCCGCGGATGCTTAGCGGACGCTTAGTGCGCCTCGTCCCAGTTGGCTCCGACGCCGATATCGACCTGCAGAGGCACGCTGAGCGAGGCCGCCCCGGTCATGTGCTTCTCGATACCGGCGCGCACTTCGTCGACGGCGTCTGCACGGACTTCGAAGACCAGTTCATCGTGCACCTGCATCAGCATGCGCACGTCGTCGCGGGGCTCGATCCACCCCGAAACGGCGATCATGGCGCGCTTGATGATGTCGGCTGCCGTACCCTGCATGGGAGCGTTGATGGCCGCGCGCTCGGCACCGGCGCGGAAGGCCTGGTTACGCGAGTTGAGATTCTCCAGATAGAGGCGACGCCCGAATAGCGTCTGGACATAACCGTCGCGGTGGGCTTGCTCACGCGTGGCATCCATGAAGGCACGCACGCCCGGGTAGCGCGAGAAGTAGCGACCCATGTAGTCGGAAGCTTCACCGCGATCGACGCCAAGCTGCTTGGCCAGGCCGAAGGCACTCATGCCGTACATCAGGCCGAAGTTGATCGCCTTCGCCGCCCGACGCTGGTTTGTCGTGACCTCGTCGGCGGGTACACCGAAGACTTCCGCAGCCGTCGCGCGGTGCACGTCGCCGCCTTCCTTGAATGCGCGCACGAGGCCTTCGTCGTTGGACAGGTGGGCCATGATGCGCAATTCGATCTGCGAGTAGTCGGCGGCGACGATGCACCAGCCCTCCGGCGCGATGAATGCCTGGCGAATGCGTCGGCCTTCTTCGGTGCGCACCGGGATGTTCTGCAGGTTCGGGTCGGAAGAGCTGATGCGGCCCGTCGCGACGGCGCCCTGGTGGTAGCTGGTGTGCACCCGCCCTGTGCGCGGGTTGACGATGCCGGCGAGCTTGTCGGTATACGTCGAACGCAGTTTGGCGAGGCCGCGATATTCGAGGATCAGGCGCGGCAGCTCATGGGTCTCGGCGATGGCCTCGAGCGCTTCCTCGTTGGTCGAGGGTTGGCCGGTGGGCGTCTTGATCTTCGCGGCGAGGCCGAGTTCGTCGAACAGCACCGCCTGCAACTGCTTGGGCGAGTCCATGTTGAACTCGTGACCCGCCGAGGCGTGGGCGAGCTGCTGTAGCTCCACCATGCGCTTGCCAAGCTGCTGGCTCTGCAGGCGCAGCACATTGGCGTCGATCAGCACGCCTGTGCGCTCCATCTTCGCCAGTACCGGAACCAGCGGGATCTCGATGTCCGTATACACCGCGCGCAGCGAAGGCTCAGCCTCGAGTTTCGGCCACAGTGCGTGGTGCAGGCGCAGCGTTACATCCGCATCTTCGGCGGCATAGCGGCAGGCGGTGTCACAGTCCACCTGCGAGAAGGAAATCTGCTTGGCGCCCTTGCCGGCGACCTGTTCGTACTTGATCGTGGTGTAGCCGAGATAGCGCGTGGCCAGCGAATCCATATCGTGCCGCGTTGCCGTCGCGTTGTAGATATACGACTCGAGCATGGTGTCGTGCGCGAGTCCTTTCACATCGATACCGTAATGCGACAGGATGTTGATGTCGTACTTGCCGTGCTGGCCGACTTTCGGGCGTGAAGCGTCCTCGAAGATCGGCTTCAACGCACCCAGCACGTGCTCGCGCGAGAGCTGCACTGGCGCGCCGGGATAGTCGTGTCCCAGCGGAATGTAGGCGGCCTTGCCCGGTTCCACGGACAGCGACACGCCGACGATGTCGGCCAGCATCGCGTCGATGCTGGTCGTCTCGGTGTCGAAGGCGATCAGCGGTGCGGTTTCGAGCTTCTCCAGCCACGCGGCGAAGCGGTCTTCGGTGAAGATGAGCTCGTAGTCGCCTTCGGCCGACAGCGAGGCGTCAGGGGGCGTGTGCGTGACGGCAGGTGCGGCGGCGGGCGAGGGCGCGGCAGCAGCGGACGTGCCGGCGCTGTCGAGATCCTTCAATGCGGCCTTGAAGTCGTATCTCGCGTACAGCTCGCGCAAGGCGTCGGTGTCGCGCTCGCGCATGGCCAGCTCGGTGGGCCGATACTCGAGCGGCACGTCGGTACGAATGGTCACCAACTCGCGCGACAGCGGCAGGCGCGGTATGGCCGCGCGCAGGTTCTCACCGATCTTGCCGCCGATGCTGTCGGCATGGGCGAAGAGGTTCTCGAGGTTGTGGTATTCACCCAGCCACTTGGCGGCCGTCTTCGGTCCGCACTTCTCCACGCCTGGCACGTTGTCGATGCTGTCGCCCATGAGGGTGAGGTAATCGACGATCTGGTCGGGTCGCACGCCGAACTTTGCGAAGACGCCATCGACGTCCATCGTGGTGTTGGTCATCGTATTGACCAGCAGGGTATGCGGCCCGACCATCTGTGCGAAATCCTTGTCGCCGGTCGAGATGATCGTATGAATGCCCTCTTCGGCTGCCTGGCGGGCCAGGGTGCCGATCACGTCATCCGCTTCCACACCGGGGATGCAGAGGATCGGAAAGCCGAGCGCGCCGACGATCTTCATCATCGGGTCGACCTGGGCTCGCAGGTCGTCCGGCATCGACGGACGGTTGGCCTTGTACTCGGGGTAGAGGTCGTCGCGGAACGTGCGGCCGGGCGCATCGCAGACGAAGGCCACGTAATCCGAACCGGCTTTCATCGTCGTGCGCAGCATGTTGACGATGCCGAACAGCGCGCCGGTGGGCTCGCCGAAGGCGTTGGTCAGGGGAGGCAGCGCGTGGAAGGCGCGATACAGGTACGAGGACCCGTCGATGAGCGTGAGCGTAGGCATACCCCCGATTCTCTCATGGCCGAACGCGGACCGTTTGTTCACGTGGAATGCGGCATGCGGCTTGCTATCCTCGTCAGCCCGCACGGAGATTCCCCATGAACCGCTCGCACGCCCTCGTTGCCGCGCTCGCCCTGGCCCTGGCACTTCCCGTCGCCGCCCAGACCGCCACGGACCCGAAGCTGACGCCGTTGCCGCCGCCGGCCCTCAACGATCCGGGTGTCAAGGCGGGCGAGCCGGACCGCTCCGGTTTGAAGCCCATCGAGCGGCCGGTGCCGTACGACGAGGCCCAGGACGGCCGCACCACGCCGGCCACCTCCGACGCCCAGGGGGCGCCGCGTTCTCCCGTTGCACTGCCTTCCATGCAGGACAATGGCGGCACCGACGCGCGCGGCCAGGAGCCGCCGCAGGTCACCGTGCGCCAGCAGGGTGACGATCGGGTTGAGGAATACCGCACGGCCGGCAAGCTGTTCATGGTCGTCGTGACACCGAAGAACGGCGTCCCGCAGACCTACATGGCCGACCCGGAAGGAAAACTTCAGCACGATCCGAAGAACGGACCGGTCAACCCGGTCTATTACAAGGTGTACGAATGGGGTGCGGCGCCCAAGCCGGTCAACTCGAACTGAGCCGTCGCCATCCAGCCTCATCCATCCAGTTCGGGGTAGTGCCGGAAGATGCCTGAGGTATTGAACGGGATGCGTCGTTCGGAGGCCAGGTAGGCGGCGAGCTTCGGTCGGTCTTCGACGCGCTTTTTCAGATCGCGGAGCAGTGGCACTTTCTGCTTCGCCATGGCCTTGGGAAAGGCGTACTCCAGACCGGCCATGATCTGGAAAAGCGAGAGGTCGACATACGAATGCTCGCGTAGCGGGAACTTGCCGCCGCCGCGTTCCACCGCCTTCTCGAAGTAGTCGAGGAACTTGGGGATGCGGTTCTCGCGGAAATCCTTCGAGCGCTTCTTCGCCTCCGCCTTCTGGTCCTCGTAGTACAGCTCCGATGCCACCGGGTGGTGCGTGTCGTGTACCTCGGCGACGAGGTCGGTAATGGTCAGCTCGAGCTGATGCGCATGCAGGCGCTTCGCTTCGCTTTCCGGCACCAGTCCATGGCGAGGACCAAGGTACTGAAGGATATTGGCCACTTGCGCGATGATCAGCCGGCCGGACTTCAGGAAGGGCGGCGCGAAGGGCAGGGTGCCTTCGTGTTCGCCGTCGAGGAAGGGCATGATGACGTCGTCGCCCTTGATGCGTGCGACGTCGGTGTATGCGGCGCCCGCATCTTCCAGGCATAGCCGCACGAACTCACCGCGGCCTTGCAAGCCTGTCCAGTAATACAGCTCATAGCTCATTGCATGCCTCCTGTCGGAAGGCCGGGATCATCCGTCGAGGTCGCTCAAGCCAGCGTGAGCGCCGTGTCGCGAAAGGCATCCCACACGGTCTGCGCGGGCGGCGACAGCGAGCGCGCGCGTCGGCGAATGAGCGTGACCTCGCGGCACACCTCGGGGGAGAGATTCACGGCGACCAGGCCGGGGCGCAGGGCGTCGAGCGACAGCGCGGGAGTAACCGTCACGCCAAGCCCGGCCTCCACCATGCGAAACGCGGTGTGGGGATGTCCGACTTCCAGTGCCACGCGTATCGGGATGCCTCGTGTGGCGAATGCCGCATCGATCAGCCTGCGGGACCCGGAGGCGTGGTCGAGCAGGATGAGCGCCTCGTGCTCCAGGGCTTTCCAGGCGACGTGGCGCTTCGCCGCGAACGGATGATCGGCCCGCCAAACGACGCGAAACGGGTCACGCAGGATGGTTTCCACGTCGAACTCTTCCGGTGTGGCCGGTTCGACGGTAAGCCCGAAGTCCACCTCGCCGCCACGCACGGCGTCCAGCACCTGGGCCTGGCTCTGGTCGCGCAGGATGATCTCGATGGCCGGATGCGCCATGGCGCAACGGGCGATGCATGCGGGCACGAGTCCGGCGGAGAGTGTCGGAACGGCTGCCAGGCGCACGCGGCCGCGCAGGGGGTCCGATTGCGTCCGCACCTGCGCAAGCACGCCGTCGAGCTCATCCAGCACGCGCGAGGCCGCCTGTTCGAGGTATCGACCGGCCTCGGTGGGGACGACCTCGCGCGTGCTGCGGTCGAACAGCCGCACGTCCAGTTCGGCCTCCAGGTCGGCAATCAGGCGGCTCACCGCGGGCTGGGTAAGGTGCAGGGCTTCCGCGGCGCGACGGAAATGCCGGTGGCTGGCCACCGCGAGGAAGGCGCGAAGCTGGCGCATCGAGACATTCATGCGATTAATGTATCACCGGATCAGATAAAACGATTTGTCTTATCAGTCAGGAGGCGGTGCAATAGCGTCCTCCTGTCTCTCCGCCGGTTACGCCCATGCGCCGCTTCCTGCCCGATGGCTTCACCCTGTCGTTGATCGCCACCGTATTGCTGGCGAGCTTCCTGCCCTGCCGCGGCGTGACCGCGCAGGCTTTTGCAGGACTCACGGATATCGCCATCGCGCTGCTGTTCTTCCTGCACGGGGCAAAGCTGTCGCGGGAAGCCGTCGTTACAGGGATGACCCACTGGCGACTGCACCTCACCGTGTTGGCAAGTACCTTCCTGCTGTTCCCCGTGCTCGGGCTGCTGCTGAAGCCGGTCTTGTCACCGCTGGTGTCGCCCGACCTCTACCTGGGCATCCTCTTCCTGTGCACGCTGCCCTCGACCGTGCAGTCGTCGATCGCCTTTACATCGATCGCACGTGGCAACGTGCCTGCGGCGATCGTCTCGGCATCCGCATCGAGCATGCTCGGCATCTTCATCACGCCGTTGCTGGTCGGCTTGTTGATCGCCGGCACGGGCCAGGGCGGCCTGTCCTGGCATTCGGTGGGGGCGATCGTGTTGCAGTTGTTCGTGCCCTTCGTCGCCGGCCAGGTCGCGCAGCGCTGGATCGGCGGTTGGGTGCGCAAGCACGCCACCTTGCTGACCTTCGTGGATCGCGGATCGATCCTGCTGGTGGTCTACACGGCCTTCAGTGCGGCCGTGCTCCAGGGGCTGTGGAAGCAACTGCCGCTACCGGTGCTCGTTGGACTGGTTGTCGTCAACGTGGTGTTGCTGACGTGTGCCTTGCTGACCACACGCTATGGCGCCCGTGCATTGGGTTTCTCACGCGAAGACGAGATCACGATCGTATTCTGTGGCTCGAAGAAGAGCCTTGCATCCGGCGTACCGATGGCGAAGGTATTGTTTGCCGGCCATCCGCTAGGACTGATCGTGTTGCCGATCATGTTGTTCCATCAGATCCAGCTGATGACATGCGCGGTGCTGGCACGGCGGTATGCGATTGGAATCGCCGCTGAAGCGGCTCCCACCATCGCCGATAAATCGGCTCCCACAACCGCCGCCTCGTAGCAGGGCTTGCTCCATGTGGGAGCCGCTTCAGCGGCGATGCTTTCGGCTCTCAGCACTTAATGGCGGAAATGCCGAACACCGGTAAACACCATCGCCATATCGTGCTCATCGGCGGCGGCGATCACTTCGTTGTCGCGCATGGAACCACCCGGCTGGATCACGGCGCGGATGCCGGCGGCGGCAGCGGCGTCGATACCGTCACGGAACGGGAAGAAGGCATCGGAGGCCATGGCGCTGCCCGGTACCACGAGGCCCGCTTCCTCGGCCTTGAGACCGGCGATCTTTGCGCTGACCACGCGACTCATCTGGCCCGCGCCGATACCGACCGTGCGGTTGTCGCGGGCGTAGACGATGGCGTTGGACTTGACCATCTTGGCCACGCGCCAGGCGAACAGGAGGTCGTCCAGCTCGGCCGGCGTCGGCTGGCGCTTGCTGACGACCTTGAGTTCGTCACGCTGCACCTGGCGATCGTCGGCGGTCTGCACCAGCAGGCCGGAGCCGACGCGCTTGATGTCATGCGTATTGCGGCCATCGCCGAGCGGGATCTCGAGTACGCGCACGTTGGCCTTCTTCGTTGCTTCTTCCACCGCGCCGGCATCGACGACCGGGGCGATCAGCACTTCGACGAACTGACGCTTGAGGATCACCTTTGCCGTTTCCGCATCCAGCGGGCGATTGAAGGCGATGATGCCGCCGAAGGCCGAGGTGGGGTCGGTGGCGTAGGCGAGTTCATAGGCGGCGAGAGGATCGGCGGCCACGGCCACGCCACAAGGATTGGCATGCTTGACGATGACACAGGCCGGCGCGTCGAACTGGCGCACGCATTCCCAGGCCGCATCGGCGTCGGCGATGTTGTTGAACGAGAGCTCCTTGCCCTGCAGCTGGCGGAACGTCGCCAGCGTGCCCGGTGCGGGATACAGGTCGCGATAGAACGCGCCGGCCTGGTGCGGGTTCTCGCCGTAGCGCAGGTCCATCACTTTCACGAAGCGGCCGTTCGACTGCTCGGGGAATTCGGCGCGCGCGGCGACGGCTGTGTGGCTGTCGTCGAGCGTGACGCCCGAGAGATAGTCACTGATGGCCGCGTCGTAGTTCGACACGCGATTGAACGCGGCGACGGAGAGTTTGAAGCGGGTCGCGCGTGACAGACCGCCCTTGCTTTCGATCTCCGCCAGCGCGCCTTCATACTGGGCTGGGTCGGTGAGAACGCCGACATCGTTCCAGTTCTTCGCGGCGGCGCGCAGCATCGCCGGGCCACCGATGTCGATGTTCTCGATCGCGTTGTCCAGCGTGCATGCCGGATCGGCCACGGTGCGCTCGAAGGGATAAAGGTTCAGGACGAGGAGGTCGATCGGCACGATGCCGTGTTCGGCCATCACCGCGTCGTCGGTGCCACGACGGCCGAGCAGGCCGCCGTGCACGCGCGGATGCAGCGTCTTCACGCGTCCATCCATGATCTCCGGGAAGCCGGTGAGATCGCCGACATCACGCACGGGGATGCCGGCATCGCGCAGCGCCTTTGCGGAGCCGCCCGTGGAGAGGATTTCGACGTTGGCCGCGACTAGGCGTCGGGCCAGCTCGGTCAGACCCTGCTTGTCGGAGACGCTGACGAGCGCGCGGCGGACGGAAACGAGATCGGGCGTGGGCATGGGCACTTCCGGGGAGGAAAGCGCTCCATTATAGCGGCCCTTTAGGAAATGCCGTGGGCGACCAGCTTCTTGCGCAGGGTGGCACGATTGATGCCGAGGGCGGCAGCGGCGCGACTCTGATTGCCTTCGTGGAAAGCGAGCACTTCACGCAGCAGGGGACCTTCGACCTCGCGGATGACCAGCGCATGGAGACCTTCGCCGCCTTCGGTATCGCCGATGTCCGCCAGATAGCGACGGACGGTACGGCTGACGCATTCGCTGAGGGCACTCTGCATAGAGGTCTCGTTGGCGGCCTCGCCGGCAGTCAGTCTCACAGCGTTCAAGGCATTCCCCTCTCGCAGGCCGGAGCACGAGTCTCCGGTCGGTTCTTTTAATATGGCCGCTTGGATTGCGACACGGCCACACCGTAGAAGGGGGGTCGAGCGTCGCGAAGGGAATCGAGTGTACTCGTCCCGGGAGACGATGTGCAGGCTTGTAAAAAGAAATTTTATCGAACGGTCAGTCGAAGCTGAAGGCGAAGGCCACTGCCCGCTGGCCCGGGTCTTGCACTTCGAACACCATGGCCGTCGTGGCTCCGCCATCCAGCCCGCGCGCGCGGACACCGACGTCGCCTACATAGTCGGCAGGTTCGAACCGGCGCATAGCCAGGCGTTGGCCATTCGCGTCCGAAAGCACGATGGTGACCACGGGGTAGGGCTGCGCGAACGATGCATCGTTTCGTACGCTTGCCGTGATCAGCAACCCGTCACGCACGGAAGGGTGCTGCTCGACGTCGCGAGCCAGCAGCCGCAGGCGCGTCGGCTCCGCGACCAGGGGGAGGCGACAGCCGGCGGCAGAGCAAACAGCCTGCAAGGCAGGGCCGATGGTCGGGTCGGTGATGAGCGAGTCTCGCTTGGCCCAGGCGAGTTGGGCGCCGAGTCCGAGCATGAGCGTGATGCAGACTGTCGCCCACACGGCGCTTCGCCATGAGCGGCGCCGGGTCTTGGCGAACTTGGGGGTGAACGTCAGCTGGGAGAAATCCTCGGCGGGAGGCTCGGCGTAAGCCGGCTCGGTACCCGGGTCGTCCGGCGCGTGCGATATCGGGCGAGGTCGGAACACCGCCACGTCGGCGAGGGGAGGCTCCTGATCGAGTGCGCGTTCGGGCAGCCGCGTGAACGGCTCCGGCGGCAACTGCGCGGCGAGCGTGCCAAGCGCATTGAATACCGCCTCGCAGTGCCCGCAGCGCACGCAGCCGCACGCGGGCACCAGAAGCTCGGCTTCCAGTTTGTAGACCGTGAGGCACTCGGGACACTGCGTATACATCGTTCGATCATAACGTGCGTGACCGGTAGAATCGTCTACCCGCTCACCGAATGGCCGTCCCGATGCCCTGGCTCGAACTCTCCCTGACTATCCGCGCCGCCGAGCAGCCGCGGGTCGAGACCGCCCTCGAAGACCTGGGCGCGCTGTCCATCACGCTGCAGGACGCCGACGCCGAAACGCCCGACGAAGAAGCCATCTTCGAGCCCGGTGTAGGCGAACTTCCGCTGTGGAACCAGATCGTGTTGAACGCCCTGTTCGACGCCGACGCCGACAAGCGTGGCCTCACCGCGGCCATCGCCGACGATCTGCCCTTCATCGAGCCGGCACAGATCACCTGGCGGGTCGTGGATGACCAGGACTGGACCCGCGCCTGGATGGACCAGTTCAAGCCGATGCCGTTCGGTCGGCGTCTGTGGGTCTATCCGTGGAACATCGAGCCACCTCTGGAGGGTGACATCGTGGTGGTGCGCCTGGATCCGGGTCTGGCCTTCGGCACGGGGACTCATCCGACCACCGCCATGTGCCTGGAGTGGCTGGACGGCCAGCAGATGGCCGACAAGCTGGTGCTCGACTACGGCTGCGGTTCGGGCATCCTCGCCATCGCGGCACTGAAGCTGGGCGCCGCCCGCGCGGTCGGGATCGACAACGATCCGCAAGCGCTGATCTCCTCGCACGACAATGCCGAGCGCAACGGCGTGCATGCGGATCTGGCCGTCTATCTGCCAGGCGAGGCGCCGAAGGAACTTGCCGACGTGCTCGTCGCCAACATCCTCGCAGGACCTCTGGGCGAGCTTGCCCCGACGTTCGCCGCCGCCGTGAAGCCCGGTGCTCCGTTCGCTTTGTCGGGCATCCTGCACGGCCAGCACGAGGAGTTGCTCGTGCGTTACGCGGAGTGGTTCGAGGACCTCGAAGTGCGCACGTTGGAAGACTGGGTGCGCATCAGCGGCCGTCGCCGCTGAAGCGGCTCCCACAAAAAAAGGCCGGAGCCACACGGTGCGATCACCGTGCGACTCCGGCCTTTTATCGAAACATCACACCGGAGGCGGCGTTTCTTTCTGCTCGGCCATGCGCTTTTCCAGGTAGTGGATGTTCTGTCCACCCTGCTGGAAACCGACGTCGGCCATGATGCGCTGCTGAAGCGGGATGTTGCACTTCACCCCTTCGATCACGGTCTCGTTCAACGCCATGCGCATGCGTGCGATGGCGGTGGCGCGGTCCGGTCCGTGCACGATGATCTTGCCGATCATCGAATCGTAGTTGGGCGGAATGCGGTAGCCGTCGTACAGGTGGGTGTCCACGCGCACACCCGGACCACCCGGCGCCTCGAAGCGCTTCACCGTGCCGGGGCTCGGCATGAAGGTGTCGGGATCCTCGGCATTCACGCGGCACTCGATGGCATGGCCGGTAAACACGATGTCTTCCTGGCGGATGGACAGCTTCTCGCCACCGGCAATGAGCAACTGCTCGCGAACCAGGTCGATGCCGGTCACCAGCTCGGTCACCGGATGTTCCACCTGGATGCGGGTGTTCATCTCGATGAAGTAGAAGCGGCCGTTCTCGAACAGGAACTCGAACGTGCCCGCACCGCGATAACCGATACGCAGGCAGGCGTCGACGCAGACCTTGCCGATCTCGGCGCGCATGGCAGGCGTGATGCCCGGAGCCGGCGCTTCTTCGACGACCTTCTGGTGACGGCGCTGCATGGAGCAGTCGCGCTCGCCAAGATGGATGGCATTGCCCTGGCCGTCGGCCAGCACCTGGATCTCCACGTGGCGCGGATTCTCCAGGAACTTCTCCATGTAGACCTGATCGTTGCTGAAGGCGGCCTTGGCTTCCTGCTTGGTCATGACGATGGAGTTGGCGAGGTGCGCCTCGGTGCGCACGACGCGCATGCCGCGACCGCCGCCACCGCCGGACGCCTTGATGATGACCGGGTAGCCGATCTCACGGGCGATGCGGATGTTCTCGTCGGTGTCGTCGCCCAGCGGGCCGCCCGAGCCGGGCACGCACGGCACGCCGGCGGCCTTCATGGCGCGGATGGCTTCGACCTTGTCGCCCATCAGGCGGATCACGTCGGCGGTGGGGCCGATGAAGATGAAGCCCGAGGTCTCGACCTGTTCGGCGAAGTTCGCGTTTTCGGAGAGGAAGCCGTAGCCCGGGTGGATGGCCTGGGCGTCGGTGATCTCCGCCGCGGCGATGATCCGGGGAATGTTGAGGTAGCTGTCGGCCGAGGGACCTGGGCCGATACATACCGATTCGTCGGCAAGGCCGACGTGCTTGAGGTTGCGGTCCACGGTGGAGTGCACCGCGACCGTCTTGATGCCGAGCGCGTGGCACGCGCGCAACACCCGCAGCGCGATTTCGCCGCGGTTGGCGATGACTACCTTCTCGAGCATGGTGTCAGGCCTCAGGCGATGACGAACATGGGTTCGTCGAATTCGACCGGCTGGCCGTTTTCGACCAGGACAGCGACGACGGTACCCGAGACGTCTGCCTCGATCTGGTTGAACATCTTCATCGCTTCGATGATGCCCAGCGTTTCACCGGCCTTGACCTGCTTGCCCACGGTGGCGAACGCCGGAGCGCCCGGGGTGGACGAGGCGTAGAAGGTGCCGACCATCGGCGCCTTGGTCACGTGACCGGCCGGAAGACCGGACTCGGCGGGCGCTGCGGCAGGTGCCGCGGGAGCAGCTGCCGGAGCGGCGGCCACAGGGGCGGCCTGCTGCATCGGCGCGGCGTACATCTGCGGCGCGGCGACGGTGCCCTTCGGCACGCGCGACAGGCGCACCACTTCTTCGCCTTCCTTGATTTCCAGCTCGGCGAGGTTCGATTCCTCGAGCAGGTCGATAAGCTTCTTGATCTTGCGCAGGTCCATGGGACAAACCTTATTGTGGAAGGGAATTCAGGCCGCGGGCACCGCAAGGCGGAGCAGCGCGGCTTCGAGCGCCAGGCGATAGCTGTCTCCGCCGAAACCGCAGATGACGCCCGCGGCCAGGTCGGACATATACGAGTGATGGCGGAACGCCTCACGTGCATGCGGATTGGACAGGTGGATCTCGATGAACGGGATCGACACGCCGGCGAGGGCGTCGCGGATGGCGATGGAGGTGTGCGTGAAGGCGGCCGGGTTGATCAGGATCCAGGCGACACCTTCGTCGCGCGCCTGGTGGATCCTTGCGATCAACTCGTGCTCGGCATTGGATTGGAACCAGCTCAGCTCATGGCCCGCCGCCTGGGCGCGCGCCTGGACCGAGACATTGATGTCGGCGAGGGTTTCATGCCCGTAGACCGACGGTTCGCGCACGCCGAGCAGATTGAGGTTGGGTCCGTGCAGGACGAGGATCCTGGCCACTGTTCACCTGTGCCTTGGGTCCGGGGTTCCGGAACGCCGCGCAGTGTGCGCCTGTCACCCCGGCTTGTCCAGTTCGGTGAAGATCGACGTAGATCGCTGGAGATCGCGACTTTCCACACTGCAGAGTATGGAAGGGCCTCAGCCGATTCCCCACATCGGCCTTTCAGGGGCATAGGCGGGGTGGGAGCCGATTCATCGGCGAATGGCAAATAAACTCGCGGCGCAGCCGCGCCCCTGAGGTTGCTTGCCTCGGTCCCGCCTCGGAGGAAGAGCTTCGCCGCTGAAGCGGCTCCTACAGAGAGCTTCGCCGATGAATTCGCCGATGAATCGGCTCCTACCGAGCGGAGGCGGCAATCCCTTAGCTCTCGGGGAATAGCTTCTTCCAGCCTTCAACCCCAAGCTCATCCAGCGTCGCCATGTTCGCCTCGAAGATCTTCGAGGCGTCGGGGAAGGCGGCTACGGCCTTGTCGATGCTGTCCTCGCGGAGCAGGTGCAGTGTCGGATAGGGCGAGCGGTTGGTGTAGTTGGTGATGTCGCCTGGGCCGGTGCCCTCGAACTGGAAGTCGGGGTGGAAGCTGGCGACCTGGATCTCGCCCTCCAGGCCGAGGTCTTCGACGGCCAGGTCAGCCACTTCGAGGAATTCGTTGAAATCCTCGAAATCCTCCAGGACACCCGGATGGATCAGCAGCGTGGTGTCGACCGTCTCCGCGCTCACGTCGCGCAGGTATTCCAACTCGCGCTTGAGATCGTCGAGCAGTTCAAGGGGCTGGGTGGCCACACTGACCACATAACGAACCTGGCCTTTCTTGTGCACGGCCTTGGCGAATGGGCAGAGATTCAGGCCGATGACGGCCCGCTCGAGCCACTGTCGGCTGCGCTCGATCGCTTCGTCCGGGGTCGGTAGACCATCCATGGGGGTGTCCTTCATCGTGCTGGTGCAAGCCATTCGTCGAGTTCGGGCCCGGTGAAGATGCCCACTTTGCGCCGCAGGATACGCCCGTCTTCGCCGATCAGGACGCTATACGGCAAGACGCGGCGCGTATTGCCGAACGAAAGCGAGCCGCCGGGAGCGTCCGCATCGACCAGCATGGTCGGATAGTGCACGGGCCGTTCGGCGAGATAGCCGCGGACGCTGGCAGCCGTGTCTTCGGCAAGCCCGAGGACCACCACGTTCTGTTCGTGATAACGCGAGTAAGCCGCGTCGAGCAGGGGCATCTCGCGCCGGCACGGGGCGCACCAGCTAGCCCAGAAGTTGATCAACACGCGCTTGCCGCGCCAGTCCGAGAGCTGGCGCGGCTTGCCTTCGACGGTGACGAAGGTGGCCTGGGGCGGCAAGTCGCCGACATCGGCCACCGTGACCCCCGACGGCGGTGGCGGGTTCAGCCGGCGGTGTTCAAGCCACAGGCCACCCGTCGCCCCGAGGATCGCCAGCACGACGATCCAGAAGGTCGGGCCGCGCGTCATGGTGACGCGGCGGCCTCGAGTGCCTGCTGCACCGTGTCGTAGGTGAGCACGGTGGACAGCTTGTGCCCGTCGCCGCCGCCCTTGGGGTACACCACGTAAAGCGGTACGCCGACTGAGTGGTACTGCTCGAGGAAGGCGGCGATGGTCGCGTTCACGTCGGTCCAGTCGCCACGCATGTAGACCGTGCCGGTGCGCTTTAGCAGGGCTTTGAAGGCATCCGTATCGAGCACGGCGTGTTCGTTGGCCTTGCAGGTGATGCACCAGTCGGCGGTCATGTCGACCAGCACCGGCGTGCCGGCGGCACGCAGTTCGGCAAGCTTGTCAGGCGAGTAGGGCACGATACCGTCGGTCGCGACCGTGGTCGCGGTCTGCGCGGGCAGGCCGTGGACGGTCCATAGCGCTGCCACGGCGCCTACGGCGAGCACGGCGGTGAAGATCCAGGACAGGCCACCGTCGCGATTGCGGTTGCGGCCATACCACCACAGCGCCATCGCCAGTAGAACACCACCGGCCAGCACCAGCGCCGTGGCGTCTGCGCCGCGCTGCTTGGTCAGGACCCAGAGCAGCCACACCGCGGTGAGATACATCGGGAAGGCGAGAGCCTGCTTGAGTGTTTCCATCCAGCGGCCCGGACGCGGAAGCAGGCGAGCGATCGCCGGCACGAAGCCGATCAGCAGGAATGGCAGCGCAAGGCCAAGGCCGAGCGCGAGGAAGATCAGGAAGGCCACGGCCACCGGCGCGGCGAAGGCAAAGGCGATCGCCGAGCCCATGAATGGCGCGGTGCACGGGCTGGCCACGACGACGGCGAGGACGCCGGTAAAGAAGTCGCCCGACGGCCCCGACCGTGACGCCAGGCCGCTGCCGACATTGCCCAGCGACCCGCCGATCTCGAACACGCCCGACATCGACAGGCCCACGGCGAGCATCACGTAAACGAGGAGGCCGATCGCCAGCGGCTGCTGGAACTGGGCACCCCACTGGATGCCGTGGCCGGCGGCGCGGATGCCGACGATGATGACGCCGAGCGCGGCGAAGGCGACCAGCACACCGGCGGTGTACCAGAGAGCGTGCCGGCGAGCGGCACCCTGGCTCTCGCCGCTTTCCAGGACAGTGATCGCCTTCAGCGACAGCACGGGCAGCACGCAAGGCATCAGGTTCAGTACGAGCCCGCCAAGCAACGCGAGGCCGATCGCGGCGATGAAGCCGAGCGGCGCCTCGCTCTTCGGCACCAGGCCCGGGGGCGGTGGCGTGGGGGCGACTTCCTTGACGGCCGCGGCGTCCGTCGCGACGGGAGCCGCTGTGGCGGGCGCGCCGACGGTCGCCGTACCGGCGCCGAAGTCCACGCTGATATGACGCTTCATCACCGGGTAGCAGATGCCGTTCTCGAGGCAGCCTTGGTAGGCGATGTCGAACTCGGCGTTCTTCGCATTCGCCGCGCCCTTCAACGGCACAGGCAGCTCCACCTGGTCGTAATAGACGATGGTGTCGCCGAAGTGTTCGTCGTGATGCGCGACACCGCTCGGCCAGTCGGGCTCGCCGGCGGTCACGCCCGCAGGCGAAGCGACCGTGATCTGGGTCTTGTCGCGGTAGAGGTAGTAGTCCTTCGGCATGGTCCAACGCAGCAGCAGCGCGTCGCGCGACTTCACGAGGGCTTCGAAGTGGAAGGCCTGTTCGGCCGGCAGGGCTGCGGCGTCTGTGCCGGGCACTGCGGCCGGGGCACCGAACAGCGAGGCGCCACCGGCGCCCGGCGCGGCCTGGGTCTGTGTTGCCTGGCTCTGTGCCGCCGGCGCCGGAGTCGTGGGAATGGTCGACGCGCCGCCGATGGTGAGCTTCAGATGCTCGGTGTTCGGTGGGTAGCAGATCTTCGGCTCGACTTCGTGGCAACCCTGGTATTGCACATCGAGGGCAAGGGTCGTCGTGCCGGCGGCGAGCAGCTTGTACGGCACGCTGGCTTCGATATCGCCGTGGTAGATCTCGACGTCGCCGAGGTATTCGTCGTGTTTTTTCAGGCCGTCGGGCAGGGTCGGCTCACCTAGCGAAACGGCGGTGGCATCGGCCGACTTGATCTTGATCCGGCCACGGTAGAGGTAATAGTCCGGCGCGATGCGCCAGTGCAGCTTGACCATGCCGGGCTGGCTGGCGTCCGAGGTGAGGTGGAAGGCCTCGGTGACGGGCAGCAGGTCGTCGTCACTTTGCGCGAAGGCGGGCAGGGTGACGAGCAACAGGCCGAACGCGGCGACCAGGTTCCGCGCAAGGCGGTGAAGCGACGACATGGTGATCTCCATGGAGCGATGCGGTGACGAGGCGCGTGGGGCGTCGATCATTATGACCGGGCGAACCCGGGTTAGCTTGCGTCGACGCTGGCCTCGAGCCAGGCCAGATAGGGCGCGTGGCCCGCCACGATGGGCAGGGCGACGATTTCCGGCACTTCATAAGGGTGTCGCGCCAGGACAAAACGCTCCAGCGCAGCGAAGCCCTCTCGGGTGCTCTTGGCCACCAGCAGGTCTTCCTCGTCGGTGACGACCTCGCCCTTCCAGCGGTAAGTGGACCGCACGCCCGGCAGTCGGTTCACGCAGGCAGCCAGGCCCGCTTCGACCAGGGCGCGGGCGAGGGACTCTGCGGGTTCGCCCGTCGGGCAGGCAATGAGCACGGCAATGGGTTCGGACATGGCCCGATTGTGGCCTGTTGCGCCCTTTTTTGAACCCGGGGCCTTGAACGGTTTCGTGCCGCCGCCATCTGTCGACCATCCGCAGCTCTTCCGAATTTGGAAAGCTTGGGGCTAAAATTCTGGCACTCACCCTGATCAAGTGCTAACAGGGTGGACCTTTTTCCTTATCCGTCAAACACATGTTTGGAGAAGTCATGAGCAAACTGCGCCCGCTGCACGACCGCGTCATCGTCAAGCGTCTCGAAGAAGAGCGCGTTTCCGCCGGTGGCATCGTCATCCCGGACAGCGCCACCGAGAAGCCCACCCGCGGCAAGGTGCTCGCTGCCGGTACCGGCCTCCTCCTGGCCAGCGGCCAGCTCCGTCCGATGGGCGTGAAGGAAGGCGACGTGGTCCTGTTCGGCAAGTATGCCGGCCAGGAAATCAAGGTCGACGGCGAAGATCTGGTCTTCCTGAAGGAAGACGACATCGTGGCGGTCCTGGAAGGCTGAGCTTTCGCTCGCCCCGTTCCCCCCGATCTCACCTACTAATCATTTAAGGATTCAAAGACCATGGCATCGAAAGAAGTCCGCTTCGGCGAAGACGTCCGCGCCCGCATGCTGAAGGGTGTCAACACCCTCGCCAATGCGGTCAAGGTCACCCTGGGCCCGAAGGGCCGCAACGTCGTGATCGAAAAGAGCTTCGGCGTCCCGACCGTCACCAAGGACGGCGTCTCGGTCGCGAAGGAAATCGAACTCGCCGACAAGTACGAGAACATTGGCGCGCAGATCGTGAAGGAAGCCGCCTCCAAGACGTCCGACGTGGCCGGTGACGGCACCACGACCGCGACCGTCCTCGCCCAGGCGTTCATCCAGGAAGGCCTCAAGGCGGTTGCCGCCGGCATCAACCCGATGGACCTCAAGCGCGGTATCGACCAGGCCGTCATTGCCGCGGTTGCCGAGCTGAAGAAGCTGTCCAACCCGACCGCCGACGACAAGGCGATCGCCCAGGTCGGCACGATCTCGGCCAACTCCGATTCCAACATCGGTGACATCATCGCCACGGCGATGGGCAAGGTCGGCAAGGAAGGCGTGATCACGGTCGAAGAAGGCTCGGGCCTCGAGAACGAGCTCGACGTCGTCGAAGGCATGCAGTTCGACCGCGGGTACCTGTCGCCGTACTTCATCAACAACCAGCAGTCGCAGCAGGTTGAACTGGACGACCCGTTCATCCTCATCCACGACAAGAAGATCTCCAACGTCCGTGAGCTCCTGCCGGTGCTCGAGGCTGTTGCCAAGGCTGGCAAGCCGCTGCTGATCGTCGCCGAGGAAGTCGAGGGCGAAGCCCTTGCCACCCTCGTCGTCAACACGATCCGTGGCATCGTCAAGGTCGCCGCCGTCAAGGCGCCGGGCTTCGGCGATCGTCGCAAGGCCATCCTGGAAGACATCGCTGTCCTCACCGGCGGCACGGTCATCTCCGAGGAAGTCGGCCTGGCGCTCGACAAGGCCACGATCAACGACCTTGGCCATGCCAAGCGCGTCGTGATCACGAAGGAAAACACCACCATCATCGACGGTGCCGGCGAAGCCGAGCTCATCCAGTCGCGCATCAAGCAGATCAAGGCGCAGATCGAAGAGACCTCTTCGGACTACGACCGTGAGAAGCTGCAGGAGCGTGTTGCCAAGCTTGCCGGCGGCGTTGCCGTCATCAAGGTCGGCGCTGCGACGGAAGTCGAGATGAAGGAAAAGAAGGCCCGCGTCGAAGACGCCCTGCACGCCACGCGCGCAGCCGTCGAAGAAGGCGTGGTCCCGGGCGGCGGCGTCGCCCTGATCCGTGCACTGAAGGCGCTCGAAGGCCTGAAGGGCAAGAACACGGACCAGGACCTCGGCATCGCGATCACCCGTCGCACGCTCGAAGCTCCGCTGCGCGCCATCGTCACCAATGCTGGTGAAGAAGCGTCGGTCATCGTCAACCAGGTCAAGGCTGGCGAAGGTAACTACGGTTACAACGCGGCCACGGGTGAGTTCGGCGACATGATCGCCTTCGGCATCCTGGATCCGACCAAGGTCACCCGCTCGGCACTGCAGTTCGCCGCCTCGGTTGCCGGCTCGATCATCACGACCGAAGCGGCCGTGACGGAACTGCCGAAGAAGGACGACGGCCACGGCCATGGCGGCGGTGGTGGTGGCATGGGCGGCATGGGCGGTATGGACTTCTAAGTCCCGCTCAAATCGCTATGCGAAAACAAAGGAGCCCTGTGCAAGCAGGGCTCCTTTTTTGTGTCCGACTTGTACGGAGCGCGCTCGGCACACATCACAAAGGAGCTTTTTCTCAGGGCGCTCGTACGTTGGTTTCGCTCGCGCCGAATCTGCGCGTCGTTCGCCCTGTTGCCATGATCATCGATGTGAGACGCTGAAGGCTCAAAGGAATGGGTTCCGTAACGTCACACGTGACGGGGTCCTTGCATCAGAAGGATGGCTCATGAAACGAAAGATAGGTTCGTTCCTCGTCGCGGTGGTGGTTGCATGGCAGCTCGATGCATGCGGACATGTACCGAACCCTGCAACCAGGGTGGCGTCGGGCGATATCGTCGCGACCAATCTCAACGCGCGGTTTTACGACACCCGCATGAGCTGTCCTGGCGCTACCGCCGCGTACTACTGCACGGGCGTATTGATCCGCGTGGCGGGCGCTTCGGAGCATTACCACGCATGGAATCCCAATCCCGACGCAGGCATCAGCAGTGTGTCATTCAGTTACCTGAGGGACGATGTCGGCAGCCGCACGCTGTATGGAGACGCATCGCGGCCGAACGGTTTCGTGTTTGGTCCGGCGGAAGTCTTTGGTACCGGCAACATCTTCCCTCTCACCATTCGTTGCGCGTTTCCGTATGACGGTGTTACGGGACTGGCCAGAGCGCCAGAAGGGTGCCAGGGAAGCATGAAGGATCCCGATCCTTCGCGCCCGCCAGAGGACGGCACCTGCCTCGGCTTGGGCATTACGACCGTCGAGGCGTGGCTGGAACACTTTCGGAGCGTGACGGGAATTCCTGCTCGTTACTCCCACCAGTGCGCCTTTCGCGGCGATCGTGCGGCTTTCGAACTCGCGCTCCGTTCGCGAGTCGATTGGGAGCAGGAATTCGAACTCATGCAACATATGGAGGTCATGGTCAGCGTGTGGCCACAGGACATTCCGCAGCAGCTTCCGATCGAGGCGATCTTTTATACCGTAGGTGGTGAAGATGGCCTGGAGAATGCCCGATTCATACAGGCGGACCTCGCGAATACGAGTGGAAAGGTCGTCCCGATTGTTCGCTTTAGCACGGAGATGACCTTGCCGCCCTTCAGCTACGACGCCGCCGACCAGGCATGGGGTCTTCGCCATTGAGGCGGCTACCACCGCGTGCCTACTGGCCGGCGCCGGCCTCCGCCTCGTGCTCAACATCGCCCGACTGGCGTGCGACATCGATGCCCGCGTCGGGTAACGCATAGCGCGCCAGTAGCGGATCGAGCTTGTTCTGCAAGCGGAGCGACGCGATATTGCCCATCGCCGTATCCGTCTGCTTCGTGGCCGCATCTTCCGGCGTCGTGTTCGCGTCCGGCGAGCGGGTAAGCGAGGCGAGCTGGCTGCCGAGTACCTGGGTCAGGGCGAAGTACGCGTCGTCGTGGATGCCGGCGCGTTCCAGTACGAGGCCTGGCAGCATCCACGACGCAACATCGCCATGCACGGGCGCCGGGCCGTCGTTGTGCGCATCGACCATGACCCACGGCACCATCTGCGTATCGAAGGATTGCCCGTCGCGGAAGCCGGCGTGGTTATACGCGCTGGTCAGTGCCGGAAGGTGGTCGCCGTAGAACAGCAGGATGGTCGGGCGCTCACGCTTGGCGAGCAGTTCGGCAAGTCGTCCGAGCTCGGCGTCCGCGTGGTGCATGTGATAGACGTAGTTCTGCCATTCGAGCTTGTCCTTGCCCTCGAGGCCCGCAGGCACGGGAATCGCGTCGCGCTCCGCCGTGTTCGTATTGTCGGAGCCGTCGTAAGGACCATGCGCTTCGATACTGATGGCGAAGACGAGGCGCGACGGTCCCGCATCGGGCAGCTGGGCCATGATCTCGTCTGTCATGGCGCTGTCGGCCATGTAGGTGCCGTCGTTCTTCGTGTTCGCGGGGAAGCCGGCACGCGAGACGAAGCGGTCGAAGCCGATGGCCTTGAACGCGGCCGGACGATTCCAGAAGTTCGGATCGTGGCCGTGCACGGCCACCGTTTCATAGCCGTGCGCACGCAGGGCGCGGACCATGCTCGGCACTACCCGGTTGTGCAGGTCAAGGTAGGGGTAGCGCATATTGCCGAAGTACCGCAGCGACAAGCCGGTGAGCACTTCGAACTCGGTGCGGATGGTGCCACCGCCGAAGGTCGGCACGTGAAGGCCGCCACCGCTGCCCTCCTGGGTGAGGCGGTGCAGGTTGGGCGTGACGTCCGCGTCGTAGCCGTTCACGGAAGAGGGATCGAAGAACGACTCACTCTGGATGATGACGATATCCGGCGGCTGCCGTATGTGCTGGCCCGCTTGCGCCATGTGTTCGCGAAGCGCCGTATCGGTGGCGCCGATCAATTGAAGCGCGGCCTTGGGATCGTCTTTAGGCTTGTTGCGCGAGGCTTGCAGGTGGAACTGCATCAGGTTGGATACGACACCGTTGTATCCGGCGTTCTCGGACGGCGACCACGGCATCATGCCCAGGCGTTGGCCGGCGTAAATCTTCGCCCAGCCCGGCGTGCCCGCGAACAGCGTGACGAAGAGTGCGCCAAGCGCGAACGTGGCGACGATCCGGCGGCCATAGGTGCGGCGTGCGAAAACGGGCGGCTCGAAACGCACCAGCAGGACCACCGCTGCAATCACGCCGGCAATGGACAGGTAGGGCGCGGCCTCGCGCGGGAGATAGCCCGAAAGCAGCGCGAGACCGCCGTTGCTCAACTGGCCGACGAGACCGAAGTCCGCCGGCAGGAGTGGCGCGCCAAGATTCTTCATCTTGATGGCGCTCACCGCGAAGACGACGCCCTGGGTAAGGAAGGCGATGCCGAACGAGAGCCAGGTGCGCCGCGTCAGCGTGAGTAGCAGGGTGGCTAGCATCAGGCCGGGCATGGCATTGGCGATCAGGTGACCGGGACGGGTCATCCACTGGTCGGCACCGACGCCGGGATTGCCGTCGATGAGTCCCGTCAGAAGGACGAACATGACAGCCGTGACGACGGGAAGCGCGATGCGCCCGGCCCGATCACGCCAGGTTTTCGATTCGTTCGCCATATAAGCCGACTTCCGCGTCCAGTCCCGGTGGGGGTAAGGACTGTAACGGAACGGACATGAATCGGTTGTCAGCGGAAGGTCCGGTTTTTTCTACGATTCTTCGTAAGTTGGCGCTTCAGGCACAATGTGCCTACATGAATGCCTCCACGCCGGCTCCGCGCGAAAGCCCAGAACTACGCGCACTCATCGACCACCGTTACGCGGATGTGATGGCGGCATGCCGGGCTGCCCGCATTCCCGTTCACGATGATGCCGGCGTCGCCGAACGCATCCGTCGAACGCTGCTCGCCTCCGACTTTGCTTTCGATGTGTTTCGTCGTCAGCCGGAGTTGCTTGCACCGGCTGGCCTGGAGCGTCTCCGCGCCAGTGCGGACGCGGCGACGCGCGCAGGCATGCTGGACCTGCCGGCGGATGAAGATCGATGCATGGCCATCCTGCGCCGGTTCCGTCATGCCGAGGCCGTCCGCCTCGTGTTTCGCGACGTGAACGGGCTCGACGATATCGACGAAACACTGGCCTCCACGAGTGCGCTCTACGAGACCTTGCTCAGCGCCGCCTTGCGCTGGTCCGAGAATTCCCTGCATGCCCGCTTCGGTCGTCCGCGCGACAGCGCTGGCATCGAGCAGCGCATGGTCGTGGTCGGCTTCGGCAAGCTCGGCGGCAATGAACTGAACTTCTCCTCGGATATCGACCTGATCCTTGCCTACGCGTCGGCCGGCGACACCGACGGCACGCGATCGCTCGACAATGGCGAGTACTTCATTCGCGAGGCGCGTCAATTGGTGCGGCTTCTTGCGGAGCCGACGGTGGACGGCATCTGTGCACGCGTGGACCTGCGCTTGCGTCCGTTCGGCAATGCCGGCCGTCTTGCGCTGCCGTTCGCGGCGATGGAGCAGTATTACCAGCGAGAAGGTCGCGACTGGGAACGCTATGCGTGGATCAAGGCGCGCCCGGTTGCCGGCGATCGCGCCGCCGGTCGCGAGCTGCAGGACATGCTGCGTCCGTTCGTCTACCGTCGCTACCTCGACTACACCGCCTTCGCCGGCCTGCGAGAGATGAAGTCGCTCATCGACGCGGAGGTGGCCCGCAAGGATCTGGCCGGCAACCTCAAGCTCGGCCCTGGCGGCATTCGCGAGATCGAGTTCGTCGTCCAGCTGACCCAGATGATCCGCGGCGGTCGCGATCCCGCCTTGCGGGTGCGTGGGCTGTTGCCGGCGCTTCGCGCGTGTGAGGCGCGCGGATACATTCCGACCTCACGCGCCAAGCGTCTTCGTGCGGCCTACGTGTTCCTGCGCCGTGTTGAGAATCGCGTGCAGATGCTCCGCGACGCGCAGACACACGACATTCCCGATGACGAACTCTCACGCGAAAGGCTGGCCCTGGGCCTGGACTATCCCTCATGGGATGCCCTGGCCGTGGAACTGGCCGAGCATCGCGCCGCCGTGTCTGCGGAGTTCGCTGCCGTCCTCGTGCCGGAGGCCGGACAGACGGCCACGGCGCCGGTGGCCGACATCGAGTTGTGGACGGCTGCACGCGATGGTTCGCTTAGCGCGGCAACACTGGAGGCATCGGGTTTCGCCGCGGGCGCCGATGCCGCGGAGCAGCTGACGAAACTTCCGCAGGCCGCCGCCGTCCGTTCCATGTCCGCCCGTTCCGGCGAGCGCCTCGAACGACTGATGCCGCAACTCATCGGCGCGGCGCGCGTCAGTGCATCGCCGTCCGCGAGCCTGTTGCGCATGGTGCGCCTCGTGCAGGCCGTGGCAAGGCGATCCTCGTACCTCGCGCTGCTGGACGAGCAGCCGAACGCGCGTCGTCGCGTCGCCGGTGTGTTCTCCGACAGCGCCTTCCTGGCGGAACGCGTGATTGCCCAGCCCTTGTTGCTGGACGACGTGCTCGATCCGCGTATCGACCAGCTGCCGCTGAAACGCGCCGATATTTCCGCCGAGATCGCGCGCACCCTGGGTACGCTGGACGAGCGCGATGCGGAGCGTGAACTCGAACGTCTCAACGAGTTCCGCTCCAGCATTGCCTTCCGGCTCGGGCTGGCGTTCAACGATGGCCGTGCCGATGCGCCGGCCACCGCCCGGCGGCTCGCCGGTCTCGCCGAGGCTATCGTTGCAGCCGTGCTCGCGCTGGCGACGCGCGAGCTGACCGCACAACACGGACGGCTGTCCGGTGACGGCGGTGGTTTTGCCGTGCTGGGCTACGGCAGCCTGGGTGGCGAAGAGCTTGGCTTCGCATCGGACCTCGACCTCGTCTTCGTCTACGACGGCAAGCTCGCCAACGCGATGAGCGACGGTGCGCGACCGGTCGACGGGACGCGCTGGTTCCAGCGTCTCGCCCAGCGTGTGATGCACTGGCTGAGTGCGCAGACCCATGCCGGCAAGTTGTATGACGTCGATACCCGCTTGCGGCCGGACGGCTCCAAAGGCCTGCTCGTCGCCAGCGCCGATGCCTTCGAGGCGTACCAACGCGATCGTGCCTGGACCTGGGAGCATCAGGCCCTGTTACGTGCGCGACCGGTGGCCGGCGACGTGCGGCTGGGTGGCGTGCTCGCCGATATACGTCGCGAGATCCTGTCGGCCCCGCGCGACGCGGCGCGCGTGATTACCGATGTCAGTGCGATGCGCCGACGCTGGCGCGCCGAGCGCGATCGTTCCGATGCCGCACGCCTCGATCTCAAGCAGGGTGTCGGTGCCCTCATCGATATCGAGTTCCTGCTGCAGGGCATGGTGCTGGCGCACGCGGCGGAGCATCCGACGCTCCTCGACACGACGGCGAGCAGCACCCTGATCGATGCGCTGCGCTCGGTGGGCCTGTTCACCCAGGCCCAGGCCGACACGCTGCATGTGGCGCATGCCGACCTCTTGCAGATGGGTCTGGCCTGCACGCTGGACCTGCGGTCTCGCATCGCCCAGCGCACCCCGGCCCTCGACGCCGCCTGCGCCGGCGTGAGCCAGGTGGTGCGGGAGCTGGGTTTCGATCTGGAAGGCGTGGACGCTACGTCGTCGCAGACTGTCTGAACCGGGCGGCCGGCGCTATGCTGTCCGGCCGTTCACGGACCTGACCTGCGATGACCCGACCCTCGTTGTTGATCGACACCGACCCCGGCGTGGACGATGCGCTCGCCATCCTCATGGCGCACGAGCATGCCGACGTAGCTGCGCTCACCGTCGCCGCGGGAAACGTCGGGCTGGGTCATACGGTTCGCAATGCGCGCACGCTGGTCGAGTTGATCGGTGCGGCCACGCCGGTGTTCGCCGGCTGTCCCTCGCCCCTGGTGCGCGCACCGGATGAGGATGCGGCGTTCGTCCACGGCGCCGATGGCTTTGGCGATGTGGGTTTTGCCGAGCCGGCACGCCCGGTCGAAGCCGAGCACGCGGCGCTGGCGCTGATTCGGCTGACGCGTGAGCGTCCCGGCGAGCTGACCCTGGTCGCACTCGGCCCACTGACCAATCTCGCCCTGGCGGTCCGGCTCGATCCCGCGCTTCCTCAGCGCGTCAAGCGTCTGGTCGTCATGGGCGGTGCCGTGACCGGGCATGGGAATACGGGCAAGATTCCGGCCGAGTTCAACATCGGGTTCGACCCGGAGTCCGCGCACGTGGTCTTCGAGGCCTTTGAGATGTTCGACCTGGTCGACTGGGAGGCGACGGTTCGCCACGCTTTCCCGGACGAGATCTACGAAGGGTGGGTGGCGGCGGGCGATGCCCGGGCCGTCTTCTTCGAGAAAATATTCGGTACGGCGCGCCGGTTCAACGCCGAGCACGAGCGCACCGGGTTCATCGCCGCCGACGCGCTGGCCATGGCCGTGGCCCTGGATCCGGACATGGTGACCCGCGCCCAGACGCGCCACGTGGCCATCGAGCTGGACGGCCGCCTCACCCGCGGCGCCACCGTGGTCGACTGGCACAATCGCCTGGGCGGCAAGCCGAACGCCCGGATCGTGCTCGACGTGGACCAGGCCCGGTTCGCTGACCTCATCGCCCGGGCGCTAGGCACCGCCTAAGCCCTGTAGGAGCCGATTCATCGGCGAACGGGTGCTCGCGCCACGCTGGCCGCTGCCGCGGATCGCCGATGAATTGGCTCCTACAGGGTTTGGAGGGGTCACGACTTGATGTCACGGACGCCGCTCGTTACAATGCCGCTCTTTTCACCCCGCTAATTCTTAGAGTCACGCCATGAAAGAGAACATCCACCCGAAGTACCAGTCCGTCGTTTTCCAGGACCTGTCGTCCGATTTCGCGTTCCTCACGCGGTCGACCATGTCCAGCAAGGAAACGGTCAAGTGGGAAGACGGTAACGAATACCCGGTGATCAAGCTCGATATCTCGAGCCACTCCCACCCGTTCTACACCGGCAAGCAGAAGACGCTGGACGTCGGCGGTCGCGTCGACAAGTTCCGTCAGCGCTACGGCCAGAAGTAAAACGGTTCCATCCGCGCGCCGCCTGCGGGGTGGCGTTTCGCGAGGATAGACAGACACGGGGCGAGCCCACGGCTTGCCCCGTGTCTTTTTGCGTGTGCGATTCGGATGCCGGCCAACGGACGTTTGAATAACCTCTGTGCGATAATGGGGAACTTCGGCCGCACGCGGCGGCCGGTACGACACCTCTCCCCCGGGGTCGTTTTTCCCAACATCGCTACGTTTCGCCAGCCCCTGGCGGAACGGGAACAGAGAGAAAGAGGAGCTCGCCGTGTCCGACGCCAAAACCGTCAAATTGGTCGATGAATCCAACAAGCCCGTGAGCGAACTGCCGGTCATTGGTGGCACGCTCGGCGCCGAGTGCGTCGACATCGGCACGCTGTACAAGGACACCGGTTACTTCACGTACGATCCGGGTTACGGCAGCACCGCCAGCACCAAGAGCGCCATCACCTATATCGATGGTGACAAGGGCGTCCTGCTGTACCGCGGCTACCCGATCGAGCAGCTCGCCGAGAAGTCCACCTTCCTCGAAACCTCGTACCTGCTGCTCAACGGCGAACTGCCGAACAAGACCGAGTTCGCGAAGTTCGAGCACGACATCACGCATCACTCGATGATGCACGAGAACCTCAAGTTCTTCCTGCGTGGTTTCAACCACGACGCGCACCCGATGGCCATGCTGGCCGGCTC
>Ga0182006_1000186_pt1 | contig 64784 bp, 44 predicted proteins | sample Sormic07211104_1_FD_123022 | JGI IMG/M metagenome (GOLD analysis project Ga0182006, IMG submission 123022) | Rhizosphere microbial communities from Sorghum bicolor, Mead, Nebraska, USA - 072115-104_1 MetaG | ecosystem: Host-associated > Plants > Roots > Rhizosphere | place: USA: Nebraska...
CGTGACCGGTTCGATCGAGTTGCCAGCAGACAAAGAAATGGTCATGCCAGGCGATAACGTGTCGATCACCGTCAAGCTGATCAACCCGATCGCGATGGAAGAAGGTCTGCGCTTCGCTATCCGTGAAGGCGGTCGTACCGTCGGCGCCGGCGTGGTTGCAAAAATCATCGCATAAGGAAATGTTATGCTTCCACCCGGGGCGTCCTGGGTGGTAGAATAGCACTCCTCGAAAGTTTTACGTAGGGACGTAGCTCAATTGGCAGAGCGTCGGTCTCCAAAACCGAAGGTTGGGGGTTCGATGCCCTCCGTCCCTGCCACCGTCAAGGTGCAGGGCACCGAAAGTAGAAAAATGTCAAATCAATCCGTGCAAACCGTTAGCACGTCGAGTGACAAGATAAAAGTCGCGCTGGCAATAGTAGCTGCGATTGCAGGAGTAGTCGGGTTTTATTACCTGGCAGGCCAACCAGCTCTGGTGCGTGCAAGCGCGCTTGTGGCTGGTTTGGTTATTGCTGTTGCGCTCTTGTATGTCTCGACGACCGGCCGTGAATTTCTCAATTTCGCCAAAGAAGCTGTGCGCGAAACCAAGAAAGTCGTTTGGCCTACCCGCAAAGAAGCCACGCAGATTACTGCGATCGTGTTTGCCTTTGTGCTGGTCATGGCGATTTTCCTGTGGGGCACGGATAAATTGCTCGAGTTTTTGTTGTATGACGTAATTCTGGGTTGGAAAAAATAATGAGCGAAAATGTGCATGATGAAGCGGCGGAAGAGTCCGTTCCGGGCGACGCTCCGGCAGCGGATACTGGTGCAGCGCTGAGCGTGCCAGTGAGCAGCAAGCGCTGGTATGTCGTGCATGCTTATTCCGGCATGGAAAAAAGCGTCATGCGCGCACTGACCGAGCGCATCGAGCGCGCGGGCATGCAAGACCAGTTCGGCCAGATCCTGGTGCCGATCGAAGAAGTTGTCGAAGTCAAGAATGGCGTGAAGTCCGTCACCGAACGTCGTTTCTATCCTGGCTATGTGCTGGTTGAAATGGAAATGACGGACGAGAGCTGGCACTTGGTCAAGAACACCAGCAAGGTTACCGGTTTCATCGGTGGCAAGTCGAACAAGCCGACGCCGATCTCCGCGCGCGAAATCGACGGCATCATGAAACAGATGCAGGAAGGTGTTGAAAAGCCCCGTCCGAAAACCTTGTACGAGGTGGGCGAGCAAGTGCGCATCAAGGATGGTCCGTTCACCGACTTCAACGGCAATGTCGAAGAAGTCAATTACGAGAAATCCAAAGTGCGCGTCTCGGTCACCATCTTCGGCCGCGCTACTCCGGTAGAGCTCGAATTCGGCCAGGTCGAAAAAGTTTAAGTCTGTATCAAACGCCACCAGGAGCGTTGCGGTTGTAACAGCAAAATCCGGTCAGAGGAGCCCCGCCAGGGTAGGATCGGCGGGGCGCTACTACTCAATCCAAGATAGGAGCCATCATGGCAAAGAAAATCATTGGTTTTATCAAGCTGCAAGTGCCAGCTGGTAAAGCAAACCCATCCCCACCAATCGGTCCAGCTCTGGGTCAACGCGGTCTGAACATCATGGAATTCTGCAAAGCGTTCAACGCGCAGACCCAAGGTATGGAGCCAGGCATGCCAATCCCAGTCGTGATCACCGCGTTCGCTGACAAGTCCTTCACCTTCGTGATGAAGACACCTCCAGCAACCTACCTGATCAAAAAAGCTGCTGCGATCACCAAAGGTTCGCCGAAGCCACATACCGACAAAGTCGGTACGCTGACCCGCGCACAAGCTGAAGAAATCGCTAAATTGAAAACCCCTGATCTGACCGCTGCCGACATGGATGCTGCTGTACGCACCATCGCTGGTTCCGCTCGTTCGATTGGTATCACGGTGGAAGGTGTTGTATAATGGCTAAGTTATCCAAACGTATCAAGGCTTTGAAAGCCAAAGTCGACCGTACCAAAGTGTACGCTTTCGACAACGCTGTCGCTCTGATCAAAGAGTGCGCAACGGCCAAGTTCAATGAATCGATCGACGTATCGGTACAACTGGGCGTAGATCCTAAGAAATCCGACCAAGTGGTGCGCGGCTCCGTCGTGCTGCCAGCTGGTACCGGCAAAACCGTGCGCGTGGCAGTATTCGCGTCGGGCGAAAAAGCGGAAGCTGCTAAAGCAGCTGGCGCCGACATCGTTGGTATGGAAGACCTGGCTGAGCAGATCAAAGCCGGCGACATGCCTTTCGACATCGTTATCGCTTCGCCAGATACCATGCGTATCGTTGGTACCCTGGGTCAGATCCTGGGCCCACGCGGCATGATGCCTAACCCGAAAGTCGGCACTGTTACTCCTGACGTCGCTACCGCCGTGAAAAACGCGAAAGCCGGTCAAGTTCAGTACCGTACCGACAAATCCGGTATCATCCACGCTACCATCGGCCGTAAATCGTTCGCTGACGCAGATCTGAAGTCGAATCTGGTCGCACTGATCGACGCACTGAACAAAGCCAAGCCAGCATCGAGCAAAGGCGTGTACCTGCGCAAAGTTTCGCTGTCGTCGACCATGGGCGCTGGCGTCCGTGTTGACCAGGCTAGCCTGGCAGCTTAAGTAAAGAATCAAGTCCTGTAGCGCCTTCGGGCGCTGCGGGCGCATCTTTGGGCTGTCTGCCCGGTGTTCGCACCAGGCAGGCAGACAATCAAAGACCGTTGGGCCGACTGCGATCGCACATGCAGAAGGTTAATAGGCTTGCCGGCAACGGCAAGTGCCCAACGCAGATGGTGTACCCGAACAAGTTTTGTAGTCCTCATGCTGCGTGAATCCATCCGCTCAGTTTAGTACTTCTTGACTTCGGACGCCGTGTTCGAACCGATGCAAGGCGCTCAACCACTCGGTTGTGATTGCCGAACATCATTTAAGGAGGTTGACCGTGAGTCTCAATCTGAATGACAAAAAGGCCGTCGTCGCCGAAGTTTCCGCACAAGTAGCAAATGCGCAAACGATCGTCGTGGCCGAATATCGTGGCATCCAGGTTGGTCACTTGACGCAACTGCGTGCTAAAGCGCGTGCCCAAGGCGTGTACCTGCGTGTGTTGAAAAACACTCTGGCTCGTCGCTCCGTTGAAGGTACCGCATTCGCCAGCCTGGCAGATGCCATGACCGGCCCGTTGATCTACTCGATCTCGGCCGATGCCGTTGCAGCAGCTAAAGTCATCGCTGACTTCGCTAAAACCAACGACAAACTGGTCATCAAAGCAGGTAACTACGCAGGCAAGCCGCTGGATACAGCTGCTGTCACCGCGTTGGCGAGCATTCCTAGCCGTGAAGTCCTCATTTCGCAGTTGTTGGGCGTTATGCTGGCTCCGGTTTCGGGCTTTGCACGTGGTCTGGCTGCCCTGGCAGCGAAAAAAGGCGAAGGCGCCGAAGCTCCTGCAGAAGCAGCAGCAGAAGAAGCCCCAGCAGCCGCTTAATTGCGCGCGCTTTTTTCTCTCAGTACCAATCTGATGTAACTAACGTAATAAATTTAGGAGTTTCAAAATGGCAATTAGCAAAGACGATATCCTGGAAGCAGTTAGCGCCATGTCCGTAATGGACCTGAACGACCTGGTTAAAGCATTCGAAGAAAAATTCGGCGTGTCCGCAGCAGCGATGGCTTCGGCCGGTCCTGCAGCAGGCCCAGCAGCAGCTGCTGAAGAGCAAACCGAGTTCAACGTTGTTCTGGACACCTTCGGCGCAAACAAAGTTGGCGTCATTAAAGCAGTTCGCGAAATCACCGGCCTGGGCTTGAAAGAAGCTAAAGACCTGGTCGATGGCGCACCAAAAACTGTGAAAGAAGCAGTGTCGAAAGCTGACGCTGAAGCTGCAGTGAAGAAACTGGTTGAAGCCGGCGCAACCGCTTCGATGAAGTAATATCTGTACTGGCGTCAGTTAGCGCCCGAGTCAAAGTCTGAGGTTTCCCCTCGCAAGGGGGGAAATCCGACTTTGGCTCCTTTGTCGTCTGCATCGTATTTGTCATGTAGTTGTAGCAGCAGTTTTTATTCGATTCAAGCCGGAAAGCAGAGCCTTGAGGTTTCGTCTGTGTCACACGCAGCGGTGCAAACGAACACTTGCAAAACCTGAATTTTCTATCCTTTCTGTCACTCACGGAGTGTCCATGCACTACTCATTTACTGAGAAGAAACGCATTCGCAAATCATTCGCGAAGCGCGCCAACGTTCACCACGTTCCGTTCCTGCTGGCGACCCAGCTCGAGTCTTATCATAGCTTCTTGCAAGAGGACATAGCACCGTCCGGCCGCAAGAATGATGGCCTGCAGTCGGCTTTCACCTCGATTTTCCCTATCGTGTCGCACAATGGTTTTGCGCGACTCGAATTCTTGTCGTACGTTCTGGGCGATCCTGCCTTTGACGTCAAAGAATGTCAACAACGTGGCCTGACGTTCGCGTCGCCGCTGCGCGCGAAAGTGCGCCTGGTGATCCTGGACAAGGAATCGCCAACCAAGCCCGTCGTCAAAGAGATGAAGGAACAGGAAGTCTACATGGGCGAATTGCCGCTCATGACGACCACCGGTTCGTTCGTGATCAACGGCACGGAGCGGGTTATCGTTTCCCAGCTGCACCGTTCGCCTGGCGTGTTCTTCGAGCACGACCGCGGCAAGACTCACTCGTCCGGTAAGCTGCTGTTCTCCGCGCGTATCATTCCTTACCGCGGTTCGTGGCTGGACTTCGAGTTCGACCCGAAAGACATCCTGTTCTTCCGCGTCGACCGCCGCCGCAAGATGCCAGTGACGATCCTGCTCAAAGCCATCGGCATGTCGCATGAGCAAATCCTGGCCAATTTCTTTGTCTTCGACAATTTCAACCTGCGCTCCGAAGGCGCGGAAATGGAATTCGTCTCCGAGCGTCTGCGCGGCGAAGTGGCGCGTTTCGACATCGTCGACAAGTCGGGCAAGACCCTGGTGCTGAAAGACAAGCGTATCAACGCCAAGCACGTGCGTGATATCGAAGCTGCCGGCATCAAGCACATTTCCGTACCGGAAGACTACCTGCTGGGCCGCGTATTGGCGAAGAATATCGTCGATGCCGACACCGGTGAAGTCGTCGCTTCCGCGAACGATGAGCTGACGGAAGACCTGTTGGGCCGCCTGCGCGATGCCAACATCTCCGAAATCCAGACGTTGTATACCAACGACCTGGATCAGGGCGCCTACATCTCGCAAACCCTGCGTATCGACGACACCGCCGACCAGATGGCTGCGAAAGTGGCGATCTACCGCATGATGCGTCCAGGCGAACCGCCAACGGAAGATTCCGTTGAAGCGCTGTTCAATGGCCTGTTCTACAACTCGGACCGCTACGACCTGTCGGCCGTGGGCCGCATGAAGTTCAACCGCCGCATTGGCCGCGATGAACTGACGGGCGCCATGACGCTGTCGAACGAAGACGTGCTGGCCGTGATCAAGATCCTGGTGGAACTGCGCAATGGCCGCGGCGAAGTCGACGATATCGATCACCTGGGTAACCGTCGCGTACGTTGCGTGGGCGAACTGGCCGAGAATCAATTCCGCGCCGGCCTGGTGCGTGTTGAGCGCGCTGTCAAGGAACGCCTCGGCCAAGCCGAAGCGGACAACCTGATGCCGCACGACCTGATCAACTCGAAGCCGATTTCGGCTGCGATTCGCGAGTTCTTCGGTTCGTCCCAGCTGTCGCAGTTTATGGACCAAACCAATCCTCTGTCGGAAATTACCCACAAGCGCCGCGTATCGGCTCTGGGACCCGGCGGTCTGACACGCGAACGCGCCGGCTTTGAAGTGCGCGACGTGCATCCGACCCACTACGGCCGCGTCTGCCCGATCGAGACACCGGAAGGTCCGAACATTGGTCTGATCAACTCGCTGGCTCTGTATGCCCGCCTGAATGAATACGGCTTCCTGGAAACCCCGTACCGCAAGGTCGAAGGCTCCAAGATTACCGATCAGATCGACTACCTGTCCGCCATCGAAGAAGGCCGCTACATCATCGCTCAGGCGAATGCGACCATCAACGACGAAGGCATGCTGTCCGATGAACTGGTCTCGGCCCGTGAAGCCGGCGAAACCATCCTGGTATCGCCAGAGCGCATCCAGTACATGGACGTGGCGCCAGGCCAGATCGTTTCCGTCGCTGCCTCGCTGATTCCGTTCCTCGAACACGATGATGCGAACCGTGCATTGATGGGCGCCAACATGCAACGCCAGGCTGTGCCTTGCTTGCGTCCGGAAAAAGCGCTGGTCGGTACCGGTATCGAACGCACCGTTGCGGTCGACTCGGGCACCACCGTGCAAGCCTTGCGTGGCGGTATCGTCGATTACATCGATGCGGGCCGTGTCGTGATTCGCGTCAACGATGACGAAGCGCAAGCTGGTGAAGTGGGCGTCGACATCTACAACCTGATCAAGTACACCCGTTCGAACCAGAACACCAACATCAACCAGCGTCCTATCGTGCAAGTGGGCGACCGCGTCGCCAAGCGCGACGTGATCGCCGACGGCGCATCGACCGACCTGGGTGAATTGGCGCTGGGCCAGAACATGACCGTGGCGTTCATGCCATGGAATGGTCTGAACTTCGAAGATTCGATCCTGATCTCGGAAAACGTCGTCAAGGACGACCGCTACACCTCGATTCACATCGAAGAGTTGTCGGTGGTGGCCCGTGACACGAAACTGGGCGCGGAAGAAATTACGCGCGACATCTCGAACCTGGCTGAAAACCAGCTGGCTCGTCTGGATGAGTCCGGTATCGTCTACATCGGCGCGGAAGTGCAAGCAGGCGACACCCTGGTCGGTAAAGTGACGCCAAAAGGCGAAACCCAGCTGACCCCGGAAGAGAAGCTGCTGCGCGCAATCTTCGGCGAAAAAGCGTCGGACGTGAAAGACACCTCGCTGCGCGTGCCTTCGGGCATGATCGGTACCGTGATCGACGTGCAAGTCTTCACCCGTGAAGGCATCGTGCGCGACAAGCGTGCCCAGCAAATTATCGATGACGAACTGAAACGCTTCCGTCTGGACTTGAACGACCAGATGCGTATCGTGGAAGGCGATGCCTTCCAGCGTCTGGAAAAAATGCTGATCGGCAAAGTTGTCAACGGCGGCCCGAAAAAGCTGGCCAAAGGCGCCAAGATCACCAAGGAATACCTGGCCGATCTGGACAAATATCACTGGTTCGACATCCGCCCTGCGGACGACGATGCAGCGGTAGCGCTGGAAGCGATCAAGGAATCGATCAACGAGAAGCGTCACCAGTTCGATCTGGCCTTCGAAGAGAAGCGCAAGAAACTGACGCAAGGTGATGAGCTGCAACCAGGCGTGCAAAAAATGGTCAAGGTGTACCTGGCCGTGAAACGCCGCCTGCAGTCGGGCGACAAGATGGCAGGTCGCCACGGTAACAAGGGTGTGGTTTCCCGTATTGTTCCTGTGGAAGACATGCCATACATGGCCGACGGCACGCCAGCCGACGTTGTGCTGAACCCGCTGGGCGTTCCTTCGCGGATGAACGTTGGTCAGATTCTCGAGACTCACTTGGGCTGGGCTGCCAAGGGTCTGGGTATCCGCATCGGCGAAATGCTGAAGGCGCAAACCAAGGTCGAGCAAGTGCGCAAGTACCTGACGACGATCTACAACGACAACGGCCGTGCGGAAGAGCTGGACAACTTCGACGACGAAGAAATCATGAAGCTGGCGGAAAACCTGAAAAAAGGTGTTCCGTTCGCCACGCCAGTGTTCGACGGCGCGAATGAAGAAGAGATCCGCCGCATGCTGGACCTGGCGTATCCGGACGACATCGCCAAGAACCTGGGCATGACCGCGTCGAAAAACCAGGTGACCATGTATGACGGTCGCACCGGTGAAGCGTTCGAGCGCAAGGTTACTGTCGGCGTCATGCACATGCTGAAACTGCATCACTTGGTCGATGACAAGATGCATGCGCGTTCGACCGGTCCTTACTCGCTGGTGACGCAACAGCCACTGGGCGGTAAAGCCCAGTTCGGTGGTCAGCGTTTCGGTGAGATGGAAGTCTGGGCACTGGAAGCGTATGGCGCGTCGTATGTCTTGCAAGAGATGTTGACCGTCAAGTCCGATGACGTGAATGGCCGTACCAAAGTGTACGAGAACCTCGTCAAGGGCGACCACGTGATCGACGCCGGCATGCCGGAATCGTTCAACGTGCTGGTCAAGGAAATCCGTTCGCTGGGTATCGATATCGACCTCGAACGCAACTAAACGACAGCACCCTGTCATTTGGTTTGGGAAACACAAAGCCCGGCTGGGAAACCACGCCGGGCAATGTAGTCTCAGGAATATAGAAATTTAATCACCTCTGGAGTGATACATGAAAGCACTGCTCGATCTATTCAAGCAAGTACAGACCAACGAGACCTTCGATGCAATCAAGATCGGTCTCGCTTCGCCTGAGAAAATCCGTTCGTGGTCCTACGGCGAAGTCAAGAAGCCGGAAACCATCAACTACCGTACCTTCAAGCCTGAGCGCGACGGCCTGTTCTGCGCCAAGATCTTTGGCCCGATCAAGGATTACGAATGCCTGTGCGGCAAGTACAAGCGCCTGAAACACCGCGGCGTGATCTGCGAAAAGTGCGGCGTCGAAGTCACGCTGGCCAAGGTGCGCCGCGAGCGCATGGGCCACATCGAGCTGGCCTCGCCGACCGCGCACATCTGGTTCCTGAAGTCCTTGCCGTCGCGTCTGGGCATGGTCCTGGACATGACCCTGCGGGACATCGAACGCGTGCTGTACTTTGAAGCATACGTCGTGACCGATCCAGGAATGACCCCGCTGAAGAAGTGCCAGATCATGTCGGAAGACGACTACGCCGCCAAGTACGAAGAGTACGGCGACGACTTCACCGCCTTCATGGGCGCCGAAGGTATCCGTGAACTGCTGCGCTCGATCGACATCCACCGCGATGCCGAAACCCTGCGCGTGGAACTGAAGGAATCGAAATCCGAAGCCAAGATCAAGAAATACGCGAAGCGCCTGAAAGTGCTGGAAGCGTTCCAACGTTCGGGCATCAAGCCTGACTGGATGATCATGGAAGTGCTGCCAGTGCTGCCGCCGGAACTGCGTCCGCTGGTACCGCTGGATGGCGGCCGTTTCGCGACCTCGGATCTGAACGATCTGTATCGCCGCGTCATCAACCGTAACAACCGTCTGAAACGCCTGATGGAGCTGCGCGCTCCAGAGATCATCACGCGCAACGAAAAGCGCATGCTGCAAGAAGCGGTCGATTCGCTGCTGGACAACGGCCGTCGCGGCAAAGCGATGACCGGCGCCAACAAGCGTCCGCTGAAATCGCTGGCAGAGATGATCAAGGGCAAGGGCGGCCGTTTCCGTCAAAACTTGCTGGGCAAACGCGTCGATTACTCCGGTCGTTCGGTCATCGTCGTGGGCCCGCAATTGAAACTGCATCAGTGCGGCTTGCCGAAACTGATGGCGCTGGAACTGTTCAAGCCATTCATTTTCAATAAACTGGAACTGATGGGTCTGGCGACCACGATCAAGGCAGCGAAAAAGCTGGTCGAGATTCAAGAGCCGGTTGTATGGGACATCCTGGAAGACGTGATCCGTGAACATCCGATCATGTTGAACCGCGCACCGACCTTGCACCGTCTGGGTATCCAGGCGTTCGAGCCAGTCCTGATTGAAGGCAAGGCCATCCAGCTGCACCCGCTCGTCTGCGCCGCATTCAACGCCGACTTTGACGGTGACCAAATGGCGGTCCACGTTCCTCTGTCGATCGAAGCGCAGATGGAAGCACGCACCCTGATGCTGGCATCGAACAACATCCTGTTCCCATCGAACGGCGAACCGTCGATCGTGCCTTCCCAGGATATCGTGCTGGGTCTGTACTACGCGACCCGCGAAGCGATCAATGCGAAGAACGAAGGGATGATGTTCCCTGACGTGTCGGAAGTGATCCGCGCCTACGACAACAAGGAAGTCGAACTGACGACCCGCGTGACCGTGCGTATTACCGAATACCCGAAAAACGCCGAAACGGGCGAATTCGAGAAAACGGTAACGCGCTACGAAACGACGATCGGCCGTGCGATCCTGTCGGAAATTCTGCCGAAAGGCCTGCCGTTTTCCGTCCTGAACCGCGCGCTGAAAAAGAAAGAAATTTCCAAGCTGATCAACACGTCGTTCCGCAAGTGCGGCCTGCGCGCCACCGTGGTGTTCGCAGACAAACTGATGCAGTCGGGTTTCCGCCTGGCGACACGCGCCGGTATCTCGATCTGCGTCGACGACATGCTGGTACCGCCTCAAAAAGTTACCCTGATCGCGACGGCCGAGTCGGAAGTCAAGCAGATCGAACAGCAATACGCCTCGGGTCTCGTGACCGCCGGCGAGCGTTACAACAAGGTAGTCGATATCTGGGGCAAGACCTCGGATGAAGTCGGCAAGGCCATGATGGACCAGCTCAAAGTCGAAGACGTGATCCGCCGCGACGGCACCAAGTCGACGCAAGAATCGTTCAACGCCATTTACATGATGGCCGACTCCGGCGCGCGCGGTTCCGCAGCCCAGATTCGCCAGTTGGCCGGTATGCGTGGTCTGATGGCCAAACCGGATGGCTCGATTATCGAAACGCCGATTACCGCGAACTTCCGCGAAGGTCTGAACGTTTTGCAGTACTTCATTTCGACCCACGGTGCGCGTAAAGGTCTGGCCGATACGGCGCTGAAAACGGCGAACTCCGGTTACCTGACGCGTCGTCTGGTTGACGTGACGCAAGACTTGGTGGTGATCGAGGACGATTGCGGCACCATGAACGGCGCCGTCATGAAGGCACTGGTCGAAGGTGGTGAAGTCATCGAACCGTTGCGTGACCGTATCCTCGGCCGCGTGGTGGTGCATGACGTCGTCAATCCTGAAACCCAGGAAACGCTGTACGAAGCCGGCACCCTGATGGACGAAGACATGGTCGAAGAGATCGAGCGTCTGTCCATCGATGAAGTCAAGGTCCGCACGCCACTGACTTGCGACACGCGCTTCGGCCTGTGCGCCAAGTGCTATGGCCGCGATCTGGGCCGCGGCATGCTGGTCAACGCCGGCGAAGCCGTCGGTGTGGTGGCAGCGCAGTCGATTGGTGAACCTGGTACCCAGCTGACCATGCGTACGTTCCACATTGGTGGTGCTGCATCGCGTGCGGCAGTGGCATCGTCGGTGGAAGCCAAGTCGAACGGTACCATCCGCTTCACGGCAACCATGCGTTACGTGACGAACGGCAAGGGCGCGCAAATCGTCATTTCCCGTTCCGGCGAAGTGCTGATCACCGACGACCATGGCCGTGAGCGTGAGCGTCATAAAGTACCGTACGGTGCGACCCTGATCGTCAAGGACGGCATGGTCATCAAGGCCGGTACGGCCCTGGCAACGTGGGATCCGCTGACCCGTCCGATCATTACCGAATACGCCGGTCAAGTGCGTTTCGAGAACGTCGAAGAAGGCGTCACCGTCGCCCGTCAGGTCGACGAAGTGACCGGTCTGTCCACCCTGGTGGCGATCGATGCGAAACGTCGCGGTTCGCTGACCAAGACCCTGCGTCCGCAAGTCAAGCTGATCAACGACGCGAACGAAGAAGTCAAGATCGCCGGCACCGAACACTCGGTGGCGATCGGCTTCCAGGTCGGCGCGCTGATCATGGTCAAGGACGGTCAACAGGTATCGGTGGGTGAAGTGCTGGCACGTATTCCTACCGAATCGCAAAAAACGCGCGATATTACCGGTGGTCTGCCACGCGTTGCGGAACTGTTCGAAGCGCGCTCGCCGAAAGATGCCGGTATGCTGGCGGAAGTCACGGGTACGGTTGCGTTCGGTAAAGAAACCAAGGGCAAGCAGCGTCTGGAAATCACGGACATGGACGGCAACAAGCATGAGTTCTTGATTACCAAGGACAAACAAGTGCTGGTGCATGACGGCCAAGTCGTGAACAAGGGCGAGATGATCGTGGACGGCCCGGCCGATCCGCAAGACATCCTGCGCCTGCTGGGTATCGAAGCGCTGGCACGTTACATCGTTGACGAAGTGCAGGACGTGTACCGTCTGCAAGGCGTGAAGATCAATGACAAGCACATCGAAGTGATCGTGCGTCAGATGCTGCGCCGCGTACAGATCGTCAATGCCGGCGACACCAACTACATCGTTGGCGAGCAGGTAGAGCGTTCGGAACTGCTGGACGAGAACGATCGCATGGCCGTTGAGAACAAGATTCCAGCGACCTACGAAAACGTCTTGTTGGGTATTACCAAGGCATCGCTGTCGACCGATTCGTTCATCTCGGCCGCATCGTTCCAGGAAACCACCCGCGTGCTGACCGAAGCGGCGATCATGGGCAAGCGCGATGGTCTGCGCGGCCTGAAAGAGAACGTCATCGTCGGCCGTCTGATTCCTGGCGGTACGGGCCTGGCCTTCCACCGCGCACGCAAAGAGAAAGAAGCGTGGGAAGTGGAAGAGCGTCAAGCACTGCTGCTGGCCGAGAAAGCCTCGATGGCTGGCGAAGCTGCCGAAGCGCTGCAGGATATCGAGACCCAGCAACACCACGGCGACGAAGCGTAATCTGCGCTGCTAGCTGACAAGAACGGCACCTTCGGGTGCCGTTTTTTTATGCGCGTTGCACAGCCTTCCACGATGCACGCAAAGAGAAAGAAGCGTGGGAAGTCGAAGAGCGTCAAGCGCTGCTGCTGGCCGATAAGCGAATATCTGCTAGAAAATCGAGACGCAGCAACACCACGGCGACGAAGCGTAATCTGCGCTGCGAGCTGAGCGCTGCTAGCTGACAAAAACGGCACCTTCGGGTGCCGTTTTTTTATGCCTGTCCACATTGCCATGCACGAAAAAGATAGCGTGGCAGGTGGTAAATGATGGCAGCCCATTCCATTTACCTATTCCATTGCATATATATCGCCACGGCAGCACATCATTTATATCGCGCATTGAGGAACGCGATTTTCGGCTGTTGCTTATTCGCACCCATTCATTTGTATTCGCAGCATATGTAAATGGCAGCGTAAAATGGAAGAGCAAAGCATGCATTAAACGTCATGCTCTTATTACTGGCAGAGATGGCGATCAAGATTCCTATGCCGGCATGCGCCCTGTTTCGCTGATAGCTTAATACGGTCGAGTTAATATTATGTCGAGCATGCTTGAATTGATGGCTTAAAATCGGATGACGCAGGTGACGCCGGACTGGTGCTGGCGCGGGGCAGGATGTCCCGATGTGGCGCCGGCGAATTTGAAGTGAGCGCTTACAAGGATGGCTGCTTGCCGGTGACGGCTCTTGGCTACTGCTGTAAGTCATCCCACTTTGCTGCGCATGGGCTTGCCCAACTGCCGGTGAGAGCGCATCACGGCGTTGTTGTGGCGTCACGCCCTGTTGCCTGGCTACGCCAGTTTCCAGTTCATTCATGCTAAGATTTGGCGCATGATTGCCCAAGCCCTGTTTACTCCAGCCCAGCAGAAACTGCTGGGTTTGCTCTTTGTCCGCGTGAATGAAGGCTTTCACTTGAACGAGATCATGCGCTTGACGGGTCTGGGCAGCGCGTCGGCGCAGCGCGAGCTGCGCCGGCTGCATGAGTCCGGCCTGATCACGTCGGAGCGGATTGGCAATGTGCGGCGCTTCTGGCCCAACAAGGAAAGCCTCGTGTATCCGGAGTTGAGCGGACTGGTGCAGAAAACCTTCGGCATCGTCGGCGTGCTCAGCGCGACCCTGGCGCCCTTGCGTGCCCAGCCGCAACTGGCATTCGTGTATGGCGCCACGGCGAAGGGACAGGACCTGCCTGGCAGCGCCATCGATTTGTTGCTGGTGGGAGAAGAAGCCAATTATGGCGATCTGTTGACGCGATTGGCGCCGGCCGAGCGAACCTTGCGGCGTAAAATCAATCCCAACCTATATACGCTGGCCGATTATCGCCGACGCCTGCGTGAGGGCCAGCCATTTCTGCTGCAGGTATTACAGCAGCCGAAGCTGTTTGTTATCGGCGATGAGTCGCTATTGCATGCGCTGGCATTGCCGGATTCCTCAATGCGGACGAATGACATGCCATCTGTATTCTAAAGGCCGGGCCTGGAAAGCAGTTTCTGCTATAAAGTGAAATTGTTTGCTGGAATAATATCTGAGGCGGATAGATTGTATGATGAACAAATTACAGGCTTTTGGTTTAATTGTTTCCCAGGCGGTGCGCGGAGAATTGACGTTTCCCACCAGCGTTAATTCCGCACTGCAATTACAATTGGCCCTGGCTGAACCGGACTGCCATATCGACCATGCGATCAAACTCGTACTGGCAGAGCCCCTGCTGGCGGCGCGTACGGTCGCGCTGGCCAACTCGGCCGTGTACAGCCGCGGCGATGCGGCGCCCGTGACCAGCGTGCGCGCGGCCGTCATGCGCATGGGTTACCGCAATCTGTACGCGCTGGTGGCGGCCATGGTGGTGCGCCAGTTCGGCAGCAAGATCCTCGACCCCGTCCTGCGCCAGAAGGCGACCCAGCTGTGGGAGCACACTGCCCACGTGGCGGCGCTGGCGCACGTACTTGCCCGCCGCGTGACGCACGTCGATGCCGACACGGCGCTGTTCGCCGGCATCGTGCATGAAGTGGGCGGTTTTTACCTGTTGTCGCGTGCCGATGAATTCCCCGGCCTGCTCGACGACGATGCCGATCACTGGATGGAGTCCGCCGAAGAGATCATTTCCCGCGAAGTCATGAAGAAGCTGCTGATCCCGCTGGCCGTGAGCGAAGCCATCGAAGGCTTGCGCGATGGCTTGCTGTCCATCCCACCCGACTCCCTGCTCGACACCTTGTTGTTGGCCAAGCAATTGTCGCCCGTGCCGTCGCCTTTGCAGGTGACGTATGTGGAAATGCTCACCCCCGCCGATTCCGTGATCGATTTCATTATCGACAATGAAACCCTGCAAAGCATCCTGGCCGAATCGGCTGAGGAAGTGCGTTCGATGAGTGCCGCGCTGCTCGTCTGACCAGATGGTGCCGCCTGCCGGCGCCGCTCAAGGGCCGGGATGCAGCACGACCTTGATGCATTGCTCCTGTTTCTTCTGGAAGATCTCGTAGCCGTGCGGCGCCTCGTCCAGGGTCAAGTGGTGGGAAATGATGGCGCCGGGATCGAGTTCGCCCCGCTGGATGCGCTCCAGCAGCGGCTGCATGTAGCGCTGCACGTGTGTTTGCCCCGTCTTGATGGTCAATGAACGGTTCATGATTGAGCCAAATGGGATCTTGTCGCTGAAGCCGCCATACACGCCCGGCACCGAGACGACGCCACCGTTGCGGCATGCCATCAAGGCTTCGCGCAGGGCCGTGGGACGGTCCGATTCCAGTTTCATCGTCTGCTTGAGGCGGTCGTAGATATAGCTGATGCCGGAACCGTGCGCTTCCATGCCGACGGCATCGATGCAGGCATCCGGGCCCCGTCCTCCCGTCATTTCCCGCAGCGCATCGGGGACGTCCACCGCATCGAAATGCAGGGTTTCGGCGCCGGACAGCTCGCGCGCCATGCGCAGGCGTTCCGGGTAATGGTCGATGGCGATGACGCGCTCGGCGCCGAGCAGGAAGGCGCTCTGGATGGCGAACTGCCCCACGGGGCCGCAACCCCACACGGCCACCACCTGGCCCGGCGCGATGGCGCACGCTTCGGCCGCCATGTAGCCGGTCGGCAGTATGTCAGAGAGAAACAGCACTTGTTCATCCTTGAGCTCGTCCGGAACCTGGATGGGGCCGACGTCGGCAAACGGCACACGTACATATTCGGCTTGGCCGCCCGCATAGCCGCCCGTCAGGTGGGAATAGCCAAAGATGCCCGCGCCCGAGTGGCCCCACATCTTTTCCGCCATGTAGGCGTTGGGATTGGAGTTTTCGCACACCGAGTACAGCTGCTGCTCGCAAAAGAAGCAGCGTCCGCAGGCGATGGGAAACGGCACCACCACCCGCTCTCCCACCTTGCGCTTGCGTACCGCGGAACCCACTTCCACCACCTCGCCCATGAACTCGTGGCCGAGGATGTCGCCTTGTTCCATGGTGGGCACGACGCCATTGTAGAGGTGCAGGTCGGAGCCGCAGATGGCCGTGGAACTGACCTTGACGATGGCGTCGCCGGGATTGAGGATGGCGGGATCGGGTACCTGCTCGATCCGCACGTCGCGCTTGCCGTGCCAGCAATTGGCTTTCATGACACACCTCCGTTTGCTTGCGGTCGAGGGGCAGCGGCCGTGCCGCCAGCCTTGTGCAGCAGGCGCGCCTTGAAGCTGCGCTTGCCCGACGGCTGGCCCTCGGTGGTGCTGACCTCGCCCGTTTCCATCCACTGCTTGAAGCGGCGCAAGGTGGTTTCGATCTGGTAGGCGGGTGCCTGGCTGAACAGGCCGGCCACGGCCGCGCCCACCTTGCCGGCTGGCGGCTGCATGTGCAGTTGCATGGTGACCACGGTGCCGCGTCCGCCCGGTGCGGGCGACAGCTCCAGCGCTCCCGTTTCGGCATGGTTTTCCGCCGCGCGCCAGCGCATGCCCTGACCCGGACGCTCTTGCGTCAGTTCGCCTATCCACTCGCCTTCGACGCTGTGCCAGCGCGAGCGGCGCGCATCGATCACCTGCACCGACTGCAGGCCCGGCATGAAGCGGGGCAGGTTTTCCAGGTCGCGCCAGGCGCGGTAGCAATCGTCGGCGGAGCGGTTGACGATCACGCTCTTTTGCAGCGCCAGTCCCTGTTCGCCTGGCGCGGGCAATTCGCTCAGCTTGCGCGGCGCCAGTTGGGCGCTGGCGATATAGTCGATGGCCGTCACGCCTGCCACCACGGCCGCCGTCGCCGCCAGGCGCTTGCGCGCATGGCGCCGGCTGGCCATGGCCACGCCCAGCAGTGACAGGTCCATGGCGTCGCCGGCGATGCGCGACCAGCGCCATGCGGGAGCGGTTTCGCCGCGCAGCAAGGCCGCGCCACATGCCATTTCGCGCAAGCCGATGGCGCGTATCCAGAAAGACGAGACGCCGCGCAAGCCGCTGGCCCGCGCCAGGCCGCGCGGCGCCACCAGCTGGGCCAGGCCCAGGCCGATGCTGAGCCAGCCAAGCGCCGTGATCATGGCATGGTTGCCGCGTGCGGTATCGTCGGGAATGTGCCGCTGCGGCCGTCCATTGGTCTGGCCGCGCGCACTGGTGTAGTGAAGAATGGCGTTATGCCCATGATCGGGCATCTCCGCTGATGTTTGCCAGGCGGGCGGGCCAGCCGTGGCGGCGTCGTTCCTGTCTTCGCTTTGCATGCTGCCTCCCTTCTGTGTCTGGGAGTTAGGCAGCATTGCCTGGTACGCGTTCCGGCAGGCGCGCGCGAGATGCGCTGGATCTGTGCCAGATCAAATATCGGCACGAAAAAAAACGGCAGCCCCAACTGGCGCTGCCGTTCTCGCAAGAGTGGGCTAGCTTACTTCTGCTGCGCGATCCACCGGTCGACCTTGGCCTCCAGCAGTTTCAGGGGCAGGGTGCCGTCACTGAGCACCACTTCGTGGAACTTTGGCAGGCTGAACTTGTCGCCCAACGCCTGCTGGGCGCGCTGGCGCAGTTCGACGATTTTCAGCGCGCCGATCTTGTAGCCCAGCGCCTGGCCCGGCCAGGCCATGTAGCGTTCCGTTTCGCTTTTCGCCACGGCGTCGTAGCCGAGGGTATCGCGCATGTACTTGATCGTTTGCTCGCGCGTCCAGCCCTTGGTGTGCAAGCCCGTGTCGACCACCAGACGCACGGCGCGCAGCATCTCGTCGTTCAAGTGACCGAAATACTGGGCCGGATCGTCGAACAGGCCCATTTCCTTGCCCAGGGTTTCCGCATACAGGGCCCAGCCTTCCGTGAAGGCATTATTGCCGCCGAAACGGCGGAAGTTCGGCAAGTCCATCTCTTGCACCAGCGCCAGGTGGAAATGGTGGCCAGGCTTGCCTTCGTGCAGGAACAAGGTGGTCATGCCCGTGTCGCCATACAGTTTCGGATCGGTGACGACGGACCAGAACACGCCCGGGCGCGAACCGTCGGCGGCCGGTGCCGTGTAATGGTCGGCGGCCGTATCGCGGCTCAGTTCAGGTTCCAGGCGCAAGTCCAGCGGCGCCTTCGGCACCAGGGTGAACAGGGCGGGCAATTTGCTGTCGAGCAGCACGTTCAGCTTGCGGTAGACGTCGAGCACTTCCTGCTCCGTTTTGAACGGGCGGTATTTCGCCTGTTCCGAGACCCACACGGGCAAGCCGGCGGCCGGGCCGTTGTAGCCCATCTTCGGACCGACGATCGCGTATTGTTCCTGGATGCGCGCCACTTCCTTCAAACCGATGGCGTGGATCTGCTCCGGTTTCAAATCCGTCGTGGTGCTGCTGGCCACGCGCGCCTGGTACCAGGCTGCGCCATCGGGCAGGGCGCTCCAGCCGCTGCTCGTGCGGCTTGCCGGCAGGTAATCGCGTTCCATGAAGGCGGACAGGCGCTGCAGCGCGGGCATCAGCTTGTCCTGGATGGCGGCCGTGTACTGTTTCGTCAGGCGCGCCTTGTCTGCCTCGGAAAAGCTGGCGGGCAAGTTCTTGATGGGCGTGTAATACACGCTGTCCTGCGGCGTGGCGCTGACGAGCTTCTTGAATTGCGGCAGGGCCGACTCCGTCAGCGCCTTCGGCAGCACGATGCCCTTTTGCATGCCGACTTTCATATTGGCGATGGCCTGGTCTATCCAGCCCGGCAACTGGCTGATACGGCTCAGGTAAGCGTCATACTCCTTGACCGAGGTCAACGGCTGCGATGCCTCGCCGCCCGCATAATTGGCCAGGGTGACGGGCATGCTGTCCATCTGGTTCAAAGGCAGCAGGTATTCGGGGAAGCGCTCGAAGCTCAGCGCCGTCGCCAGTTCATAGTCGAGGATATCATAGTTGATCTGGTCCTGGTGCGACAGCTGCGCGCGGGCGATGCCGCGCAGGGTCTTCTGGTACTGGCGGTACAGGGCGAACTGCTTTGCGCGCGCGGCGGGCACGATGGCTGAACCGAGCTGGTCGTCAAAACGGTTGTCGCCGCTTTCGGTGGCATTGATCGGCTCGAAACGGGCCTGCGCATCGTAGTACTGATCGGCCAGCCCTCGCAGCTGCTGCTTCGCTTTGGGCGCGCTGACGGCCACGGTTTTGCCAGCGGACGGGGTCGCTTGCGCCATGGGCGCATGGGCGAGCAACAGGGAGATGGCCAGGGTGCCGAGGGTGCCGGCGGCAAAACGATGCTTCATGCGCGATGTCCTTTGTAAGGAGGGAATGAACGGAGGCGTTGGGGGTCGGGGTGGCCGGTCGCGATGGAGCAGCCGGGGCGTAAGCATACGCCATTGCCCAGTGCGTTTGGATAAATTGTGCGGAAGGAATGTTGCTATTTTGCCGTAGGCGGCAGGGCCGCTTTCATCGCTTGCCAGTGGCTGCTGGTCAAGGGACGGCAGGCAGGGCAGGGCGTGGCGGCGATCAGGCTCTCGATCTGCTGCGTGCGCGCCGCCGTTTGCGGATGCGAGGAAATCCATCCCGGCACCTTGGCCTGGTCCTTGTCATCGAGCTTCCGAAAAAAGCGCAGCATGCCGTCGGGGCGGATCTGCGCGCGCTGCAAGGCCAGCAAACCGAGCCGGTCCGCCTCTTCCTCCATGTCGCGGCTGAAATACAGGGTGCCGGCCTGGTGCGCCAGCATGGCGGCCACGGCGCTGATGTCGCCGATGGTCACGCCCACCAGGGCGCCCCAGCCCAGGCTGCTGATCATTTGCCGCAACGAATGGCGCTGTTCCACATGCTGGACTTCATGCGCCAGCACGCCGGCCAGTTCGCCCGGGTCCCCCGCCTGGCGCAGCAAGCCCGTATGCACGACGACGATGCCGCCGGGCATGGCAAACGCGTTGACCGCGTCGTCCTGCTTGACCAGCCAGCGGTACTGGTAGCGCGAACCGGCCGTCAGCGTGCGGCCGATGTCCTGCACCGTCTGCTGCGCCACGCCGTTCTCAACGATGCCGCCCTGCGCGCGCACTTGCGCCAGGGCCAGTTCGCCCAGCTGCTTTTCCGTCGAGAGAGGAATCCATCCCGCCAGCGCGCCGATGGCGTTGCTTCCTTGCCACCACAACAGGACAGTGGCGACGACGGCCGCGCCCGTCAAGCCGGCCAGCCAGCCCGACACCTGCCGCCGGTTGCGCTGGCGCTCGCCCCACAGGCGCTGCAGTTGCGGCTGCAGCGCGGCCGGCGCCTCGCGCAAGACGATGGCGATGTCGTCCGCCGTCAGCGGTTTGAGCGACGCTTGCCTGCCTTGCGCATCGAGCCAGTTGAGGAACAGTTCCGGCCCGTCGACACCGCCCACGCTGACGACCAGCTGCGCCACGTCCAGCGTGGGGCCGGGCGCATCGATGGCCAGCTGGCTGCCGAAGAAATGCGCGCTGACGGCCGTGCCGGCCGGGCCGCCATCGGGGCCGGCCAGCAGTGCCTGGAATGGCGTCATGCTGCGGCCTCGGCAAAGCGGCTTTCGTACAGGGCGGCCATCAGGTCGGACTGGCTGATGATGCCGGCCAGGCGTTCTTCCTCGTCGAGGATGGGAATATGGTGGTAGCCGGCGTCGGCCATCAAGGGCACGAGGTCGATGATGGGCGTGCCCAGGCGGGCCGTGTGCGGCGACGGCGTCATCAGCTGGCCCACCGCTTCCGGCTTGTCGTCGTGGGACAGGCCGCTGCGCTGCAGCAAGCCGCGCAGGCGCTGGCGCATGCCCTGATAATCGTCGAGCCCGCCATGGCGCAGGAAATCCGTCTGCGTGATGATGCCGATGACGCGGCGCGCCCGGTTCACGACGGGTAGCGCACCCACATCGTGCTCGCGCATGGTGCGCCAGGCAACATCGAGCGGCGTGCCGAATTCCACGCTGAGTACGTCTTTCGACATGATGTCGGCGCAGGTGACGACGCCGAAGCGGCGCTGGTAGGCGCGCATTTCCGTTTGCAGGAAGATCGCCTGCAAATCGTCGCGGCTGATGTCGAGCACTTCGCTGTGCTGGCGCAAGACGGCATCGAGGTCATCCGGTGAAAAGCCCAGGCGGTTGCTGGGCACGTCATCCTTTGTATCGTGCGGATGCGGCGTGACCAGTTGCTGGACGTGCGGGTAGCGGCGGCCCGTCAGATTGTTGTACAGCACGGCGCAAGCGACCAGCACGGCGGAATTGAACAGCACCGTGATGAAGACGAATTCAAAGCCGGCCGCATGCACGCTGGCGCCGCCGACGACGGTGGTGAGCGCGACGGCGCCGCCCGGCGGATGCAAACAGCGCAGGGCAAACATGGCGCCGATGGCCAGGCAGGCGGCCAGCGCCGCCACGCCCACACTGGATCCCAACCATTTAACGCAGGCCATGCCGACCAGGCCGGAGACGACGTTGCCGCCCACCACGGACCACGGTTGGGCCAGCGGGCTGGCAGGCAGGCAGAACAGCAGCACGGCCGAGGCGCCCATGGGCGCGATCAGGTAGACGCTGGCGCTGTCCGGGGCCAGCAGGAAATGGCAGATGAGTCCGGTAAGCAGCAAGCCGCAGATGGCGCCCGCGCAGGCGCGCAATTGTTCGCGGCGGCTGCCGTTGTTCGGTTGCGGCAGCCAGCGTGCCAGGAAAGAAGTCGTCATGGGGAGGGCGCGTTCGGGTCGCGTTGCTCAGTGTCAGTGTGAGCCCGATATTATCCCATGCGTTCCATTTCGCTGCCGGTGGGCATTAATCTTCGGCGCACACCGCTTGCAAGCCATGCCGCCCCAGCAGCGCCCTGGCGGCCGCGATGGCGGACGGCGCCGGCTCGCTGCTGGCGCAGGCATAGATGTCATTGAGGACCACCGCCGCATCTTTGCCCGTGACGGCGGCCATCAGCTCGGTCAGGTTGCGGTCGGAAAAGTGTTCATATAGCAGGGCCAGCACGGCGAAATATGCCGTATCGGGCATGCCGCCGGGATAGGCGTCGCGCAACATGCGCGCGGCGCCGGACAGCGTTGGGGGTAATGTATCTGGCATGCTCAAGCGGCGTCTCCTTGGCGTGCTTATACGTTTTCCGCATAAGCACAGTGCAATTAAATGGTGGATATTTCCTACAAGCAGGCATATTCTAGACAATCACGCCCGCTGGCAGCTGTTCAGCTGGCTTCACGATTTCTCTCAGGAGCCCTGCATGCGCCTTTCCCGTTTCGTCGCCCCATTCTTTGCCAGCCTGCTGCTTGCCGGTACCGCTATTGCCGCCGCCCCCACACCGGCCAACCCGGTCGCCACGCCGCATCTGCCGTACAACGCGGCGGCCGACGCCAAGGCCGACGTGGCCCGCGCGCTGGCCGAGGCCAAGGCGGCGCACGTGCCTGTCTTGCTGATCTTTGGCGCCAACTGGTGCGAGGATTGCCGCGCACTTGACAAGGCCTTGAAGGAAGGCAAGAACGCCGAGCTGATGCAGCAGCAATTCAAGGTCGTCAAGGTCGACGTGGGTAACTTCGACCATAACCTGGACGTGGCGCAAGCCTATGGCAATCCGCTCAAGAAAGGCATTCCCGCTGCCGTGCTCGTCTCGAGCGACAACAACCAGGTGCTGTATGCCACCAAGGGCGGCGAACTGGCGAATGCCCGCCGCATGAGCGAGAGCGGCATTTATGATTTCTTCAAGCAGGCGGCCAGCGTGAAAGCGCCGGCGATTTAAGCGTTTTCCAACATTCCTTAAAACTCTTCCCACGCATCGCTGGCCGGCGCTTTCGGGCGCGCTGGCGTGGGCAGCATCGGCTCGTGCGCTGGCTGCCGAGGCTGCTGCGGCGCCGCATGCCCGGTTTCTTCCAGCTTGAAGACGCTAACCACCTGCGCCAGCCGGCCTGCCTGGTCCTGCAGGGACTGGGCTGCTGCCGCCGCTTCTTCCACGAGGGCCGCATTTTGCTGGGTGGCGTCATCCATCTGCGTGACCGTGGCATTGACTTGCGCGATGCCCTGGCTTTGTTCCTGGCTGGCCGAAGCGATCTCTCCCATCAGGTCGGCCACCCTCTGCACGGAGACGACGATGTCCTGCATGGTGGCGCCGGCCGAGTCGACCAGCTTGCTGCCCGCTTCCACCTTGCTGCCCGAGTCGACGATCAAGTCCTTGATTTCCCTGGCTGCCGCCGCTGAGCGTTGCGCCAGGTTGCGCACTTCGGTTGCCACCACGGCAAAGCCGCGGCCCTGTTCGCCCGCACGGGCCGCCTCGACGGCCGCGTTCAGGGCGAGGATATTGGTTTGGAAGGCAATGCCGTCGATCACGCCGATAATGTCGGCGATCTTGCGCGAACTTTCCGTAATCGCGCCCATCGTCTGCACCACTTGGCCGACCACTTCGCCGCCCTTGACGGCGTGGCTCGAGGCCGATACCACCAGCTGATTCGCCTGGCGCGCGTTGTCCGCATTCTGTTTCACGGTCGACGTCAGTTCTTCCATCGCCGCCGCCGTTTCTTCCAGGCTCGATGCCTGGGCTTCCGTGCGCGCCGACAAGTCCAGGTTGCCCGACGCGATCTGGCTCGATGCGCTGGCAATGGACCCGGTACTGTCGCGAACTTCGCGTATCGTCACATTCAGCGACGCGACAAAGCGGTTGAAGGCGGCCGCCAGCGCGCCGACCTCGTCTTCCGATTCCACGGGCATGCGGCGGCTCAGGTCGCCATTCCCGCTGGCGATTTCGCTGAGCATGTCCGCTGCCCGCGCGACGGGCGCGGCAATGGCGCGGCTGATGACATAAATGATGCACAGGGCGATGCCGCCACCGACCAGGCCGGCAATCAGGGCGGCGAGCAAGGCCGAGCGCGTGACATTGCCCAGCACTTCCGCTTCCGGCACTTCGGCCATCACATATAGATTGAGTTCCGGCACGAAGGAGGCGGCGACGAATTGGCGTCCCGCGGGCGCGTCGTAGATGGCGTACGCGTATTTGTTGCCCGTCAGCAGGCTCTTGCTCAGCGTATCGCTAAAGCCGGGCAGATCCTTGAGTGCATGCTTGCCGTCGGCCAGGGCCGTGTCGCGGTGCACCAGCAATACGCCATTGGCGCGCGCCAGGTAGACGTGGCCCGTCTGGCCGATCTTGTAGCTGCGGATGGTGTCGGCCAGCGCATTGATCGACAAGCCCAGGCCGGCCGCGATCTGCTTGCCGCCCGCCGTCTGGCCGCGCGCATTCAGGTACAGCATCAGGTCGCTGGAATGCTCCGCTTTGTCGATGTCGAGCGTATAGGCCTTGTCGCCGGCCAGCAAGCCGTAAAACCACTGGTCTGCCGCCTGGTTCTTGTCCAAGGTGCGCAGCAAGCCTTCCGTGGTGAAATACTTACCTGTGCTGGCGGAAGCCCAGTTGATCGAGGCGGCCTTGTTCTTGTCCTTGACCACGGTGGCGTAGCGCTGGAAGGTGGCGATGCCGCTGTCGGGCAAGCCGGCGTCTTCCCAGTCTTGCAGGTAGACATCGTTGGCCATGGTCTGCACCACGGACAGGGGCTGGCTGATCTGGCGCAGCACGTCGTTGCGGATCTCGCCCACCTGCGCCGGCAACTCCTGGCCGACGACGCGCTCGCGCACGTAATCGCTGCTCATGCGCACGCTGAGGAAAGACGAGATCGCCATGAAGAGCAGCAGGCACAAGCCCATGCTGAACAGGAGTTTTTTCTGGATGGAGAGGCGGCGGAGCAGAGACATGGAAGACCTTGGAGGATGGCCTGCACAAGGGGCAGGCAAGGGGCAGACAAGCGGACAGTATACCGGCCGCGCTGCGCGTCCCGCCGCACCATTGCTGCTTTTCGTTCATTTATGTTGCGTTGCGGCAACGTGCTTTCCTCATCTGCCCGCATGGCCGGAAACGCATTAGGCAGGCAAGCCGTGGGCGATCAATGCCAGCGGTAATTCCGTGCTGCACTTGATTTGTTCCATGGAAAAGGCGGATGACACGCCCGTCAGCTGCGCGGCCTTGATCAGCTTTTTATAGAAGGTATCGTAACCTTTGATATCGGTGGTGACGACTTTCAGCAGGTAGTCGATGTCGCCGCTCATGCGGTGAAATTCCTGTACTTCGGGCAAGACGATGACGGCGGCGGCGAAGCGGCGCAGCCATTTTTCATCGTGCTGGCCCGTGCGCACGCTGACGAAGACGGTCACGGGCAAGCCCACTTTTTGCCGGTTGACGATGGCCACGCGGCTCTCGATATAACCCTCTTCCTCCAGGCGCTTGACCCGCTTCCAGCATGGCGTGCTGGACAGGCCAATCTTTTCGCTGAGGGCGGCGATCGACAGGGTGCCGTCCTGCTGCAGGGCGGCGAGGATGGCGCAGTCGAATTTGTCGAGCGGGGCGTTTGGTGAATTCATTTTGTTATTCCGGTTTTTATGGCATGAACATGCTGCATAGTAGCGTAGTTGCAGTGTCTTTTGGCATATCTTCACGGGAGCAGGCCGGTAGACTATCGAGATGTTCCAGCCGCTTGCGCTGCGCCGCCTTTTTAACTGCGCCCTTTTTATAGAATACTCGGACTGCCATCATGAAAGAAACCTACCTCGACAGCAATGCCACCACTTGCGTGCTGCCCGCCGCCGTTGCCGCTGCCCGCCAAGCGATGGAGCAGGGCTATGGCAATCCCAGCAGCACCCACGCCACGGGATTGCAGGCCAAGGCCATGATGGATGGCGTGCGTCAGCGCGCCAGCGGCTTGCTGGGCGTGGGCGATGGCCGATTGATGTTCAATAGCGGCGCCACCGAAGGCATCCAGACGGCCGTGCTGTCGGCCCTGTGCGCGCTGCGCGAACGGCGCGACGCGGGCAAGCGCATCGGCAGCCTGCTGCTGTACGGCGCGACCGAGCACAAGGCCGTGCCGGAGAGCCTGGCGCACTGGAATCGCCTGCTGGGCCTGAACCTGGAAGTGCGCAAGCTGCCCGTCGATGCGCAGGGGCGCCACGATTTGCAGGCGCTCGATGCGCTGATCGGCGACGCGGCCATGCTGTGCACGATGGCGGCGAACAATGAAACGGGCGTCGTCAGCGATTTGTCCGCCATCGCCCAGCTGCTGCAGGAACGGGGCGCCGATGCCTACTGGATGGTCGATTGCGTGCAGGCGCTGGGCAAGCTGAAACTGAACCTGGCCGCCACGCGCATCGATTACGCACCGTTTTCGGGCCACAAGCTGTATGCGCCCAAGGGCATCGGCATGCTGTACGTGCGCGCCGGCGCGCCGTTTACGCCCTTGATGATGGGCGGCGGCCAGGAAGCGGGCCTGCGCTCGGGCACGGAAAACATGGCCGGCATCGCCGCGCTGGGTGCCGTGCTCGCCGCGCTGGACGATGGCAAGACCTTCCGCAGCCACGCCGACCTGGCCTCGTTCCGCGAGCAGCTGGTGGCCAGCCTGGAACGCGCTTTCCCCGGCATCGTTTTCAATATGCCGTTCGACTTGTCCTTGCCGACGACGCTCAATTTTTCCGTGCCTGGACTGTCCTCGAAAGAGCTGCTGGACCTGTTCGACGCGGCGCGCGTGCGCGTCAGCTCGGGCAGCGCCTGTTCCGCCGCCAAGGCGCTGCCCAGTTATGTGCTGGAAGCGATGCACGTGCCGCAATGGCGCGCCAGTTCCGCCATCCGTCTGTCGTTCGGCCCCCTGATCGATGCGGCGACGGTCGCTGCCGCCTGCGCGCGCATCGAGCGCTGCGGCGAAGCGCTGCGCAGCAGCTGTCTGCTGCCGTCGGCGCTGGCGCCATCGCCGCAGGACGGCATAATCCAGCTGAGCGTCGACGGCCAGTGCACCTGGCTGCTCAGCGATGCCGCCAGCGCCAGTTGCGTCGTCATCGATCCCGCTGCCGCGCTCGTGCCGCGCCTGGCCGCCTTCATCCGCTGCCAGCACCTGGCCTTGCGCGCCATCGTGCACACGACGGCGCCAGCGGACCATGGCGCCGCGCGCCTGGCACTGCTGCAGGAACTGCAGATCGAACAGGTCGGCCACGTCGATATCGACGGTGAGCTGGCGCTGGGCCAGCAGCGGCTGCGCCGCATCGAGTGCGGCGCAACCCATGTGTATCTGCTGGAGCAGCGCTTCGCCTTCATCGGCAACTTGGCGCCCGCAACGTTGACGCCCTTGCTGGATGCGGCGCTGCTGACGCAAGATACCGTGCTGTGCGCGTCCGGCGACGACGGCAGCATCTGCGGCACCGTGCGCACCGCGCGCGAAGGCGAGGCCGCCGCCAGCGCACTGCAGCTCGATGCGGCCGCCTTGCCCGCCTTCCTGCGCCAGCATCCCGACGCCATCCTCGTCGACGTGCGCGAAGCGTATGAACACGCGGCATGCGCCGGCACCGTGTTCGAAGGCTGCGAGGTGCGCAGCGTACCGCTGAGCCGTCTGGCGGGACAGGTGGCCGCCTGGCTGCAGCAGCCGCAGCGCCCGCTGGTCTTTTTCTGCCGCAGCGGCAACCGCAGCGCACGCGCCGCCGCCTGCCTGCGCCGCCTCGGTCACGGCGCGGCATGGCAACTCGACGGCGGCATGGCGATGGCGGAAGCGACGCGCCACCCGCTGGCCATCGCCGCCTGAACGGCTTGAACTTCCCTCCTTAAAATATTGCACCGTGTCATCATCGGCACGGTGCACGTCGCGCCTTTTCTCCCGTTCATTTCCTGCCGGCATTTTTCTGCCATTCAACGCGCTGATTTCTTTGCTGAAACGTCCCTAAAACACTGGGTATGTACGCTAGCGCACGGTCTTGCCTGCGCCGCCCTCCTACGATGAAGTTCAGAAAATCTCCCTATACCCTGAGATTCGTCGCAACGCTCCGGCGCTTCGCTTTCCGTCTTCGCCAGTGTCCGATCGTGTTTTTCCAGACTGGGCCCGCATGACGGTGGCCGCTGGCTGCCTGCGCGCACCTAGCGAGGCCTAAGTTGAAAGAGTACACAGCAGTTGTCACGCAGCAGATCAAGGAACAGGTTTCCAAAGTCAAAGAAATCTTCCGCGACCATTCCCTTGCACCGGACACCTTCGACGCCGCGCGCGACGATGCCTTGCCCTTGCGTTCCGAATTATTCAGCGCCATGCAGATGGCCGCCCACGGCAAGCACGTGGCCGCCGGCCATGCGGTGGGCAAGCATCATGGCCGCGACCGCCTGTTGGCGCGCCTGGCCGACAATGCGGCCCTGATCACGGCCACCGTCAATGAGCTGACGGCGACTGTCAAAAGCGGGCGCCAGGTCACGCCCGCCTCGGAATGGCTGCTCGATAATTTTTACCTGATCGAAGAGCAGATCCGCACCACGCGGCGCCACTTGCCGAAGAATTACAGCAAGGAGCTGCCACGGCTGGGTTCCGGTGTGGATGCGGGCTGCCCGCGCGTGTATAAGATCGCGCTGGAAATCATCTCGCACGGCGATGGCAGGGTCGACCTGGAAAACCTGTGCCACTTCGTCGAGGCTTACCAGGACGTGGCCACCCTGACCTTGGGCGAACTGTGGGCCGTGCCCATCATGCTGCGCCTGGCGCTGATCGAAAACCTGCGCCGCGTCGCCGCGCGCGTGGCCGACGACCGCATGCAGCGCGACCTGGCCAATACCTGGGCCGACCAGATGACGGAGATCGCCGAGCGTAATCCCAGCGGCTTGATCCTGCTCGTGGCCGACATGGCCCGATCGAATCCGCCGATGACCAGCGCCTTCGTGGCCGAATTGTCGCGCCGCCTGCAGGGACAGAGTTCCTCGCTGACCCTGGCGCTGTCGTGGCTGACGCACAAGCTGGCCGAGTCGGGCCTCACCATCGAGCAGCAGATCCAGTCCGAGATCGGGCAGCAGGCGGCCGACCAGGTCTCGATCGCCAACAGCATCGGCAGCCTGCGTTTTCTCGGCACCATGGATTGGCAGGAGTTCGTCGAGACCATGAGCGTGGTCGAACAGACCTTGCGCCTGGACCCGGCCGGCACGTATGGCTTGATGGATTTCGCCACGCGCGACAGCTACCGCCACGCCATCGAACGCATCGCCAAGCGCAGCGCGCGCAGCGAAGTGGAAGTGGCCGAGATGGTGGTGCAACTGGCGCACACGCACGGCAACGGCAATGACGCGCGCCGCGGCCACATCGGCTTTTACCTGGTCGGGCGCGGCGTGCTGGTGCTGGAAAAGCAGGCCGGCGCCAAGCTGCCGTTCATCGAGGCGCTGCAGCATACGGCGCGCGCCGCGCCGCTGGCCGTCTATCTGGGGGCGATCTCGTTCCTGACCCTGGCGACGAGCGCCTTGCTGCTCGAGCGCGCCGTGCGCCATGGCGTGCAGGGCTGGCCCCTGGCGGCGTTGGGCGCGCTGGCGCTGCTGGGCAGCAGCCAGCTGGCCGTGGCCGTGGTGAACTGGCTGGCAACCCTGATGACGTCGCCGCATCCGCTGCCGCGCATGGATTACCAGTCCGGCATTCCGTCCGATGCGCGCGGCATCGTCGTCGTGCCGACCCTGATCTACAGCCCGGAAAACGTGGCGGCCCTGTGCGAGGCGCTGGAAGTGCGTTATCTCGCCAACCGCGACCCGAACCTGCGTTTCTGCCTGCTGACGGACTTTGTCGACGCGCAGACGCAAACCCTGCCCGGCGACGAAGCCCTGCTGCGCCAGGCGCAGGAGACCATCCGTGGCCTGAACGAGAAATACCGCGTGGAGGGCGCCGAGCTCACGGACAACGGCGACGCGGCCGACCCGGAAGAGCTGGGCCATGTGGGGCCGTTCCTGCTGCTGCATCGTCCGCGCCTGTGGAATTCGCAGCAGAATGCGTGGATGGGGCAGGAGCGCAAGCGCGGCAAATTGTCCGACCTGCACGCGTTTTTGCGCGGCGGCGCGCGCGACAAATTCTCGCTGGTGGAAGGCGAGTTGCGCGGCCTGCGCACGATCAAATACGTGATCACGCTCGACACCGATACGCAGCTGCCGCGCGACGCGGCGCGCGAATTCATCGCCACCATGATGCACCCGCTGAACCGTCCCGTGCTCGACGCGGCCGGCACGCGCGTGGTGGCCGGCTACGGCATCCTGCAGCCGCGCGTGGCCGTGGCGCTGCCCAGCGCGAACGCGTCGCGCTACGAGCTGCTGTGCGGCGGCGAACCGGGCATCGACCCGTACACGCGCACCGTCTCGGACCTGTACCAGGACGTGTTTTATGAAGGCTCGTTCATCGGCAAGGGCATCTATGACCTCGACATGTTCGAGCGCGTGCTGGGCCAGCGCCTGCCCGACAATAAAATCCTCAGCCACGATTTGCTGGAAGGCTGTTATTTGCGCGCCGGCCTGCTCAGCGACTCGCAGCTGTACGAGGAATATCCGGCCCGCTACGACGCCGACGTCAGCCGCCGCCAGCGCTGGATACGCGGCGACTGGCAGCTGATCGGCTGGCTGCTGGGTCGGGTGCCGGGTCGCGCCGGCAAGCGCGAACGCAATCCCTTGTCGATGCTGTCGCGCTGGAAGCTGTTCGACAACCTGCGCCGCAGCGTCGTGGCGCCGGCCACCACTCTGTCCCTGCTGCTGGTGTGGGGCTTTTTACCGCACGTGGCCTTCTGGAGCGCGGCCGTGCTGGCCATCATCTTCCTGCCGCCCGTGTTTTCGGCCCTGTACGACCTGCTGCGCAAACCGCGCGACACCCTGTGGCGCCAGCATCTGGCCGCGTTCGAGCGCCGCTGCGGCGTGCAGTTTTCGCACGCCATGCTGACCCTCGTCTTCCTGCCCTATGAGGCCTGGATCAGCCTGGACGCCATCGCGCGCACGCTGTGGCGCCTGGGCGTGTCGCACAAGCACTTGCTCGACTGGCGCGCCTCGAACCTGCACAGCTCTTCCGGCAGTCAAGCCGACAGCTGGCGCGCCATGTGGTGCTCGCCGGCGCTGGCGCTGGCCACCTTCGGCGCCTTGCTCTACTGGCGCCCGGCCGCCTTGCCCGCCGCCGCCGTGGTGCTGCTGTTGTGGCTGGCCGCGCCCGCCATCGCCTGGTGGATCAGCCGCCCCATCGAGCGGGCCGTGGCGCGCCTGTCGGCCGAGCAGGGACGTTTCCTGCATGGTGTGGCGCGCAAGACCTGGGCGTATTTCGATACCTTCGTCGGGCCGGACGACCACTGGCTGCCGCCCGATAACATGCAGGAACACCCGAACCTCGTGGTGGCGCACCGCACCTCGCCGACGAATATCGGCCTGGCGCTGCTGGCCAACCTGACGGCCTACGATTTCGGCTATCTGACCCTGGGCCAGCTGATCGAGCGCAGCCGCGCCACCCTGCACAGCATGGGCGAGCTGGAACGCTTCCAGGGCCACTTCTATAACTGGTACGACACGCAAACGCTCAAGGCGCTGCAGCCGATGTATATCTCGACGGTCGACAGCGGCAACCTGGCCGGCCATCTGCTGACCTTGCAGCCGGGACTGGTGGAACTGTACGACGCTCCCATCATCGGCGCGCAGGTGGTGCAGGGCATCCGCACGACGGCGCAGGTGCTGCAGGAATTCATCGCCGCCGAAGGCGAGGGCAAGGCCATGCGCGAGAGCATGAGCCTGCTGCAGGCGCAGGCCGCGCCCGCCACCCTGGCCGAATGGCATGCTTATCTCGCCGCCGCGAACGGCGCGGCCGATGCGCTGCTGTCGCTGACCCTGCAAAGCGAGGATGGCGAGCTGTCGATGTGGACGGGCGCGCTGGCGCGCCAGTGCCGCGCGGCGCTGGCCGAGTTGCTGCAACTGGCGCCGTGGGCGGCGCAGGCCAGCATCGATGCGGCATGGCTGCGCGTGCCGACCCTGCGCGAACTGGCCAACCTGGAGGTGTCCGAAGGCACGCCATCCGAGCTGGCCGCCCTGCTGGCGCAGGGCCGCGAACAGGCGGGCCGCCACATGCGCGACATCGCCCACGCGGCGGGCCAGGCGCGCGACTTCGCGCAGATCGAATACGGCTTCCTGTACAACCCGTCGACCAAGCTGCTGGCCATCGGCTACAACGTCAGCGAACGGCGCCTGGACCCCAGCTACTACGATTTATTGGCTTCCGAAGTGCGCCTGGCCAGCTTCATCGCCATCGCCCAGGGGCAGCTGCCGCAGGAGCACTGGTTCGCCCTGGGCCGCCAGCTGTGCATGGTGGCTGGCCAGCCCGTGCTGCTGTCGTGGAGCGGTTCGATGTTCGAGTACCTGATGCCGCTGCTGGTGATGCCGAACTACCCGAACACCCTGCTCGACCAGACCTACCACTCCGTCATCGAGGCGCAGATCGACTATGGCCGCCAGCGCGACGTGCCGTGGGGGATTTCCGAGTCCGGCTACAACACGGTCGACGCCAGCCTGAATTACCAGTACCGCGCCTTCGGCGTGCCGGGCCTGGGCCTGAAGCGGGGCCTGGCCGACGACCTGGTGGTGGCGCCGTACGCCAGCATGATGGGCTTGATGGTGCAGCCGGAAGCGTCGTGCCAGAACCTGCAGCGCATGCAGGCGGCCGGCTACATGGGCCGCTACGGCTTTTTTGAAGCGATCGATTTCACCACGGCGCGCCTGCCGCGCGGGCAGGGCAGCGCCATCATCCGCTCCTTCATGGTGCACCACCAGGGCATGGGCTTTTTGGCCCTCAGCTACCTGCTGCACGACCGCCCGATGCAGCGCCGTTTCGAATCCGATCCGCTGCTGCAATCGGCCTTGCTGGTGCTGCAGGAACGCACGCCGCAGGCCGGCGCGTTTTACTCGAACACGGCCGAACTGGCGGTGCTGCGCAGCGGCGCGCCCGAGCAGGCCATGCCGATGCGCATCCTTACGCAAGCCAACAGCGCCGTACCCGAAACGCAGCTGCTGTCGAATGGCCGCTACCACGTCATGGTGAGCAATGCGGGCGGCAGCTACAGCCGCTGGAAAGACCTGTCCGTGACGCGCTGGCGCGAAGACAGCACGCGCGACAACTGGGGCAATTTCTGCTACCTGCGCGACCTCGACGACGGTGAAGTCTGGTCCACCATGTACCAGCCGACCCTGGCCGAACCGAAGAAATACGAGGTGATTTTTTCGGAAGGCCGGGCCGAGTTCCGCCGTGCCGACCATGGCCTCGATCTGTACACGGAAATCGTCGTCTCGCCCGAGGACGACATCGAAATCCGCCGCACCCGCATCAGCAATAACTCGAACCGCCAGCGGCGCATCGAGATCACCAGCTTTGCCGAAGTGGTGATGGCGCCGGCGGCGGCCGACGCGGCCCATCCCGCGTTCAGCAAGCTGTTCGTGCAGACGGAAATCCTCGCGCATGAAAAGGCGATTTTATGCACGCGCCGGCCCCGCTCGAAAGACGAGCAGATGCCGTGGCTGCTGCATGTGATGACCGTGCACGATATCGAGCGCTACGAAGTATCGTTCGAGACGGACCGCGCGCGCTTCATCGGCCGCGGCAACACGGCGCAGCTGCCGCAGGCGCTGCAGGACGACGGGCCGCTCAGCGGCGGCCACGGTTCCGTGCTCGACCCCATCGTGGCCATCCGCTACGTCATCACGCTCGAACCCGACCAGGCCGTCACCGTCGACAGCGTCACCGGCATGGTGGAGCAGCGCGAGGCGGCGCTGCACCTGATCGACAAATACCAGGACCGGCATCTGGCCGACCGCGTCTTCGAACTGGCCTGGACGCACAGCCAGGTGGTGCTGCGCCAGTTGAACGCCAGCGAAGCGGACGCGCAGCTGTATGCGCGCCTGGCCAACGCCGTGATCTACCCGAATGCGGCCCTGCGCGCCGAAGCGAGCATCCTGATCAAGAACCAGCGCGGCCAGTCCGGCCTGTGGGCGTATGCGATATCCGGCGACCTGCCCATCGTGCTGCTGCAGATACGCGACGCGGCCAATATCGAGCTGGCGCGCCAGATGGTGCAGGCGCATGCCTATTGGCGCCTGAAAGGATTGATCGTCGACCTGGTGATCTGGTACGAAGAGCAGTCGGGCTACCGCCAGCTGCTGCACGACCAGATCATGGGCTTGATCGCCTCGGGCATCGATGCGCAGGCGATCGACCGCCCGGGCGGCATCTTCGTGCGCCTGGCCGAGCAGATCGCCAACGAAGACCGCATCTTGCTGCAATCGGTGGCGCGCGCCATCATCAGCGATTTGCGCGGCACCCTGGCCGAGCAGGTCAAGCGTCCGCCGAGCCCCGTGCTGCGCATGCCGCCGCTGCTGCAGGACCCGGCGCGCGAGCATGGCGGCGTGCCGCACCGGGCGCCGCAGCGCGAGCTGATCCTGGAAAATGGCCTGGGCGGTTTCACGCCCGATGGGCGCGAATACGTGATCACCACGGCAGAAGGCAAACAGACGCCGGCGCCGTGGTCGAACGTGCTGGCCAATGCGCAATTCGGCACGGTGGTGTCGGAAGCCGGGCAGGCGTACACGTGGAGCGAGAACGCGCATGAATTCCGCCTTACGCCATGGCAGAACGACCCCGTGTCCGACCTGTCGGGCGAGGCGTTTTATGTGCGCGACGAGCAGAGCGGCCAGTTCTGGTCGCCCTCGTCCCTGCCCGCGCGCGGCAGCGGCGACTACGTGACGCGCCACGGTTTCGGCTACAGCATTTTTGAGCACAGCGAGGGCGGCATCGCTACCGAGCTGTGCACCTATGTGGCGCTCGATGCGGCCGTCAAATACTCGGTCATCAAGGTGCGCAACGACAGCGGCGTGCCGCGCCGCCTGTCCGTCACCGGTTACGTGGAATGGGTGATGGCCGACCTGCGCGCCAAGTCCGGCATGCATGTGGCCACCGAGGTCGATACGATCAGCGGCGCGCTGTTTGCGCGCAATAACTACAACACGGAGTTTTCCGGCCGCGTCGGCTTTTTCAATACGGACGCCAGCATCCGCTCGATTACCTGCGACCGCAATGAATTCATCGGCCGCAACGGCAGCCTGGCGCAGCCGGCGGCGCTGCGCCGCGTGCGCCTGTCCGGCAAGGCGGGCACGGGGCTGGACCAGTGTGCCGCCATCCAGGTACCGTTCGAACTGCAGCCGGGACAGGAGCGCGAAATCGTCTTCCTGCTCGGCGTGGGCGGGCGCCGCAATGCCGACGCCAGCACCATGGTGCAGCGCCATGCGGGCAAGGAAGCGGCCCGCATGGCGCTCGACGCGGTACGCGCGCACTGGGAAAGCACCCTGGGCGCCGTGCGCATCGAGACGCCAGACCCGTCGCTCGACGTGATCGCCAATGGCTGGCTGATGTACCAGACCATCGCCTGCCGTCTGTGGGCGCGCAGCGGCTATTACCAGTCGGGCGGCGCCTACGGTTTCCGCGACCAGCTGCAAGACGCGATGGCGATGATCCACACGGCGCCGCAATTGCTGCGCAAGCACTTGCTGCTGTGCGCGGCGCACCAGTTTGTCGAAGGCGACGTGCAGCACTGGTGGCATCCGCCGTCGGACCGGGGCGTGCGCACGCACTGTTCCGACGATTACCTGTGGCTGCCGCTGGCCGCCTGCCGCTATGTGATCGCCACGGGCGACGTCAACGTGCTGTCGGAAGTGGCGCCCTTCATCGAGGGACGGGCCGTCAAGCCGGAAGAGGATTCCTACTATGACTTGCCCGTGCGTTCGGGCGAGTCGGCCGACCTGTACGAGCATTGCGTGCGCGCCATCCGCCATGGCTTGCGCATGGGCGTGCACGGCTTGCCGCTGATCGGTTCCTGCGACTGGAACGACGGCATGGACAAGGTGGGCGAACATGGCAAGGGCGAGAGCGTGTGGCTGGCCTTCTTCCTGTACGAAGTGCTGCAGCGTTTCGCCGAAGTGGCCATGCTGCGCGGCGACGCTGCGTTCGCCCAGTTCTGCCGCGACGAAGCCGTGAAACTGGCGGCCAACGTCGAGGAGCATGCATGGGATGGCGAGTGGTACCGGCGCGCGTATTTCGACGACGGCACGCCACTGGGTTCGCACACGAACGAGGAATGCCAGATCGATTCGATTTCGCAAAGCTGGGGCGTGCTGTCGGGCGCCGCCAACAAGGAGCGGGTCGCCGGCGCCATGCGCCAGGTCGACGCGCGCCTCGTGCGCCGCGATTCTGGCGTGATCCAGCTGCTCGACCCGCCGTTCGACAAGGCCGACCTCAATCCCGGCTACATCCGCGGCTATGTGCCGGGCGTGCGCGAAAACGGCGGGCAGTACACGCATGCTGCCATCTGGACGGCGATGGCGTTTGCCCGCATGGGCGATGGCGAAAAGGCGTGGGAGCTGCTGCGCATGATCAATCCCGTGCGCCATGGCGTCGACGCGCAGGCGGTGGCGCGCTACAAGGTGGAACCGTACGTGGTGACGGCCGACGTGTATGCCGTGGCGCCGCACGTGGGACGCGGCGGCTGGAGCTGGTACACGGGATCGTCGGGCTGGCTGTACCGCCTGATCGTCGAATCCCTGCTCGGCTTGACGCGCGAAGCGAACGTGTTGCGCCTGGCGCCGTCCATGCCGGCCGAATGGGACAGCTTCAAGCTGCATTACCGCTTCGGCGCCAGCAGCTATGCCATCACGGTGGAGCAGGCGCAGGGGCGGCCCGCGGGGCTGTCGCTCGATGGCGTGGCACAGGGCGGCAACAGCATCGCCCTGCGCGACGAGGGCCGCGAGTATGCGGTGCTACTGCTGCTGTAGTCTCGTCGTTGTGTCTTGCCACTTCTCCTGCTCGGGGCGGCGCCGGCCTGCCAGCAGTACCAGGCCGGCGCCGAACAGCAGCAGGTCGCGCGTGCGTACTTCGGGCGCGGATGGCCTTGCCGTCTGGTGGCGGTGCAAGGGTGCCGCCATGGCGGCGGGGAGCTGGCTGGCGCAAGCGGCCAGGCACAGCGCCGCCGCTTTTTTGTTCAACTGCATATATTCCTCAAGAAAGCGCGCTGACCGTTCCGGATCGGCGCGCCGGTATTCATGTCGCCGACATTGTAATTATGAGCATGAATATTGTAAATGAGAAATTATCCAGGCTGTCTCAAAATCCCAGCGCCGCGCCCGCACCCAGCAGGGTGGCGACACCCAGCACGGCAAAGATCAGGGCCGCGATGCCATGCACGAGGCGCAGCGGGACGCGGTTGGCGATCCTGTCGCCCAGGTAGACGGCCGGCACGTTGGCCAGCATCATGCCGAAGGTGGTGCCCAGCACGACGGAAACGATATCGTGGTAGCGCGCCGCCAGCGCCACCGTCGCCACCTGCGTCTTGTCTCCCATTTCCGCCATGAAGAAGGCGATCAGGGTGGTCAGGAAGACGCCGTACCTGGCCAGTTTCGTCTCGTCTTCATCGAGCTTGTCGGGGATCAGGGTCCAGGCGGCCATGGCCAGGAACGACACGCCCAGCACCCAGCGCAGCACGTCCGGCCCCAGCATGCTGGTGATCCAGGCGCCGACGGCGGCGGCGAACGCGTGGTTGGCGACGGTGGCGACGAAAATCGCCAGCACGATGGGCAGGGGCTTGCGGAATTTGGCGGCCAGCAGAAAGGCCAGGAGTTGGGTTTTGTCGCCGATTTCAGCGAGACCGACGATGCCGGTGGAGATGAGGAATGCTTCCATGAGAGTGCAAGAGGTACGTGGGCCGGACGAATTAACCAATGATCCACGGGCGACTCCGGCCCATGCGGCCGCCCTGGATCAATGGTCTCGTCAAGTTTTGCAACCACCTGCACCATGGCCTGCGGGCCAATCATGTTGATACAGGTTCCCGCGGCAGGACCGCGGGACGACTACTCCCCAATGTTCGAGGCGCATCATACGCCTATGCCTGTTTCTGCGCCAGTGCCGCCGGCCGCCGGTGACGTGCTGCGTGTGGAACTTCCACAACAATGATCGATTGCAAACAGACTCGACTTAGAATGCAGTTCTGTCCACGACTCCCAGATGGAATGCGCCATGCCGGTCCTTGTCCGCTTGCTTGCCTTGTGTTTGACCTTGTTTGCTCCCTTGCCCGGCCTGTGCGCCGCCGCGCCCTTCGACGACAAGTTCCGCCAGCTGGAAGAACTGCTGCCCACGCCGAACAGCTACCGCACCGCGTCCGGCGCGCCCGGTCACGCCTACTGGCAGCAGCGCGCCAATTACGTGATCCGCGCCACGCTCGATGAAGCGCGGCGCGCCATCACGGCCAGCGAACAGATCACCTATCACAACCGCTCGCCCGACAGCCTCGCGTATCTGTGGCTGCAGCTGGACCAGAACGGCTTGCGCCAGGATGCCGACCAGCGCCGCGTCCTGAGCGCGCCATCGCGGCAGGCCTGGCTGAGCGGCAACGAAGACGAAGCGCTGAAATTCGAGGACTTGCGCGCCATCCATGCGGGGCGCGAATTTGACGGCGGCTTCAAGCTCAGCGCCGTGAAAGCGGCCAGCGGCAAGCCGCTGCCATATGTGGTCAACCAGACCATGCTGCGCATCGATCTGCCGGTGGCGCTGGCGCCCGGCCAGAGCATCACGTTCAATATCGACTGGTCGTATCAGATCAATGACCAGAAGGTGCTCGTCGAGCGCTCCGGCTATGAGTATTTTGAAGACGACAAGAACACGATTTTCCAGATTGCGCAGTGGTTTCCCCGCATGGCCGCGTATTACGACGCCGTCGGCTGGCAGCACAAGCAGTTCCTCGGCTCCGGCGAATTCACGCTGGAGTTTGGCGACTACGAGCTGTACCTGACGGTGCCGGCCGACCACGTGGTGGCCGCCACGGGCGAGCTGCAAAACCCTGGCGCCGTATTGAGCGCGGCGCAGCGCGAGCGCCTGGCGCGGGCGAAAAACAGCGCCACGCCGCTGCTGGTGATCACGCCCGCCGAGGCGCTGGCGGCGGAAAAGGGCAAGCCGGCGGGGATGAAAACCTGGCACTTCAAGGCGGCCAACGTGCGCGACGTGGCGTGGGCCTCGAGCCGCAAGTTCATCTGGGATGCGCAGGGGCTCGACAGCGGCGGCAAGCGCGTGATGGCCATGTCCTACTATCCGAACGAGGGCAATCCGCTGTGGCAGCAGTACAGCACGCGCGCCGTCGTGCATGCGATCGAGCAGTACAACAAGTACAGTTTCGACTATCCGTACCCGAATGCGATTTCCGTTAATGGCGCCGTGGGCGGCATGGAGTATCCGATGATTGCGTTCAATGGCGGGCGCCCCGTGAAGGACAAGAAGACGGGGGAACTCACGTATTCGAAGACGACCAAATATGACCTGATCGGCGTGATCATCCATGAAGTGGGGCACAATTATTTTCCCATGATCGTCAACTCGGACGAGCGCCAGTGGACGTGGATGGACGAGGGCCTCAATTCCTTCCTGCAGTACCTGGCCGAGCAGGCGTGGGAAGAGCATTTCCCCTCCTGGAATGGCGAGCCGCGCAAGATCGTCGACTACATGCGCAGCCAGAACCAGGTGCCCATCATGACCAATTCCGAGTCCCTGCTGCAGTTCACGGCGAACGCCTACGACAAGCCGGCCACGGCCCTCAACATCCTGCGCGAAACCATCCTCGGGCGCGAACTGTTCGACTTCGCCTTCAAGCAGTACGCCTTGCGCTGGAAGTTCAAGCGCCCGACGCCCGCCGATTTTTTCCGTACCATGGAAGACGCTTCCGGCACGGACCTGGACTGGTTCTGGCGCGGCTGGTTCTATACCACCGATGCGGTCGACATCAGCATCGACGGCATCAGCGAATACGGCGTGAGCACGAAGAATCCGGAAGTCGAGAAAGCGTGGAAGAAGGCGCAGAAGGACGCGCAGCCCATCTCGATCTCGGACCAGCGCAACAAGGCGCTGCCGAAGAAGGTCGATACCGATCCTGCGCTGAAGGACTTCTATAACCGGCACGATGAATTCACGGTCACCAACAAGGACCGCAACAGCTATGCGGAAGAGCAGGAAACGCTGGAGCCGTGGGAGAAAAAGCTGCTGGAACAGCGCAACATGGGCAAGCATCTGTACCTGGTCGACTTTTCGAATCTCGGCGGCCTGGTGATGCCGCTGATCCTGGAAATCGAACTGCAAAGCGGCAAGAAGATCATCGAGCGCGTGCCGGCCGAAGTGTGGCGCTACGCGCCGCACAAGATCAGCAAGGTGATCATCACGGACGAGCCGATGGTGGGCCTGGTGCAGGACCCGTACTGGGAAACGGCCGACATCGACACCAGCAACAATAGCTGGCCGCGAAAGATCACGCCGTCGCGCCTGGAGCTGTTCAAGCTCGATCGCGACAAGCATAATCTGATGAAGGATTTTAATGTGCCGCTGAAGGCGCCCGAGGCCAAGCCGCAAGCCAGGGCAGAAGCAAAATAGGGAAACAGCGCCGGCCGGTCCGGCGCTTTTTTCTGCCGGCCTGCGCCGGAAGTGCTATTCTGCGCGACGCCCCGGCGCACACGGACCGGGGCTTTCGCAAATCATTCAAAAGACGACCATGCAAACTTTGACCTTCCTGCGCGCGCTGGGCTGTGCGCTATTTTGCCAGCTAACGCTGGCTGCGCACGCCGATCCCCTCAGCTACGCGCGTTACGACCAGGTGCGCACGCGCGACCTGCAGCTGGACCTGAAAGCCGATTTCAAGCAAAAGACGCTCTCCGGCTATGCCGAGCTGTCCTTGAACTGGATCGACCCGGCGGCGCGCACCCTGGTGCTCGATACGCGCGATCTGTCGATCGCCAAGGTGCAGGTACAGGACAAGCGCGGCGCCTGGCAGATGGCGCCGTACCAGCTGGACAAGGCCGACCCGGAAAAGGGCCAGGCGCTGCGCATCACGACCACGGGCCAGCCGGGCAAGGTGCGCGTCTACTATCACACGGCGCCGAACGCCATCGCGCTGCAGTGGCTCACGCCGCAGCAGACCATGTCGGGCAAGCTGCCGTTCATGTTCAGCCAGTCGCAAAGCATCAACGCCCGCTCGTGGGTGCCGTCGCAGGATACGCCGGCCGTGCGCTTTACGTATAGCGCGCGCATCGAGGCGCCAGCGGGCATGCGCGTCGTGATGAGCGCCGAGAACGACGAAAAGGCGACGGGCAAGGGCGGCTGGAAATTCAGGATGCCGCAGCCGATTCCCTCGTACCTGCTGGCCATCGCCATCGGCGAACTGGAAGTGCGCAAGCTCGGTCCCCGTTCCGCCGTGTATGCGGAACCGCCGCGCATCAAGGCGGCCGAATACGAGCTGGCCGACACGGAAAAGATGATCCAGGCTGCCGAGGCGCTGTACGGCCCGTATGGCTGGGGGCGCTACGACATGATCGTGCTGCCGCCATCGTTCCCCTACGGCGGCATGGAAAACCCGCGTCTGACCTTTCTCACGCCGACCATGATCGCGGGCGACCGCAGCCTGGTCGACCTGATCGCGCATGAACTGGCCCACTCGTGGTCGGGCAACCTGGTCACCAACGCCTCGTGGAAGCACATGTGGCTCAACGAAGGCTTCACCACCTACGTCACGACGCGCATCGTCGAGCAGCTGTACGGCAGCGACGTGGCGCAGATGGGCGTGCAGGTCGACCAGGAAGAACTGGCCGCGTCGATCAAGGAGTTGCCGGCCGCGAAAACGGCGCTGATCACGCGCGACGCGGACGCCAACCCGGCGGAAACGTACACGGACGACGGCATCATCTACCCGAAAGGCGCCTGGTTCCTGGCCACCATGGAGCGCCGCGCCGGCCGCGCCGTGTTCGACCCCTTCCTGCGCGGCTGGTTCGACCAGCATGCGTTCCAGAGCGTGACGACGGAGCAGTTCATCGCCTACCTGCGCAAGAACCTGCTGGCGCAGCATCCGGACGTGATGCCGGAAGCGGAACTCGATGAATGGCTGTATGGCACGGGCGTGCCGGCCAGCGCGCAGCGCGTCGTCTCGCCGCGCCTGGCGCTGCTCGACCAGCACCGCGACGCCTGGCTGAAAGGCGAACTGGCCACCAAGGACCTGGGCATGGACAAGTGGATCGCCATCGAATCGATGCACTTCCTGAACGACATCAACAACAAGGCCAGCGCGGCGCAATTGCGTGAGCTGGACCAGGTCTACGGCGTGGGCAAGAGCGGCAACAATGAAGTGGCCTACCGCTTCTACCTGGCCTCCGTGAACGCCGGCTACGACGTGCGTCAGCCCTTGCAGGCATTCCTGCTGAGCGTGGGCCGCCAGAAGTTCGTCGTGCCCCTGTACAGCGCCTTGATGAAGACGCCGCAAGGCCATGCCTGGGCCAAGGACGTGTATGCGCAGGCGCGCGAACGCTACCACCCGGTGACGCAGGAAAGCGTCGATAAATTGATGGCCGCGCAAGCGCATTGAACCTTTCTTTGGACATCCTGACCATGCATACCATGAACCGCCTCGCCGCCGCCATCGTGCTGGCGTTTTCCAGCATCGCCGTGCCGGCGCTGGCATTTGACGCCGCCCCCGTCGTTGCCGCAGCGCCGGTGCCCGCGCCGGCCTTCGATCTTGAGCGCGACGTCGCCACCGCCCTGAAAGTGTTCGACGTGCCCGGCATGGCGATCGCCATCGTCAAGGATGGCAAAGTCGTCACCGCCAGGGGTTTTGGCGTACGCAAGCTGGGCGAACCGGCCGCCGTCGATGCGCAGACCGTGTTCGAGGTGGCATCGAACTCGAAGGGTTTTACGGCCGCCGCGCTGGCCATGCTGGTCGACGAGGGCAAGCTGGCCTGGGACGATCCCGTCACCAAGCATCTGCCCGGCTTCCAGATGCACGATTCCTACGTCACGGGCGCCATGACCATCCGCGATCTGCTGACGCACCGCAGCGGCCTGGGGCTGGGTGCCGGCGACTTGCTGTGGTGGCCCACCACCACGTTCAGCACCGACGAGATCATCGAGAAGCTGCGCTACATCCGTCCCGCCACCAGTTTTCGCAACAGCTATGCCTACGATAACCTGCTGTATATCGTGGCCGGCAAGATCATCGCCGATAAGGCGGGGAAAAGCTGGGGCGAGGCGATGCATGAGCGCATCCTGGCGCCGCTGGGCATGACGGGCACCACCACCAGCCTGGCCGAGAATGCGGGCAATCCCGATGTCGCCAGTGCGCACAGCAAGATCGACGGCAAGATCGCCGCCGTCAAGTCGATGCCCGTGCCGAACGCCGTGGGCGCCGTCGGCATCAACACGAATGCGGAAGATATCGCCAAGTGGATGATGGTGCTGCTCGACGGCGGCAAGATCGCCGGCGTGCAGGGCAAGGATGGCAAGGAGGCGCGCCTGTTCAGCGAAAAGCAGGGCCGCGAAATGTGGACGGCGCAAACGCCGATCAAAATTCCCGAGCCGAAACCGGCATTGGCCGCGACGAAACCGAACTTCAGCGCGTATGGCCTGGGCTTCCAGCTGCGCGACTACAAGGGCATGAAGGTCGCCATGCACGGCGGCGCGCTGCAGGGATTCTATTCGCGCGTGGTGATGGTGCCGGAAGCGAAATTGGGCGTGGCCATCCTCACCAATGCGGAAAATGGCGGTTCGATGACGGCGCTGCAATGGCGCATCCTCGACCATTACCTGCAGGCGGTACCGTCGGACTGGCTGGCGCTGGTGGCCAAGGTGGAGCAGGACCAGCATGCGGAAGAAGTGAAAAAGCAGGGCAAGGCGTCGAGCGCGCGCGCGGCGAAATCGCAGCCTTCGCTGCCGCTGGCGGCGTATGACGGCGAGTATGAAGACGCCTGGTACGGCAAGGTCGTGATCAAGCCGGAAGGGAAAAAACATATCCTCAGTTTTACGCGCACGCCGGACCTGACGGGCGAGCTGGAACACTGGCAGCACGACACCTTCATCGTGCGCTGGAAAGAGCGCAATTTCAACGCCGACGCCTACGTGACGTTCTCGCTCAATCCCGATGGCAGCATCGACCGCGTGAAGATGGCGCCCGTGTCGGCCGAGACGGATTTCAGCTACGACTTCCAGGACCTGAGCCTGGTGCCGGTGAAGCCGAAGGAAGCGAAGAAATAAAGGGTCGCTACCAAAACCGCAGCCTGGGCTGCGGTTTTTTTTCGCCCGTTGCCATGCAAATGCGCGGCAGGAGGGCGGCGGGCCGGTTTTTATTTCATGAAAAGGGATGAAAAAGAAACGTTATCTTGATTTTTTGTTTGCGTATTTACTAACTTTTCAAGGTGCTACTATTTCCATGCGCCCTATGCCTGGAGACCGATGCATGCGGGCGGCTGGCGCTTGTGCCATGTTTTTTATAACGACTCAACTCTTGGGAATGGGATAAAAATGATCAATGTGAAAAAAGCCGTATTTGTCTTTTGCGCCGCCGTCGGTTTTGCCGGCGCCGTCAGCTCTTCCGCATATGCCCTGCCATCGCGCGAAACCTGCGAGGAAGCCTACACCGCGTGCGTGGTGGACGGCGATGCCAGCTCCTGCACCCTCGTCAATCGCCTGTGCGGCGTGTACGGCATCCACCTGTAGGCGGCAGGTAAATCCGCGCTCGGGCGGCGCGCCGGATTGGCACGCCGCCCTTGGATTGACTATGGCTTGACGAACTTCAAGGTCATGCGGTCGCTCTCGCCGATGGCCGTGTACCTGGCCCGGTCCACATCCTTGTTGGCGTAGGTGGGCGGCAGCGCCCAGACGCCGCCCTGGTGGTCCGCCGTGTCTTTCGGATTGGCGTTGATGTCCGACTTGCCCGCCAGCTTGAAGCCCGCGTTCTCGGCCAGCTTGATCACATACGCTTCGTGCATGTAGCCGCTGCTGGCCGTGGCGTCCTGCGCCTTGTTCGCGGGCAGGCGATGCTCGACGACGCCGAAGACGCCGCCCGGTTTCAGGCTGTCATACACTTCCTTGAACAGGGTCTGCATGCCCGCTTCGCCGATCGGTATCCAGTTGTGGATATTGCGGAAGGTGAGCACCATGTCGGCAGTGCCCTTGGGCGCGATGCGGTAGGTGGTGGGCGGTGCGAAGGCGCCGATTTCCACCTTGCCGAAGGCGGCCGGGTTGGCGTCGAGTTTTTGCTGGAAGCGCGCCGCGCCGCGGCGGGCGCCTTCGTTGGCGGATTGCGGGTCGTTGCCGGCGGCGATCAGCTTGCCATTGTCGCGCAGGTAGGGCGCCAGGATCTCCGTGTACCAGCCGCCGCCGGGCGCCAGTTCCACCACCGTCATGGTCGGCTTGATGCCGAAGAACGTCAGCGTTTCATACGGGTGGCGGGCGCTGTCGCGCAGCGCATTGGCCGGCGTGCGCGCACTGCCGGCGATGGCCGTCTTCAGGGCCGCGTCGCCCGTGTCGGTGGCCAGCGCCGCGCCGCTGCCGCCACAGGCCAGCATGACCGTCAGGGCCGCGGCCAGGGATACTCGCTTCATCATCATATGCTCCATGCGTGATTGGATCGGTTGGTGAATTGGTGGCGATCGCCATCAACGCCGATCATCGGTCAAGCACGCTGGCCGGTCAAGCGGATTCCGTACCCCATGCGGCGGCATACGCGGGCATGTCGCTGGTGTTGAGCGCATCGGCGATGGCCGCGCCACGGCCGTGCATAAACGGCAGTTCGCCCGTCCAGACGGCATGCGCCATGTCGTCCGCGTCGTCGAGCGGGCCGCCCTGGCGCTGCTTGACGGCATATTCGTCGAGCGCGATGCGCAGCACGGTGGTGGCCGCGTATTCCTTGGCGCTGCCGCCGCGCACGTGCGCCAGGCGTCCCGGCACCAGCTTTTCCATCAGCGCGTCCATGGCCGCATGCTGCGGGCCGATATCGCTTACTTTTTCAAACTGCCCGTACACCATCGCCGAACGGTAGTTCATCGTGTGATTGAAGGCGGAGCGCGCCAGCACCAGGCCGTCGAGATGGGTGATGGTCACGCAGACGTCGCTCTCTTGCAGGCGCTTGAGCATGCGGCTGCCGTTCGAACCATGGATGTACAGGTGGCCCTCGATGCGCCAGCAGGCGGTCGGGATGCAATGGCTGCCCTTGTCGTCGTGGAAGGCGATATGGCACAGGTAGGCGGCATCGACGATGGCGTACAGGGCGGCTTGCTCGTAGCTGGCCAGTTCGGCAACGCGGCACACGCGGGTACGGGGGCTGGGAGGCAGGGCGGTAGCGGTCATGGCGGGAATCCGGTTGGTTGAAGAAGCAGGCCGCACTATAATCGGCATCTGGCCCTGAAAAAAGATTCAGAACCAATAAATAATATAGAGCCACGATGGAAGGGGATGCATGGATTTCGCTTTGCTGCTAGGCGCGTTCGAGCGCACGCACCGCGAGCGGGGCTGGCCGCGCCAGCGCCTGCTGCATGAATGCCTGCGCGCCGCCATCCGCAGCGGCCAGCTGGCGCCGGGCACGCGCCTGGCCGCCACGCGCGTGCTGGCGGCCGAACTGGGAGTGGCGCGCAATACCGTGCTGTATGCCTACGAGCAGCTGGCCAGCGAAGGGTTTGTCTTGCCGGACCGGCGCGGCACCCTTGTCGCCGGCGGCGCCGGCATGCCGGTGACGTCGCCAGTGAGCGGCGGCCAGGATGGCTTGTCGCGCCGCGCCCGGCATTTGCGCGGAGTGTCAGGACAGGATGCCAGCGCGGCGCTGGTGTTTCCCGCCGACGCCATGGGCGCGTTCGCGCCTGGCGTGCCGGCGCTCGACGAATTTCCGCTGGCGCAGTGGCGGCGCATGCTGGACCGCGCGTGGCGCGCGCTGACGCCGCGCCAGCTCAATTACGGCGACCCTGCCGGCGAGCCGCAGCTGCGCATGGCCATCGCCGACCATTTGCGCGCCGCGCGCGGCGTCGTCTGCGATGCGGGCCAGGTGTTCATCACGGATGGCACGCAGAGCAGCCTCGATGTCTGCCTGCGCGCGTTTGCCGACCAGGGCGACGCCTTGTGGATCGAGCATCCCGGCTATGGCGGCGCGCTGGCGGCGGGCCGTGGCGCCGGCTTGCAGGTGACCGGCATCGCCGTCGACATCGATGGCATCGCGCCGACGGACGCCGACTGGCGCGATACGCCGCCGCGTCTGATCTACACGACGCCATCGCACCAGTATCCGACGGGCAGCGTGCTCAGTCCCGCGCGCCGCATGGCGCTGCTCGAACGCGCGCGCGCGGCCGGAGCGCTGATCATCGAAGACGATTACGACAGCGAGTTTCGCCATGGCGGACCGCCCCTGGCAGCCATGCAGGGACTGGTAGCCGACGCGCCCGTCGTGTATCTGGGCACCTTCAGCAAGACCATGTTTCCCGCCTTGCGCATCGCCTTTATTGTCGTGCCGGCCGCGCTGGCCGGCGCCTTCGCGCAGATGCAGGCGCAGGGCGCCGCGCGCGGCCGCGTGGCCGAACAGCTGGCGCTGGCCGAGTTCCTGCGCAGCGGCCTGTTTGCGCGCCATGTGCGCCGCATGCGCAGGCTGTACCGCCAGCGCCGCGACGCCTTGAGCGAGGCCTTGCAGCGCCATGCGTGTGCGGGCGCGGCCATCCATGGCGGCACGGCCGGCATGCACCTGGCGCTGCGTTTTCACGACAAGCAATGGGATGACCTGGCGCTGAGCCGCCGCGCCGCGCAGGACGGCATCGTGGCGCTGGCGCTGTCCGCGCATGGCACGGGAGACGGGGCGGGCTGGAACGGTTTCCTGCTCGGTTATGCACAGGTGCCGGCCGAGCACATGGATGGCCTGGCGCGCCGCCTGGGCGCAGTGCTTGCGCAAGCTGGCGCGGCTGGACAGGCGAAGTTGGCACAATAGGCTTTTGCCAGGCCGCGGAAGAGGACTGCCCATGATACTGAGCTGGAAAGCCCCGATTTATTACAATGACAAACTCACCGGTTCCTACGACAAGGAACGTGGGTCGTATGAGACGGCCGGATCGAACTTCGACTACCTCGATCTGCTGCAGGGTGCGCCTTTTCCGAGCGGTATGGACAAGCCACCCGTGCATTTTGTCTGTCCCAAGGAGCGGCTATTGAAATATGACTGCCTGTGGCTGCTCGGTGAGGTGCCGCTGGTCTCGGCCCGCCTGGCGGAGTTCCTCGCCGGCGCCGCCGGCCAGGACGTGGAATTGCTCGCCCCCGCCTGCATCATGGCGGGCGGCGAACTGGTGGAGCAGCCGTTTTACATCGTCAATGCGGCGCACCAGGTACAGACGGTGGACATTGAGCGTTCAATCGCGGAAAGAGATGACAAGGGCAACATCATCTATTTCACGAGCAGGTTTTTCCGCGACGATGCAATGGCGCCCAGGCAGATTGCCAGGGATGCGCAATCGGGCGACCTGTTGATCTCCAGCGAGCTCGCTGGCTTGATGACGGCCGCGCGCTTCAAGGGCGACAAGAAGCTGGGGTTTTATCGCGCCGAAGGAAGATGGGAAGAGGCTCGTGAATGAGATCGCACGGGCACCGCGCCTGATGGGACTTACTGCTGATCCTGCATCCACTGCTTCAAGCCGTTGACCCAGTTCTTGGCGGGCAGGTTGAACTGTTTCTTGATGGTGGCAGCGCGTTCGTATAGCTCACTGAAGTCGAGCGACGGCGATTTTTTGAAGGCCAGCACGACGATGTTTTCATCTTCCATTTCCGGCACCCAGACGACGGCGTCGAAGACCAGTTCCATCGCCTGCAAGTTCTTGTCGTAGTTGGGGAAGTCGCCGAAGACATTCGTGCACATGATGCCGTCGTCCGTCAGGCAGTCGAAGCAGGCCTGGTAGAACTCGGGCGTGTCGAGCACGGGGCCGCGCGCGTCCTCGTCGTACAGGTCCACTTGCAGCGCGTCGACCGTGCCGTGGTTGGCGGGGTCGAGCACGAAGTCGAGCGCATTCATTTCGCGCACGTCGAGGCGAGCGTCGTTCGGCGGCAGCGCGAACTGGGCGCCGCAGATGGCGATCACGTTCGGATTGAGTTCGATGGCCGTGACCGTGGCGTCCGGAAAGCGGCGGTAGCTGAACTTGGTCAGCGCGGCGCTGCCCAGGCCCAGCTGCACGATGCGTTTGGGCTGCGTCTTGAACAGCATCCACATCATCATCATCTGCACGTATTCGAGCTCGATGGCGTCGGGCTTGTCCAGGCGCATGGCGCCCTGCACCCATTTGGTGCCCAGGTGCAGGTAGCGGATGCCGCGGTGTTCGGTGGTGGTCGCAGGTGGGTGGCCGGGGTGGCTGAAAGCTGTGTGGCTGGTGGAGGTGAAATCGGTCGTCATGGCGTCAGTGTAGCAGCCGCCCCAAAAAAAAGACGCCGTGGCGTCTTTTGGGTGGTGCGCTCAAGATTGCTTGCGGCGTCGCGCCAGGAAGCCGAGTATGCCCAGGCCGGCCAGCAGCATGCCATAGGTTTCCGGTTCGGGAACGGGAGCCAGGTTCAGGTTGAAGACGCCGCCATAGCTGCCGCCCTTGGTGTTGCCGATGACGGTGAGGACCAGCGGGCCATTGAACAGGACGCTTGTCGGCGCCAGAATTTCGCCCTGGGCATAGCCAAAGACGGTGGGGCCGCCAAAGCCGCTTAGCGAGATGCCGTTCAGGTTGGCGCTGGTGAAGCTGATGGAGGAACTGTCCGAGCCCGTGACGGACAGATTGGCCAGGAAGGCTTGCGCGGTGGAACCGAAGGTCGCGTTGGGTGTGAACGTGAAGGTATCCGTGAAGTCGCCGAGCGGACTGGGCACTGCGTTGAAGCCGCTGGTCCACAGATTGCCCGTGGTATTGACGAGGTTGACGGTGTAGGCGGCGGCGCTGGCGCTGCCGATGGAGGCGGCACCGAGTACTGCCGCTGCGATGAGTGATTTTAATTTCATGTTGATCCCCGCGAAAAAACGATTAATGTTTCAAAAAAACCGTACCGCGCTGATAAATTATCGCCAAGACAATTCGTTGTCAATGAGCTATTTTTATATCATTATGCAAACTTAAATAGCTTATTTCTAACACACGGGCATGGCGCTCGTGTAGTTGCAATATTTGACATGATAATTGTCAATATTGAACTGAAAAATAATTGCGGATCATGTGATTTAAAAATCGTTATACAAGGAACTAATTTCTGTCCAGCAAAGGAAGAATCAAGGTCACCGCCAGGCCGCCGTCCTCGCGGTTGGCCAGGGTGATACGCCCGCCATGGGCTTCAGCGATTTCGCGTGCCAGGGCCAGCCCCAGCCCCGTTCCGCTGCGCTTGGTGGAATAAAACGGCACCAGCGCGTTTTCCAGCACGGCGCCGCTCATGCCCGGCCCGCGGTCGCGTACCTCGATGCGCAGCTGGCCTTGCGCCTGGCTGACGTGCAGGCCGATATGCTCTTCCCGCGAGCCCGATTCCAGCGCATTCTTGAGCAGGTTGAGCAGCGCCTGCTGCATTTGCGCCGCATCGAACAAGGCCGCCTGCGCGGGCGGCGGACCGTCGAGCGTGAAGGCCGCTTGCGAGGCCAGGCTGTCGAGGAAGGGTTGCCATGCGCACGGCGCCAGGCGCGGTGCGGGCAGCTTGGCAAAGCGCGCATAGCCGAGGATGAAGGTTTCCAGGTGGCGCGTGCGTTCTTCGATGGTGGCGAGGATTTGCGGCAGGCGCTCCGTCTGGCCGCGCCGTACCAGCTCGGCGCCGGAATGGGCCAGCGAGGCCAGTGGCGCCAGCGAGTTGTTGAGTTCATGGCTGATGACGCGGATAACCTTTTTCCAGGTCTGCACTTCCTGGCGCCGCAGCTCCAAGGTCAGTTGGCGCAGCAGCAGCAGTTCGTGCTTGCGCCCGTTCAGGCTGAAGCTGCGCCGCGCCAGGTGGTACACCTCTTCCTGTTCCCCTTCGCCGCTGGTAAACAGGCCGTCGTTGCGGCGCGCCAGCGCTTCGGCCAGGGCCGGCGCCGCCTGCTGCACGATGTCCGCCAGGTGATGCCCTTCGAGCCGGCGCCCGTGGTGCAGCAACTGGCGCGCTGCCAGGTTGGCGTAGACGATGGCGCTGCCCTCGGCCACCAGCAGCATGGCCACCGGCGTGTTTTGCACCATGGTGTCGAGCAGCAGTTCGCGCTGCACCAGGTCCAGGCGCTGCTTGCGCAGCACGTCGCCCAGCGCATTGTGGGCCGCCACCAGATCGGCCAGTTCATCGTTCTGCGGCCAGCGCAAGCTGAAGCCGAAGTCGCCGTCCTGGTAGCTGGCGACCGTGCCGCTCAAGGCGCGAAACAGCGACAGCATCGCCTGCAGTTGTGCGCGGATGGTAATGACGGCCACCGGCAGCACGCACAGCAGGGTACCGGCCAGCACCAGCAGCGGCTGGCCTGGCAAAAAATGCGCGAGCAGCAGGGCGATGACGATGCCCAGCACCAGCAAGGTGACGATCAGCGCCGTCCAGCGCGTGAGCAGGGAGAGGCGCATGGGACGGTAGGCCATCAGCCGCGCGCGATGCCCAGGCGTTCCATGCGCCGGTACAGGGCCTGGCGCGACAGTCCCAGTTCCTGCGCGGCCTGCGCCACCACGCCATGCGCGCGCGCGAGCGCCGCGGTGACGCTGTCGCGGTCCGGTTCCGTCGCGGCATCCTGCGGCACGCTTGGCGATGCCGCACCGGCCAGCGGCAAGCCCGTTTCCAGCGCGCCGATGACCGGGCCGGCCGTCAGCAGACTGGCGCGCTGTATGACGTTTTTCAGTTCCCGCACATTGCCCGGCCAGCCGTGTGCCAGCAGGGTGGCCTGCGCCTGTGCATCCAGCGTTTTTTCGCTGCCCAGGAAATGCCGCGCCAGTACCAGGATGTCCAGCGGACGCTGGGCCAGCGGCGGCAGGCGCAGTTCGATCACGTTCAGGCGGTAGAACAGGTCTTCGCGAAACGTGCCGGCCTTGATCATCGCCGGCAGGTCGGCGTTGCTGGCGCTGATGACGCGCACTTTCACTTGCCGCTCGCGGTTCGAGCCAAGGCGCTCGAAGCGTCCCGTTTCCAGCACGCGCAGCAGTTTCATTTGTCCGGCCAGCGGCAGGTTGCCGATCTCGTCGAGGAACAAGGTGCCGCCGTCGGCCGCGTCGAACTTGCCGTCGCGCGCGCGTGTGATGCCGGTATAGGCGCCCGCCTCGGCGCCGAACAGTTCGGCCTCGATCAGCTCCACCGGCACGGCGCCGCAATTGAGCACGACGAAGGGACCGCCGGCGACCTGCGAATTGGCTTGCACGATGGCGGCGATGCGTTCCTTGCCGCTGCCGTTCGGCCCCGAAATGAGCACGGGCACGTCGGCGCGCGCCACCTGGCACGCCAGGTGCACCACTCTTTCGGTGGCCGGGTCTTGCCACACCATGCCGCGCAAGTCGAAGTCGTGTTCCAGGGCGTGGCGCTGGCGCTGCTCGGCCACCACGCGCTGGCGCAGCGCGCGGTTGGCCTGTCCCAGTTCCAGCAGGTTCTGCACGCTGGCGATCAGGCGCCGGTCATCCCATGGCTTGGCCAGGTAGTCGGCCGCGCCGGACTTGATCAGGTCGACGGCCGCGTCGAGCTGGGTCCATGCCGTCAGCAGGATCACGGGCAGGTCGGGGTAGCGCGCGCGGATGGCGTGGAACAGCGCGCTGCCTTCCTCGCCCGACGTGGTGTCGGCCGTGAAGTTCATGTCCTGCACCACCAGGTCGATGGCGTGGCGCTCGAGCAGGCGCAGGCCTTCCTCGGGCGAGGCGGCGCGCACGGCGTCGATCTCGTGCAGGGAGAACAGCACGTCGAGCGCGATGGCCACGGCGGCATTGTCGTCAATAATCAGTACGGTAGGCATGCGCGCAGCATATCACTCAGGTGCGGGCTCAGGTACTGCGCGTGGCAGTGGCCGGCGAAATGCTGGCCGCGCGCCATGCCGGGCCGTACACCGCGGCCACGCCCAGTAGCCAGAACACCAGCGCGCCGGCCAGCAGATAACCGGGCGGCAGGCGCGCCATTTCCAGCTGGCTTACCAGCAGCTGGTTCAAGCCCAGGGCCAGCAGCACGCCGCACGCCACGCCGACGCTGGTGATCATGAAATTCTCCGTCAGGAAGTAGCGCAGGATGTCGACGCGGCGGGCGCCCAAGGCGCGCCGCACGCCGATCTGCTTGCGGCGCTGCGTCACCCACAGGCTGGCGATGCCGACGATGCCGCTGGCGGTAACCAGCAGCAGCAGGGTCGAGACGGCGATCAGCATCCATGACAGGGCGCGGTCGGCGCGGTAGCGCGTGTTACGGTCGTCATCCAGGCTGCGGATGCGCAGGATCAGCTTGTCCGGCGTGGCTGCGCGGATGGCCTGCTCGGCTTCCTTCATCACGCGGTCGCGCTGGCCCGCTTCGGTGCGGATGGTCAGCAGGGTATCGCCGTCGCCCGTCAGGCGTACGGGAAACAGCACCGAATACTCTCCCTTGTCACCCACTTCCGCACCCTGGCTCTGCAGCCGCTCGACGACGCCGACGACTTGTAATTGCTGCGCTCCTTCGCCGGTGCCCAGGAACAGGGGCATGCCCAGCGCACTGCCGCCACCAGGATGGATTTTCTCGGCCATTGCCCGCGTGACGATGACTTGCGGGGGGAATTCTTCCGTCACGTTCTGGTCGATTTCGACGATCTCGGCTGGCGTGAAGTCGCGTCCTTCCAGTAGCTTCAGCCCCCAGGTCTTGATCAGGGAGTCGGGCGTGATATACACGGCGGCAGTGGCGGAACTATTTTCCTGCTTGCGGCTGGCGGCGAAGCCGCTGTTGCTGCCACTGCGCGACAACGGCACCTGGCTCACTTGCGCCACGGAGACGACGCCGGGCACGGCGCGCGCGGCGGCGGCCAGGCGTTTTTGCAAGGCCAGTTCTTCATTGTGGCCCAGCGGACGCAGGTTGCGCGCCAGCAGGTGGAACACTTCGCTCTCGGCCGCCACGCCGCTGGGGCGTGCCGCCACTTCCTGGCGTACGTTGACGATATGCAGGGCATTGACCAAGATGGCCAGGCTCAGGGCTACCTGCACGGCAACCAGGATGGCGCCGGTTTTGCTGCGCATCAGCGCAGACAGGATGGGTCGGATTTCCATGGTGGTCCTATTCGTGTGCGGTGGCTGCGGTCATTGGGATTTGAGCTGGATGGCCGGCGTCACCTGGCAGGCGCGCCAGGTCGGCAGCAGGCCGGCCAGGATGGCGGCGGCGACCGAGAGGACGAAGGTCATGGCCAGCATCACCCAGTCCATGTGCGCGGCGACGGTCAGCTGCTTGGATTGCATGCCGATCAGGGCCAGGGCGCCGAAGGACAGCAGCAGGCCGAGAACGCCACCGGCCAGGCCGATGACGGTCGTCTCGATGAAGAACTGGCGGAAGATGTCGCTGCGCGACGCCCCCAGCGCGCGGCGGATGCCCACTTCGGAAGCGCGCACGGAAAACTTCGCCAGCAGCAGGCCGATGGTATTGACCAGGCACAGGGCCAGGAAGCCGAACGCCAGCCAGGCCGACAGCTTGTTGTCGTTGCCGACCACGCGCAGGTGGACCAGCCATTCATCAATGCTGAACAGGCGGTTCGGTGCAGCGCGTTTCAGGCGGCCCAGCTTGCGCTGTTCCTGCGCATAGCTGTCGAGGTAGTTCTGCAGCTCGGCGCGCTGGCCATCGCTGGCCATCTCGAACCAGAACTGCATCCACGTGCATTCCGAGTCGAGCGTGCCCTGGAATCCCGGTTCGCGGTTGCCGCTGCAGCTCATGCTGCCGTTGTGTGCCGTCTGGTGACGGATCGCGCTGGTGAAAGGGATGAAGTAACTGTCTTCGCTGCCGAAGGCGCCGCTGCCGATGATGCGGTGGATGCGCGGCACGGGATCCCATTTGTCGAGCACGCCCGTGATCTGGAACTGGAAGCCCATCAATGTCATGCGCTGGCCGACCGGATTGCTGTCGCCATACAGTTTTTCCGCCAGCTTGCGCGACAGGACGATGACGTCGGTGCCGGCCGCATCGTCGGCGGCGCTCCATGGCTGGCCATACAGGAACGGCGTCTCGAACATGGGGAAGAAATCGCGGTAGGCAGCCAGCCCCTGCGAGCTGAAGGCGCCGATGTCCTTGCGCGCTGGCTCGATGGCGCCGCCCACGCCGTACATGACGCTGCGGCGCTCGCCGATCTTGCTGTTCTGGAAGTTGACGGCATCGCGGTAGCTGAGCTGCTTGTCGCCCGATTCGTTGCCCGGGGTGTAGCCGGAGAGGGAACTATTGTCCACCAGCGGCACGAACATGCGGTCGTTCTTGTGCGGCAGGGGATTGCCCGACATGACATGCAGGATGGTGAGCGTGGAAATGCTGGCGGCCACGCCAATGGCCAGGGTCAGCACCATCAGCGCCGTCAGGGCGGGATTGCGGCGCAGGCCGCGCAGGCCAAGCAGGAAGTAGTACTGGAACATGCGTCTATCCTCAGGCAGTGGCGGTGTTGCTGCCGGCCTTGGCCGGGCTGCTGGCCAGCGTCGGTCCCTTGTGCACCAGGTCCGACACCTGGCCGTCGATGATGTGCACGTTGCGCTGGCTGCGCAGCGCCAGTTCGGGATCATGCGTGACCATCAGGATGGTGGTGCCTTGCGCGTTAATGTCTTCCAGCAGTTCCATCACGCCGCGCGCCATCTGCGTGTCCAGGTTACCCGTCGGCTCATCGGCCAGCAGCAGCTTGGGCGAGCCGGCCAGCGCGCGCGCGATCGCCACGCGCTGCTGCTGGCCGCCCGACAGTTCGGCCGGATAGTGTTTCATGCGCGAGGCCAGACCCACCTTGGCCAGTGCATCTTCGATACGTTCGCGCCGCTCGGCGCTGTTGTAGCCCCGGTAGCGCAGGGGCACGTCGACATTGTCGAACAACGACAGGTCGGGGATCAGGTTGAATCCCTGGAAGATGAAGCCCAGTTTTTCATTGCGCAGACGCGAGCGGGCATTGTCGTTCATGCCTTTCACGTTGACGCCGTCGAGGATGTATTCGCCATCGGTGAATTCCTCCAGCAGGCCGGCGATGTTCAGAAAGCTCGTCTTGCCCGAGCCGGATGGCCCCGTGACGGTGACGAATTCCCCCTGCTTGACGTGGATTTCAAAACCGCGCAGCGCGTGCGTTTCGATCATGTGGGTGCGATAGACTTTGTTCAGGTTTTGCATGCGCAGCATGGCGAGTCTCCGGGTAGATGAGAATGGATTAATTGAGCGAGACGCGGGCCGCGTTCTCGAAGGCTTCCGTGCCGGCGACGACCACCTTGTCACCCTGCTTCAGGCCGCCGAGGATTTCCACGGCCGAGACGCTGGTGGCACCCATCCTGATGGGCGTGCGGATGGCCACGCCGTCGCGCACGACGTAGGCGAAGCGGCCGCCTTCGGCCTCGACGAAGGGACCGCGCGCCAGCATCAGCACATTCGGTTTTTCGTCGATCAGCAGGCGCGCCGCCACGCGCTGGTTCTGCCGCAGGCCGGCCGGCTGTTCACCGTTGAAGCGCACGCGCGCCAGTACCTGGTTTTTCACCACTTCGGGCGACAGCGCCGAGAGTTTACCCGTTGCCTTGACGGCGCCAGTCTCGATTTCCGCGCCCATGCCCAGGCCAATGTCGGCCACGTACGTTTCCGGTACTTCCAGCTCCACTTCCAGCTGCGACAGGTCGACCAGCGTCATCAGCGCCGTATTCGCTTGCACCACGCTGCGGTTGGCCACCGACAGGGTGCCGATGAAGCCGTTGACGGGCGCGCGCACGGTCAGCTCGTCGACCCTGCGCTGGGCGTTGTCGCGGACGAGGCGCTGGCGTTCCAGTTCGTTGACCTTGGTCTTCAGCGCCAGGGTCACGTCTTCGCTTTCCAGCCCCGCCGCCTGCGAAGCGTGCTTGCTGCGGATATCGGCCGAATTCAAGGCATCCTTCGCCTTCTGGTAATCGATCTTGGCGATGATGCCCACCTGCGCCACGCTTTCATAGCGTTCCAGCGTGCGCTGCGCGGACAGGCGCTCGATCTCGGCCGTATCGGCTTCGCGCCGCGCCAGCAGCTTCTGCTTCTTGGCCAGGATCTGCTGGCGCGCCACTTCCGCCTCCAGCTGCTGCACGCTCGATTGTTCGCGCTTGAGGGCGTCGGACAGGTCCGGCGACTCCAGCACGGCCAGGATGTCGCCCTTCTTGACCGTGTCGCCCGCCTTGGCCTTCAATGTCACGGTGGCCACAGTGGTCGAGTACAGGGTGGGGCTGATGGCCGCCACCACGCGGCCATTTACGGCGGCATCGCGGATCAGGGTGCCGCGCGTGACGTCGGCGATGCGCAGGCGGCTGGCATTGACGGAATGCTCGCTGTTGCGCCAGCCGGCAACGACAGCGATGGCACCGCCGATGACGATGACGGCGCCGGCCAGCAGCAGGGCGCGTTTCTTGTGGCGCTGGCCCGGCGGGGCGGACAGTACGGCGTCTTGAGAGGAAGTATCGCGGATCATGGTGGACGTTTCGTGGACAATGCGATTCTCTATGCATATTCCATGCCAGTTTTAAGTCGTTGAATTGAAAAGGAAAATATAAAAGTGTCCGGCTGTCCGCCGTGTCCGCGCTGTCTAGCGGGTGTCCGCCCGGGGCGCAGCGGGACAATGTGGGGGAATAGATCTTGATAAAGTGGCAATCGACCTGATCTGCGGCCCAGGCAGTGATGGCGCGCGGCGCCATGCTGGTCCCCTTCTTTGGAGCATGATGTCGCCTTCGCCTTCCCTTTTTGCCCGCCTGCGTCCCTGGTTGCGCCAGTTTGCCAGCCTGCCCGAGCCACCGGAACTCGATTATCCATTTGTCGCCAGCGACATCGCCGTGTTGCAGCGCATCGAAGGTGGCTTGCCCCAGCTCGATAGTCAGACGTGGGATGAAATGCTGCTCGACGCCTACCATGCGCAGCTGGCCACGCAGACCAGTATTCTTGGCCAGCAGCGATTGCATCAGCGCCTGGCAAGCGGCACGGCGGGGGCTGCCTCGAGGGCACGCATCGCGTCCTTGCTGGCCGCACCGGCACAGCAGATGGCGATCGAGCAAGCGATGCAGCCGCTGCGCACGGCAGACATGGAGGTGGCGGCGCTGCTGTGCGGCGCACCGCCGCCAGCGCCGCCTTGGTGGAGCCGCTGGCTGCTGCTGCCGACCCTGGTACTACTGATCTCGCTGCTGGCCGCCTGGCTAGTCGCACCGCTGGCGTGGGCCGTCGCGGTACCCGTCTGGCTCTGGCTGATGGCCTTGCAGATGCGTTTTCACGACCGTTGCAAACCGTGGGAGCGCAGCGTCTTTACCTTGCAGCAGATACTGCTGGTGCATGGCCGCCTGGGCGCGCTCGATACCGCGTTCACGGCGGCGCTGCGTGAAGGCGGGCGTGCCGCCGGCGTGATCAACCGCCAGATCACGCCAGTGCGTTGGGTCAAGATGATTCCCCTGCTGAGCGAATATGACGACTGGCTCATGCTGGGCAATATCCGGCGCTACTTCCACAGCCTGCGCGTGGTGCGGCGCGAACGCACCTTTCTGCGCCAGAGCTTCCTGCTGCTCGCTGATCTGGAAGCGGACCTGGCCCTGGCGCGCCACCTGCGCGGCCGCGCAGAGTTTTGCTGGGCGCAGGAAGCCGATGCGCGGCAGTTGTCGCTCGATGCCATGGTGCATCCGCTGCTGGAAGGCGCCATGCCCCTGTCGCTGAGGCTCGATGGCCGTGGCGCCTTCATTTCGGGGCAGAATGCGGTGGGTAAAAGTACCCTGCTGCGCGGCGTGGGTCTCAATCTGATCAGTGCGCGCGCCTTCGGCTTTTGCTACGCACAGGCGGCCCGGGTGCCCAGGCTGCCCCTGTATGCGAGCATGCAGAACGAGGACTCGCTCGATGGCGGCGAAAGTCTATATATCGCCGAATTGCGGCGCGCGCGCGAATTGCTGGCGCTGGCCGAGGAGGGGGCGCCGGCGCTGTTCCTGATCGATGAAATCTTCCGTGGCACGAATCACCTCGAGTCGGTGGCGGCGGCTGCCGCCGTGCTGCATACGCTGGCCGCGCGCCACCTGGTGATCGTCTCGTCGCACAACTTGGTGCTGGGACCCTTGCTGGAAGACTGTCTGGCGCCGTGGTGCGTGCGCCGCGACGACGCTGGCGCGCTGCTGCTGGCGCCCGGCGTGCTGCAGGCCACGAATGGCATCGCTCTGCTGGCGCAGCGCGGCTTTGGCAGCGCCATCGAAGACAAGGCGGGACGCGTCTTCGACTGGCTCAGCACGCACATGGCGCAACCGGCCGATTGTAGCGGCGTGCTGGAACGGGCCTGAGGGCGCCCTTACCGCCTTTACTTGTCCTGCTTCTCCGGCGTGCTCTTGTCGATCACTTCGCGGCAATCGCCGCGGATGATGGCGTTGTCGTAGTTGGTCCAGCCATAGCTGTCGACGTAGCGCTTGTGCTGCTTGAAGCGGGGGTTGACGATGCTCCATTCGGGCTGTTCGCCGGCAAAGCGGATGTCGCCCAGGTCGAGCAGGGTGTGGAACATGTTTTCCGTCGACAGGCGCGCCTTCTGGTGGCGCCGCAGCTGCGCCACCTTGTCCGGGTAGTGCTGCTGGAATTGCGGCGAATACCAGACGAAGGCGGGCACGTGGAATTCGAACTGCGTGTTGTGGCCATGGAAGGCCAGGCGGCAAGTGCCGTCATACAGGGTCTGGCCGTGATCGGCCACGTAGACGAGCGAGCTGCGCAGGGCAGTGCGCTGGCCATCGTCCTTCAGCATGCCGATCACGTTCGACAGGAACCAGTCCGTGTACAGGATGGAGCTGTCGTAGCTGTTGTTCAGCTGCGGCTTGATGGCCGTGTCCGTGTAGACGGGCTTGTCGACGCCGAACAGCGACGGCTGCCACTTGTCGAACGATTTCGGATAGCGCTGACTGTAGTTCCAGTGGCTGCCCAGGGTGTGCAGCACGATGAGTTTTTTCGGCGCCGGGTCGGCCAGCGCATTCTTGAACGGATCGAACAGGATCTGGTCGAAGTTCGAGCTGTTGGTAAAGCCGCCCAGGTTCAGGAATTGCACCACGTCCGCTTCCTTGGCAAAGACGGACACGGGTGTGTCGAACTGGCCGAACGAGATCTGGTTCGACAGCCAGTAGGTCTTGAAGCCCGCTTCCTTGTAGGCGGTGAGGAAGGATTTTTCCGAGAAGCCATCCTTGAGGCTTTGCGTGGCCGGCTTGCGCGAGATGATGACGGGTACGGACAGGCGCGTGGCGGAAACGGCCGTGATGACGTCGGCCAGCGGCACCAGGTTGGCTTCCTGCTTCAGCAGGGGATTGGTGTCGCGTTCGTAGCCGTTCAGGCTCCAGCGGTCGTAGCGCGACGATTCGCCGATCACCATGACCACCACTTCCGGATGGGGATCGGGCTGTTGCTGGTGCGCGCCGAAACGGAAGCTGCTGCTCTTCTGTCCCAGCTCGGCCAGGTATCTGCGTTCCTTGTAGAAATCGAAGCCGCGCGCGGCCAGGCCGAAGGGCCAGGAATTGCTGATGGTGTCGAAGGCGTAGGGCAGGCGTGCCCAGTGGGGCAGGCTGGGCCAGCCCAGGCCCGTCTCGTCGGCGCCGGCGATGCTGGCGTTCTCGGGCTTGCTGCTTTCCTCGTCTTCCTCGGCCGTTTCGTCGTCGGCCGAACTGGCGTCGCCGAAACCGGAGGCGCCGGCCTTGCCGTTGGCCGCCGGATGGCTGGCCTTGGCGGACGCGGGGGCGCTGTGCAGCACCTTGGCCTCGAAACCGAATTCGTAGCCATACCACCAGAAGCCGCCCAGCAGGATCAGCAGCACGAAGGCGGCCGGGCGCGTCTTGCCGCGCCAGTCCAGGTCGCGCGTGCGCGTGGCCGCATACCAACTCAGGGCGCACCAGGCGATCACGCCCAGCATGACGGCGCCCATCAGCCATACTTTTTGCCCGAGGAATTCCATCGCTTCCTTGGGACTGGTTTCGAAGATGATGCCCAGGTGGTGCGTGGAAATGCCCTGGCCATAGAAGATGAACAGGTAGATTTCCGTCGGCAGGGCCAGGAAGGCCGGCACCAGCAGCCAGTGGAAGTAGGCGGGGCGCTGGAACACGCTCCAGACGGCCAGCCAGGCCAGCAGCTCGAAGGTGAGCATCTGCCACGGATGCTCGAGCGCGCGCCCCAGCAGCGTGGGGATGAAGGGCACGGCCGTCAGCAAGGCATACGTCAGGAGCAGGAACAGATTGGCAGGGCGAAGCAAGGAGCGCATAAGGGAAGGCAGCGAAAAATGTCCGCTATTATCAATCCTTTTGTTGTCTCGCGTTCATACAAGAATGCGACCGTGCATTCCGTGGTCGCAAGGAAAGAATACCAAATCATCAATCATTTTCGGATGCCGGCGTCCGTATGTTGCCGCCAGAAATTAGTCAAAATGCCACAAACACCCCCGTTCTTTGCCTTTTTTTATAGCAAAAAGCGGTAAACTGATTGACCCCCTGTAACACAAGGTCTAAACTAGCGAGTTCTCGATTTTATTCTGCTCATCGTTTACGCATTACTTGGCATTTCATGGCCGCTCCTTATCGAGTGGCTGCGGGCGCCTCCGGTGCGCAGTAGATGAAAGCGGGACGAGGTTTTAGTCGCCGGGCATCTTGCCCGGGTTATTAATCGTAGTTTTTTGTTGGATTTATAACGATGCCAACCATCAATCAATTGATTCGCAATCCACGCGTCGCTTTGACCGTGAAGAGCAAATCGCCGGCGCTGGAAAACAGCCCGCAAAAACGTGGCGTCTGCACACGTGTTTACACCACGACTCCAAAGAAGCCTAACTCGGCTCTGCGTAAAGTCGCTAAAGTTCGCCTGACCAATGGTTTCGAAGTCATTTCGTACATTGGCGGTGAAGGCCATAACCTGCAAGAGCATAGTGTTGTGCTGTTGCGCGGCGGCCGCGTCAAGGATTTGCCGGGTGTGCGTTACCACATGGTTCGCGGTGCCCTCGATACCCAAGGCGTTAAAGACCGTAAGCAATCGCGTTCGAAGTACGGTACCAAGCGCGCTAAAGCTGGCAAGAAGTAATAAGTTGTACGCAGCAAACCCAAGTTTCGCTCAGTGGCAACTAGCTAAGTGAATGTAGTCGACCGCATCTGGTCGAGTAAGTGGAAGACTATGATGGTCGTCCGCGAGTGTGCGAAGAACGCGCGCTCAACTGAAGATTGAAAGGAATTGATATGCCACGTCGTCGTGAAGTACCCAAGCGCGAAATTTTGCCAGATCCAAAATTCGGCAACACTGATGTCGCTAAATTTGTAAACGTGCTGATGCTGTCCGGTAAGAAATCGGTTGCAGAAAACATCATCTACGGTGCTTTCGAGCACATCGCAGCAAAATCGGGCAAAGATCCGCTCGAAGTTTTTGCTACCGCAATCAACAACGCCAAGCCGCTGGTTGAGGTGAAATCCCGTCGCGTCGGTGGTGCAAACTACCAGGTGCCGGTCGAAGTTCGCCCAGTCCGTCGTATGGCCCTGTCCATGCGTTGGTTGCGTGAAGCTGCTAACAAGCGCAGCGAAAAATCGATGCCACAACGCCTCGGCGGTGAGCTGATGGAAGCGGCTGAAAGCCGCGGCGGCGCGATGAAAAAACGCGACGAAGTCCATCGTATGGCTGAAGCGAACAAAGCGTTCTCGCATTTCCGCTTCTAATATAAAGCCAGCTACCGCAAGGCGGCTGTCAAGCATCTGTTGTTCGAGGCCGGGCTCATTTTTGCAAAAAAATGCTGCTCGGTTTTGTCCATTCATTTAGGATTAATTATGGCCCGCAAGACCCCCATTGAGCGCTACCGCAATATCGGTATTTCCGCTCACATCGATGCAGGTAAGACGACCACGACCGAGCGCGTCCTGTTCTACACAGGCGTGAACCACAAGCTGGGCGAAGTCCATGATGGCGCAGCCACCACCGACTGGATGGCACAAGAGCAAGAGCGCGGTATCACGATTACCTCGGCTGCTGTTACGTGCTTCTGGAAAGGCATGGCAAACAACTTCCCAGCGCACCACATCAACATCATCGACACCCCAGGCCACGTTGACTTCACCATTGAAGTGGAACGTTCGATGCGCGTGTTGGATGGCGCCTGCATGGTTTACTGTGCAGTCGGCGGCGTGCAGCCACAATCGGAAACGGTATGGCGTCAGGCTAACAAGTACAAAGTGCCACGTCTGGCCTTCGTGAACAAGATGGACCGTACCGGCGCCAACTTCTTCAAGGTCTACGATCAGATGCGTTCGCGTCTGAAAGCGAACCCAGTACCTATTCAGATGCCTATCGGCGCTGAAGACGTCTTCACCGGTGTTATCGATCTGGTCAAGATGAAAGCGGTTATCTGGGACGACGCTTCGCAAGGCATGAAGTTTGAATACGGCGACATTCCTGCACACCTGGCCGCTGATGCTGCCAAGTGGCGCGAGAATATGGTCGAAGCCGCTGCTGAAGCGTCGGAAGAACTGATGAACAAGTACCTGGAAGAAGGCGACCTGTCGGAAGCCGAGATCAAGGCTGCCCTGCGTCAGCGTACCATCGCCAGCGAAATCGTTCCAATGTTGTGCGGTACCGCCTTTAAAAACAAGGGCGTACAAGCCATGTTGGACGCGGTCATCGAATACCTGCCATCGCCTATCGACATTCCGCCTGTCCCAGGTCTGGACGAGGACGAGCAGCCAGTCGAGCGCGCAGCTGACGACAATGAGAAATTCTCGGCATTGGCGTTCAAGATCGCAACCGATCCGTTCGTCGGTCAGTTGTGCTTCATCCGTTGCTACTCGGGTACCCTGAATTCGGGCGACTCGGTGTTGAACTCCGTGAAGCAGAAGAAAGAGCGTATCGGCCGTATCGTGCAGATGCAAGCGAACGAACGCGAAGAAATCAAGGAAATGCGCGCTGGCGACATCGCCGCTGTCGTGGGTCTGAAAGACACCACCACGGGCGATACGCTTTGCGACGAAAAAGCCAGCGTCGTTCTGGAGCGCATGGTCTTCCCTGAGCCGGTGATTTCGCAGGCAGTCGAGCCAAAAACCAAGGCCGACCAGGAAAAAATGGGCCTGGCGCTGAACCGCCTGGCTGCAGAAGATCCATCGTTCCGCGTGCGTACCGATGAAGAATCGGGCCAGACCATCATCGCCGGTATGGGCGAGTTGCATCTGGACATCATCGTTGACCGCATGAAGCGCGAATTCAACGTTGAAGCGACCGTCGGCAAGCCACAAGTGGCTTACCGCGAAACGATCCGTAAAGTGTGCGAAGAGTCGGAAGGCAAATTCGTCAAGCAATCGGGTGGTCGTGGTCAATACGGTCACGTGGTTCTGAAGATCGAACCGCAAGAACCGGGCAAGGGCTTCGAATTCGTTGACGCGATCAAGGGCGGTACCGTTCCTCGCGAATACATCCCTGCAGTTGAAAAAGGTGTGCGCGACACGCTGACTTCGGGCGTGATGGCTGGTTACCCAGTCGTTGACGTAAAAGTCACGCTGTTCTTCGGTTCGTACCATGATGTTGACTCGAACGAAAATGCATTCCGCATGGCCGCTTCGATGGCATTCAAAGATGGCTGCCGCAAAGCATCGCCAGTCATCCTGGAGCCGATGATGGCCGTGGAAGTGGAAACGCCGGAAGACTACGCCGGTACCGTGATGGGCGATCTGTCGTCGCGTCGCGGCATGGTGCAAGGTATGGATGAAATTGCTGGCGGTGGCGGCAAGATCATCAAGGCCGAAGTACCTCTGTCGGAAATGTTCGGTTACGCCACATCGTTGCGTTCGTCGACCCAAGGTCGTGCGACTTACACGATGGAATTCAAGCACTATGCTGAAGCACCTAAGCATGTGACTGAAGCAATCGTAAGCTCGAAAGCTAAGTAATAGAAGTTCCGGGCCGGCTTTCACGAGAATGCCGGTCCCTACATTTAAATCATTGTTCTAAGGAAGAATAAAATGGCAAAAGGTAAATTCGAACGGACCAAGCCGCACGTCAACGTCGGCACCATCGGCCACGTCGACCACGGTAAAACCACGCTGACCGCTGCAATCGCAACGGTTCTGTCGAAGAAATTC
>Ga0182006_1000187_pt1 | contig 64670 bp, 50 predicted proteins | sample Sormic07211104_1_FD_123022 | JGI IMG/M metagenome (GOLD analysis project Ga0182006, IMG submission 123022) | Rhizosphere microbial communities from Sorghum bicolor, Mead, Nebraska, USA - 072115-104_1 MetaG | ecosystem: Host-associated > Plants > Roots > Rhizosphere | place: USA: Nebraska...
CACCTGTTCCAGTTCGCGCTCGGGCATCTGCCCGTGCGCGACGCGGATGCGTGCTTCGGGAACGAGTTCGGCCAGTTCACGTGCCGTGCGCTCGATCGACTCCACTTCGTTATGCAGGAAATACACCTGGCCGCCACGGGCCAGCTCGCGCTGGATCGCCTCGCGGATGAGCGCCGGTTGATACGTGGAGATCAACGTGCGCACGGCGGTGCGATGCGCGGGCGGCGTGGCGATGATGGAAAGATCGCGCAAGCCGCTCATCGCCATGTTCAAGGTGCGCGGGATCGGCGTGGCGGTGAGGGTGAGCAGGTCGACCTCGGCGCGCAGCTTCTTCAGCTGTTCCTTCTGGCGCACGCCGAAACGCTGCTCTTCGTCGACGATGACGAGCCCGAGGTTCTTGAAACGGATGTCGGACTGGAGCAGCTTGTGGGTGCCGACCATCACGTCCACCTGGCCGTCCGCCAGCCGTTCGAGGGCGAGGTCCACTTCCTTCTTCGACTTGAAGCGTGAAAGCACGTCCACCCGCACGGGCCAGTCGGCGAAGCGGTCGGCGAAGTTGCGGTAATGCTGCTGGGCGAGCAGGGTGGTCGGCACCAGCACGGCCACCTGTTTGCCGGCGGTCGCGGCGGCGAACGCGGCACGCAGCGCCACCTCCGTCTTGCCGAAGCCGACATCGCCGCAGACGACGCGGTCCATGGCACGCGGTGCGGCGAGATCGGTGATGACGGCGTCGATGGCCGCCTGCTGGTCGGCGGTTTCCTCGAATGGGAAGGTCGCCGCGAATTCCTCGATCATCTGCCGGTCGACCGACAGGGACTCGCCCTGGCGGGCTTCGCGCTGTGCATAGATCGCCAGCAACTCCGCCGCCACGTCGCGCACCTTCTCGGCGGCGCGCTTCCGCGCACGCTCCCAGGCGTCACCGCCGAGCGAATGCAAGGGCGCCAGTTCCGGCGCCGTGCCCGTGTAGCGGCTGACCAGGCCCAACTGGGCCACGGGCACGTAGAGCTTGTCGCCCTTGGCGTATTCGATGGTGAGGAACTCGCCGGGCATGTCGCCGACATCGAGCGAGACGAGGCCCTGGTAGCGGCCCACGCCATGGTCGATGTGCACGATGGGCGAGCCGATGGACAGTTCGGTGAGATCCTTGATGATGCTTTCGGGATCGCGTGCCGCCCCGGCGCGTCGCTTGCGGTCCGTGCGGACGCGCTCGCCGAACAACTCGCGCTCGGTGAGCACCGTGAGCGCCGGCTTGGCCAGCGCGAAACCCTGTTCGAGCGAGGCGGCGGTGATCGCCAGCGATTCGCCGCGCGCGAGGAAGTCCTTCCAGCCGTCCACGTTCACCGGCTTCAAGCCCGCGCCGGCCAGCTGCTCGATCAGTGCCTCGCGGCGACCCGCCGAATCGGCGGCGATGAGGACGCGGCCGGGGTAGCTGGCGAGGAAGTGGCGCAACGCCGTGCCCGGTTCCTCGCCCTTGCGGTTCAACGGTACGTCGGGGGCGGGCAGCGTGCCCAGGTCCACGGCGTGCTCGTGATCCTTCGAGACCACGTCCACGCGAACCTGCTTGTTCAAGCGCTCACGCAGCTGCTCCGGCGGCAGGTAGATCTCGTTCGGCGGCAGTACCGGGCGCTCGATGTCGTGCGCACGCTGGTCGTAACGCTCGGTGGTCTGCGTCCAGAACTGCTCGGACGATTCCAGCGCGCCTTCGCCCAGCACGAACATCGCGTCGCCGGCGATGTAGTCGAACAGGGTCTCGGTGGCCGGGTAGAACAGGGGCAGGTAATACTCGATGCCGCCGGGCGTGACGCCTTCCTTCATGTCCTGGTACAGCGGGCAGCGTCGGATGTCGATCGGAAAGCGCTCGCGCAGGTTGCTGCGGAAGTTCTTCGCGGCGTCCTCGGTCAGCGGGAATTCGCGCGCGGGCAGCAGGTCCACGCCCTCCACCTGGTGCTGGGAGCGCTGGGTCTCGGTGTCGAAGGTGCGGATCGATTCCACTTCGTCGTCGAACAGCTCCACGCGATAGGGCTCGCTCGCGCCCATGGCGTAGATGTCGATCAGCGCCCCGCGCACCGCGAAATCGCCCGGTTCGCTCACCTGCGGCACGTTTCGGTAGCCCGCGGCTTCGAGCCGGCGCTGCTCGGCGATGAGATCGAGTTTCTGTCCCTTGCGCAGTACCAGGCCGGAGCCTGTGATGTGCGTGCGCGGCGCGATCCGCTGCATCAGCGTGGCGACGGGCACCACGAGCACGCCACGCCGCGTGCTGGGCAGCCGGTACAGCGTGGCGATACGCTGCGACACCACTTCCGGATGCGGGCTGAAGACGTCGTAGGGCAGGGTCTCCCAATCCGGAAAGTGCAACACCGGCAACTCGCCGGCGAAGACGGCCAGTTCACTTTCGAGGTTGTCGGCGCTGCGGGTGTCGCGTGCCACCACGACCAGCAGGCCGTCATGGGCGCGTGCCGCCTCGGCGATCTCGAGCGCCCAGGACGAACCGTGGGGGACGGCCCAGTAACGGCGGGTCTTGGCGTTGACGGGGAGCGGGGGGCGAGGAAGCGCTACGGGCATGGAGTCGGGCAGGAGCCTTGCGGACAAGCCGTCGATTGTACTACCTGCCCGTGAAGGCTCCTTGTGCGTCCTGGACTCAGTCGGCGTAGTCGGGCTCGAAGAAGCTCCAGCGCACGTCCTTGAACTCGGCCTTGAAGTCGGCTTCGACGATGTTGATCGCCTCGATCATGGCCCGGGCGGTCGGCGCGGCGGCCATTTTCGCCTTGATCGCCACCATGACGTCGGTGCCCATCTGCAGGGTGAGCACGTTGTAGACGGTATCGATCTCGGGGCGGGCCTCGAGGAAGGCGACCATCGCGGCGCGCTGTTTCGGCTCCACGCCCTGGCCGATCAGCAAGGCCTTCACCTCGATGGCGACCGCCACGGCGACCACGATCAACAGGACGCCGATGGCGATCGTGCCGAGCGCGTCGAAGAACAGGTTGCCCGTGACCATGGTGAGCACGACCGCGAGCAGGGCCAGGCACAGGCCGATCAGCGCGGCCAGGTCTTCGCCGAAGATCACCAGCAATTCGCTGGCGCGGGTCTCGCGGAACCATTGCCAGATCGTGCGGCCATCACGGGCCTTGTTCACTTCCTGCATGCAGCCATGCATGGAAACGCCTTCCGTGACGATGGAGAACGCCAGCACGCCGACGGCCAGCCAGGCCCATTTCAGGGGCTCCGGATGGGTCAGCTTATGCACGCCCTCGTAGATCGAGAACATGCCGCCCACGCTGAAGAGCAGGATCGCCACGAGGAACGACCAGAAATACAGGGCGCGGCCCCAGCCTAGCGGGTAGTCCGGCGAGGGCGGCCGCTTCGCCTGGCGCATGCCCAGGAGCAGCAGGCCCTGGTTGCCGCAGTCGGCGAGCGAATGCACGGCCTCGGCGAGCATCGCGCCCGAGCCGGTGAAGATCGCCGCGACCAGCTTGGCGATGAAGATGGCGAAATTGGCTCCGAGCGCGAGGAAGATCGCGCGCTTCGAATCGGCGTGTCCCGACATGTGATTCCCTGTCCCGCGATGGTTAACCGCAAGATCTTACCGTATGACGCCGACGCCCACGCCAAAGCTCACGTTGGGATGGCCGCCGGACATTTCCTTGGCCGTCCACACGTGCGACTGGTTCACCGAAACCAAGGGGAACGTGTATTGGGCCTGGCCGACGTTGCCGGTGCGGGTGCCGTTGAGTCGGCCCGCGATGGTCACCAGCGATCCGGCGGGATAGTCGAGGCTTTCGACATAGCCGGGCATGGCCGCGATGAAACGGCCGTTGCCGGTGTCGTTGGCTTTCGGGCGCTGCGAACCGTCGAGCGGGTAGGCGAGCACTTCGATTTCGCTGTGGTCGGCGAAGTTGCGCACGTTGACGATGCGGCCGCCCCAGATCACGTCGGCGCTGCCGTAGCGCTCCGGCTCGCGGGCGACCTGGGCAGGTGGCACGGCGACGTTGCTCGCGGTTGGCTTGTAGATCGGCGCGGGCGCGCAGCCGGTGAGGGCGAGGGTCAGCAAGGCGGCAGGGACGGCGAGACGGACGATGGTCGGGCGCATGGGTCGACTCCTGGCGTGTGCGACGACTTTACCGCCTTCGGACTGAATGAGGCGACTGCGGACCGTGGGCGGGCGCTTCATCCTTGCCTTCCTCGACCAGCCAGGTCAGCCGGTATTCGGATTCGCCCGGGGTACCGAGCAACTTGGGCAGCACGCGCAACGAGTCGCGTAGCACTTCATCGAGCTTCCACGGCGCGTTCACGATGGCCACGCCGGTGCCGTTGAGGCGCAACGGGGAATCGTCCGGGCGCAGCAGCACCTCGGCGACCAGGACGCGCTTCGCCCCGCTCTTGCCGAGCCAGCGGTGGAAGGGCTGAACCTGGCTGCGCAGCTTGATCGGGTACCAGATGGCATAGATGCCACCAGGCCATTTCTCCATCGCCGCCTTGAGCGATTTCTCGATGACCCGGAACTCCATTTCCTGCGATTCGAACGGTGGGTCGATGAGGACGAGGCCGCGCTTTTCCTTCGGCGGCACGAAGGCTTTCATGGCTTCGTAGCCATCGCGCTGGTGCACGTGCACGCGCGGGTCATGGTGGAAAAGCTGGCGCAGCTGGTCCGACTCGCCAACCTGCAATTCGCAGAGCTGGGCGGAGTCGCCTTCGCGCATCAGGTGCGCGGCGATCCAGGGCGAACCCGGGTAATAGCGCATCGATTCGTCGCCGGCGTTGCAGGCGCGCACCACGTCCAGCCACTTCCACAGCAGCGGCGGCAGGCCGCTGGCGGTCTTCAGGATGCCGAAGCCTTCGTCGGATTCGGCGGTTTTACGGGCCTCGGCGCCGCGCAGGTCGTAGCGGCCGCGGCCGGCGTGGGTGTCGATGTAGCAGAAGGGGGAGCTTTTCTGCTTCAGCGAGTCGATCAAGGCCACGAGCACCATGTGCTTGAGGACATCGGCAAAATTGCCGGCGTGGAAGGCGTGGCGGTAGTTCATCCCGGGGAGTATAGCGGTCGGTGTCCGGGCCCGCTGCCGCGGGATCGCCGACAAGTCGGCTCCCACCATGCCCCGCTCTGGTGGGAGCCGACTTGTCGGCGATGGGGTGGCCCTCAGTACGCGAAAGTAACGCGCTTCTTCGCCGCATCCCCCTTTTCCAGGCGATCGAGCACGCCGATGGCGAAATCGGCGATCGAGATCCGGCTGTTCCCTTCGGCATCCACCAGCAACTGGTCGGCGCCCACACGGTAGGAACCCGTGCGCTCGCCCGGCGCGATCACCGCCGCCGGACTGATATAGGTCCAGTCGATATCGGCCTTGCTGGCGCGGAACACCGCCAGCGCCTCGACCTGCGCGTTCGCCGAGGGCTTCCACTCCGCGGGGAAATGGGCATCGTCGATCACGCGGACTCCCGGGGCGATCTCCAGGCTGCCGGCACCGCCGACCCACGCGAAGCGGCGCACTCCCGCCGACGACAGCGCATCCAGCAGGACCGCGGCCTGCTTCGGCACATTGGCCGGGTCGGCATGGTCGTTGAGGCTGGCGATGGCGGCGTCGGCACCGGGAAGGGCGGCCGCGAAGGAGGCAGGTCGGGAGACATCGCCCTGCACGACGGTCAGGGCGGCATGCCGCGTGGCGACCCGTGCGGGATCGCGGACGACGGCGGTGACCGCGTGACCGCGGGCCAGGGCTTCGTCGAGGATGACCTTGCCAAGGTTGCCGGTGGCGCCGAACAGGACGATCTTCATGGTGGGGCTTCCGTAGGAATGGATGGAGCTAGCATGCGCTTCTGATCGTTCACAAGAAACGCGCAATCCATGGATTCATCGTAAAGTGCGACTTTACGATGGACCGGGAGCCGGCATGGCCGACGTCAACCTCAACCGTCTCGCCGTCTTCGTGACGCTCGTCCGGGCCGGCTCGTTCACCGCGGCCGCCCAGCAACTGGGCAGCACCAAGGCGATGGTGAGCCAGCACCTGGCGAAGCTGGAAGAAGAACTCGGGGTGCAACTGGTGGTGCGCAGCACGCGTCGGATGTCCCTGACCGATGCCGGCGAGCGCTTCCACGAGGACTGTGCCCGCGTCCTCGCCGATGCGGAAGCGGCCATCGCGCAACTGGGCGAGTGCCGCGACACGCCGATGGGCAGCCTCCGTGTCGCGGCCGCCGGAGATCACGGACCCTCGATCGTGGCACCCGCGCTGGCCGACTTCGCGGCGAGGTTTCCGCAGGTCAAGGTGGAGCTGGTGACCAGCGACAGCGTCGTCGACCTCATCGCGGAGCGCTTCGACTTGTCGATCCGCATCGGCTGGCTGCGCGACTCCAGCCTGCGGGCCGCGAAGCTGGCGAGCTTTCGCCAGTGCCTCGTCGCCTCGCCGGCCTACGTCGCGAAACATGGCGCGCCACGGGTACCAGGGGACCTCGCCGCGCATGCCTGGATCGCGCTTACCGTGCTTTCCTCGCCGACCCGATGGGCATTCTCCAGCGCGGACGACGAGGAAGAACACACCGTGCAGACACGCACCGTGGCCAGCGCCAACAACACGCTCGGCGTGCACGCCTTCGTCGCGGCGAGCCTGGGCATATCCGTGCTTCCGGATTATCTCGTCGACGAGGACATCGCGGCCGGCAGGCTCGTGGCCTTGCTGCCTCGTTTTCGTCTTCCGGAGGGCGGCGTGTACGCGGTCTATCCGGGCAAGCAACCCCCGGTGAAAGTACGTGCCTTCATCGACCTGCTGAAGGAGAGGCTGGCCGGCCCGTCCGGATAGACGATAGTCAGGTCACCTGGCTGCCGAGGCGAAGATTGATGCCCAGTTGCGTCGCCACCAGGCGCATTTGCTCGTCGTCGCGCGAACTGGTGATCCAGCCGGCATAGACATCGTCGTCCGCTTCGCGCGCCCACAGCGTATAGCCGTGCTGGTTCAACTGGTCGAAGGCACGCGCGAAGATTTCCGCCCCGTCGATGTCCTCATGGAACTCGTCGTCGTCCGAATCGCCATCCCAGTCGATGTCGATGTTCCACCGGCTCGCCAGTTCCTTGATCGCATCCACCAGTGCGCGCGTATCGTCGGCGTCCACTTCGAAGCCCGAGCGCCAGTCCGTCACCCGGCCGACGATGCGGATCGGGTCCTCGTCGCCTTCTTCCTCGACTTCGTCGCGATAGGCGGAAAACTGCTGCATCGCGCCGTCCTCGTCGCCGGGATTGATGAGCAGCAACAGGTGCCAGACCTGGGATTCGACGGAGTCGTCGCCGTCCTCCGCATCGTCGGGGTCGCGCTCGTTCTCGAAATCGTCGTCGTACGAAGTCATGGGTGGTGTGTTCGATGGGGGAGGGCGACAGTATCGCCCATCCGGCACGGCGGCGGATTGGACGTCCGAACGGGCAGTTGACAAACGTTCGTTGCGATGCAACAAATACCGCTCGCGAGATTCCCACCAAGGCGATCCCACCTCCAGTGAACGCGCACCCGCAGCACATGACCACCATCCCGACGATCCTCGCGGCCGCACCGCGATGTCCGGCGATGCGTGCGTGCTGTTGTCGTTGTCGACTGGGCTGATCCGCACGCCTCGCCCCTAGCGCCACGGGCGCTGGCGCGTTCCGCGGCCTGACCGCGGCTCCACTTCATCCGTTTTTCCGGCGTCATGGTCCCGGCATGCCTTCACGCATCGCTGCCGCATGGCCGCCCATGCTCATCGCCCAGGGGACATCCACCCATGCATTCGCTCGTCCGTCGCCGTCGCCACACCTTGTTCCTCGCCCTGGCCGCCGCTTTCGGGGTGCCTGCGCTCCACGCCCAGGACGCCGCCCGCACCAGCCAACTCGATACCGTGATCGTCACCGGCACGCGCAGTACCGAGCGCACCGTGTCCAGCTCATTGCAGCCGATCGACGTCATCACGCCGCAGCAGCTGCAACAGACCGGTGCCACCCAGCTCACGGCGGCGCTGGCCCGGCTGGTGCCTTCACTGAACTTTCCGCAGCCGACCACCATCAGCGGCGCCGAGGTGGCTCGCCCGGTGACGTTGCGTGGCCTCAGCCCCGACCAGGTGCTGGTGCTGATCGACGGCAAGCGCCAACACACCGGCGCGTTCCTCAATCTCGGTGGCGCCATCGGCCGCGGTTCGAATCCGGTGGATCTCAACGCCATTCCCGTGTCCGCCATCGAGCGCATCGAGGTGCTCCGCGATGGCCAGTCCGCGCGCTACGGCTCGGACGCCATCGGCGGCGTGATCAACGTGATCCTCAAGAAGTCGGGACAGGGCGGCCAGGTCACCGCGAAGTTCGGTGGTTACGACGCCGGCGACGGCTTGCAGCGCCAGCTCACCGCCGATACCGGTTTCAAGCTGGGCGACAAGGGCTCGATCCATGTCGCCATCGATACGCAGAACAACGATGGGACAAACCGCGCGGGCCGGGACCGCACCGCCGCCTCGGTGGGCAGCACGTATGGCCAGAAGGTGTACTGGCTGGGCGATCCGGCGGTGCAGTCGAACAAGGTGTCGCTGGTGGGGCAATATGCCTTCAGCAAGGCGGTCGAGGTGTATGTCGAGGCACTCTACCGGCGCGACCGTGACGAGACCGCCAGCCTTTACCGCCATCGTGGCGATTCCACCAATGTCATCGCGATCTATCCGAACGGCTACCTTCCCGTCGGCATCCCCATCGTCAACGACACCAGCATCACCGCGGGGATACGTGGCGAGTTGGGCGAAGGCTGGCACTACGATCTCTCGGCCACGCACGGTTCGAACGAGTACGACCAGCGCAGTCACGCGATCAATGCGGACTGGTACCGAGCCTTCGGCTACACCCCGTTCTTCATCCAGGGAGCCGACTACAAGACGAACCAGCAGACCGGCAACCTCGACATCGGCAAGGAATTCTCGCCGTCGTGGCTGCCCAACCCCGTGAGTGTGTCCTTCGGCCTGGAATACCTGCGGCAGGGCTACAAGGTCAGTCCGGGCGACGCCGTGTCGCAATACGGTCCGAACGGCGGCATCACCGGCGACCTGCGGGGCAACTGGCAGCGGCACGACGTGTCGGAATACATCGATCTGGAGACGAACCTGACCGATCGCTTCGCGCTGTCGCTGGCGGGCCGCCATGAGCACTACAGCGATTTCGGCGGCACCACCTCGGGTTCGTTGTCCGGACGCTTCGACTTCAATCCGCGGGTGGCGGTGCGCGGCAGCGTGGGTACGGGATTCCGTGCGCCGACGCTGGTCCAGCAGCATTACGCCGATATCTCCTCGCAATTGCAGGATCTCGGGCAGGGCCAAGTACTCGTGCAGTCGGGCACCTTCCCGGTCGACGCGCAGGCGGCAAGCCTGCTCGGTGCCGAAAAGCTCAAGCCTGAAAAATCGCGCAGCGCCACGCTGGGCCTCGCGCTGGAACCGCTCGATGGCTGGAACGTGAGCGTCGACGCGTACTGGATCAAGATCACCAATCGCATCAACCTCTCGTCGAACATCCCGGTGAACACCCCCACCGTGAACGCCTATCTCGCGGCGAACGGCGTGGACGCGAACTACCAGTCGATCCGCTATTTCACCAACGCAGTGGACACGCGCACGCGCGGACTCGATTTCGTGAGCCAGTACGCCTTCGACTTCGCCAACGGCGACCGCCTCAACACCACCGTCGGCTGGGCGTACAACGAGAACGAGGTGACCAAGGTCAAGCCGAACCCGGCGATCCTCGACGAACTGGGCGTGGCCGTGCAGCGCGTGGAGCGCCGCGAGCGCCTCGGCCTGCTCGGCGATACCAATCCGCGCACGAAGCTGGACGTGGGCCTGGACTACCTGCATGGCCGCTGGGCCGGCCACGCGAACGTGCAGCGCTACGGCGACTACACCGTGTACAGCAACAGCGGCAACGCGCTCGACCAGAACTTCGATCACCGCTGGACCCTCGACCTCTCGGCCGATTACTCCATCGACCAGTGGACCTTCACGGCGGGAGCGGACAATGCGTTCAACGCGCGGCCCGAGCAGACGAAGTTCGCCAACTCCACCGGTGGCAATTTCAAGTACAGCCTGTTCTCGCCGCTGAGCTGGAACGGCCGCTACTACTACGCCAGCGCGACCTACCGGTGGAACTGATGAACCCGCGCGTGTTTCTCCCCGTCCTCCTGCTGGCGCTAGCCGGACCCATCGCGGCACAGGCCGCACCGCCGTTGACAGGCTTCACCACCGTGTCGTCGGCGGCGGAACGCGACGTGGAACGGCGTATCGACGCATCCATCGAGACGGCCGATCTCGACGGATGGTTGCGCCGCCTTACCTCCGCACCGAACCAGGTCGGCTCACCGCACGACAAGGAGAACGCGGATTTCATCGCCGCCAACCTGCGCGATTGGGGCTGGCGGGTGACGGTCGAACCGGTCCGTGTCCTCGTGGCCTATCCCTCGGTACAGAAACTCGTCCTGACCGGCGCCGATCGCTATGCGGCCGATTTCACCGAGCCGGCCATCGAGGGCGACGATGATACGAAGCGCAGCGAAGGCGTGCTTCCTGGCATGGAGTCGTACAGCCCGGACGGGGCGGTGGATGCGCCGCTGATCTTCGTCAACGAAGGCCTGTCGAAGGATTACGTCGATCTCGAGCGCACCGGCCAGTCGGTGAGCGGCAAGGTGGTGCTGGTGAAGTCCAGCGGTGCCGGGCGATGGGTGAAGCCGAGGCTGGCGCAACAACATGGCGCGGTCGGCGTCGTGATTTATTCCGACCCCGAAGCGGATGGTTTCACCAAAGGCGATGTCTATCCGGCGGGCGCATGGCGTACTCCGCGCACGGTCCAGCGGGGCACCCTCGGCATCGACAGCGTGCTGGACGCATCGGCTGCGAAGACCATCCAGGCCGAGAAACGCACCGGCGACCTGCGGATTCCCGTGGTCACGATCGGCTACGGCGATGCCGAGCATTTCCTTCGCGCCCTGGGTGGACCGGTCGTGCCGAATCGCTGGCAGGGCGGGTTGCCCTTGACCTATCGCGTCGGCGGCGACGCGCAGGTTCATCTGGAAGTTCGCTCGCCATGGGAGTGGCGCACGCTCTACAACGTCGTCGCGAGCCTGCCCGGCAGCGAGCATCCGGACGAGTGGGTGATCCGCGGGGTACACCACGATGCCTGGGTGTACGGGGCCTGGGACCCGCTGGCCGGAACCACGGCCTTGCTTGCCGAGGCACGGGCCATCGGCGAACTCGCCAAGGCCGGCATCCGGCCGAAGCGGACGCTGGTTTTCGCCAGTTGGGACGGTGAGGAATTGGGCATCCTCGGGTCGAAGGCGTGGGCCGAACGGCATGCGGCGGAGCTGTCGCGCAAGGCGGTCTTCTACCTCAACAACGACACCACGGGCCGCGGCTTTCTCTCCGCCGCCGGCGATCCTTCGTTGGCCTCCCTGGTCGACGAGGTGGCAGGGGATCTTCGCGATCCGGAAACCGGTGCCAGCGTGCAGGAGCGCCGCGCGGCCAAGCGAACCGTGGATGCGGCGGAGAAGGGCAAGGACGTGGAGGGGCCGATCGTGCCGCCGCGGCTCGGCACCGGTTCGGACTACCTGCCTTTCGCGCACCGGCTCGGTGTCCCCTCGCTGCACGTGCGCTATGGCTACGACCGCGACGGCGATGAAGAGAGCGTCCCGGTCTACCACTCGCTATACGACACTTACGCGCACTACCAACGGTTCGGCGACCCCGGACTGAAATACGTGAACCTGCTGGCCCGCACGAACGTGCGCCTGGCCTTGCGCGTGGCCAATGCCGACGTGCTGCCCTGGCGCTACACCGCCTTCGCGGAATCGCTGGGCCGGGATATCGAGCGGCTGGCGGCCGGCGTGGCGACGGCCCATCGTGATGCGGTTCGCCACAACACGCTCGTGGACAGCGGCGCCTATCGGCTGGCGGACGTGGCGTATCGTGGCTTGCGGCCACCTGCGAGGGAGGACGACCGTTGGCAGGAGGTCGATCTCGGACCGCTGCGTGACGCGCAGCGCGGGCTGCTCGCCGCCGCACGCGCCTACGACCGCGCCGCGGGCGCCACGGGCGATCTTCCGCCGAAACGGCGGGACGCCGTGAACCGGGCGCTGCGCGACGTCGCACCCTCGTTCGTGCAGGCGTCCGGGCTTCCGCAGCGTCCCTGGTACCGGCACCTGTTGCAGGCGCCAGGCCGCAAGGAAGGCGAGGACGTGGCGCCCCTGCCCGCCATCGGCGATGCCATCGACGCGCGTGCCTGGGACGAGGCGGCGAGGGAGGTCGAGGTCACCGCCGAGGCCACCCGGCGGGCGACGGCGGCGCTGGTGAAGGCGGCCGACGCCTTCTCGAAGGGCCGCTGATCGCCCCGGCATCCGCACGGGACCTGCCCAATTTTCTTATTGACCGTGCGCGGTAAACGCGTTCTTCTTGGTTTAGCCGTCCATTCGGCGCGGTCCGCGAGGACCGGTATCAAGGGGGAAGCCTATGAACGCGGTAACTTTCGTTCGGGCGACGGGAGTCGCCCTCATTCTGGTATGTGTCGCGGGCAACGCGGCGGCCCGGTCGGACGAGACACCACCGGACACGATCTGCACCGTGCTGGGCACGGCGGACAGGTACGTGGGCACCACGGTCACGGTTCGCGGCGTGGCCGCCACCGAGGGCAAGGTGACCATGCTGTCCGACGCACAGTGCAAGGGCACGGTGAGCCTGAGCATGGACGACGGCTCCACCCGCAAGCGCGATGTCTCTGCGTTCCGGCGTACCGTCGCCGGCAAGGGCACCCGTGCCGATGCGACCGTCTTCGGCCGTTTCAAGGCCACGGGCGACGCGAAGGCGCCTTACGCCATCGACGTGTACAGCGTCCGCGACGTGAACGAGCTTCCGGCGGCCGAGGGCGGCTGAGCCGGTAGCCCGCCAGGCGGCGCCCAGGGGGTGCCGTCTGGCGCCCCGCGTGCGCGATCCGCTAGGCTTCCATGCTTTACGGCCCGTCGGCGCCATGCCGCGGAGGCCGTGCACCTCCTCGATGGAAGCCCGATGCGACAACTCGACACGGTAAAGATCGGCGTTATAGGGCTGGGCTATGTGGGCTTGCCCCTCGCGGTCGAGTTCGGCAAGCGTTACGCCACGCTCGGTTTCGATATCGACGCCTCGCGCGTAGCGGAACTGCGGGCCGGCATCGATCGCACGCTGGAAGTGGACGAGGCGTCGCTGGCGGGGGCCGGGCGGCTGTCCTATAGCGGCGACCTCGACGACCTGCGCGCGTGCAACGTCTTCATCGTGACCGTGCCCACGCCGATCGACAGCGCGAAGCGGCCGGACCTCACGCCCCTGATCCGTGCGAGCGAAACGCTGGGCAAGGTGCTCGAGCAGGGCGATGTCGTGGTCTACGAGTCCACGGTCTATCCCGGTTGCACCGAGGAAGTCTGCGTGCCCATCCTCGAGCGGGTCTCGGGGTTCGTCTTCAACGAGGATTTCTTCGTCGGCTACAGTCCCGAGCGGATCAATCCCGGCGACAAGCAGCACCGGGTCAATACCATTCGCAAGGTCACTTCGGGTTCCACGCCCGAGGCTGCCGATTTCGTCGACGCGCTGTACGCGAGCATCATCGATGCGGGCACGTACAAGGCCAGCCGCATCAAGGTGGCCGAGGCGGCCAAGGTCATCGAGAACACGCAGCGCGACCTCAACATCGCCCTGGTCAACGACCTCGCCATCCTCTTCAACAAGCTCGGCATCGACACGCTGGAAGTGCTCGAGGCGGCCGGCACGAAGTGGAATTTCCTGCCGTTCCGCCCTGGCCTGGTGGGTGGCCACTGCATCGGCGTCGACCCGTATTACCTGACGCACAAGGCGCAGGAAGTCGGCCACCATCCGGATGTGATCCTGGCCGGCCGCCGGACCAACGACGGCATGGGTCCGTACATCGCCGGCGAAGTGATCCGCCTGATGGTGTGCAAGGGCCTGAATCCGGTGGGCGCCCGTGTCCTCATGCTGGGCCTGGCCTTCAAGGAAAACTGCCCGGACCTGCGCAACACGCGCGTGGTCGACATCATCGCCTCGCTGAAGTCGTACAACGCCACGATCGACGTGCACGACCCCTGGGTGGATGCGGACGAAGCCGAGCGGACCTACGGCGTGCGGACCGTGTCCGAGCCCGCGCCGGGCGCGTACGACGCGATCGTCATCGCCGTCGCGCATCGGCAGTTCCACGAGATGGCGGCGGCGGGCATCCGTGCCTTCGGCAAGCCCGGTGCCGTCGTTTACGACGTGAAATACGTGCTGCCGCGCGATGCGGTGGACGGCCGGCTCTGAGTGGAGGACCGCCAATGAAGGTACTCGTGACAGGCACGGCGGGCTTCATCGGCTCGCACGTGGCGATGCGCCTGTTGGCGCGGGGCGACGAGGTGGTCGGCGTGGACAACCTCAATGACTACTACGACGTGACGCTGAAGCAGGCGCGGCTGGATCGTTTTCGAGACGATCCGCGTTATACGCACGTGCATGCCGACATCGCCGATCGGGGCGCGATGGAGTCGTTGTTCGCGGAGCACCGTCCACGGCGCGTGGTGCATCTCGCCGCGCAGGCCGGCGTGCGCTACGCGGCCGAGAACCCGCACGTGTACGTGTCGAGCAACGTCACCGGCTTCCTGCACGTGCTCGAAGGCTGTCGTGCGCATGCGATGGAGCACCTGGTGTTCGCCTCCACCAGTTCGGTGTATGGAGCCAACCGGGCCATGCCTTTTTCGGAGCACCGTTCCGCCGAACATCCGCTGACGCTCTACGCGGCGACGAAGAAAGCCAACGAGCAGATGGCGCACAGCTACGCCCACCTGTATGGCACGCCGTGCACGGGCCTGCGTTTCTTCACCGTTTACGGGCCCTGGGGACGGCCGGACATGGCGCTGTTCCTGTTCACCCGCGCCATCCTGGCGGGCGAGCCGATCAAGGTGTTCAACCACGGACGTCACCAGCGCAGCTTCACGTATATCGACGACATCGTCGAAGGCGTGATCCGTTGCCTCGACCGTCCGCCTTCGGCCGATGCGGCGTGGGACGGCATGTCGCCCGATCCCGCCTCCAGCGGCGTGGCGCCGTTCCGCCTGTTCAACATCGGCAACGAACAGCCGGTGGAACTACTCGCCTACATTCAGCGGCTGGAGGAATGCCTGGAGCGCAAGGCCGTGATGGAACTCCTTCCGCTGCAGCCTGGTGACGTACCGGATACGGCGGCCGACGTGGGCGACCTGCGCGGTGCCACGGGTTACGTACCGCAGGTTTCCGTGGAAGAGGGCGTCGCCCGGTTCGTGCGCTGGTACCGGCAGTACCACGCCGTCTGATGGTCTTGTGCTTCGCAGCAAGATAGGAATCCTATCGTTAGAACGTGCGTACCCCGCTCGATTGGCGCGCGTCCGATGCCGCAGAATCCCGGGTCATCGGAGTGTCGGCGTCGGCGGGGAATCCATGCGCAGCAAGTTGTTCGTGCCCGGCGGGCGTCCGGAACTCTTCGCCAAGGCCCTGGCGGGTCCCGCCGATGCCTTGTCGTTCGACCTGGAGGATTCCGTCCCGGCGGAAGCGAAGACCCGCGCCCGTGACGACGTGGCCGCCTTCGTCGCCTCGCCCGCGATGCGTCGCGCGGCCAAGCTGGCCATCGTACGTGTCAACGCGCCGGGGAGTGCCTGGTTCGAGGGCGATCTTCGCGCGGTGATGGTGCCGGGTCTCGCCTTGCTCAACGTGCCCAAGCTCGAATCCGCCGAGGCGGTGCGCGCGGTGGCCGCCGCCATGGAGCGGATCGAATCCACTGGTGGACACGAGGCGCCGGTCGGCCTGCTGGTGAACGTGGAAACCCCAAGGGGCCTGGAACAAGCCGCCGCCATGGCCGCGGCGCATCCGCGCGTCGCCGGCCTGCAACTCGGGCTCGCGGATCTCTTCGAGCCGCACGGTATCGACCGTGGCGACACGGCGGCCGTGCATGCCGCCATGTTCGCCGTAAAGATGGCCGCCGCCGCGGCGGGCGTGTTCGCGGTCGACGCGGCCTTCGCGGCGATCGACGATGCCGACGGTTACCGGGCGGAAGCACGCATGTCCCGGCGACTCGGCTTCATCGGCAAGAGCTGCATCCATCCACGCCAGGTGACGCTGGCCAACGAGGTGTTCGCGCCTTCGCCGGAAGAGGTCGCGCACGCCCGTCGTGTCGTGGCCGCCGCGGCTGAGGCCGCCCGCGCGGGCCACGGCGCCTTCTCGCTCGATGGACGGATGGTCGACCTGCCGTTCGTGAAACGCGCGGAAGCCCTCCTGGCGTCGCTCGGGTGAGGCGCATGCGTTACGTCGTGATGTGGTTTCGTGCCGTGCTGCTCGCGGTCGCATGCACGGTCGGCATGGCGGGTCCTGCCCATGCGGATGCCTTGACCCCCTTGCGTGGCGATGCGCTACCGCCGGTTCCAGCGAGCGGGACCGTGCAAGGCCTCGCCACGCTGGATGGCCGCGTGCTGGCTATCGTCGATGGCAAGGCGTGGCTGCTGGAACAAGGCAGGACGGCGTGGGCGCCGCTGCCGTGGGCGGCCGGTGACCCACCCAGCGGATTGGCCGTCGTGTTCGGTGACGGTGTGCGTGCCTACGCGACCCAGGTCGACGCCGGGCGCGCGATCGGCGTGGTTCGCTTGTCCCTCGGCGCCGGCGGTCTCGAGGTACGCCCGTTGCCAGCCTTGCCCGAACCCTTGTCCGAGGCCCGGCCCGCGTTCGCGGGTACCTCCGTTTACATCGCCGGCCTGTCGAACGGCGCACCGCGAATCTGGCGCTTCGATGCCGATGCCGCGCAGCCCGCGTGGTCGTCCATCGAAGGATGGCCGTCCCGCGAGGCGGCGACGTCGTTGGCGGTGCAGGGCGCGGCCATCTTCGTCACGACGGGTGGTTCCGTGTGGCGCCGGTCGTCCGAAGGCACATGGGCCCACCGTGGCGACGTGCCGGGAACGGTACTTCCTGGCATGGCGAGGGCGCTGGGGCAGGCCAACATCCTCTACCTCGTCGCCGACGCGGCGGATACCGCGCATGCGATGACCTACCAGGTGGTCACGCAATCGTGGGCACGCCTGCCCGGTGTCGACTTCGTGCGGCCGGTGGCCATGGCGCCGTGGCAAGACGGCGTGCTCTGGGCGAGCACGAGCGATGACCGCATGGCGGTGGCGTCCGCTCAGGTCCAGTCGGGCAAGCTGTTGCTACGCTGGCTCGACTGGCTGGTGATCGTGGTCTACCTCGCGGGCATGATCGGCATCGGCCTGTACTTCTACCTGCGCGAGAAGCGCAACTCCACCTCCAGCTTCTTCGTCGGCGGCCGCAGCATTCCTTTCTGGGCGGCGGGCATCAGCCTCTACGCGGCGAACACCAGTTCGATCAGTTTCATCGCGATTCCGGCCAAGGCCTTCGAAAGCAACTGGCAATACATGACGAACAACCTCATCGCCGTGTTCGGCCTGATGTTCGTCGCCGTGTGGATCGTGCCGCTGTTGCGCAGGCTCGACCTGATGTCGGTCTTCTCGTACCTGGAAACACGCTTCCATCCGGCGATCCGCATGATCGCCAGCGCCCTGTGCATCCTCACCCAGCTCGGCAGCCGGATGAGCGTGATCCTCTTCCTGCCGGCGCTCGCGATCGCCACCATCACCGGCATCAGCACCACCTTGAGCGTGATCCTGATGGGCGGCTTCACGATCGTCTATACCGCCATGGGCGGCATGAAGGCGGTGATCTGGACGGACGTGGTCCAGGTGATCGTGAAAATGGGCGGCGCGATCTTCGCCATCGGTTTCATCATCTGGCACCTGCACGGTGGCATGGGCGAGTTCGTGCATACGGCCATGGCCGATCACAAGTTCCGCTTGCTCGACTTCAGCTTCGACCTGACCAAGGCCACGGTATGGGGCTTCGTCTTCCTTGTGTTGTTCGACGTCGTGCTGACCTTCCCGAAGGACCAGGTGCTGATGCAGCGCACGCTGTCCACGCCGTCGGACAAGGAAGCGGGGCGCTCGATCTGGGCCTTCGCGGCAATCATGATCCCGGGCGGCTTCGTCTTCTACATGATCGGTACCGCGCTGTTCGTCTACTACAAGGCGCACCCCGAGCGGATGAACCCGCTGCTGCCGATCGACGCCACCTTCCCGCTGTTCATCGCGGCCGAGTTGCCGATGGGCGTCACCGGCCTCATCGTCGCGGGCATCTTCGCGGCGGCCATGGCGACGCTGTCCGGCATCATGAACAGCGTGGCGACCCTGGTTTCGGTGGACTTCTACGAGCGCCTGGTGAAGAACCCGTCGCCCAAGCGAAGCGTGGTCTTCGCCGAGGTCAGCACGATCGCGGTCGGCCTGGTGGGCATCGGGTTGGCCCTGCTGCTGTCGCGCTTCGACGTGCATTCGCTGTTCGACGTGTCGATCGAACTGGCCGGATTGCTGGGCGGTGGCTTCGCAGGCGCGTACACCCTGGGCATGTTCACCCGGCGCGCCAACTCGCCGGGGGTGGCGATCGGGATCGCCGGAAGCACCGTGCTCACCCTCGTGGCCTGGGTTTTCCGGCTCGTGCACCCGTACTTCTACCTGGCGATCTCGATCTTCCTGTGCATCGTGATCGGCTACGTGGCCAGCCTGTTCTTCCCCGCGCCGACGCGCTCGCTCGAGGGCTTGACGATCCATCGCGAATCCCGCGGGGGATGACCTACCATGGTCCCACTCTGACCAGCGCCGGCGAGATCCCGTGGAAACCCAGTTCCTGCATACCTTCATCACCGTGGCCGACCACGGTTCCATGGCGGCGGCGGCGCGCCTGCTGAACATCACGCCCGCTGCCGTGGCGCAGCAAATCCGCACGCTGGAACGCGAGATCGGCGCCACCCTGATCGCCCGCGTCGGCCGCACGGTGAGCGTCACCGAGGAAGGCTCGCGCATCCTCCAGCGCTCGCGCGACCTGCTGCGCAACGTCGCCGACCTGCGCAGCGTCGCCAACGAGAGCGGGGTATCGGGTGAGTTGCGCCTGGGTGCCTGCCCGACCGCGCTGGCGGGCATGCTGCCGGACATCCTCGCGCGCATGGTGGAGACCTTCCCCCGGATCAACGTGTTCATCAAGCCGGGTTACTCGGTGGACCTGTATCGCGACGTGGAAGCGGGCGACCTGGATGCGGCCGTGGTCTTGCAGGCACCGTTTCCGCTGCCCAAGACCTGCGAGTGGCAGCTGTTGCGCGAGGAACCGCTCGTGGTGCTGGCGCCGCGTTCCATGGCGGCGCGCGACCCGCACGAGCTTCTCGCCAACGAACCGCTGATCCGCTACGACCGTAACCAGTGGGGCGGCCGCCAGGCGGACGACTACCTGCGCGCGAACGGTATCGTGCCGCGCGAGCGCTTCGAGTTGAACGCGTTGAACGCGATCGCGGTGATGGTCGATCGTGGCCTGGGCGTCTCGCTGGTGCCCGACTGGGCGCAGCCCTGGCCGGAAGGACTCGACCTCGTGCGCCTGCCGTTGCCGAAGCCCTCGGAGCCCCGGCGCATCGGCATCGCGTGGTCGCGCTCGAGCGTGCGCGTGCGCCTGGTCACCGTGTTGCTGCAGGAAGGCCGCAAGGCGATGGCGACATCATCCTCGCCTGCACGATGACGATGTCGTTGATGTTGCATCGCCGCATAGTTTTGCTTTTTTCGTAAGCAACAAAAACTAGTCTCTGAACATACCCGCCGTCGGTTTCTCGGCAAGGGCGAAGCGCATAGATTCGCCATCAACGAAACCCAGGTCATTGGGACGCCGGGGAGGGCGTCGCCAACCGCAACAGCAGCTACCGTCAGGCGCGTCGTCATCGATGCTCGCGCCGCACTCGCCCGCCTGGGCGATCCGTTCCAACGGCATCCACGGACCCGACATGATCAAACCACTTTCCGCCGCGATCGGCAGCATCCTGCTGGTCTCCCTGTTCGCCACCAGCGCGCTTGCGCAGGACGCCACGGCCCCGGCCGCCGGCGACGCGCCGAAGACCACGAAGAAGAAATCCGACAAGCCGGCCGAGCCCACCGATCTCGACCAGGTGATCGTCACCGGCACGCGCACGCCGAAGGCGGTCGACGAGATTCCCGGTGCGATCACGGTGGTGAACAAGGAGGAGATCGCGCATACGTTGCTGGTGACCGAGGACGCGACGGCGGTGCTGGCGCGTTCGGTGCCCGGTTATGCCGAGTCGTCGCAGGCGATGAGCAACACGGGCGAGACCTTGCGTGGGCGCATTCCGCTGCGCCTCTTCGATGGCGTGCCCCAGGGTTCGCCGCTGCGCGAAGGTACGCGCAACGGCACCTTCACCGACATGGGCATCGTCGGCCGCGTGGAGGTCATCAACGGTCCGTCCGCCTCGGAAGGCATCGGTGCCGCGGGCGGCATCATCAACTACATCTCGAAGACACCGACCAAGGAAGGCAACGAGACCACGATCACCACGCGTTACCAGACGCAAGGCAAGTCGGACAGCGGTGGCTGGAAGACCGGCGTGACCTTCGCCCGCAAGCAGGGCAGCTACGACGTGCTGCTGTCCGGATCGTATATCGACCGTGGCATCACCTACGACGGCAACGGACGGCGCATCGGCCTGAACACGTCGGGCTCGCTCGCCGATTCCACCTCGAGCAACATCTTCGCCAAGCTCGGCTACAACTTCGGCGAGAACGACGACCAGCGCATCCAGGCCACCTTCAGCAAGTTCAAGATCCAGGGCAAGGGCGACTACGTGCAGGTGCTGGGTTGCCGCGGCCCGACCGACGACCCGCCGTGCGACGTGCCGCGGACGAATACCTCCGAGAAGGGCCACATCTTCGGTTCGAAGGACGCCTTCAACGACTTCAAGCAGTACTCGCTCGAATACACCAACAAGAACGTCCTGGGCGGTTCGCTGGACATCAACGTGTACAAGGCCGACCAGGCCATGCGTTACCTGCCCGAGAACACCGAGGACAAGCAGGACCCGCTGATCGCGCCGCTGAACACCTTGTACGACCAGTCCGAGATCACGGCCAAGAAGCGCGGCATCCGCACTTCATGGACGCGTCCGGATTTCCTGGTCACCGGCCTCGAACTGCACACCGGCGTCGACGTGGCTCGCGACGAGGCCCAGCAGCGCCTGGCCTTGACCGGCCGCCTGTGGGTGCCGCCGATGATCTACAACAGCGTGGCGCCCTATGCGCAGCTGTCCTACGACATCGGCCCGTTGACGATCAGCGGTGGTTATCGCCGCGAAAGCGATCGCCTCACGGTCGACAGCTACACCACCACGTATTACCGCAACCGTGTGTTCGTGCAGGGAGGTAAACTCAACTACAAGGAAAACCTGCGCAACATCGGCGGCATCTGGCGCATCGGCGACGAATGGTCGGTATTCGCCTCGTACAGCGAAGGCTTCACGCTGCCGAACATCGGCATCCCGCTGCGCAACATCAGCACGCCGGGCCAATCGGTCGACCGCATCAGCGACATCGAACCGATCATCTACAAGAACAACGAGTTCGGCTTCAACTGGCGCGGCGACAACGGCGCGTTCGGCGCGACGCACTACATCTCGAAGTCGCCGTTCGGTTCCTCACTGGCGGTGGACCCGCACACCACCGATTTCATCCTGTCGCGTGCGCCGGTGCGTATCGAAGGCACCGAGGTGACCGGTGAGTGGCGCTTCAACGATGCCTGGAAGGTGAATGGGATCTACTCGCACATCACAGGCCGCACCGCCTTCTGGTCGGCGGACCCCGCCGGGCGATTCGGTGCGGGCAGCCTGAACAAGCCCCTGGGCGTGCTCGACATCAACCCGGACAAGCTGGCCTATTCGGTGACCTGGAACTATTCCTCGCGCGGCGATGCCACGCTCGGTGCCACCTCGCTGTTCGGCCGCCACGTGTCCGGCCACGACGTGCGTGCCTACGATGGCGCGACCTTCAGCTACGACGAGCGGACGCACGGTTATACCTTGTGGGACCTGGGCGTGAACTACAGCCTGGAGCGCTACGGCAAGCTCTCGCTCGGTGTCGAGAACCTGCTCGACAAGCAATACATCCTCAGCTGGTCGCAGCTGGCGGGTTACCAGAACTACTGGTCCGGCCGCGGCCGGGTCACCTCGCTCACCTACACCATCACGTTGTGAGTCGATGGCGTGTCCACGGGGGCCGCGCCGTCTGGGTGGCCCTGCTGGCCTGCTTCATCGCCGGTGCGCCGGCATGGGCGGGCGAGACGTGGCCGAAGGCACGGTTGGATACGCTGCACGCCTTCCTGCGCGACGCGACGTCGGACGCCGGTTATCTCGGCGGCGTCAGCCTCATCGTGCACGGCGGACAGGTGGTGGACATCGGGGTCTACGGTTACGAAGACCTCGGCCGCCACCGGCCGATGCGGCGTGACGCGATCTTCCGCATCTACTCGATGACCAAGACGGTGACGTCGGTCGCTCTGATGATGCTGGTGGAGGAGGGCAAGGTATCGCTCGACCAGCCGCTGTCGGATTTCCTGCCCGGGTTCGACACGCCCAGGGTCATGACAGGCGGCAGTGCCGAAAAACCCGTGCTCAGGGATGCCTCGCGCCGCGTCACCCTGCACGACCTGCTGACGCATACCTCCGGTTATCCCGCCGGATTGCCCGGCGACCGTCTCGCCGTCGCGGCCATGGAACGCATCGACCCCCATGCTGCCGGGGACCTGGCCGGCTTCGCCGAACGGATGAGCCGGGTGCCGCTCGCCGCCGATCCCGGCGTGCGTTTCGGCTACGACGGGGCGTCACTGGAACTCGTCGCCCGGGTGGTCGAGGTGGTGGCGAAAAAACCGTTCGCCGAATTCCTGAGCGAACGGATCTTCGTGCCGCTGGGCATGCGCGATACCGGGTTCTCCGTGGCGCCCGCCGAGCGCAGCCGGATCGTGGACCTGACCCGCATGGGTGACGATGGCCGGCTCGCGCTGGACACGAGCCGGAGCGCTCGTCATCCCGGTGAGCCGCTGAATCGCTACACGAGTGGCGCGGGTGGTCTTTATTCGACGGCGGACGACTTCGCCCGCTTCGCCAAGATGCTGCTCGACGGAGGCCGGGCGGGCGATCGTGTGTTGCTGGGGCGAAAGACGGTGGAGTCGATGATGAGCAACCACCTGGGCATGCTCGATCCGCCGGTCACCCAGTTCAACGCGGGCGAGGGCTTCGGCATCGGCGGTTACGTCGTGATCGATCCCGCCCGGCGTGGCCAGCTGGGCTCGGTAGGCCAATATGGCTGGATGGGCGCCGCCTCCACCACGTATACGATCGACCCGCACGAGCGACTCGTGGCGATCCTCCTGTTGCAGCACCTTCCCCGCGATGACGGCGGCAAGGACCTCCCGCGCCTCGCGCGGCCTTTCTACGACCTCGTCTACCATGCCCTTCCATGAATCCCACGCGGCCACCGCCCATGAATCCATCAACTGACGACCGCGACGACGCTCCGCCAGTGGCGCATGAGTTCAAGTTTTCCCACGTCACCACCGGGCGCTACCTGCCCACGCCGGGCAAGGCGCCCGGCTGGCCTTTCGCCGAGATCGGCCATTGGAAGATGGATGTCGACGGCAGCGCGGACGACTGGGTACGCGAACTGACCGACTGGCGCCGCGAGCATCTGGTGCGTATCGGTTACGACGACACCAACTACTGCCGGCCGGAGTTGCAGTGGGCGCAGCGTAACTTCGTCCACGCGCAGATGATGGTGGAAGACCGTTACTTCTATGACCCGGTGGCGGGGCGCTACACCGTCGACCGGTACCTGGACGATCTCGAGGCGCGCTTCGGCGGCATCGATAGCGTGTTGATCTGGTTCGTCTATCCGAACATCGGCGTCGACGACCGGAACAAGACCGACCTCGCCTTCGACCTTCCCGGTGGATTGGAAGGCCTGCGTTCCGCGGTGGATGATTTCCACCGGCGAGGCGTGCGCGTCTTCTTGCCGACCATGCCCTGGGATCACGGCACGCGGCCACCGGAAGAAAACGATTGGCGGACGATGGCCGGGCTGGTCGAAGCGGTGGGCGCCGATGGCGTCAACGGCGACACCTACAACGGCGTGCCGCGCGCCTTCTTCGACGCCTGCGACGCCGTGGGCCGTCCTGTCGTGCTGCAGCCGGAATCGACGATCAGCGCCGAGGAACAATTGATCTGGAACGTACAGAGCTGGGGCAAGAAGGCGCCCAACGAGGCGATTCCTCCCGTGGCCAAGTTCAAGTGGCTCGAACCGCGTCACATGATCAACTACGAGAACCGCTGGGGCCGCGACCGCAACCACGACCTGCAATACATCTTCTTCAATGGCATCGGTTACAACGCCTGGGAAAACGTCTGGGGTATCTGGAACCAGTTCACGCCACGCGATGCCGAATCGCTTCGACGCATCGCCCATGTCGAACGCCACTTCGCCCCCGCGATGGTGAGCATGGACTGGCGACCGTACGAACGGACCCTCCAGGCGGGCGTCTTCGCCAGCCGCTTCCCGGTGGAAGGTTATACGGTGTGGACGGTCGTCAATCGCAACGAGTACATCGTCGACGGTGAGCAACTGGCCGTTCCCCATGCCGAGGGAACGCGCTACTACGACCTGTGGAACGGCGTGGCACTGGAACCGCGCATGGAAGGGGAAAGGGCGGTGCTGGGCATGGCCCTCGAAGGCCGCGGCTTCGGCGCCGTGCTCGCATTGCGCGCGGGCGCCTCGGTGGATGGCCTCGACCACTTCCTCGAGACCATGCATGCCGCTGCCGCCACGCCATTGGCGTCGCTTTCATCCACCTGGCGCAGCCTGCCACAACGCCAGGTCGCCCTCGCCCGGACCCTGCCGCAATCCGCGCCGCCGAAGGGCATGGTGCCGATACCGGGCGGGGTGTTCGACTTCGTCGTCGGCGGCGTCGAAATAGAAGGGCAGACGTGGGAAGGCAACGATGTCCAGTATCCGTGGGAATCGAGCCCGCGCCGCGGCCATCGTCACCTACTGTCGATCGAGCCGTTCCATATCGACCGCACACCGGTCACCAATGCGCAGTTCGCCGTCTTTCTTGCCGAAAGCGGCTGGGCACCGGCGGATGAACATCGTTTCCTCCACCACTGGCGCAACGGCAAGCCGCCCGCGGGCTGGGAAAACAAGCCCGTCACCTGGGTGGCGTTGGAGGATGCGCGTGCCTACGCCGCATGGGCCGGCAAGCGGTTGCCGCACGAATGGGAGTGGCAGTACGCCGCCCAGGGCAACGATGGCCGGCGTTATCCCTGGGGCGACGACTGGCGCGACGACCGGGTACCCGCGCCGAACCGCGGGCGCACGTTGCGCGCGCCGGCGAACGTCGACGCGTTTCCCGCGGCGGCCAGTCCGTTCGGCGTGCTCGACCTCGTCGGCAACGTCTGGCAGTGGACCGACGAATACGAGGACGAGCATACGAGGAGCGCGATCCTGCGCGGGGGTAGCTCCTATCAGCCACAGACCTCGCACTGGTACTTCCCGCAGGCGTATCGCCTCGACCAGCATGGCAAGTACCTGTTGATGGCCCCGTGCAAGGACCGCTCCGGCTGCATCGGCTTCCGTTGCGTGGTCGACGCCGCATGAACGTGCGCACCCGGCTGGATGGCCTTCTCGGTGATGTCCTGGCCGCGAACCTTCGCGGCCGGCTGTCGCATTTCATCGTCGATGAAACGAGCCCCGCCATCGCCTTGTTCGCGCCGGAACGCCGTGCATCGAACGAGGAAGGCGACTGGTATGGAGAGCATGCGGGCAAGTGGCTGGTGGCCGCATCGCGTGCCGCTGCGCGCAGTGGCGACGCGGCCCTGCGTGCCAGCGTGCTGCGCGTGGCCGATTATCTCGTCTCCGTGCAGGACGACGACGGTTACCTGGGTACCTACGCACCATCGCGACGCTTCATGCGCCCGCGCCCGCCGAAACCGGTGAGCTGGGATGGCGCACCGAGCGTACGTACGTGGGACATCTGGACGCACGCCTACCTGATGCTTGGCCTCATCGAGGTTCACCGCCAGCTCGGTGGTGAGCGATACCTCGAAAGCGCGAGGCGCATCGGCGACCTGTGCCTGCACACGCTGACCGACGGCGGCATCGACATCACGGATCTCGGCAATCACTTCGGCATGTCGGCAACGGTGTTGCTCGATCCCGCCGTGGAACTGCACCTTGCCACGGGCCATCCCCGTTATCTCGAATTGGCGCGTCGCGTACTTGCCCAGGCGGACGCGAACCCGCCGCTCGCACTGCTGAAACAGAGCCTCGGCGGCATCGATGCCGCCTTCATCGGCACGGGCAAGGCCTACCAGCTGGCCTGGAACATGGTCGGCATGGCCAAGCTGCATCGTGTCACCGGCGAAGCCGACCTGCTGCACGCGGTGGAGAACGTCTGGACCAGTATCCGCGACCACCACCTCACGCTCGGTGGCGGACCCTGGGGCGGCGTGGCACATCGGTCGCGCGAGGTCTTCAATGCGCCTGGCGCGTTCAGCCCGGAAGGCTATGTGGAGACCTGTTCGACCCTGGCCTGGATCCAGCTCAACCGGGAATTGCTGGCGATCACGGGCGAGGCCCGCTACGCGGAGGAGATCGAACGCTCCGCATACAACGACCTCCTCGCCGCACAGGCGCCCGACGGCGAGGACTGGTGTTACTACGTCTTTCCCAATGGCCGCCGCGTGCATACCACCTACTGGCGCTGCTGCAAGTCCAGCGGCGCCATGGCCGTCGAGGAGCTGCCCGACATCGCCGTGGGCGTGCGCGATCCGGCGACGCTCGATATCAATCTCTTCGGTGCCGGTGAATCGACGGCCACGCTGGAAGCCCCGGGACGCGTGACGCTTCGGCAGGCCACGGCCTGGCCGTATCCCGATGACGTGCGCATCGATCTCGAGGTGGAGCGCGAGGCGCATTTCAGGCTACGGATTCGCGTGCCTTCGTGGGCGGAGGGCGCTAGCGTGCTCGTCAACGGCGCGGCTGCCGACGCGGCGATCGTGCCGGGAAGCTACGCCACGATCGATCGTGAGTGGCGCACCGGCGATCACATCCTGGCGCGCTTTCCCGCCCAGCCCATGGTGCATCGCGCGACGAACCGCAACGTGCAGGAATCGCGCGCCCCCGACGGCAGCGCGGTACGGCAGGAAGTGCTGCGCTTCGATTACGTCGGCTTCACCTGCGGGCCGCTGGTCTATGCCACGGAACGCGTCGACGGCTTCAAGACCAGCGAAACGGTGAAGCTGCCGGAAGGGCCGGTGGAGGATTGGCTCACATGCGAGCGGGGGGAAGACGGCATGCCCACGCTGCACTTCGATCCCGGATACCGGCCGCCGCTGCGGTTCACCCCGTATTTCGCCACGGGAGGCCGCCACGACGGGGCCTGGCGCCTCACATGGCTAGGCCTGGCGCCCACGGAGTGATTGCGCCTTCAAGCAATATTTTCTGCTGCCAGAACATATCGGAGCGGGCTGTTTCGGGCATCCCGCGTGCTGCAAAGTGACTCGCGGAAAACGGGACATGGCAACTGTGGATACCGAGGCAAACATGGAAACGTCGACATCGTCCCCCCGCCGAGCGTCCGGCCCACTCGCCGGCGTGAAGGTGCTGGACCTGAGCGCCTATATCGCAGGCCCCTACGGCTGCACACTGCTCGCCGACCAGGGCGCGGACGTCATCAAGATCGAGCCGCCCGGCGGTGACAACCTGCGCCAGTATCCGTCGACGCTGGCCGCCGAGAGTCGGGCCTTCCTCGGCGTGAACCGCAGCAAGCGCGGCATCGTGCTCGACCTGAAGAACCCGTCCGACCACGCCGCGTTGTTGCGCCTCGTGCGCGAAGCGGACGTGCTCGTGCACAATTTCAGGCCGGGCGTGCCGAAACGGCTGGCCATCGACCACGAACGGCTCAACCTGATCAATCCGCGACTGATTTACTGCGCGGTCACCGGTTACGGTGAATCCGGCCCGATGAAGGACAAGGCCGGCTACGACCAGGTCTTGCAGACGATGACGGGGATGTGCACCTTGCAGGGCAAGCGCAACGGTCCGCCCGAAGTGATCTATGGATCGGTGGTGGACTACTACGCAGCCGCGCTGCTGGCGGCGGGCGTGTCGTCGGCACTGTATGAGCGCGAGCGCAGCGGCCTCGGCCAGTACGTCGGCATCTCGCTGTTGCGCAGCGCGCTCACCATGCAGTCCGCGCGGATGATATGGGCGGAAGGGGAGTCGTTGGACATTGGCCGCGACATGCGTTCCGGTGGCGTCACCGGCATCCATCCCACGCGCGATGGCTATATCTACATTTCCGCCAACACACCGCATTTCTGGAAGGCCTTGTGCGAGCGCACCGGCTTGCAGGCCTTGCATGACGACGAGCGCTACGACACCGTGCGCAAGCGGGCCGAGCACCACAACGAGATCGTGCCGCGATTGCACGACGCGCTCGCCGCGCACAGTGCGCTCGAATGGGAAGCCATCTTCGGCGACGCCGTGCCCAGCGCCGCCGCGCGTCGCATTGAGGACATGTTCGATCACCCGCAGGTGACCGCGGAAGGCCTCGTCGCCACGTTCGAACATCCCGTGGTGGGCCAGTATCGCGGGGTGAACCATCCCATCCATTTCGGCCGTACGCCGGCACCGGAACCTTTCGCCGCGCCGACGCTGAACCAGCACGAAGACCTGCTCGAGCGCTGAATCCACACGGCACCCGGTAGTGCCTTGGCGGTTTTTGCCGGGACCGTGTGCGTCCCGGCCCTCCAACCTGCGATCATCGGCAGCCAGGAAAGCCCGCCGGTTCGCATGTGGAGGATGTCATAAACATTATTGTCGTCGAAGGTGATCCGGCGCTCGGCGCCGCCATGGCGCGCGTACTCGGGCAGATGACGTACACGGTGACATGGCTGCGGTGCGGTGCGGAACTGCTGGAAGCGCTTCGACTGCGCCATGTCGACCTGGCCTTGTTCGACGTCGATATGGCACCGGACCATGGCTTGGACATCCTGCGTCAGGTCCGCCGCCTCGGCATCCGTACGCCGCTGCTGGCCATGACGGCATGCGAGGTGGTCGAAACGCGCATCGCCATCCTCGACGCGGGTGCCGACGACTGCCTGGCCAAACCCTTCGACCTGGATGAACTCACCGCACGCGTCCGCTGCCTTGCGCGCCGCGCCCGCGGTTTCGCCGACAACCTCATCGAGCTGGGGGACCTGTCGATGAACCTGTGTTCCCTGGAGGTCACCTACGCGGGAAGGCGAATCGAACTCACTCGCCGTGAGTTCTCGCTGTTGCAGATGCTGGTGGAGCGGGCAGGGCGCATCGTCCGCCGCGAGGTGATCGAGACATCGATCTACGGTTGCGACGCGGAGGTCGGCCCGAACGCGCTCGAAGTCCTCGTGCATGGCCTGCGAAGGAAGGTGGGTCCCGGCGCGATCCGTACCGTGCGCGGCTTCGGCTATATGGCGCCGCTCTGACGCAAGTGCGCGGCGACTCGCGTCGCCGCGGCAAGGGGGCAGCCTTCATCGCTGCGAAAGCCCATGTTGCGTCCGCCGAACGGCGCGTAGCGATCGGGATCGGTGGTGCCGAAGATGCCGATCGTGACGGCACGCGTCGCCGCGGCCAGGTGCATCACGCCGCAATCGGCACTCACGTAGGTGCCGGCGGCATCGATGAACGCGGCGAGCTTGCGAGGATCGCTGGTGAAGTACGTGGGGTAGGCATTGCCGATGCGCGATTGACCGTCGGCTGCCACGAGTTCGACGATGCGAAACGGCCCGGCACGCCGGACGAGTTCGTCGACGAAGGTTTGCCACCACGTGCCGTCGAGCCGCTTGCGGCCGGTCGCGTTCGGGAAGATCGCCAGGATGGGAGCGTCGTTGGCGGGTGATCCTTGCAGGACACGCTCCAGCGTCGCGGCGCCACGTTCGCGCTCGGCGGTCGTCAGGCGCAGGTCGAGCGAGGGTACGGGATCGAGCCTTGGCTCGCCCAGCGCCTGCCGGAGCGCATGCACCGGCCGAGCTGCGAAATGTACCGGCGCATCGCCGTCGGTTCCCTCGATACGCACCTGATAGCGCGCCTTCGCCATGCCGGCGGCGATACGTCCGGAAGACGACCCCGACGCCGCGTCGATGACGAGGTCGTAGCGCTTGCTGGAGAGCCGGCGCAAGGTGCGCGTGGTGGCGAGTGGGCGCCGCAATGCACGGCGGTCGAGAAGGAACAGTTCGCCGATCGTCGCGAAGCCGCCGAGTACGCTGCGGGTCGCTTCGCCGGAGCCCAGCACGTCGACTTCCGCGCCCGGAAAGTGGCGTTCGATCTCGCTCATCAACGACGTGAGCAAGACCGTGTTGCCCAGGCGGTGATTCGGCCGGCAGACCAGGATGCGCTGGATGCCGATGCGTGGCAGCTGCCCGGGTCCAACGAGGTTGTCCCGCGCCGGCAAGAGGTGCCGGAGCAGCCACGCGACGGCCTTGCGCCGGAAGGCGTGGCCCCGCCCGTGCAGGGGAGTGCGCGGCATGACCGGTTCTACCCGCTTGACTGAAACGACCGTCGACATGAAGCGTCTCGTGCGTACCCGTGTAATCCGGGCGTTCCCGCTACGATGCCAAAGCCAGCTTAGATGCAGCTGTCCGTTTGATGACGGCATGCTTACAAAGCGCGTTTCCGTCCGAAGCATGAACTAAGCCTCCGGTAACAGCATGGCAACATGCCCGCGACTACCTGGCGAAGGTGGCCGTCGCACGCCATGATGTGCCCCGGGCGCGGCACCTCCATCCGCAGGAACATACGCATCGTGATGTCCCAGTCGCAATTACTTTCTGTCGAGGAACTGAACGGGTCCGGCGTCGGCCCGGTGTCCATCGCCCTTGCCGCTGGCGAACGGTTGGCGATCATGGGCGCGTCCGGTGCGGGAAAGTCGCTTCTGCTGCGCTTGCTGGCGGACCTCGACCCTGGCGTGGGCAAGGTCATCCTGGCCGGCCAGCCACGCGAGGCGATAGCGGCGCCCAGCTGGCGCCGCCGCGTGATGCTGGTACCCGCGCAGGCGGGTTGGTGGGCCCCCACCGTGGAAGCGCACTTCGAGCTTTCGATGATGGAGATGGCGGTGACGATGGCCGCGCGTCTCCTGCTTCCCCCGGACATCATGAAACGTGAGGTCCGCGTGCTTTCCACGGGTGAACGGCAACGCCTGGCCCTGGTCAGGGCGTGGGTGAGGCGGCCCGAGGTGCTCCTGCTCGACGAACCGACCAGCGGGCTCGATCCCACGGCGACCGCGGCCGTGGAAGCCTTGCTGGTCGAGTGCAGCGGGGAGGGTGTCGGTATCGTCATGGTGACGCACGACGCGATGCAGGCCCGGCGTATGGCCGACCGTACGTTCACCATGGACAAGGGAAGGCTCGGCGCGGCATGAACGTCATTTCCTTGCATCCCTACGACCTGGCGATGGCGTCGACGCTGATCCTGCTCGACGCGGTGCTCTCGCTGGTCTTCCGCCTGCGTCTGCATCGCGGGCTGCTGCTGGCGGCGTTGCGCATGGTGGTGCAGCTGGTGGCGGTGGGCTTCGTGCTTCGCTACGTGTTCGCCGTGGGCGAGACGTGGCTGACCTTGCTGGTGATCTTCGCGATGGTGCTGGTGGCCGCGCGCGAAGCGGCGGCACGGCCCGTACATCGTCTTCGACACGGTGGTTTCCTCATCAGTCTCGCCAGCGTCGCCACACCGGCCTTGCTGACGTGCCTGTTCGCGCTGCTGACCGCGATCCGGCCGCATCCGTTGCTTTCACCGCAGTATGCGATCCCGTTGGCGGGCATCATCCTCGGCAACGTGCTCAACTCGGCGAGCATCGCCTTCAGCGGCGTGCTCGATGGCGTCGGCATGCAGGCATCGGCGATCGAGGCGCGGCTGATGCTCGGCGATACCTACCGCGCCGCCACGGCCGAACTGGGCCGGGACGCCATCCGCCGCAGCATGATTCCCATCGTCAACCAGATGAGCGCCGCCGGTGTCGTGACGCTGCCTGGCATCATGACCGGCCAGATCCTCGCCGGGCTCGACCCGATGGAGGCGGTGAAATACCAGATCCTGCTGATGTTCCTGCTCGCCGGCGGCAGCTGCCTCGCATCGATGGTGGCGGTATACCTCGCGGCGGCGCGATTGACCGATAACCGCGGGCGGCTGCGGCTGGACCGTCTCGTGACGCGTTGACGCCGCTCAGCCGAGCGCGTGGCGTGCCGCCGCCCGCGCATGGATGGCGGCGGTATCGAACAGCGGCACGCTGGCATCGTCACCTTCCACCAGCAGGGCGACCTCGGTGCAACCGAGGATGATCGCCTCGGCGCCGTCGTCCACCAGCCGCGACATCACCTGCCGGTAACGTTCGCGGGATTCCTCGCGGATGATGCCCTGGCACAGTTCGTCGTAGATGATACGGTGCACGTCGGCGCGGTCGGCATCGTCCGGCACGACCACGTCGAACCCTCGTGCGGACAGGCGATCGCGATAGAACGCTTGCTCCATGGTGAAGCGCGTGCCGAGAAGGCCCACGCGTCGGATGGCGTGGTCGGAGAGCGCATCGGCGGTGGCGTCGGCGATGTGTAGCAGGGGCAGTGGGGTTGCACGTTCGATCGCGTCCGCGACCCGGTGCATGGTGTTCGTGCACAGCACGAGGAAGTCCGCGCCGCCGGCTTCCAGCGAACGCGCCGCCGTCGCCATGGCTTCGCCGGCACCGTTCCAGTCACCGGCGTGCTGAAGGCGTTCGATCTCATGGAAATCCAGGCTATAGAGCAGGAGCCGCGCCGAATGCAGGCCGCCAAGCTCGTCCCGGATCGTTTCGTTGATGGTCCGGTAATAGGGCAGGGTGGATTCCCAGCTCATGCCGCCGATGAGGCCGATCGTTTTCAAGTCGTTGCTCCGCGCAGGCCGTGGACATCGGCTCAGCATAGACGATGGCCGGTGTGGCGCGTGCAATGAGGGACCAATTGCACAAGCGCGTATCGCCTTCCTGTCGGACACTGCGATCATGTGTTCCGTATAGCCCTTCATCGCCAGGAATCCCTCATGCCACCATCCACCGCCGAGCCGGCAAGCCTTCCCCGCGCCACCTTGTATGCGATGGCGCTGGCGGCGGGACTGGCGGTCGCCAACATCTATTACAACCAGCCGATGCTCGGCATCATGTCGAGGGATCTGCACGATGGCGCGGTGGAGCGGTGGATTCCGATGCTGACCCAGCTGGGTTATGCCGCGGGTCTCCTGTTCCTGCTGCCCCTGGGCGATGCGCTGGAACGGCGCCGGCTCATCGCCGTGCAGTTCATCGTGCTGTCGGTTGCGCTGGTGCTCGCGGCCATGGCGCCGGGGTTGGCCATGCTGGCGGTTGCTTCGGTGATCGTCGGCGCGGCGGCGACAGTGGCGCAGCAGATCGTGCCCTTCGCCACGATCCTTTCCGCGCCGGCAAAACGCGGTGCGGCGGTCGGCACCGTGATGAGCGGCCTGCTCACCGGCATCTTGCTCAGTCGTACGATCGCCGGCTTCGTCTCCAGCGTGGCGGGATGGCGGGCGATGTTCTGGCTGGCCGTTCCCGTGGCCTTGATCGGCGCGGTGCTGATGGCGACGCGCCTGCCCGAGCATCGGCCCGCGCGCCGCGTGCCCTATCGCGAATTGCTGGGCTCCCTGGTGGGCCTGTGGCGCGCCGAACCGCTGCTGCGCCGCGCGGCGCTCACCCAGGCCGTGATCTTCGCCTCGTTCTCGGCGTTCTGGACCGTCCTGGCGCTGCGTCTTGAACAACCGCCCCTGCATCTCGGTGCGGCGACCGCGGGTCTGTTCGGCATCGTCGGCGCCGTGGGTGTCGCGATGGCACCGGTGGCGGGCCGCATCGCGGACCGGCGTGGTCCGTGGCTGGTCATCGCGATGGGTGCGGCGGCGACCGTGGTCGCCTGGGCCGTCTTCGCGTTGTGGACGAGTCTTGCCGGGCTCATCGTCGGCGTGATCCTGCTCGACTTCGGCGTGCAGATCGCCCTGGTCTCGCACCAGCACCTCATCTACGGCCTGCATCCGGAGTTCAAGAGTCGCCTCAATACGCTTTTCATGACGACGATGTTCCTCGGTGGTGCGGCGGGCTCCTTCGTCGCCGCGGAGGCGTGGCGGCGGGCAGGGTGGTTGGGCGTATGCGTTCTCGGTGGTGGCCTCGCCGTCGTCGCGCTCGTTTCGCGGATGCTGCACCGGCCGGCACCGCACCCCGTGCACGACGCCTGAAAATAATTCAACCAAGTGGTTGACTAAAAGAGGGCTCGCGCGTACATTCAACCCCATGGTTGAATTAACTGCCCCGCACCTGGACCCGATCTTCCACGCCCTCGGCGACCGCACGCGGCGGCACATGCTGCGCGAGCTCGCCGATGGCGAGCGGACGGTGGGCCAGCTTGCCGAACCGTTCGAGATGTCGCTCGCGGCCGCCTCCAAGCACATCAAGGTGCTGGAAAACGCGGGCCTGATCCGTCGCGAGGTACGCGGACGTGTCCATATCTGCCGACTCGATCCTGGCCCGCTCGCCAGCGTGAGCGAGTGGCTGGCCTTCTACGAGCGCTTCTGGACCGACCGTCTGGGTGTGCTCGACCGGCTCCTGCGCGAAGCCGACGCACGCGAGTCCCCGTCCTCCAAAGGAGACAAGTCATGACCGACCTGGCCACCCCCGATACCTATGGCACGCTGATCGAGCCCACCACGTTGAAGATCCAACGCGTCCTGCCAGGACCGATAGAGCGGGTCTGGGCCTACCTGACCGAGGGCGACCTGCGCCGCCAGTGGTTGGCGAGCGGCGTCATGGAAATGAAGGTGGGATCGACCTTCGAGTTCGTCTGGCGCAATGACGAATTGACGAATCCGCCCGGACAGCGGCCACCCGGATTTTCCGACGAGCATCGCATGGAAGGTTCCATCACGGAGGTCGATCCGCCACGCAAGTTGGCGATCACGTGGGGAAACACCGGCGGCGTCAGCTTCGAACTGGAGTCCAGCGGTGACCAGGTCCTGCTGACGCTGATCCACAGCCGTGTGCTCGACCGCACGATGCGATTGAACGTCAGCGCTGGCTGGCATATGCACCTCGACGTGCTGGCGGCGCGCATGGAAGGAACGCAGACCGGGCCGTTCTGGGACGGATGGTTACGGTTGAAGGAAGAGTATGACGGGAGACTTCCTGCCTGAAGGCGGCGGGGCGGCGGTGCAACCGGAGCGATGAGGGTGCAACCGGAGCGACGAGGGTGGTGGCCGACGGCTCTGCCTTCCGCGCTTCCCGGAAATGCGCGAAGAACCTAAAGTAAGCCTCTTTACAGGGGATAAGGATGAATTTCCATCGCCATCCTTCGCACGACGGGCTCGATCACCGCTTGCATTCGCTGGAACACGATGTGCGCCTGCCGTCGACGGCGCACTTGCGTGCACTTGAGGCAGCCGCGCGGCTGGGTTCGTTCGAGCGGGCGAGTCGTGAACTGTCGATCACGCCCAGCGCGGTGGCCAAACGCGTCGCGGGACTCGAATCCCTGCTTGGCGTGAAGATGCTCTCGCGCACGGGGCGGGGAGTGGAACCGACGGCGATCGGACGGGAATACCTCGAGCAGGTCAATGTGGCTCTTGGCCTGCTTACCCGTTCGGCGTACCACCGTCGTGACTCCACGTCGCGACGGCGGCTGCGCGTCGCGACGCCACCGACGTTCGGCCGCGATCTGCTCGTGCCGCACCTGCATACTTTTGGCGAACGGTATCCGGATATCGAACTGGAACTGATGCCGTCGATTCCCTACCTGGATATCACCGCGCCAGGCTGGGACGTGGAGGTACGCTTCGGCGATGGCCGCTTCGAGGGCGTGGACAGCGAGGGCCTCACCGACGAGACCGTGTTTCCCGTTGCCAGTCCTGCCTACCTCGCCCAGGTACGCTTCGATTCACCGGCGGACATGATCCGCCGCGCCATCCTGTTGCGTTGCCCGCTCGAACCGTGGGAACCGTGGATGCGCGCCGCACGTTCGGAAACCGGTCATGGCGACACTGTCGAGCCGACCGATGGGCACCGGCTCATGGACCTGGGCATGTTGCTGGAGGCGGCGCTGAACGGCCATGGCGTGGCCCTCGCACGGCGCAGCCTCGTGCGCCGTCACCTGCAAAGCGGAAAGTTGATCAAGCTGTTCGCGATCGAGGCCCGCCCGCCCTACACCTACCATCTGTGCTGGCACCGCGTCGCTGAGCCGGATGAGGCACGCACCGCCTTCATCGCGTGGCTTCGACAGCTCTGCGTCGAAGCCACGCGCCCCTGACAGGCAGTTCATCGCCCGATCGATCAAGGTTGCTGCGCCGCGCGGGGTTCCTTCGCCGGCGAATCCTTCAGGTCGTGCGCGCGCTTGATCAGGTATTGGTGAACTTCTTCCACCTGCTGCATCGTGAGCGCTTCGGCGAACGAGGGCATGCCGTCCGGGATGCGCGCACCGTAGACGATGGCGGCGAAGCGGGCGTGGTTGTCCTTCGACAGCAGGCGGAGGTCGGGCAGCACGCCACCGGACACGGCGTTGATGCCGTGGCACTGCGAGCAATTGGCACCGAACAGTTTCCGGCCTTCCTCCACTTGTTCCGCCGTACCGGTGAACGGCGGCGGGTCGAGCTTGTGGTCGGCGTACTTGTACTTGAACGGTGGCAGCTTAGCGGTACCGCCGAGCTTGTAGGTGAGTACCTGTGAGTTTGGCAACACACCGGCGTTGAGCGAAATGCCGCCTTCGAACGTCGAGAACGCGCCGCCCCAGCCAGCCATGAAGGTCACGTACTGCTCGCCGTCCACGGTATAGGTGATCGGCGCGGCCATGACGCCCGTGTTGGCCGGCGCTTCCCAGAGCTTCTTGCCCTTGTCGGCGGAGTAGGCCACGACGCGTCCGTCGGCCGTGCCTTCGAATACGAGGTTGCCCGCGGTGGAGAGGACGCCGCCGTTGAAGATCGTCTTGTATGGGACTTCCCATACTTTCTTCTGCGTCTTCGGGTCCCACGCCATGAGCTTGCCGCTCCAGGTGCTGGCCAGTTCGCGCAGTTCCTTCTCGGCCTCGGGCACCATGCCTGCGTCCGCGCCGAGCTGATAGGCGCTCTTGAACTTGCGGCGTGGCGGTTCCTTGGCCAGATCCTGGTAGTAGGCCGACATGATGTGCGTCGGGATGTAGACCAGGCCGGTATCCGGGCTGTACGACATCGGTTGCCAATCGTGGGCACCCCAGAACGCAGGCTGCACCAGGTGCGGTTTGTGTTCGGGATCTTTCCAGTACTCCGCCTCCGGTTTCACCTTCGGACGGCCGGTCTTCATGTCGACGCCGCTGGACCAGCTCAGCGGAATGATGTTCTTCGCCGAGAGCAGTTTGCCGTCGGTGCGGTCGATGACGTAGAAGAAGCCGTTCTTCGGTGCCTGCATCAGCACCTTGCGCGGCTTCCCACCGATTTTCACGTCGGCCAGAATCATGTGCGCGGTGGCCGTGAAGTCCCAGGCATCTCCCGGCGTGGTCTGGTAATGCCACGCGTATTCGCCGGTGTCGACATGGATCGCGACGATCGACGAGAGGAACAGGTTGTCACCCTTGCCCTCGCTTCGGAACTTCGGGTTCCACGACGACGCGTTGCCGACGCCGATGTAGAGCAACTTCAGTTCCGGGTCGTAGGACATCGAATCACACACCGTGCCGCCGCCGCCCTGCGCGACGAACGCGCGACCGCTCCAGGTGGGCCGGGCGATTTCCATCGCCTTGTTCTCGGCCGGCTTGTCCGGGTCGCCCGGCACCGTCCAGAAGCGCCAGTCCTGCTTGCCGGTTTCGGCGTCATACGCGGTGATGTAGCCGCGCGTTCCATATTCGGCGCCGCCGTTGCCGATGATCACCTTGCCCCCGACGACGCGCGGCGCGCCGGTGATGGAGATGCTCCGGCTCGTGTCGTAGCGCGTGTCCACCGACCAGACCTTCGTGCCGGTCTTCGCGTCGATGGCTTCGAGGCGGCCGTCGAGCACGCCGACGTAGACCTTGCCGTTCCATACGGCCACGCCGCGGTTGACGGCGTCGCAGCACGCTTCGCCGGCGCGCGAGCGATCCGACTTCGGATCGTACTTCCACTTCAGCTGGCCAGTCTTCGCATCCAGTGCATAGACGATAGAGAAAGGGCCCGTCGTATACATCACGCCATCGACGACGATGGGCGTGGCTTCGACGCCACGGTCGATCTCGATCTTGTAAGTCCAGGCCAACCCCAACTTGCCGACGTTCTTGTCGTTGATCTCCTTCAATGGGCTATAGCGCTGCTCGTCATAGGTGCGTCCCGTGGTCATCCAGTTGCCGGGCTCCTTGTCGGCGTTGACGATGCGCGCGCCGTCGACGGCGGCAGGCCCCTTTGCTGCCTCCTGGGCGAATACCGGCCCCCCCGCGGCGATGACGAGGGCGAATGCCGTCGTCATCGTGAGGAACCGGGCTGGCTTTCCGCTTGCTGGTTTCATGGTGTCTCCCCTCATCATGTCGAGCGATCAGTCGTGCTGGATGTAGACGACCTGCGTCTCTGTGTATTCGTAAAGGCCGTGCTTGCCGTCGGCACCGCCGATTCCCGACTTGCGGCGGCCTGCATGGAAGCCCTGCATGGCTTCGAAGTTCTCGCGGTTCACGTATGTCTCGCCGAATTCGAGGTCACGCACGCCACGCAGGGCGCTGTTGAGGTCGCGCGTGTACAGCGACGAGGTGAGCCCGTATTCGGAATCGTTGGCATACGCCACGGCCTGTTCCAGACCATCGACCAGCACGACCGGAAGCACGGGCCCGAAGGTTTCCTTGCGGATGATTTCCTGGTCGTTGTCCTTGGCGATCAGCACGGTCGGTTCGTAGTGGTAGCCATGACCAAGGTCGGCCACCTTGCCGCCGGTAATCACTTCGTTGCCCGCGCTCACGGCGCGTTCCACCGCGCCACGCACCTTGTCTAGGCCGGCCTGGTTGATCAGCGGCCCCATTCCAACGGAGGCGTCCGCACCCGGATCGCCGAAAGTCGTGGCGGCCATGCGCTGGCTCAGCTTCCCGATGAACGCATCGGCGACCTTGCGATCCACGTAGACGCGCTCGGCGCAATTGCACACCTGCCCGGTGTTGATCACGCGCGAATCGGTGATGGCCTTGGCGGCGAGATCGAGGTCGGCGTCCGCGAGCACGATGGCCGGTGCCTTGCCGCCCAGTTCGAGGTTGACGCGGGTGAGGTGCCTGCCTGCCGTCTGCATGATGCGGCTGCCGGTCTCGACGCTGCCCGTGAAGCTGATCAGGCCGACGCCAGGGTTGTCCGTCAGCGCCGCACCGGCGTGGGCACCCGTGCCGCCAATGAGGTTGAACACGCCCTCCGGCAGGTCGGTCTCGGCCACCAGCCTGGCGAACTCGAACGCGTTGAGCGGGGTTTCCTCGCTGGGCTTGATCACCACGGTGTTGCCGGTGACCAGGGCGGGCGCCATCTTGCGGGCGATCAGGAAGAACGGGAAATTCCACGGCAGGATGCCGGCGACGACACCGATCGGTTTGCGCAGCAGGAAGATGCTTTCACCCGGGCGGTCGCTGGTCAGTACCTCGCCCTCGAGGCGGCGCGCCCATTCGGCCATGTAGTCGATGTAGTCGGCGGTGAAGTCGACCTCGACGGCGGCGAGGCCCTGGGTCTTGCCCTGTTCGGCGACGATGAGCGCGGCCAGCCGCTCGCGGTGCTGACGGACCTTCGCGGAGATCGCGCGCAACGCGTTCGCACGCTGGATCGCAGGCAGGCGGCCCCACGCCGGCTGCGCCTTGCGCGCGGCATCCACCGCGGCGGAGACAGTGGACATCGAGGCATCCGGCACATGGCCTAGCACGGCCTGCGTCGCGGGATTGCTGACCTCGACCTGGCCATCGGCCGGGTCGCTGACGAAACGTCCGCCGATGTAGTTCTGGTAGATGTCGCTCATGTCGTTTCCTTGGATACGCGCGCCTTTCGGCGCGGGGTGTTCAAACCGTCTTGCGAAGCGGGGACCATGGTTCGCCGCTTTCGTCGAGGAGGATGGAGTGGTCGAGGCCGCGTGCCGACGTCTGCCCGGTCAACGCCATGCTGACGTCCAGTTCGCGTCGCAGGATCTCGATCACCCGGGTGACGCCTTCCTGGCCCATGGCGCCTAGTCCATACAGGAAGGCCTTGCCGATGAGGCCGGCGCGGGCACCCATGGCCAGCGCCTTGAGCAGCGATTGTCCCGTCTGGATGCCTCCATCGAACAGGATCTCGATGTCGTTGCCGACGGCATCGACCACGCGGGGGAGGGCGATGGCGGACGCGAGGGCGCCGTCCAACTGGCGGCCACCGTGGTTCGATACGACGATGGCATCCACGCCCGCGGCAACCGCCGCACGCGCGTCCGATGTCTCCATGATGCCTTTCAGGATCAACTTGCCGGGCCACAGGTCGCGGATCCAGGCAATGTCGTCCCAGGTCAGCCGCGGGTCGAACTGGTTGCCGATCCATTGCGCCAGCGTGGTCAGGCCGTCGGCACCGTCGATCTGGCCAGCCAGGTTACCGAACGAGCGGCTCGGCGCGGCGAGTACGCCACTGACCCAGCGTGGCTTGCCGAGGATGTCGACGAGGTTCTTCAGGGTGAGTTTCGGCGGTACAGTCATTCCGTTCTTGATCTCGCGATGGCGTTGACCCTGGATCTGCAGGTCGGCGGTGACCATCAAGGCCGAGCAGCCTGCCTCGCGTGCGCGGGTGATCAGCGATTTCGTGAAGCCCCGGTCGCGCATCACGTAGATCTGGAACCAGAAGGGGTCCTTCACCGCCGCGGCGACCTGTTCCACCGAACAGATGGACATCGTGCTCAGGCAGAACGGGATCCCGGCGGCGGCCGCCGCCCGGGCGGCGAGGATCTCGCCCGAGCCATGGGTAAGACCCGTGAGGCCTGTCGGTGCGATCGCCAGCGGCATCGACACGGGTTGGCCGACGATGTCCGTCGTGAGGTCACGCTGGTCGACGTCGATCATCACACGCTGACGCAGGCGGATACGTTCGAACACGGCGCGGTTGTCACGCAGGGTCACTTCATCGTAGGAACCGCGGTCGTCGTAGTCGAAGAAGGCACGCGGCACGCGCTTACGGGCTAACTCCCGAAGGTCGGCGACACAGGTGATCGGAGGGGGCATGCGGAACCATCGATGCGGAAATCGAACCGGATGCTAGACAGGCATACGCAAGGGCTGAACGAAAAAAATTCGTGCCGGCCGGGAATATGCCTCGCTTCCCGATGCTGCGTCGCCGCAGAGCGATGGCTTGTTCTTAAAAAATCGCTGGTGCGAATGGGAATGCACCGCAACATCGGCGTTCGTCGGGCCTATCCACTATTTTGCGTTGGTCGTCACTATCTCGTGGGAAAGCACCGCGCCCTTCATCAGCATCGGATTGGATGGTTTTCCTGGATGATTCATCCAGCCGTGTATTGTTTATCGGCGGGATGGAGAGGCCTAAGCTCGGACCTCCATCGGCTCATGAAGGAGATATCCCGTGGCAGACCATTCCATCAAAGGCAAAGTCGTTCTCATCGCTGGGGGCGCCAAGAACCTCGGCGGCCTGATCGCACGCGACCTGGCCGGACAAGGCGCCAAGGCCGTCGCGATCCACTACAACAGCGCGGCTTCCAAGGCCGACGCCGATGCGACCGTCAAGGCGATACAGGCCAGCGGCGCGCAGGCCGTGGCCTTGCAGGGTGACCTGACATCGGCCGCCGCCGTCGAAAAGCTCTTCACCGATGCCATCGCCGCGGTCGGCAGGCCGGACATCGCCATCAATACCGTGGGCAAGGTGCTGAAGAAGCCGTTCTCCGAGATCAGCGAGTCCGAGTACGACGAGATGACGGCGGTCAATTCCAAGACCGCCTTCTTCTTCCTCAAGGAAGCGGGCAAGCACGTCAACGACAACGGCAAGGTCTGCACGCTGGTAACCTCGCTGCTGGGCGCGTTCACCCCGTTCTATGCCGCCTATGCCGGAACCAAGGCGCCCGTGGAGCATTACACCCGTGCGGCTTCCAAGGAGTTCGGTGCGCGTGGTATCTCGGTGACCGCGGTCGGCCCTGGTCCGATGGACACGCCGTTCTTCTATCCCGCCGAAGGCGCGGATGCGGTGGCGTATCACAAGACCGCCGCGGCACTTTCCCCGTTCAGCAAGACGGGCCTCACGGACATCGAGGATGTGGTTCCCTTCATTCGCCATCTGGTCAGCGACGGGTGGTGGATCACCGGCCAGACCATTCTCATCAATGGTGGCTATACCACCAAGTGAGGCAAGGACCCCGACGGGCCACGACGCATGGACAGATTCGATCAGTACCGCGTGTTCGCCCAGGTGGCGGAAATGGGCAGCTTCATCAAGGCGGCGCATGCCCTCGATGTGCCGCGGGCGTCGGTGTCCGCGGCCATCCAGCAGTTGGAGGCGCAGTTGGGCGTGCGCTTGCTGCATCGGACGACGCGGCAGGTACGGCTGACGGCCGATGGGGAACAGTTACTGGATCGCGTAAGGCCGTTGCTGGCCGAAGTCGAAGACATCGACCAGCTGTTCCAGGCCAGCCGGCGACAGGTGTCGGGACGACTCGTCATCGATGCACCGAGTCGCATCGCCCATCGCCTGATTGCTCCGGCACTGCCTGGATTGCTGCGACGCCATCCCCGCCTTCAATTGGTCCTGGGCTCCACCGACCGTGTCATCGACCTCGTGCAGGAAGGAGTGGACTGCGCGGTGCGCATCGGCGTACCGCACGACAGCAGCCTCGTCATTCGTCCGCTGGGTCACGTCGCCTTGGTCAACTGCGCGAGCCCGGCATACCTGCGTGAACATGGCGAACCGACCCGGCCTGACGAGCTGCAGGACGGACATTCGGCTGTAGGTTATGCGTCGCCGAAGACGGGCAGGGCGTTGCCGTGGGAGTACCTCTCCGACGATGGTAGCGAGCAGTTGCTCGACGTATCCAGCAGGGCCGTCGTGAACAATGCCGAAAGCTATATCGCCTGCTGCCTTGCTGGCCTTGGACTCATCCAGGTTCCGCGCTTCGACGTCCAGCACCTGTTGGATTCGGGCGAGCTGGTGGAGGTGATGCGAGCCCATCGTGCGGCACCGATGCCCGTGTCGTTGTTGTATCCGCATCGACGGCAGCGTTCGCGTCGGCTGGCGGTGTTTCAGAAGTGGTTTGAAGGGTTGATGCAGCCGCACCTGGATGGGTGAGCAGGACGTTCCCGAGAGACGCCTTCGAATTATCCGCCTGAGGCATGGATCGATCACGACTTTCCATCGATCGTCTTCGTGACTTTACCGTCCGCATCCAGGAACTGGATGGAGGTCTCTCCGCTCTCCTTGACGATCATCTTCAGGCGTGGCGATCCGTGGCCGTCGCTGAGTTGAAGTATCGCGTCACCGTTGTCACGGCCCACGAATAACCGGTTGGGGGCGGGGTCGGCTTGCGCGAGCCGCTTGCCCTCAGCTTGTTTCGCCGGTCCGTCGGGCATGGCCTTGTAGTTCGTCCATCCCTCGATGTCCAACGGCCGGGCCGACCGGTCGACCACCTTGAGGCCGCTATAGTGATCTTTAGCATCGTCCACGTTGACCAACTGTACGACCTGATCCTGGTGATATCTGTCGAAGGTCAGACTGCCGGAGTTGTTTGAAGTACCGTCCTTACCCATCTTCCCGCCGTAAATGAGGCCACCGATCTCGCTGCCTTCGTCATCGAAGAACAGCGTACCGGCGGTATCGCGCGGATGCCTGTAAGTCTTGCCACCGATGATCAGGTCAGGGAACCGGGCCTTGTTGCTGATGACGGTGCGAAGGGTACCGTCCGGTTCGACAATCCTGATCTGCTGTACGGTCAATACGGGAGGTTCCGCCGGTCGGCTTTGTGCATGGGTTGTCGCGAGTGAGATACCAATGGCGGTCGTCATGACGACGGAGTAGGCGAGCAACAGGTTCTGAGCGTTGGGGCGCATGACATTCCTCCGGGACCATCAGGTGCGGCAAGGATACCCATCGACCGGGGTTGGCATCTAATGGTTGATTCATTGATTCAGTTCCTTGACGGGTAGCAGGAGCACGCCACAGAATCCGGAACACGCCCCACCTTGGCGCTGTCGGTCGCAGACCTATGAAAAATGCCCCTCCCGGATATGAGTGTCCGTTCTGCCGTATCGCCGAGACGCTTCCGTCGTCAGTTCCAGAAGCAGCGGTCGTCCTGGTGGATACCAACGTTTTCGCTCTCGTTCCCACTCATCACTACGCTGGAATAAAAGGCAACTGTCTGGTGGTGCCTCGGAGCCATTACGAGAACGTGTTCGACATCCCGGACAATCTCGGCAGCGACTTCTTTCGAGCCACGCGTCACCTGGCGCACGCTATGCGGGATACCTTCCGGTGTGAAGGTATCTCCACTCGCCAGCACAACGGACCGGCCGGCGATCAGGATGTGTGGCATTTTCATCTTCATGTATTTCCTCGCTACTCGAATGACGGGTTGCGTGTGGGGCAGAAAGTGCCCTACACAACCGAGGAGCGCATGGAGTTGGCGGCCAGCCTGAGGGCTGCTTTGGGCTAGCGTCTGCTCGCCTGAGGACTTTACGGTCCTGCGTTCGCCGCAGTTTCGAGCTTCGCCTTGCAGAGGCCGTCCGGCTGCCAATCGCCGACGCGAGTCGTCGGTGGCAGCGTCGAGTCATGCAGGATCAGCGCGAAGGCGCGGCGTGGAACCTTGCCGATCGCCATCAGCAACATCGGGCCGCCGCCGGGCATGACGAGATGGTTGCCAGGACCGATGCCTGTGTGTGCGCCGCCGGGCATTTCGAGGCACGTGTCGCCGTCCAGGGCGTAAAACGCTTCAGGACCAGAGTGTTTGTGAATCGGTGCGCTCATCCCCGGCGTAAACAGCGAGTGCACGTATTCAGCGCTGAAGGACGCCGCCTTGGTCACGGGCAAGGGGCCGATCGTGGCGGCGTGCCTGCCTCCTTTCGCATGCCATCCCTTGCCCGCCACCGTGAACAACCAGACCTTTCCGTAATCGGTGACAAGGGTGCCGCCGGTCTCCCTGGCGGCTTGCGCGCTGGCTTCGTCCGTAAACTCGTCGATGTGCCAATACACGGGTTCGTCGGGTAGCGCGCCAAGTTCCTGGTGTGCGAGAAGACACGCGGGGCCGGGGGTGGGTGCCGCGTCACCGAAGCGGCAGGGCAGAGAGGTGACCACTGCACCGGGGTCCTGCGTCTGCGCGATGCCAGGAGGGAAGGCCTGGGTACATGCGGCGAAAGCGATGGCATATCGAGCGGCAACAGCGAGGCGGAAGCTGGACGATGGCATGTGGTTCCCCCGGGTTTCGAACCCGTGAATCTACGCGGGAGGAGAGGGCGCCGCCATCGACCAGAAGGAAGAGGGTGGATATGGGTGACCCAGGTTCGGCTTTGGCTATTTCCGAGGACTTTCCTGGAACGCACTCACCATCGCTTCCAGGAAAACCCGGGCCTTCCTCGTCATGTTCGCGCGATCGGGGAAGAGCGCGACGATGGGCAGGTCGCCACCGTTCCAATCGGGTAACACGTGTTCCAGCCGCCCCGCCGCGAGGTCGTGGCCGACATCGATGGTCGACTTCAACATGATGCCTAGCCCGGCGATGCACCAGTCGTGCAAGGCATCGCCGTTGTCGACGCGCATGCGTGCAGGTGCCGGAATCGATTCTATCGTGCCGTCGCGGCCGTGCAGACGCCAGGGCGCGACGGAATCGCCGTAACGCAGCAGGTCATGGTTACGCAGGTCAGAAGGGACCGATGGACGGCCGCGACGATCTAGATAGGCCGGTGAGGCGACGAGGATGCGCGAGTTGTCGGCGATCTTGCGCATGGCGGCGCTGCTGTCGACGAGTCCGCCACCGATGCGGATGGCCACGTCCATCGCGCCGCCCACGACATCCACCATCTTGTCGTCGAGGGACAAGGAGATTGTGAGTTGCGGATAGCGTCGCGTGAGTTCCCCCAGGATGGGCGCCACATGCCTGCGTCCGAACGACACCGGAGCCGATACCCGTAATGTCCCGACCGGTTCGTCGCGACCGGTCGCCAACAGTTCTTCGCCCTGGCGGATCGCTTCCAAGACGCGATCGATCTCGACCATCAGGCGCGCACCTTCTTCCGTCGGAGAGAGACGGCGCGTCGTCCGGTTGACGAGGCGCACACCCGTGCGCCGCTCCAGCGTGGCGAGCCGCTTGCTCACCACGGCGAGGCTGACGCCCATGGCGTTCGCGGCAGCTGTCAGCGAGCCTGATGCCAGCACCTGCTGCAACGTTCGAAGTTCGTTGAGATCGTCGAGCATCTTGCCTCACAGTTGAGACTGACTCAGGTGGTCGCGCCATTACATGTCTTTCAGGAAATGATTATGTTGTTGGCGTGCGCCCGGCGGCAAGGCCCTGGGCGCTGAGCCCCCTCAGATCTGACCGAAGGACTATTCATGCGCACCGTTCTTGCCATGGCCCTGGCGCTTGCAGCCCCGTCTTGTTTCGCCGCCCAGGTGGACGACCGCATGGCGGTCGTCATCGCGAAGCCCCAGGAGCTGATCGTCGACAAGAGCCTTTCATCCACGTCCGTGGACGCCTTGCTGGCTCCCGTGGAGGCGTTCTACGGGTTCTGGAACAACGGCAGCGCGCAGCTACTTTCCAGGGCGCTATCGCCGTCATTCGTCGACCACACGTTGCCACCCGGCAGGCCGCAGGGACCGACCGGGCCCGTGGTCGCCTCGAAGGCGTTCCTCGCCGCGGTTCCCGACTTGAAGGTGGCCGTGGTACAGCGCCTGGTGGTCGGCGACAGGGTGGTCAGCCATCTTCGCTTTACCGGCCACTTCAGCGGTGAATTCATGGGTCGGAAGGGCGAAGGGCAGCCGATCGACTTCATCGCCACCGACATCCTGCGTGTCAGTGGCGGTCGCGTCACCGACAACTGGCATCTCGAAGACAACCTCGTCTTCATGCGCCAGATCGGCTCGATGTGAACTAGCGAGGTGGCTGCAACTCGCCCATGTCGAACAGCAGCACCTCGCCGTCCACGCCGTCGGAGAACACGACGCGTTCCTCGCCGGTGATCTTCGCCGCGTCGCCCGCGGATAGCGGATGGCCATTCACATGCACGCTGCCACGGACCACGTGGACGTACACCAGGCGCTCGAAATCGATCGTGTGATGCGCGGTTTCATCGGGGCCGAACAGTCCCGCGTAGATCCGGACATCCTGGTGAACCGTCACCGATCCGTGTTCGCCGGACTGGCTCGCGACCAGACGCAATTTGCCGCGCTTTTCCGCGTCGGGAAAGAATTTCTGCTCGTAGCCGGGCGCCAGGTTCAGCTGGTTGGGGATGATCCATATCTGCAGGAAATGCGTCTCGGTGACCGCGTTGTTTTCCTCCGAATGCGTCACGCCATGGCCGGCGCTCATGCGCTGCACTTCGCCAGGACGGATCACGACGGCATTGCCCATCGAATCCTTGTGCGCCAGTTCCCCTTCGAGCACGTAGCTGATGATTTCCATGTCGCGGTGGGAGTGCGTGCCGAAGCCGGCTCCGGCGGCGACACGATCCTCGTTGATGACACGCAGCGGTCCGAAGTGGACGTGGTCTTCGTCGCGGTAGTCGGCGAAGGAGAAGCTGTGGTGCGAATCGAGCCAGCCGTGGTTGGCGTGGCCGCGTTCGGAGGCGTGGCGGATGACGAACATGGGTGTCTCCAGGAAGAAAGTATTTGCCGCGGCCGATGGCTCAGGCCATGACGGTAGGGGAAGCAGGCACGGCGGCGGGCATGGAGTCGTGACGGATCGACGCGAGGTATTCGTGCACGGCCTGGATCACGGCGGACCCCTCTCCGACGCCGGATGCGACGCGTTTCACCGACCCTGAGCGGACGTCGCCCACGGCGAATATGCCGGGGCGGCTGGTGGCATAAGGCGAGGTCGCGGGCACGCCGGCGCAAGCCCGGCCGGTTTCCACGAAGCCCTTCGCGTCGATGCCCACGCAATCGCCGAGCCAGTCGGTGTTTGGGTCGGCTCCGATCATCACGAACACGTTGCCCACGGGATGCACGACGACCTCGCCGGTGTCACGGTGACGGCACGCCACCGTTTCGAGATGATCGTCGCCGTCGAGGCGGACGATCTCGCTTTGTACGTGCAGGGTGATCCGGGCGGAATGCGCGATCCGTTCGATGAGATAATTGGACATCGTCGCCGCCAGGCCATCCGCGCGAACGAGCAGATGGACCATCGACGCCGTTCGCGAGAGGAAGACGGCCGCTTGTCCCGCCGAATTGCCTCCGCCGACGACGATCACTTCCTGCCCCTGGCAGAGCTTTCCCTCCATCGGCGTCGCGGCATAGTGCACGCCACTGCCTTCGAAGCGCTCGTAGTTCACGGCGGAAAGCTTGCGGTAGCGTGCCCCCGTGGCCACGACGATCGCATGTGTGCGTACCTCTTCGCCGTCCTCCAGTTCCAGGCGAAACGGGTGCTCGTCGCATTCGAGGGAACGGACGAAACGCGAGATGGCGAGCCGTGCGCCGAATTTCTGCGCTTGGATGTGGGCGCGTCCCGCCAGGGCCTGGCCTGAGATACCGGTGGGGAAACCCAGGTAGTTCTCGATGCGCGACGACGTGCCGGCCTGACCACCCGGGGCCAGGCCCTCGATGACGATGGTGTTCAGGCCTTCGGAGGCTGCGTAGACGGCGGCGGCTAGCCCCGACGGGCCGGCGCCAACCACCACAACGTCATAGACCAGCGCGCCGTCGAATGCTTCGGTCAGGCCGAGACGATCGGCGAGTTCGGCGGTGGAAGGCCGGCTGAGAGCGCTCTGGTCGGGGAAGATCACCACCGGCAGCCGCTCCGCGCTCATCCCCATGCCTTCCAGGACCTGGTCTTCGGCGCCGGCCTCGGTGGTATCGACGAGACGGTGCGGGTAGCCGTTGCGTGTGAGAAAACGCTGAAGGGCGAGCGTCGCGGCGTCATGTGCACCGCCCACGATGAGGACGCCACCGGTACCGTTCTGGATCAACCCGACACGGCGCAGGATCAACGCACGCATGACGATTTCGGCGATGTCCGGTTCGGCCGCCAGCATGCGCTTCAGGGCATCGCGCTCGATCTTGATGACGCGCGTCCCGGCGGCGGCTCGCGCATAGACCAGGACTTCCCGTTGGTTCAGGAGGTCCAGCTCACCAGTGAATTGCCCATGGGTATGGGTCGCGAAGACGACGGGCTGGCCGGAGGCGTCGAGATCGAACACTTCGACGGTACCCGCCACGATCACGAAGAAGCACACCGCGCGTTCGCCGCGGGCGTAGAGAAGCGTATCCGCCTGGAAATCCTGCTCGACGCCGTAGTGGCGCGCCGTGTCGACCATGGACTCGTCGAGGCGTGGAAAGATCTGCGCCGTCCGCGCATAGGGATCGTTTGGATCGATGGTGTTCACGTCCGCACCCGGAAGGACAGCGATGGTCGGTCTCACTGTAGTGTCGGTGTGGGGTGGCTGATTGAAGAAATCGCACCCTGCCAAGAGCCTCTCCCGACGATAAAGGTCGCTGGCGCCACGATGGTCCTGGTCAACCCGGAAGTGGCGACGCTTACGGGCGCTTGACTCTAGACCTTGATCAAGGGTCTAGACTTAGCCCATGAACACTCAAACCGCCCTCACCATCGGCCGCATCGCGCAAAGCGCGGGTGTCGCCATCGACACCATCCGGTTCTACGAGCGGGAAGGGCTCCTGCCCGAACCCCGGCGCCGGCCCTCGGGATACCGCGAGTACGACCAGAGCGCCGTCTCGCGGCTACGCTTCATCCGCCGGGCCAAGGACCTAGGTTTCACCCTGGAAGAAATCCGCGAATTGCTGGCACTGTCGGCTGACCGGCACGGCGGCGTGGAAGGGGTGCGCGAACGCGCCGCGGCGCGCTTGCAGGCGATCGACGAGCGCATCGCGGAACTGCAGCGTGTGCGCGATGGCCTGGCCGAGCTGGTGGAGGCCTGTCCGGGGCATGGCGCGCCGGAGGATTGCCCGATCCTCAAGGCGTTGGCGGAGCCGAACGCATGAGCCGCGCCTGCTGTGGACACGACGCCGGCAGCCAGGCCGGCCCGGTGAAGGACCCGGTGTGCGGCATGACGGTGGACCCGGCGACCACGCCGCACCACGCCACGCATGAAGCCCACGATTATCACTTCTGCGGCGCGCGGTGCCGCGAACGGTTCATTGCCGAGCCGGACAAGTACCTTGGCCCGAAGGAGCCCGAACTGGCGACGCCACCGGGCACCATCTACACCTGCCCGATGCATCCGGAGATACGCCAGGTCGGCCCCGGCTCCTGCCCGAAGTGCGGCATGGCGTTGGAACCGGCGATGCCGACGCTGGACGAGGACGACGGTGAAGTCCGTTCTCTCGGCCGCCGCCTGGCGTTGCTGGTGGCCTTGACGATTCCCGTGTTCCTCGTCGCGATGGGGCCGCACCTCTTCGGCACGATGTGGCCCGAGCCCTGGCCGTCGCTGGCGCGCTGGGGCGAAGCCTTGCTGGCGACCGTGGTGGTGTTGTGGGGCGGCGCGCCGTTCTTCGCTCGCGGTTGGCGTTCGCTCGTGCCGTGGTCGCCGAACATGTACACGTTGATCGCGCTGGGGACGGGCGTGGCGTGGCTGTACAGCGCAGTCGCCTTCCTCTTTCCATCGCTGTTTCCGCCCGCCATGCGTAACGCGCACGGCATGGTCGACGTGTACTTCGAATCGGCCGCGGTGATCGTCACGCTGGTGACACTGGGCGATTTCCTGGAACTTCGCGCACGCCGGCAGACCGGAGAAGCCTTGCGTGGCTTGCTCGGCCTGGTACCGAAAACCGCCCGCCGGGTGGCCGACGATGGCCGCGAGCAAGACGTCCCTCTGGACACCTTGCGTGTCGGCGACAAGGTTCGCGTGCGGCCGGGCGAAAAGGTTCCGGCGGACGGCAGCGTGGTGGATGGTGAGAGCCATGTCGACGAATCCATGCTCACCGGTGAAGCGATGCCGGTGGCGAAACGCGTGCACGACAAGGTCACCGCCGGCACGCAGAATCAGCACGGTGCATTGACGATCCGGGTGGATCACGTAGGGGCGGACACGGTGCTTTCGCGCATCGTCGCGATGGTGGCCGAGGCGCAGCGTTCGCGCGCACCCTTGCAGCGCGTCGCCGACAAGGTCGCCGCGTGGTTCGTGCCCACGGTAGTGATCGTCGCGGTGCTCGCCTTCGCCGTCTGGTGGGCCGTGGGTCCACAGCCTTCACTGGCGCATGCGCTGGTGGCGGCGGTATCGGTGCTTATCATCGCGTGTCCCTGCGCCCTGGGCCTGGCGACACCGATGTCGATCATGGTGGCCAGTGGCCGCGGAGCCCAGGCGGGCGTGCTGTTCCGTGACGCCGCGGCGATCGAGACCTTGCGCGAGATCGACACGCTGGTGTTCGACAAGACCGGCACGCTGACGGAAGGCAAGCCGGTGTTGACCGAACTGCGCAGCTTCGGCCCCGATCGCGCGGAAGCGCTGGCTCTTGCGGCGGCGCTGGAGCGTCCCAGCGAGCACCCGCTGGCGGCCGCGATCGTCGCTGCCGCCGAAGGCGAAGGGTTGGAGATACCCGCGGTTTCCGGATTCCAGGTGGCGGTGGGCCGCGGTGTGAGTGGACGTGTGAATGGCCGCGACGTCGCGATCGGCAATGCGCGGTTGATGGAAGAGGAGCGCGTGGATGCCAGCGCCGCGCACGAAGCGGCCGCGAAGGCCCGTGCGAAAGGCGCCACGGTGATGTTCCTCGCCGTCGACGGCCGCCTGGCAGCACTGCTGTCGCTTGCCGATGCGGTCAAGCCCTCGACGAAGCCCGCACTGGATGCCTTGCACGCGGCGGGCGTACGACTGGTGATGTTGACCGGCGACAACGAGGTCACGGCGAAAGCCGTCGCCTCGTCATTGCCGATCGACGAGGTGCATGCGGGTGCGTCGCCGGAGGACAAGGCCCATCTCGTTTCCGCGCTCAAGGCGAAGGGCTCGAAGGTGGCGATGGCGGGCGACGGCGTGAACGACGCACCCGCGCTGGCCGCCGCGGACATCGGCATCGGCATGGGCAACGGCAGCGACATCGCGATCCAGAGCGCCTCGGTAACGCTGCTGAAAGGCGACCTCGCCGGTATCGCGAGGGCGAGGGCCTTGTCGGAAGCGACCGTGAAGAACATCCGGCAGAACCTGTTCTTCGCGTTCATCTACAACGCCGTGGGCGTGCCGGTGGCGGCGGGCGTGTTGTATCCGCTGCTTGGGGTGACGTTGTCGCCGATGATCGCAGCGCTGGCGATGAGTTTGAGTTCGGTGTCGGTGGTGGGTAATGCGTTGCGCCTGCGGCGGGGCGAGCTCTAACCGAAGAGCCCGCACCTCGACTTGAGATGCGGCCTCCTGTGTGGAGCTGCTTCAGTTGCAGAAGCTTCAGTTGTGGGAAGCCGCGGTTGTGGGAGCCCCGCGGTTGTGGGAGCCGCTTCAGCGGCGATGGGTGCTTGCCGCAACCTGGCCCGCTGCCGCGGGATCGCCGCTGAAGCGGCTCCCACAAAAGAATCGGCTCCCACAAATGAGCAGCTGTTACAAATGAAGCGGCTCCTGCAAACGGGGGTCAGTGCTTGTCGAAGGACGGTGGGGCGTCCTCGGGCTTTGTCGCCCATGAGGTGTTCAGTTTGTCCGACAGGTCGAATTCCAGTTTGCCGCCCTTCAGCGCGAACGACTCCGGGAGCCATGCACGGGTGGTCGCTTTGCCATTCACTTTGAGCGCGGTGACATACGGCTTACCCATGCCTGCGTTCGGCGCGTCGATCGTCACGTCGCCGTTCTCACGATGCACGACGGCACGGGTGAACAGCGGGCTGCCTATCACCATTTCCGCACGGCCTGGAATCGATGGATACATGCCGAGCGCGGCGAACACATACCAGGAGGACATCTCGCCGAGATCGTCGTTGCCGGGAATACCGTTGGGCGCGTTGAGCCAGATCGTGTCGAGCACGCGGCGGACCAGTTCCTGCGTCTTCCACGGTTGCCCGGCGTAGTTGTAGAGCCAGGGCGTCCCGATGGACGGCTCGTTGTCCAACTCGGCGTGCAGTGGCCCCGACTTGGTCACGGCGAAGCTGCCGTCGGGCTGGTAGAAAAAGGCATCGAGCCGCTTGCGCGCCTTGTCCCGGCCACCCATGGCGTCGAACAGGCCGCCGACGTTGAAGGGCACCATCCACACGTACTGCGCGGCGCTGCCTTCGACGAAGCCGTCTTCCGTGGACGGTGTGAACGCGTGCGGGGCTTCCTTGTCGTCGCCCTTCACCAGTGCCCAACTGCCATCGGCGTTGCGGTTGCGAATGTAGCCGCCTTCCGGTGTCGCCTTCGAATCGAACAGGTTGCGCCAGTACTGCGCGCGTTCGAGGAAGCGGGCGGCGGTGGCGGTGTCGCCGAGGCGCCCGGCGAGCGCGCTGATGCCGAATTCGGCGGCGACGGTTTCCAGCGTATCGGCGGCAGGTCCCCAGGCGGGTGCGCCGACCGGGATGTAGTGCAGCTTCAACCAGGCATCGAGCCCGGGGCGTTGGCCCACGCACTCGACTTCGCAGCCGTCGTGCGAGGTATCGAGAGCGGTCGGGTTGTCAGCGGCGTGCACCAGTGAAACGAGTGCGCCCTTGACGTCGAAGTCGCGTGCGCCAAAGGCGTACATGCCCGCGATCGCCGCGGCGGACGGATCGCCGTTCATCACATGCGTGCCGCCGTTGTTGTGCGTCCAGCGATCCCACACGCCGTTATTCTGCCGCGCCTGGTTATAGAGGCTCTGCGCGATGTCGCTCGCGGTCTTCGGTTCCAGCCACGCCACCAGCGGCAACTGCGAGCGGTAGACATCCCAGCCGGAGAAGTTGGCGTACTGCGCCTTCTGATTTCCCGCGACGCGATGCACCGCGTTGTCGAAGCCGCGGTACTCGCCGTTGACGTCGCTGAAGACATTGGGATGCATCAGTGCGTGATACAGCGCGGTGTAGAACACCGTGCGCTGGTCGGGCGTACCGCCTTCGACGTCGATATGCGAGAGCCGGGCGTTCCAGGCGTCGACGGCCTTGTCACGCAGGGCTTCGAACGTCGTGCCCTTCGGATTCTCGGCATCGAGGTTGGCCTGCGCATTGGCGAGGCTGACGTAGGAGATGCCGACGCGAACGTTCACCGCGCCGGTTCCCTTGGCGAACCCGACCCATGCGCCGGAGCCCTTGCCCGTTGCCGGGAACCCCTTTTCGCCGTAGCCGGTACCGCCTTCCGCGTGCATGCCACCCTTCTGCACGCTCGTGTCTTGCCAGGTGCCGGTGGAGGCGAACGGCTGGTCGAATTCGGCGACGAAGTAGAGCGTGTAGTAGCTGCGCCGGTCGGCCTCGTTGATGTAGCCACAGAAGTTGCCGCTGGTCACTTCGCCCGTGACGCGCGTTGCGGCCTTGTCGACGGTGACGCTCGCCTTCTCGGAGCCGGCTTCGGAATCGGAGGCGCGTACCAGTACGTTCGCCGGCTTGCCGGCGGGGAAAGCGAATCGCGCCGCGCCCGAATGCAGCGCGGAGGCCCGGTCCACGGACACGCCGTTATCAAGCGCCACATGGTAGTGGCCGGCCTTCGCCGTTTCGTTCGCGTGCGAGAACTTCGATGCGTACGCATGGCGGAAGTCCGTCGACGGGGACACGGTGATCTCGTCCGTCACCGGCATGATCGGCACGTCGCCCGAGCCGCCCGCGCAACCCCAGCCTTCGACATTGGTGAGGCTGAAGCCCCGGATGGCATCGGCGCGGTATTCGTAGCCGCCGGGTGCCGCGATGGGCGCCTTCTTTCCCGGCAGGGGCGAGGCTTCCGGACTGAACTGCAACATGCCGAAAGGAACCACCGCACCCGGGAAGACATTCCCTCCGTTCGTGGTGCCGATCAGCGGGTTCACCAGGGCGGCTGGCCCGGAAGCGGCGCCGGCCAGGGCGGGGACAAGGGCGGCGGCGAGGACGATCGGACGAAAGGCGCGCAAGGGTGGACCTCCGTGAAGCCGGGATTTATCTCGATTGAAATCGCTCGGCGGCACGGTTGTCCCGTGCCAACGGTCATGCTTCGAGGCGATTTACCAGAGGATGCCGTCGACCGGCTTCACCGGCTCCAGGCCATGCGCTTCGCCGAGGGAATCGCGCAGGTCGATCTCGATGCCCCGGGTGAGGGTCGTCAGCGGCACGTCGTCTTCGAGGTTCTCGAAGGGGTTCTGCATGTCGTTGCCGATCTGCAGGAGGGCCAGGAACAGGAAGCCGGCGACGGTGGAACCGAGCGGCGTATACAGGCCCAGTGTCTCGACCAGCCCCAGCGGAAGGAGCAGGCAGAATCCGTGCGTGAAGATGGCTGGATACGTGGCGTACTGCTGCGGCAACGGCGTGTTCTTGATCCGTTCCATGCCGCCTTGCGCATTGGAAATATCGGACAAGGTGCGTGCGATGGCCGCGAGCAGGATGGGCTCGGGACGCGCTTCGCCGATCAATGCCGCGGTGCGTGCGTGGATGGCGTTCGGCACGTTGGCGACACCGCGCAACGCGGCGACTTCCTCGGCCGGAAGACGTGCGCCCAGTTCATCCCATGGGGCTTGCCGGCGCAGGTGCAGGCGCAGCGCATGCACATAGGCGATCTGCCGGTGCACCACGGTCTCGGCGGCCGTCCGGTCGGCAAGCAACGTGACCGCCTCGCGGCCCAGTGTCCGCGAGGCATTGACCATCGCACCCCAGAGCGTCCGCGCCTCCCACCAGCGCGCATAGGCGGTGGTGTTGCGGAAGCTGAGATACACCGCCACGGCGGAACCGAGGAGGGTGAGGGGCAGGGCGGGGAATTCCGCCGTCCAGCGAGGGTGCATGAAATACCACAGGGCGGTGACTGCGATATCCCAGGCCAGCAGCCAGATGAGCGGCCGTCCGACGTAACGCAGGATGTGCCCGAGATGGGCCCGCCCCGGGAGGATCACGCGCCGTGCTCTCGCTTGATCGCTTCGGACAGGGGGAGGAAGCGGTTGGCCGCCTCGTCGAGTATCGAGATGGTGCCGTCGCCGATGTCGTAGACCCAGCCTTGCAGCGTGATCGCATCGTTGGCCATGGCAGCGGCCACCGCCGGGTGCGTGCGTACGTGGGTGAGCTGCAGGCGCACGTTTTCCTCGATCAGCGCCAGCATGGCGTCGGCGCCTTCGAGCTTGCGCGCGAAGACGGCGCTCTTGGCCGCCTGCGCATTGCGCAGCCATGCCTCGACCGTGGGCAGGTCCTTCGTGGATTCCGGGTTGAGCAGGCCCTTCATGGCGCCGCAATCGGTGTGGCCGCAAATCACGATGTGGCGCACGCCGAGCACCATCACGGCGAATTCGACCACGGCGGACACGCCACCGAGCATCTCGCCATAACCGGGCACGATGTTGCCGATGTTGCGGCAGACGAAGAGTTCGCCGGGCTGGGTCTGGGTGATCATCTCCGGCACCACGCGGGAATCGGCGCAGGTGATGAACAGGGTATGCGGGCTCTGGCCTTCGGCCAGTTCGTCGAACAGGTGCTGTCGTTCGGGGAAGACCTTGTGGCTGAAGTCCTCGACACCCCTCAGCAGGCCTAGCAGGCTATCGTCGCGCGGCGTTTCCTGGGTCATGTGTTCACCTTGGAAGATCGCGCCGCCCGAACCGGGCGGCGCCAGGAGCGCAGTTTAGGGCAAAGCCGGCTCCCCAAGGAGGCGGTTTCACGCCTCCACGTCTTCCTTGTACGCGTCGATCGGGATGCAGGCGCACATCACGTTCTTGTCACCATAGACGTTGTCCACGCGCGACACCGGCGGCCAGTACTTCGACAGCTTCAGCGACGGCAGCGGGAAGGCCGCAAGTTCCCGCGGATAGGCGTGGGTCCACTCGCTGCCCGTGACCATGGTGGCCGTGTGCGGGGCGTTGCGCAGGGGATTGTCCTCGCGGTCCAGGCGCCCGTCCTCCACCGCGCGGATCTCGTCGCGGATCTGGATCATGGCGTCGATGAAGCGGTCGAGCTCGTGCTGCGATTCGCTTTCGGTCGGCTCCACCATCAAGGTGCCGGCCACCGGGAAGCTCAGGGTCGGGGCATGGAAACCGAAGTCGATCAGGCGCTTGGCGACGTCTTCCGCACCGACGCCGGTGGCGTCCTTGAGCGGGCGCAGGTCGAGGATGCACTCGTGCGCCACCAGGCCGTTGCGGCCCGTGTACAGCGTCTTGAAGTGCGGCGCGAGGCGCTTGGCGATGTAGTTGGCGTTGAGCAGGGCCACCTGGGTCGCCTTGCGCAGGCCTTCCGTGCCCATCAGCGTGATGTACATCCAGGAGATCGGAAGGATCGACGCGGAACCGAACGTGGCCGCGCTGACCATGCCGACATCACCCTCGCCGCCGAAGGCGCGCGGAAGGAACGGGGCGAGATGCGACTTGACCGCGCACGGGCCGACGCCCGGGCCGCCACCGCCGTGGGGGATGCAGAAGGTCTTGTGCAGGTTGAGGTGCGAGACGTCCGAACCCCACTTGCCCGGCTTGGCCACGCCGACCAGGGCGTTCATGTTGGCGCCATCGGTGTAGACCTGGCCGCCATGCTTGTGCACGGCTTCGCAGATGGCGACCACGTCTTCCTCGAACACGCCGTGCGTGGAGGGGTAGGTGATCATGATCGCGGCGAGGCGGTCGGCGTACTTCTCGGCCTTCTCGCGGATGTCGTCGACGTCGACGTTGCCGTTGGCATCGCAGCGGGTGACGACGACGGTCATGCCGCACATCTGCGCCGACGCGGGATTGGTACCGTGCGCCGATTCCGGAATGAGGCAGATGTCGCGATGGCCTTCACCGCGCGAGCGATGGTAGGCGCGAATGGCGAGCAGGCCGGCGTATTCGCCTTGCGCACCGGAGTTCGGCTGCAGGCTGACGGCATCGTAGCCGGTGCATTCCACCAGCATCGCTTCCAGCTCGTCGATCAGCTGCTTGTAGCCCTGCGCCTGGTCGGTCGGGGCCAGCGGATGGATGTTCGCGAACTCGGGCCACGTCACCGGGATCATCTCGGCAGTGGCGTTGAGCTTCATGGTGCACGAGCCCAGCGGGATCATCGTGCGGTCGAGCGCGAGATCCTTGTCGGCCAGGCCACGCAGGTAACGCAGCAGTTCGTGTTCGCTGTGGTGCGTATTGAAGACCGGATGCTGGAGGAAGTCGACGTCACGCAGCAGGGCCTTCGGCAGGGCGTCGTGGACTTCGGCGTCGAGCGCGTCGATGTCGCCGACGCTGGCGCCGAAGACACCGGCGAGCGCGACGACATCGGCACGCGTGGTGGTCTCGTCGAGGCTGATGCCGACGCTCGACGCGTCGATGGCGCGCAGGTTGATGCCCGCGGCCGCGGCCTTCGCGTGGATCGCCTTGGCGTCCACGCCGGTGATGTGCAGCGTGTCGAAGAAGTCGTCGCCGACGGCGACACCGGCCTTGCGCAACGCGACGGCGAGGATCGCCGCGAGGCGGTGCGTGCGGCGCGCGATGCGGACCAGGCCCTCCGGACCGTGGTACACGGCGTACATGCTGGCCATCACGGCGAGCAGCACCTGCGCGGTGCAGATGTTGGACGTGGCCTTCTCGCGACGGATGTGCTGCTCGCGCGTCTGCAAGGTGAGACGGTAGGCCGGCTTGCCCTCGGTATCCACGGAGACGCCGATCAGGCGGCCCGGCATCGAGCGCTTATAGGCGTCACGGCAGGCGAGGTAGGCCGCGTGCGGGCCACCAAAGCCATAAGGCACGCCGAAGCGCTGCGTGTTGCCCACCACGATGTCCGCGCCCCAGCTGCCCGGCGCGGCGATCAGGGTGAGCGCGAGCAGGTCGGTGGCGACGCAGACGACGCCGCCACGCGCGTGCGTCGCGTCGGCCAGGGCCTTGTAGTCGTTGATGCGGCCGAAGGTGTTCGGGTACTGCAGCAGCACGCCGAAGCTGTCCACCGTGGCGCCTTCGCTGTCGTCGCCCACGTGCAGTTCGATGCCGATGCCGTCGGCACGGGTGCGCAGCACTTCGAGCGTCTGCGGATGCACGTCCCTGGACACGAAGAACACGTTCGACTTCGACTTGGCCGAGCGCTTGGCCAGCGCCATGGCCTCGGCCGCGGCGGTGCCTTCGTCGAGCAGGGACGCGTTCGAGATGTCCATGCCGGTGAGGTCGGCGACCATCGTCTGGAAGTTGATCAGGGCCTCCATGCGGCCCTGCGAGATTTCCGCCTGGTACGGCGTGTACGCCGTGTACCACGCCGGGTTCTCCAGCACGTTGCGCAGGATCACGTTCGGCGTGAGCGTGCCGTAGTAGCCCTGGCCGATGAAGCTGCGGAAGACGGTGTTGCGGTCGGCGATCGCGCGGATCTTCGCCAGCGCCTCTTCCTCGGTGACCGCGGCGGGCAGGGCGAGCGGAGCGGGAGATTTGATCGAGCCGGGGACGATGGCGTCGGTGAGCGTGTCGAGCGTGTCGTGGCCGACCACGCGCAGCATCTCGGCGATCTCGGTGTCGTTGGGGCCGATGTGGCGCTCGATGAAGGCGCCGTGGTTCTCGAGGTCGCGCAGCGAAGGAGAGGTTTTATGGCTCATGGGCTTGGAGGCATCCGAAATAACGCGCCGTGCCGGCACGTGGGGCGCCCCTCTGTCCTTTTGCCTGAGAGTTTGGAGGCGGAAGCCTCTTGCACCTTCGGCGCCGGATCGAACCGGTCTCTCCAGAGTGATGACCGCGCGGTGGTTTTGGGGCCTGAGCGATTACGGGCGTTGCGCCTTCGGCAGCGGGTCCTTCCGCTTCTCCCACCGTGCATTACCTGGCCGATTATACAGGGGTGGAGGGCCGGAAGAGGGGCTGCCGTGGATGAGGCCGGGAGGAAACGGGCAGGCATCCCGGGCCGGCGTAGGCGGTGCCCGGTGTTCCTGTCGGTTTCGGCGGCGATTCGCACGGAAGTGCCTGCCGTCGCGGCGTAGCCGTGTCGCCATCTTCGCTCATCGTGGAGACAACGGTGGGTAAGTGCGCGTTTCGTCCTGTTGGTCGGGTGGCCTGGAGTGAGAATGCTCTCACTGGACGGCCGCCAGACGGGACTAACGTCGAAACCGGACTACGCACAAGGAGGTCCCCCATGAGAATCCCCACTCTTGCTATCCGTTCCCTCACGTTGGCCATCGGTTTCGGCCTGACGTTTCCCTCGGTCGCATCCGACCCGACGAAGGTCTCGAACCGGCTTGCCACCTCCGCCACCAAGGACACGGGCGGAAGTGTCGCCTTGTCACCGCCAGCCACGTTGCTGGTTTTCGGTTCGCCAGCGGGCCCTTCGCGGCCGGACAACCGGAGCGCGGCGACGATGTCCGCCGCCGGCCTTCTACCGGACGATATCGACTGGTTGTCGTCCCTGCCGCCCGGCGACGTCCTGGCCATCCTGGGCACGGATGTCCTTCCACTCGCCGGGGACCAGGCCGCGTCGTTGAAGCGATTGTTCGATGCTGGCGTCCCCGTCCTGTTGCAGCGCGACGAGCAGGCGCCAGCGACTCCTTCCCTGGTCACGCCGCTGTTCGGTATCGCACCGACCGGCGGTGACGCCTTGTTCCGCCGGAACGCGGATGGAGGGGTGGAGGTATTCGCCGCGCCGGAAGGGCAGGTGGCGGACGTGGCGGATCTTCTGTCGGCGATGATGACCCGTGTGTCGCAGCGGCCCGATCCGGTCGAGGGCGGACAGTACCGCTTGTCGGCGCTGGACGCGGTCGAGGGTGCGGCGGTGCTGCCCGCGCGACATTTCGACGTCAACTTCGTCGATTCCTCGGGCGAGATACTGGGCGTGACCGGCATCGACGTGATGCGTAGCCGTACCCGCTCGACCGATGCCAAGCTCGTCACCCTCACATCGAAGGTTTCGATCAAGCCGAAACGCGCGGGTATCGTCGATGGCGGCCGGACTGGGAAGAACCTGTGGGGGGCCTACCTGCCGTTGAAATACCGCCTTCAGCACAGCTTGGTCATGGATGGTGCCACGCCGACCTACATGGATCATTTTCCCGTGACGGACGGCCGCACCGAATACACGCAGGTCGACACGGAAAGTCGCGGTTTCACCGTCGGCGGTTCCACCGGCACGGAGCTGAGTTCGACAGGCAAGCCCGACGACGTGCTCGCTTCGAAGGTCCCGTTCAACCTTTCCTTCGGTTATGAGCACAAGTGGCAAACGAGCCTCAGCATGACGTTTCACGATTACTCGATGCTGGCCGCTCCCAGTGGACCCGGGTCGGTGTCATGGGAAGCCTTGATCGCGCCAAAATTGGAGAATGTCCTCATCAAGCGTTGGGGTGCCGGCATGCCCCAGCTGACCGAGGAAAAGATGACGCCCATGATGCGTGCGGCGGCCTTCAACACGCTATCGGAATGGAAGCTCCCCGGCGACTACGAGGGCATGGCCAAGGTGACCGTCTCCGGAGGCTACGACCTCGACCGGAAAGAGTGGTGGTGGCAGCGTACCGATATCCGCCACGAGAAGGGTGTGGATACACGGTCCGTGCTCGCCGACTTCGTGCTGGACATGTCCGACCCGTACCTTTCCGCGGAGATCACGGTACTGATCCGCAGTGGCACCGGTTCGGGTGCTTGCCTGCGCGACAACCAGGGTAGCGTGGGCCTGGCCACCTGCAACGCGGCCGACCGGCGACAGATGTGGGGATTGGATGCGTCCAGCCGCTACGTCAACCGGGGCTCGCTCCGCTGCCTGTCCGTACAGCCCACCACCCGGAGCGTGATCACGGATACCTGCGAAAACATCACCTACGAAAAGCAATGGCAATGGCGGGCCGATCGCCTCCACTCGCTGGTGGACCACGGCAACTACCGTCTCTATGTCGAAGGCGGTGCGGTGCGCTATCACGCACCGGCGGGACGCTTCCAGGATTATCCGGTGAATCCTTATGGTTCTCCGCTCGAACCGTGGACGAACTATCCCAATTCACCGCGTCCGGGCATCGATGTCCAGCCCGCGCCGCTGGGCAGCCGACCGGTGGAAATCGGTCCGGAATGGGCTTCGTTCGTAAGGGTCAGCGACGACCAGCGCTGGCGCGTCGAAGTGCTTCGACAGGGGCTGTAGAGGCGAAAGCCGTCCGGCGGCGGGGAATTCCCCGCCGCTTGCGCGAACGGACCCCGCCGCCACAGGTTTCGCCAATCGGCGGGGCGGGAGGCCGCGCTAGGCTGAAGGGGTTCGCGCTTCGCAGAGGTCCGGACCATGAACAGGAAAGTCGCCATCGTCACGGGGGCCTCGCAAGGCATCGGTGCCGGCATCGTGAGTGCCTATCGCGGCCTCGGTTACGCGGTGGTCGCGAATTCCCGGAACATCCGGCCATCCGACCGGGAAGAGGTGGTCACGGTCGCCGGCGATATAGGCGACCGCAACGTGGCGGCCGAAGTCGCCACGACGGCGGTCGAGCGTTTCGGCCGCATCGACACGCTCATCAACAACGCGGGCATCTTCGTCGGCAAGCCCTTCATCGAATACACGGAAGAAGACTTCCGCCAGACCGTCGACGTGAACCTGGGCGGCTTTTTCCACGTCACCCAGTTCGTCGCCCAGCAGATGCTCATGCAGGGTTACGGGCACATCGTCCAGATCACCACCACCCTGGTCGACCAGCCGTTGGTCGAAGTCGCGGCCGGACTCGCCTCGCTGACGAAAGGCGGGCTGGACGCGATCACGCGTTCGCTGGCTATCGAGTACGCGAAGAAGGGCGTGCGTGTGAACGCCGTCGCGCCGGGCGTCGTCCGCACGCCCATGCATGCACCGGAAACACTGGATTTCCTTGCGGGACTCCACCCAATGGGGCGCCTCGGCGAGATCGAGGACGTCGTCGAGGCTATCCTCTATCTCGAACGCGCGCACTTCGTGACGGGAGAAACCCTGCACGTCGATGGCGGACAGCATGCCGGGCACTGGTAGGAGGGAAAACGATGCCGATCGTAACGATCCAGGTGACACGCGAGGGTACGGCGCCGGGCGCCACGAGCACGACGCCCGAACAGAAGGCGGCCCTCATCGAAGGCGTCAGCCGGCTTCTGCTCGAGGTGATGGGCAAGCCGATGGATAGCACCTTCGTCATCATCGAAGAGGTCGAACTGGAGAACTGGGGTTGGCATGGACTGCCGGTCACGGAGTTGCGGCGACGACGCGGGGCCTCGTCAGGTGACGTGGAGCCGCCTGCCGATGCGAGCAAGCGGGGCACATCATGAAAGCGGCACGGATCACCAACCCCCGAAACGGCGACCTTTCGGTCAGCGTGGGCGACACGGATGCACCGGTGCCGCAGGACGATCGCATCGTGGTCGACGTGGAAGCGGTGGGCCTCACGTTCGCGGAGCCGACATGGGCGACGAACGGAACACTGCCTTTGCCTGACGGATCGCAGCGTGCGTCGCCCGTCATCATAGGTCACGAATTCGCCGGCCGCGTCGCTGTCGCCGGATCGGCCACATCCGGTTTTTCGACGGGAGACAGGGTGGTGGGCCTGATCGACTTCTGGCGAAACGGCGCGGCGGCGGAACAGGCCAGCGTGCTGCCCGGTGAAATGACACACCTGCCCGACAACGTGAGCGCCGTCGATGCGTGCACGCTCCCCATCGGCGCGCTGACGGCATGGCAGGCGCTGTTCGACTTCGCCCGTTTGAAGAAAGGCGAAACGGTACTCATCCATGGTGGTGCGGGGGCGGTGGGTACGTTCGCGATCCAGATAGCGAAGGACGCCGGTGCGCGCGTGGTCGCCACCGCGCGCGGCCACGACGCCGTGGCACTTTGCAGGAAGCTTGGTGCCGACCATGCGATCGATACGGCGTCGGAACGTTTCGAGGATGTCGCGGGGCCGGTGGATGTCGTATTCGACACGGTGGGTCATGACTTGCTCGAACGGGGCTGGTCGTTCCTCGGCCGGGGCGGCCGGCTGGTCACGATCTCCGGCGAGGCGGAGGACGCGCCATCGCCGGAACGCGCCGCGGCCCTGGGGATCGAGGCTCACTGGTTCATCGTCAAACCCGATCCGGTGCAGTTGGCCGAGATCGTCGCGCGGGTGGCCGATGGCCGCATCGCCGTGCAGATCGATCGCACCTATCCGTTATCCGATGCGCGCAAGGCGTTCGAGGAAGCGGAAAGCCGTGCGCGGCGCGGCAAGACCGTGCTTTTGGTGAGAGAGGCTGCCGGTTCTTGAGAGGCGCCGAAAACATCGCGCATCGTTTCTGAACCCCGGAAACAACGAAGCCCCGCATCGCTGCGGGGCTTCGTCTATAATTGGTGCCCAAGAGAGGACTCGAACCTCCACGGTTTTACCCGCTAGTACCTGAAACTAGTGCGTCTACCAATTCCGCCACCTGGGCAGGTGTCTCGAAGCAGCAACGCTGCCCCGTGAGCCGCGTAGATTAGGTAGGTCGAGGAAACTTGTCAACGATTTTGCATCCAGGATGTGAAACTATTTCACGTCCCCCTTCAAAGGTCCTTACGTGACGAAGAAAAACAAAGGTTCGGGAGCCGCTTCCGGTCCCCGTAAACCCAAGGCCAGCCGCCCGGGCAAGGCACTGGCCAAGTTCCGCGACCGCCTGCCACCGCCGGCGGTGGTCGACCCCCACGCC
>Ga0182006_1000188_pt1 | contig 64237 bp, 55 predicted proteins | sample Sormic07211104_1_FD_123022 | JGI IMG/M metagenome (GOLD analysis project Ga0182006, IMG submission 123022) | Rhizosphere microbial communities from Sorghum bicolor, Mead, Nebraska, USA - 072115-104_1 MetaG | ecosystem: Host-associated > Plants > Roots > Rhizosphere | place: USA: Nebraska...
CTTGCGGCCGACCGGCCAGTCGCCCGCCGGGACGAAACGCAACACGCGATCGTTTTCCCATGCCCATTGGCCGGGCAGTTTCGGGTCCATGGCGATGCCGTCGGTAACCGGCTTGCCCAACGATTCGAGCCGGGCCGCCGAGCCGGAGAAGGTCACGGTCAGGGGATGGATCGTCACCGGAACGTGCTCGTAATCGCTGATCGACGGTGCCGGCGCCTCGAAGCTCACCCGGTCCGGCTCCGCGGGCCTGGGCCTGTTCTGCCACCACTGCCAGCCGAACCATCCGCCGGCGATCAGCAGCAGCGTTCCAGCGATGCTGCCGGTGAACTTCAGCGGGTGGCTGCGGGCGACCCGGGCGGTCGCCGGCACCCAGCCGGGCGCCGACCAGGCCATGTTGCCGAAAATGGGCCGGAACAACCGGCCCAGCAACCAGAACAGGCCGCGCACGAAGCGCACGGGCAACAGGGCGATGAAACGAAGCAGATCCATGTGTCCCTTTCCGATCCCATAAGATGACGGCGCAGTCGTCGCCGTGCCGCGGATACGGCAAGGCCCGTCCCCCGCATCCGCGGTGAACCGGCCTTCGCTTCGTATCCCCAATGACCATGCTGCGCGCGAACGGTGTCGCGGCTGCGACGGAATTCTGGCACAGCGCGGGACACGATCGGGGCTTTTGCGGGCATGTTGCAATAGAACGATTCTGAAAAAGCTTTCCGATCCGATATGACGTGATCCGCCTCACGCATGCCGGGTAACGGCATGTAAAGGGCGCGAACATTGCGCTATGGTCGCTACATTCGCCGACAACGTGAACCTATGAACGACGACGCGACGGGTCCGATCGAGAGGGCGATCGCCACGGGCGACCACGAATTTCGTGAGTTGGCCGACTTCGCGCCCGTGATGATCTGGCGATCGGGGCCGGACAAGCTCTGTGACTGGTTCAACAAGCCCTGGCTCGACTACACCGGCCGCGACATGGCCGCGGAAGTGGGCGATGGCTGGGCCACGGGCGTGCATCCGGACGATCTGGAACGCTGCCTCGACACCTATGTGGACGCATTCGACGCGCGCAAGCCGTTTTCGATGGAATATCGCCTGCGCCGGCACGACGGCCAATACCGCTGGCTGCTCGACAACGGCGCGCCTTTCCATCGCGGGGGATCGTTCGCCGGCTATTGGGGCAGCTGCGTGGACGTGTCCAACCATCGCGATGCCGAGCGCGCCCAGCGCATCGTCATCAACGACCTGAACCACCGCATGAAGAATGTCCTCGCGGTGGTCCAGGCCATGGCGATGCAGAGTTTCACCGACGATCGTCCGCTGGACGTCTCGATGGGCGCCTTCGGCAGCCGGCTGCGCGCACTGGCGCGCGCGCACGATCTGCTCCTGGACCCCTCGCGCGACGACCTCACCCTGCACGGGGTGATCGAATCCGCCGTCGCCCCGCACGATCCGGGGAACGCCCGGATCACCTTCGAAGGTCCGCCCCTCGTGCTGGACCCGGAGGCCGCCGTGGCGATGGCCATGGCCATCCACGAACTGCTGACCAACGCCGCCAAGTACGGTGCGCTGTCCACGCCGTCGGGCACGGTGGCGATCGCCTGGACGTACGTGGGGACGCCCGGACCGGGCAAGGCTCGCCTGGAGTGGAAGGAGCGCGGCGGTCCGGCGGTCGCTGCCCCCATGAGACGCGGATTCGGCACACGATTCATCGAACGGGTGCTGTCGGGCCAGTCGCGCGGCCAGGCCGCCATCCGCTTCGAGCAGGACGGTGTCCGCGCCGTCTTCGAAGCCGCCGCCGGACTGCCCTGGTCCCGTCCGCCCAAGTAGAACGCTCCGGGTTGAATAAATGTCGGTCGCCCTTGTCGATAAGGTCGGGCCACAATCGACGTCTCCATGAACACCGGGAGTCCTTTCCGGTGACCAGCAAGGAGAACGGCGATGCGTTTCATGGTGATCGTAAGGGCGAATGAGGATTCCGAAGCCGGCAAGATGCCGAGCGAGGAAATGCTCACGGCCATGGGCAACTACAACGAGGAACTGGTCCGGGCCGGCGTCATGCTGGCGGCGGAGGGTCTCCACCCCAGTAGCAAGGGCGCCCGCGTGCGCTTTTCCGGCAATCGTCGCGATGTCATCGACGGCCCCTTCGCGGAGGCCCGCGAACTCATCGCCGGTTTCTGGCTCATCCAGGTCCGTTCGCTCGACGAGGCCATCGAGTGGGTCAAGCGCGCACCCAATCCATTCGAGGGCGAATCCGAGATCGAGATTCGCCGCATCTTCGAGGCCGAGGATTTCGGCGTCGAGTTCACACCGGAAGCGCGTGCCCAGGAAGAACGCCTGCGCGCCGAGCTCGCCTCACACCATTGACCCACGACAGACGGAGTTCGTCATGAAGATCCAGCCTTACCTCTTTTTCAACGGTACCTGCGAAGCGGCTTTCCGATTCTATGAGAAGGCGCTTGGCGGCAAGATCGGCGAATTGCATCGTTTCAAGGACATGCCGCCACAGGAAGGGTCCGCCAACGACGGCTGCGGCGGCATGACGCCGGAGGCGCTCGCGGCGATGGGCGAGAAGGTCATGCACGTGAATCTCGTCGTCGGTGACCAGATGATCATGGGATCGGACAGCCCCGACGATTCCAAGGACGGCATCCACGGCGTCACCATCACGTTGGGATTCACCGACGTGGAAGAAGGCCGCAAGGTGTTCGAAGCGCTTTCGCAGAAGGGTGACGTGCAGATGCCGTATGGCGAGACCTTCTGGGCCAACGGTTTCGCCATGTTCAAGGATCAGTTCGGGGTGCCCTGGATGATCAACGCCGGTGACAAGCCCAGCCCGTGAGGAGCCAACCATGCAATTCCTGATAATCCGCAAGGCGGACAACGATAGTGAAGCCGGCGCACGTCCCACGCGCGAGCTCATCGAAGCGATGGGCGACTATGTGGACACGCTTGCGGCCGAGGGCCGTTTTCTCGCCGGCGAAGGCTTGAAGCCCAGCCGCGAAGGGGTGCGGGTCACCTTCGGGCCGGACCGGAAGGCCGTGGTACAGGACGGCCCCTTCGCCGAAACGAAGGAACTGGTCGCCGGCATCAGCATCATCGAGGCCCGATCGATGGAAGAAGCGGTCGACTGGGTGAAAGGCTGGCCGGCGGAAGATGCGCACGGCGATGCCGTGGTGGATATCCGGCCGATCGGCTGCCCCGGCGGCCTGGGCGGCTTCGGCGATCCCAGCGAAGCCGATTCCCCCCAATCCCGTTACGTCGTGATGTTGAAGGCGAACGAACGCAGCGAAACCGACTGGAATCCCGGTCCCGAGATCCTCGGCCGCATGGTCGAAGCCAACCGCGCGGGGAACGAGGCCGGATTCCTCATCGCCGGACATGGACTGTCGTCCAGCCGCCACGCCAAGCGGGTGGGCTTCAGCAAGGGCAAGCCCACGGTATTCGACGGCCCCTTCGCCGAGATCAAGGAAATGGTCGCCGGTTTCTGGGTACTGCGCGTCGACAGCCTGGACGACGTCATCGCCTGGACGGAAACCTATCCGTTCCCCGACGGCAACGACGCCCGGCTGGAAATCCGCGAGCTCTACCGCATGGAAGAACTGATGCCCGTGGCGTCCTGATTGCCGCAACGCGGCTTGCCACGCATGACGGCGGATGCTGTCATGCGTGGCCATGACGAAACACGACACCCATCGCGCCATCGATGCGATCTGGAAGATCGAGTCGCCTCGCCTGATCGCCACGGTCGCGCGCATGGTGCGCGACCTCGACCTAGCCGAGGAACTGGCCCAGGACGCGCTCGTTTCCGCCCTGGAGCAGTGGCCGCGTGAAGGCGTGCCGCGGAATCCCGGTGCATGGCTGACCCAGGCGGCGAAGCATCGCGCCGTGGATCGCATCCGGCGAGAACGCATGGCCGGCCGCAAGCTCGAAGCCCTCGGCAAGGACATGGAGGGCTTGCTCGAGTCGGACGATGACCGCCTGATCGATGCGCTCGACGACGACATCGGCGACGACATGCTGCGGTTGATCTTCACCGCCTGCCATCCGGCGCTGTCGATCGAGGCGCGCGTGGCCTTGACGCTTCGCCTGCTCGGCGGACTCACCACCGACGAGATCGCACGCGCTTTCCTCGTTCCCGAAGCCACGGTCGCCCAGCGTATCGTTCGGGCCAAGCGCAGCCTGGCGGATGAAGCGGTGGCCTACGAAGTGCCTCGCGGCGAGGCCTTGAAGGAGCGCCTCGCTTCCGTGCTCCGCGTCCTCTACCTCATCTTCAACGAGGGTTACGCCGCCACCACCGGCGGCGACTGGATGCGCCCCGCGCTCTGCGATGAAGCGCAGCGCCTGGGTCGCATCCTCGCCGAGCTGATGCCCGGTGAAGCGGAAGTCCACGGGTTGGTGGCGCTCATGGAAATCCAGGCGTCCCGCGCGGGCGCACGTACCGGGCCGGACGGCCAGCCGATCCTGTTGCTCGACCAGGACCGGCACCGCTGGGACCGCCTGCTGATCGGACGCGGCCTCACCGCGCTGGAACGCGCCGAACGCCTGGGCGGAGCGCATGGCCCCTACGCGCTGCAAGCCGCCATCGCGGCCTGCCATGCACGCGCCGCGCGTGCCGACGATACCGACTGGCCACGCATCGCCGCGTTGTACGCCGAACTCGTCGAGGTCGTGCCCTCGCCGGTCGTCGAACTCAACCGCGCGGTGGCGGTGTCGATGTCGGAAGGACCGGACGCGGCCTTGCCCATCGTCGAGGCCCTCATCGGGGAACCCGCTCTGCGCGACTACCACCTGCTGCCCAGCGTGCACGGCGACCTCCTGTTCCGCCTCGGCCGCATCGACGACGCGCGCGAAGCATTCCTCCGCGCGGCGCGCATGACACGGAACGAACGCGAACGCACCTTGCTCGAATCACGTGCCCGGGCCTGCACGAGCGCGACGCCGGATTGAGCCTGCCGACAACGTTGCGCACGAATTCCCGAACCGTGTTAGCCTGCATCGCAAATGCAATGCAGGAGCGCGCCATGAAGACCGCCACCATTCCTTCGATCCGCGTGGAGCCCGCCTTCCGGGAGAAAGCCGAAGAGGTCCTCGGCAAGGAGGAAACCTTGTCCGCCTTCGTCGAGACCGCCATGGCGGAAGCCATCGAGCGTCGAACCATGCAGCGTGAGTTCGTCGCCCGTGGCCTTGCCTCACTGGCGCAGGCGGAGCGGACCGGCATCTATCACGCCGCGCAGAGCGTACATAAGGAGGCCGCCGAGCGAATCGCCGCCGCGCGACGAAACAAAGCAAAGGAATGACTTACGAGGTTCGCTACACGGATGGCGCGCGATCCGACCTCCTCCGCTTCACCGACTTCCTCGCCGGCCACGATCCGGACCTGGCCGAACGGGCGCTCGCGACGCTCGTGCGCGCCGTGCGGATACTCGAGGAATTTCCCTATACCTGCCGCAAGGCCGAGGCGAACAATCCCTTCCTCCGCGAACTCGTGATTCCTTTCGGCGCCCACGGCTACGTGGCGCTTTTCCATATCGGCAAGGAACACGTCGCGATCGTCGCCATCCGCCACCAGCGCGAGGACGACTATTTCGCCTGATCCGCGCTCAGTGCGTGATGTCGATCTTGACGTTGGTGCCGTCGGGCACGTCCTGCAATTGTTGCAGTACCGAACCGGTCAGCTCGAAGTGCTCCTTGGCCGGCACCGGGTTCAGGTTCTCGACCGTGTATTCGCCCTCGGCGAAGACCGGCAAGGTGACATAGGTGTAGCACTCGCCTTCCGCCCGCGTCTTTCCCGCTTCGATCAACGCTTCGACCAGCGGCGGCAACAGCCAGTCTTCGGCGATTTCCTCGCGCAACAGGTTGTTGAATCCCGGCACACTCTCGGCGACACGCTCGATCTCGGCGGTGCCCGTGTTGAGCCAGAAGATGCCGCCTTCGTCCGCCTCGTAGAACATGTCGCCCAGCGCGGTGAACAGCAGGGGCGTGAAGGCGTCGCCGATGCGCCAGCGCCAGGATTCGGCGAGCGCGTCGATGGCGTCCTTGTCCGGCGTGCAGATGAGGTCGTTCCAGGAGAGGGCCATGGGGGCGCCTTTTTCGATCGGGGCCGCCATTTTAGGCCTTCTTCGCGCGCGATGCCTCGCGAACCGGCCCGACAAGGCTCAATGACCGGGCGCGTCGTCCACGGCGCGGTTCACCGCGCGCACGAAGGCTGCCCGCGCCTTGGCCTGCGCCTCGTCCGTCGCCACGGGCCACGCCGCCAGTTGCACGATGACGAGACGCCGCTTCGGATCGACGTGCAACAACTGGCCGAAGATGCCGATGCCTTCGAAGCTGCCATCGTCGTACGTCCACCACTGGTAGCCGTAGCCACGTCCCTTCACGCCGATCGCCGCATGCGTGTGCGTGGCGTCTTCGATCCAGCCATCCGCGAGCACCGCCTTGCCGTCGGCCATGCCTCCGTCGAGCAGGAATTGTCCCAGCCGGGCATAGTCGCCCAGGGTGGCGGAGACGCCGGAGCCACCGGCTTCGGTGCCATCCATGTCGTCCTTCAGCCAGAGCGCATCGGCCGCCATGCCGTAGGGTCTCCAGATCTTCTCCGACAGGTACGATGCCAGCGTCTTGCCCGTCGCCCGTGTGACCAGGATGCCGATCAGGTCGGTCTCCCCGGTCTTGTAGACCCAGCGCTCGCCGGGCGCGAACTCCCGTGGCAACCGCGACATGTACGAGACCAGCAAGGGAACGCCGGGCTGGCGCGCGCCTTCATACATCATCGCGACGTCCGAATGCGGATCGGTGTAGTCCTCGTTCCAGCGCACGCCCGAGGTCATCGAAAGCAGTTGCCGGATCGTCACGTCGCGATAGGCGCCAGCGGCCAGTTCGGGGATGTACCGCGTCACCTTGTCATCGAGGCTGTGTATCGCACCGTCGCGCAAGGCGGCGCCCACCAGGGTGGAGGTGAACGATTTGGCCACGGAGAACGAAGTCCAGCGAGTAGCGGGACCGGCGCCGAGGCCGTAGCGTTCAAGGCGTACCCGGCCATCCTCGACGACCATGACACCCGCCACGTGGTGGGCGGCCATGTAGCTCTCGAGCGTCGAACCGTCATCGAACCGCGGCGACAGCGGCGCGCCTGCGGATAACGGATGCGCCTTGCCATGCCGCACGACGTTGCTCGCGTAGTGCGTCTCCATCGCACGGAACGCCGCTTCGCGCTGCGGCTGGTTCCAGAACAGCACGTCGGTGCGGCGCGCATGCGGCGCCGAGCATCCCACAAGGAACACGAGGACAAGCAACAACCCCAGGCCCGGTGGGAGCCGAAAGCCCAGGCTTGGTGGGAGCCGACTTTGTCGGCGATGGGACTTGCCGTAACCCCCAATCGCCGACAGGGTCGGCTCCCACCAGGCAGGCTTCATCAGGACTTTCTCGTGCGGTTATGGAGTTCGAAGGCGCCCAGTGCGAGCGACGCGATCGCCAGCGGCCCCAGCCCGTAGATCACGCGATAAGCAAGCAAGGCCGCCAGGACCTGGGCACGCTGCTCCTGTGGAAAGGCCGCCAACGTCAGCGCTTCGAACGCGCCGATCCCGCCTGGTGTATTGCTGACGATGCCGGCGATGATCGCGCCGACGTAGATCGGCGCGAAATCGAGGAAGCTGCCCGCGATCTCGGTGGGAAGCAGCAAGTACATGGCGGCTATGGCGCCGATCATCTCGAGTACGCCGATGACGATCTGCGCCCCGGCCGACCGGGCCGACGGCACGGGCGTGCTGAATTTCCAGACCCGCAGTTCGTCGTGCTTGCCAGCCAGCCAGCGTAGCAACAGCACGAAGAGGCTCACCAGCGCCGCGCCCAGCCATCGGCCCCAGCCATGCGCTATCGACGGCTCCAGCATCAGGGCGATGGCGGCCACCGCCGCGAAACCCATGGCCACGGCGAAACCAACCAGTCCGACGACCCGGGCCACGTCGGCCGCACTCACACCGCGTGTCGACAGGATGCGATAGCGCAGCGCGGTACCGGTGATGGCGTGGAACCCGAGCGCGTTGCAGATCGCGTGCGCGGTCGCGCCGGCGAAGATCTTCATGCGCATCGACACCTTGCCCGGCACCACGGTTTCCACGGCGAAGACATCGTAGGCGGTAAGGCAGGCCCAGCTGAGCAGGGCCGCGGCGATGGACCCGGCGACGTGCCAGCGGGGAATCCGGTCGACGGCATCGCGTACGTCGTGCCAGGCCATGCGGGCGATGTACCGATGCAGCAGGAACACGGCGACGCCGAGGATCGCCAGCATCAGCACGTGCTTCGCCAGCCATACGGCGACCGTCTTGGGGGACCGCTTCTTATCCGTCACTGCTCCACTCTTACCCCAACGGGCGCTCGCCCACGAACGGCGGGCATCATCCCACGACGAGGGCCCGGCGGGGCTAGACTTGCGTCCAGAGGTTTTTTCCGGAGACACCATGCTTCGTTACGAAGGTTCGCTCTGGCTGTCCGACGGTGCCCGCCGATGGGGTGGCGCCGATCGCGTCGAACTGCTCGCGCAGATCGGCACCACCGGTTCCATCACCGCCGCCGCCAAGGCGGTGGGGATGAGCTACAAGGGCGCATGGGATGCCGTGGAAACCATGAACAACCTGGCGGGTGAAATCCTTGTCCTGCGCGCCACCGGAGGGCGTGGCGGTGGTGGCGCCCGTCTCACGCCGCGTGCCGAGCGCCTTATCGCCGCGTTCCGCGGCATCGACGCGGAGCACCGGCGTTTCGTGGAGCGTCTTGCCGCGCTCGGCGACGAAGCCATCGACGACATCCACCTGCTGAGGCGATTCACCATGCGGACCAGCGCGCGCAACCAACTGTCCGGCGTCGTTCGCGCCGTCACCGCCGGAGCGGTCAACGACACGGTGGACATCGCCTTGCCGGGCGGCACGTCGCTCGTCGCCACGGTGACGAAGGAGAGCACGGCCAGCCTGGCGCTGGCGCCGGGGCGCGCGGTGATCGCCCTGGTCAAGGCCAGTTGGGTCATGCTCGGCCTGCCGGACGAACGCCTGCGCGTATCGGCGTCCAACCAGTTGCCGGGCAGGGTGCGGCGGACGACGCCGGGCGCGGTGAATGCCGAGGTATCCGTCGAACTCGACGGTGGAGGCACCGTCACGGCCATCGTCACCATGGAAAGCGCGAACGCGCTGGGACTGGCCGAGGGCTCGGCCGTCGTCGCCATCTTCGATGCCTCATCGGTGATCGTCGGCGTGACCGACTGAGGGAACGGCTATACGACCCGGCCGTCGCGCACCTCGATGGTGTGGCCGTCCAGCGCCTCGACGTCGGCCGGGTCATGGGTGATCACCAGTAGCGGCAGGTCGAGGCGCGCCTGCAATGCCATCAGTTCGTGGCGCATGCGACCGCGCAGGGCGGGGTCCAGCGCGGCGAAAGGTTCGTCGAGCAAGAGGAGACGCGGCTCCACCGCCAGCGCGCGCGCCAGCGCCACCCGCTGGCGCTGGCCACCGGAGATCCGCACCGGATAACTGTCGGCCACGGCGGCCAGTTCGAAGATGTCGAGCCAATGGCGTACACGGTCGTCGTGCGAGTGGCGGCGGGGATTGAGCCAGCGCCGCGCGAGCCCGAAGCCGATGTTCTGCGCCACCGTGAGGTGGGGGAACAGCGCATAGTCCTGGAACACGTATGCCACCCCGCGATCGCGCGGTGGCACGTCCACGCCCGTCGCGGTATCCAGCAACGTGCGTCCGTCGACGCGGACGTGTCCTTCGTCCGGCGTGAGCAAGCCGGCCATCGCACGCAGCGTCAGGCTCTTGCCTGCGCCGGAGGGACCGAAGATGACGATGCGCCGGTGCTCCGATGCGAACGCCACGTCCAGCTCGAAGTGCCGGTCGTCGGCACGCAGCGTCTTGCGGATGGCGATGTCGACACTCATGGACGCATCCGCCGCAGGTGGGCGGGCGCCAGCCAGCCAGCCAGTAACAAGGCGACGACACAGGTCACCGAAGTGACCGCCACCATGATGCCCGCCGAGCGATCGTCGCCTGCCTGCACGGCGGCGTAGATCGCGACCGACAAGGTCTGCGTCCGTCCGGGCAAGTTGCCGGCGATCATCAAGGTCGCGCCGAATTCGCCGAGTGCCCGGGCGAAGGCGAGCAAGGCCCCCGCGGTGATGCCGCGCGCGGCGAGCGGCAGCGAGATGCGAAAGAACACCGCGGCCTCGCGCAGCCCCAGCACCCGCGCCGCATCCTCGAGCTGTGGATCGACTGCCTCGAAAGCGGCGCGGGCCGCTTTCTGCACGAGCGGAAAGGCCACCAGGGTCGAAGCGATCACCGCTCCCTGCCAGGTGAAGACCAGTTGGATACCCAGGCGGTCGAGCCATTCACCGAACACGCCGCGACGGCCGAGCAAGACGAGAAGGTAGTAACCCAGCACCGTCGGAGGCAGCACCAGCGGCAAGGTCAGGATCGAATCGACCAGTTCGCGCGCATGCGAGCGCCAGCGCGACAGTCCGAAGGCGACGGCCACGCCCAGCACGAGGTTGATCGCCGTCGCCCACAACGCGACCTTGAGCGAGAGCGCGAGCGGAATCCAGATCGCGCCCACGGGAGCTCAGGGCGCCCGGAAACCGAAGCCGGCGAGAATCGCCCGTCCGTCGGCCGACTGGACGAAGGCCTCGAACCGGGCCGCCTCGCGCGCCTGCGTCGAACCGGCGACGACGGCGATCGGGTAGGTGATCGGCGTGGGCGTGGCCACGACGGCGGCCACGTCCACCCTGTCCTTCATGATCGCCGCGTCGGTGGCGAACACGAAGCCGGCGTCCACCTCCCCGCGAGCGACGTAATCCAGGCCTTGCCGCACGTTCTGCGCCAGCACGCCTTTCGCCGATATGACGCCCCAGAGTCCCTGCCGCTCAAGCGCGGCCTTCGTGTACCGGCCCACGGGCACGGACGCCGGATCGCCGTAGGCGACGCGTGTCACCTTCGGGTCCTCGAGGCCGGCGGGACCCGTCACGTGGACGCGGCCATCCTTCGGCACGACCAGGACGAGCCGGTTGCTGGCGAAATCCTGCCGCGTGGCGGGATCGATGGCGCCGGCCTTCACGGCCTTGTCCATGGCGGACTGGTCGGCCGAGGCGAACACGTCGGCCGGGGCGCCACTGGATATCTGGCGCAACAGCACATCCGACGCGGCGAAATTCAGGACCACGCGGGTTTCCGGATGCCTGGCCTCATAAGCCTTTCCGACCGCCTGGAAAGCATCGGTCAGGCTGGAGGCCGCCGAAACCACGAGATCGGCCGCGGCCGCGCCGGCCGGACCGGCAAGGAAGAACAGCGCGGCGACGAACGGCCGAAGGCGCATGGCGGGGGTTCCGGGTAGGGATCATCGCAATATAGGAACCTACATAGCGGTTGGTCAATGACATTCCACCCGCCGCGTCCGCGCAGGAATCGCCAAGCAAACGGACAGCGATCGATGGCAGCTTGGGCGCTGTATCGAGGGTGGAAGGGGCCGCATGAAACACGCGCTGCGCATCATCGGGGGACTGCTGGTGCTCGGCACCTTGGCGGTGCTCCTGTTCTTCTGGCTGGACCGCACCGAAACGACCACGGATGCCTACGTGACGGGACGTATCCACCCGGTGGCTCCGCGCGTCACCGGCACCGTGCAGGTGCTGCGGGTGAACGACAACCAGCACGTGAAGGCCGGGGACGTATTGCTGGAGCTGGATACGCGCGACTTCGACGTGCGCGTGGAACAGGCACGGGCGGAGATCGACCGGGCGAAGGGCCAGCTGGCCAGCGCGGAGGCGCAGATCGCCGAGGCCGACGCGGCCATCGTCGCCGCCGAGGCGAGCGCACGGAAGACCGCCCTGGATCTGCGGCGCGCCGCCGAGCTGGTGAACGAGACACCGCGCGGCGTGTCGCGACAGGAATACGACGCGGCGAAAGCCGCGGCCGACTCGGCCGTGGCCAACCGTGCCAGCGCCGGTGCACGCAAAGTGGCCGCGCTCGCCGCCCGCGAATCGGCGAAGGCGCAGGTCGCCACCGGCGAAGCCTCGTTGCACGACGCCTTGCTGGCCTATGGCTACACCCGGGTGATCGCGCCGGTGAGTGGCTACGTGGGACGCCGCACCGTCGAGGTCGGCGCCCGGGTCAACGCGGGGCAGACCCTGCTTTCCATCGTCTCCGACGAGGTATGGGTGGTGGCCAACTACAAGGAGACCCAGCTGCATGGGATGCATCGCGGCACCGAGGCGCGCATGACCGTCGATGCGATTCCCGGCGTGACCTTCATCGGCCACCTGGACAGCCTCTCGCCGGCCTCCGGATCGCAGTTCGCCCTGCTCCCGCCCGACAACGCCACGGGCAACTTCACCAAGGTGGTCCAGCGCGTGCCGGTGAAGATCCTCTTCTCCGCCGAAGACCTCGGCCGCTACCGCGAGCGGCTCGCACCCGGACTGTCGACGATCGTGAAGATCCGTGGCGAAGGAGAAAAGGCGCCATGACGGCGCGGCCGATGGTACTGGCCGTCCTCGCCCTCGGCCTGGCCGGCTGCGTGGTCGGGCCCGACTACCGGCGTCCGGATATATCCGCACCCGCAGGCTGGCGCGATGCGCCAGCGTCCTCCGCGCCCGTCGCCGTATTGCCGGACGCGTGGTGGAACCTCTTCGGTGACGAGGAACTGGGCCGGCACGTCGAAGCGGCCCTCGCCGCGAACCAGGACCTGGCCATGGCCCTGGCCCGCCACGACCAGAGCCGCGCCCTACTCGGCGTCGCGCGCGCCGACGAGTTCCCCGATATCGCCCTCGATCCCGCCTTCGCACGCGGGCGCACCTCGGCGAATGTCTCCAACCGGTTGCCCGAACTGGAAACCACGCTCTGGCGCGTGCCGGTCGACGTCGCCTATGAAGTGGACCTCTGGGGCCGCGTGCGGCGCAGCGTGGAGGCCGCCGGCGCGGACGTGGAAAGCAGTGCCGATGCGGTGGCGGCGCTACGCCTGAGCCTCGCGGCCACCACGGCGTCGACCTACCTGTCCCTGCGCAGCACCGATCGCGATATCGACGTGCTCGCACGCACGGTGAGCCTGCGCGAGGATGCCCTGCGTCTTGCGGAACGCCGTGCGCACGCCGGTGTCGTCGGCGACCTCGACGTGCTCCGCGCGCGCGCCGACCTGACCCAGACCCGTGCGGATCTCGCCGATGCGCACCGCCGGCGGGATAACCTGGAACACGCGCTGGCCGTGCTCGAGGCTCGCGACGCACCGGATTTTTCAGTCGTGCCGCAGCCGTGGACGCCGAACGTTCCCGAGGTACCCGCCGGATTGCCTTCCTCGTTGCTCGAACGGCGGCCCGACGTTGCCGGCAACGAACGGTCGCTGGCGGCCGCGAGCGCGCGGATCGGCGTGGCGCGAGCCGCCTTTTTCCCGCAAGTGAAACTCACCGCCTCGGGCGGCGTCGCCAGCAATGGCCTGGGCGACCTCACCGCCGCCGACAGCCGCGCGTGGTCCATCGGGCCGTCCGTGCACCTGCCGATCTTCGAAGGTGGCCGCAACCGCTCACGCCTGCAAGCCGCGGAAGCGGCCTATCGCGGCGCGCTCGCGAACTGGCGGCAAAGCGGCATCGTGGCCTTCCGCGAAGTGCAGGATGCGCTGGGCGATACGCGCTGGCTGCGCGAACGTGGCGCCGCGCTCGATGCCACGGTGGAGGCCGCCACCGCCACGGCGAAGGTATCCCGTTCGCGCTACGACCGCGGCCTTGCCGGCTATTTCGAGGTGGTGGATTCCGAGCGCCAGGCGCTGGCCAGCCAGCGCGCCGCGATCCAGAACGACCAGCAGCGCCTGCTCGCCGCCGTCTCGCTTATCAAGGCGTTGGGCGGGGGCTGGCAGGAAGGCGATAGCGTGCCGAGGCAGCCGGTGGCGACCGCGGCAGGCTCGCCGTGAACGCGGTCGCCGGTACCACCGCCACCGCGGCTCCCACCCCTCCCGCGAACCTGCCGTGGCTCGGCATCGTGGCCGTGCTCGTCGGCGCGGTGGCGACGACGCTCACCTCGCGTCTCACGTCCATCGGCCTGGCCGATCTTCGCGGTGCGATCGGTGCGGGATTCGACGAGGGGGCATGGATTCCCACGGCGTTCTCGGCGTCGCAGATGATGATCGGACCGCTGGCGATCTTCCTCGGCCGCGCGTTCACGCCGCGGCGCGTGCTGCTGGCGGGTTGCGTCGTCTATGGCGTGGCCGAATTCCTGATCCCGTATTCGCCCGACCTGCGCACCCTGATCGTGCTGCAGATCTTCGCCGGCCTCGGCTCCGGCACCTTCATCCCGCTGACGGCGTCGTTCATCCTGCTCAGCCTGCCACGCAACCTCTGGCCCTGGGGCCTGGCGGCCTATGCGATGAACATCATCCTGGGCCTCAACGTCGCCTCGTCGCTGGAAGGCTGGTACGTCGAGCACGTGACCTGGGACTGGATCTTCTGGCAGAACACCGTCGTCGCCCTTCCCTTGTTCGCGCTGTACTGGTTCGGCCTGCGCCGTCTTCCGATCGATCGCGAGTACCTGCGTGGTGGCGACTTTCGCGGCATGCTGATCGGCGCTTCCGGCTTCACCCTCATCTTCATCGGGCTCGACCAAGGCGATCGCCTGGATTGGTTCTCGTCCTCGCTGGTGGTCACGCTGCTCGCACTCGGCGTCATCCTGTTGGGTCTGTTCCTGCTCCACGAGTCGACGCTGGATACGCCGAGCGTGGACTTCGGCCTGCTGGTTCGCCGCAATGTGTTCGTACTTATCGTGCTGGTGCTCGCCACCCGCTTCCTGGTGACCTCGAGCAATACGCTGGTGGCCAACTACCTCATCCAGGTACGTGGCCTGCGCCCCCTGGAGGTGGGCAACGCGTTGCTCTGGGTCGCGTTGCCACAGTTGATCATCGCGCCCACCGTGGCCTGGCTGCTCAATCGCATCGATGCGCGTTTCGCCATCGGTACCGGCTTCGCCATCGCCACCACGGGATTCCTGCTCGCGACCGGCATCACGTCGCAATGGGCGGAGGGAAACTTCAGCGTGGCGTTGCTCTTGCAGGCGGTGGGGGAAACGCTGGAACTCACGGCCGTGATCTATTTCTTCGGCCACCACGTGGGACCGGCCGACGGCATCACCTTCGGCGCGATCATCCAGACGGCGCGGTTGTTCGGCGGCGAACTCGGCACCTCCGTACTGATCATGTTCACCCGCAAGGCCGAACAGTGGCACTCGAACCTGATCGGCCAGCATGTGATCGCGGGCGACCCGGTCACCACCGAACGCATCGCGGCGTACGCGCGCGTGGTGGGTGCGGCGAGCCAGGGCGCGGGCGAGGCGGAGGCGCGGGGCGCCGGCCTGCTCTCCACCGCGGTGCGTGCGCAGGCCTATACCTTGTCCATCCTCGACGGCTTCCTCCTCGCCTCTTGCGTGGGCGTGCTCGGGGTGGCGCTGGTGTTGCTCCTTCGCGAACCGCCGGTGCTCGCCACGCCACCCGCGGTACCGCCCCTGCCGCCGCCCTGAGTCGACATGCGGACCAGCGACACCGTGTCGCATCGCCTTCACGACGGGCCGTGCGATCATCCCTGGACCCATGTCCAGGGTTGCAACACAGGGGCGCCGGTGCGTCGAGCTCGGACAAGAAGCGGTTGGTTGGCATGGATGGCGCTCGTCGCCGTCTGGCTCACCGTGCTTGCGCCGACGGCATCACGGACGGCGCAAGTCTTCGTCTTCCCCGATCTTGGCGCGTGGTGCGAAAGCGCCCCCGGCGAGCATCGAGGCAACGGGCACGAAACACGCGATACCGATGCGGCTTGCGGTTACTGCACGCTGTTCGCCCAGCAGCCCGCGCTCGCCGGATCGTTCTTCATCGGCCATGTGCAGGCATCGTCCGCTCCCGCCCAGGCCATGCCACCGGCGGTTCGCCACGGGCCGGCACCGCTCACCATCCATGCTTCGCCCCGAGGTCCGCCGTCCGCCGCGCACGCCTGATCGCTTCCGATCCCGACGTACGCCAACGACCACGGACCCCGCTCCCATGCCCTCGCCTCACAACCATGGACGCGCGCTCGCGCGTGCCATCGCCTGCGCCATTGGCGCTTCCTCCCTTTCCGTCCACGCCACCGGCGACGACGACCCGCAACGCGCCACGACGCTGCGCGAAGTACGTGTCTCCGCCGCGAGCCATGCCAGCACCATCGATCCGGACATGCCTTCGGCCGTGGAAACCGTCAGCGCCGCGGAGCTAGACCGGCTCAACATCGTCAATACCGAAGACGCCTTGAAGTACCTGCCTTCCTTCGGCATCCGCAAACGCTTCGCCGGTGACGAAAACGCCACCTTCTCCGTACGTGGCACCAGCAACCAGCAGAGCGCGCGCGGCCTGGTCTATCTCGACGGCCTGCTGCTCTCCAACCTGCTGGGCAACAACTGGGCGAATCCACCCCGCTGGTCCATGGCCTTCCCGGAAAACCTCGCGCGCGTCGAGGTGCTCTACGGTGCGTATTCAGCGCTGTATCCGGGGAACGCCATCGGCGCGACCGTGCTCATGACCACACGCATGCCCGAAAAACTGGAGGTCACCGGCCATGTGCAGGCGTTCACCCAGCATGTCGACAGCTATGGCGTGGACCGCGACTACGGCGGCAGCCGGCAGAGCGTGACGATCGGCGACCGTTCCGGACGCTTCGCCTTCCTCATCGGCGTGGCGCACCTGCAATCGAATGGCCAGCCACTGGTCTATGCGACGCAGGCACGCTCCGCGCGGAGCGGCACGGCGAATCCCGTCACGGGTGCCGTCGCCGACACCGGTGCCAATGGCTTGCCGCGCGAAGTGTTGGGCATCAACAGCGAAGGGCAGGAAGCCACCAGCCAGGACGAAGCGCACATCCGGCTGACCTACGATTTCACGCCCGAGCTTACGGGCGCGCTCACCGCCGGCTACTGGAAGCAGGACCTCTCGCATCGCACGGAAACCTTCCTGAGTGACGGCAACGGGAATCCGGTCTGGTCGGGCCCCGTCACGATCGACGGCCGCCAGTACACGATCCCAGGGAATTTCTTCGCGCCCAGCACGCGGCAAAGCCGAAATACGCTCTACGGCATTTCACTGGGGACGCACCGGAAAAGCGGATGGAACGTCGAGGCCGATGCCTCGCTGTTCGACATGGGCCGCAACCGCGACCGCGTGGCTTCCGGCGTGACCGACGATGGCGCGGGCCTGCTGACCGCGGGTGACGGCAGCCGCTGGCGCACGCTGGACCTGCGGGCGAGCCACACGCCGGATTCGCTCTCGCCGAACACGCATACCGTGAGCTTCGGCTACCACTTCGACGGCTACCGGCTCGACAACGCCAGCTACGCGCTCGCCCAATGGCGCACGGGCGGCGCGGGCGCGCTCACCGCCGCCAACGGCGGCAGCACGCAGACCCAGGCGGTATACCTGCAGGATGCATGGCAACTCGATGAGCGCTGGCGCCTGACGGTCGGTGCGCGGTATGAACAATGGCGGGCCTTCGGCGGTTCACGCGCGACAGGCGCCGCATCGATCCGCTATCCGGCCCGTGACGAATCGCATGCCTCACCGAAGGCATCGCTGGCCTGGAGCGCGACCGACTCGATGGTGGTGCGGCTCTCCGGCGCACGCGCCTACCGCTTTCCCACGGTCAACGAATTGTTCCAGGGAAGCTTCAACGGCATTTCGCTGGTCAACAACGATCCGAACCTGAAGCCGGAAAACGACTTGTCGCGCGAGCTGTCGGTCGAGTGGTACCGGGCGAACAGCCTCACCCGTTTCACCCTCTACCGCAGCGACACCCGCGACACCTTGTTCAGCCAGACCGACACCACCGTGTTTCCCAACGTCACCAGCGTGCAGAACGTGGATCGTGTTCGCACGCGCGGCGCCGAAGCCAGCTATGACGGCCGCGACGTGTTCTGGCAGGGATTCGACCTGGTCGCCAACGCGGCGTATACGCAGGCGACGACCGTGCGGAACGCGCGCAATCCCGCCTCGGAAGGCAAGCAGTTCTACCGCGTACCGCGCTGGCGGGCGAACGTGGTCGCCACGTGGCGCGCCACGGAACGGTTGTCGATGACACTCGCCGGACGCTATTCGGGACGCCAGTACAACACGCTCGACCACAGCGACGTGAACCCCGACACGTTCGGTGGGGCCAGCGACTTCCTCGTCTTCGATGCGAAGGTGGACTGGAAGGTAAGCCCCCATGTCTCGCTCGGCATCGGTGTCGACAATCTCACCGATCGGCGTTACTACGTGTACTACCCCTACCCGTCACGAACCTGGCTGATGGAAGCGACCTTCCACCTCTGACCGATGCGCGGCGGCGTTAGGGCGTCGCCGCGCATCGGTCAGGCCGCCACCTGCACCGCGCGCTCCCACGCGGCTGCAGGCATGTGCTCGTCGAGCATGAAAGACGCCGGACCGCCACGCCAGAGACGGTCGAAGAAGGCTCCCACGCCGGCGTTCCCCGTCGCCAGGTCGCAACTGAGGCGTAGCAATTCAGCGCCGGGTACGGCGAGGCCTCCGGGACGGCGTACCAGGAACGGCTCGATGCCTCGCGCGACGCCGTGCGCCGCCTCCTTGTAGATAGACGCGCGCTCGGGAAGCAGCACCGCGAGATCCAGCAGCGTTTCGCCGATACCGGCCAGGCCGTCATACGCACCCGGCGACACGGCATGCCTTCGCAGCAGGTCGCCCTCCGCACCGAGCACGATCTCGCGGTAGCGGATGTCGCCCGTGCATGCGAAAAAGCGGGCGACGACGGCGAGAATGCCTGCCGTGCCGTTACGCCAGTAGGGAAACAGGGTCGGTCCGCCCACGTCCTTCGGCCAGCTCGCGGCACCGTCGGGGTTGATGCCACGCTGCGCGAGGTCGAAGGCGAGTCCGTCGCGCGCAGCGCGAAGAAAGCGCTCGTCACCGGTAGCCACGTGCAGGTGGAGCAGGAACAGCGCGATGCCGGAGGCACCGTGCGCAAGGCCCACGGGTTGTACGGTTCCCCGTGGCCAGTGCAGCATGCCATTGTCGATGCGCGAGTCATGCAGGAGCATGTCGCCAGCGACACACGCGTCGTCGAGGAAGCCGGCATCGGACGTCTCGTGCCATGCCTTGATACGTGCAAGACCCCATCCGGCCATTCCATCGTACAGGCCATGGCGCTCACGGATGCTTTCGCCCGCCGGCCGTCCCCGCAGCAGCGACGCCGCCTCGGCGTGCGCATGCGCATCGAACAACACCCAGGCGATGCCGGCATCGCCGTACATGAGGCTGTCACCCCGATGGTCCGGCCGCTGGCAACCCTCCAGCACGTAGGTAAGCAGGCCCGGCGGTGGCGTCCTACCGCCGCGCAGATAGGCGTGAAGCACACCCGCGGCGCCATGAGCCACGCCCCAGGGATGCGTCTCGAATACCTCGGGGCCGGCGGGCACATAGCGGTCCACGCGCGCGCCACGAGCTCGCTCGTCGATATAGTCGAACAGCGCATCGGCGGCGTCCGTGGCCGCTTCCGTGGAGGATGCGAGGTACGGCACGGGCGCGATGTCCCGCGGCAGGCCGGCGATCGATGCACGCAGGGACGCCATGGCTGCGACCGGTGGAGGCCGCCGGTGGATGTCGGCGGCAAGCAACTGCTCGAGAACCTGGACGAAAGCCTCCGGATAACCCATGTCCGTCGACATGCGGCGCGCGAAGCGAAGCGCTGCGCTCCGGTCCAGCGGCAGCATGGCATTCATCGGCATGATCGCCGCGGCGAGGTTCGCACCGAAGGCATAGACGTCTTCCGCACGGGCGTCGACGGGCATCTCACGCCGGGACAGCGGCGATGCGAATCCTGGCGTACGTACGTCCACCGGGTGATCGAGGCCTTCCTCGACCGCCGATTCCAGGTCGATCAGGCGGGTGCCTCCCTCGGCGGTCACGATGCAGTTGTGGAACGACAGGTCGCCCATCGAAATGCCAGCCGCGTGCAGGCGTTCGAGGTTCCGGGCGATGCTGGTGAATACCTCCACCACTTCGTCGAGAAATCCGGCGACGTCGGCGCGGGTCGCCCGCGTCTTCAACCAGGGATACCGGCGCGCCAGCCAGCTGCGCAGCGTGACGCCCTCGACGTACTCCTCGACCAGATAGCTGTGCTCCCAGTCCTGGAAATAAGCGACGGGTGCCGGCGCGATGCGCAGGGAGGCCAGCCGGCGCAGCAGCCGGTATTCCTTGCGCAACATCGCCGTCGCGGCGTCACCACCTCCGATGAAAGGACGCGCTTCCTTCACGATCACGGCGCGGCCTTCGTCGAGGTCGTCGGCCAGGTAGATGCCGCCGGCGGCGGAGAACGACAACGAGCGCTTGATACGGTAGCGGCCTCCACCCAGGAGCGGTGCGTCCATCGACTTGCCCGCCTCCTCGCGCGGGAACGGATCGCGCAGCCAGTCCGGAAGGTGGAAGTGCGGCTTGCGCTGATCCGGTTCCATCTGGCCGTCCGGCCGGCGCAGCAACCATTCAGGGCGGCTGTCCGCCGCGAGGCGATGCTCGCCGGCGATTCCGCCGTAGCGGTAGTAAAGGACACGCGAATCGCGATACCGCCGGTCACTCAGGATATAGGGCCCCGCGTATCCCGAAAGCGCGGCATGGAGATCGTCGATGATGCCGCGAAAGTCGGCGGCGTCATGCGGATAGACGGTGATGAACTTGCCCGATCCACCGCGCGGCCAGCGTTTTCCGTTCACCGCGGATAGTATCCGGGCATCGGCGGCGAACTTGAACGCGATACCGGCGGCGGCCAGCATCGCGGCCGCGATCGACAGGACGATGCGTGCCGTCGAGGCGACGGACGAGACGTGGATCTTCCAGCCTTGCGCCGGCAACACGAGGCCGGGCGGCGCGCAATGCATCCAGATACCGGTGCGCCGCATCCGCCACTCGTCGGGAACGATCTTGCGGACAGGCTCGACGAAGTCGGCCGGGTCGATGACATGCCGCCCATAGGGCTCGAAGAATTCGCGGTCGATCGCCGTGTAATGCAGCAGTTCCGTACGTCGCTCCATGCTTCGGTGATTCCTGTGAAGGGTTGTCGTCGTGAACCGGTCAGTCCTCGAATCCATCCGAGTTGGCGATCGAGCAGGCCCGATGACTGCAGCTGCTGTATTTGGTGCCCGTCACGTCCGCGGAGTCCATCTCCGCCATCAATCGCTGAAGATCCAGTATCCGGTCCATGCCTTCCCTCCCGTGGGTGATGAGTTCGCCTCCGCGAGACGCGGATGCAGGACGAATCTAGATAGCGCGGCGAGGACTGGCAACGGCGGCCATGCCCGCGCATGGCGGTTCCGATCCGTGCGACGCATGTTTCTCGGGTGGCCTATCGAAAGCGGTCGTCATCCTGTCCGGAAATGGACGACGACGTCCGTTTATGGACATGGAAGACCTCAGCCTCCCAGGGGAAGGCGGACCGTCGCGACGGCCCCCGGTGCGTCGACCATGGGTGAAAGTTCCACCGTGCCGCCATGCGCTTCGACGATCATCCGGGTGAGGCTGAGACCGATGCCCGATCCCTCGGGCTTGGTGGTGAAGTAGGGGACGAACAGTGCATCGCTGGACGGTAATCCGATGCCTCCGTCCTCTATGACTATCCGGACGTAACGGCCCTCCAGGCGCCAGTCCACGCGGACGGCGCCAGACACGGGAAGGGCCGCCTCGACGGCATTGCGCAGCAGATTGATGAAGGCCTGCGTCAACTGGTCCTCGTCGCCGCTCAGTGTCACGGCCTCCACGCCGACGATGGCGACGGGCAGGCGCTGCTCGAACATGGCCAATCCGGCAAGCACGCGGTCGAGACGGAACAGGCGGACGTGTAACGGCGGTAGTCGGGCCAGCTTGCCGTAACCGGAAAGAAACCGTGCCAGCGAGACGGCGCGCCGTTCGATGACTTCCAGTCCGATCTGCAACTCCTCGCGTGTCTCGTCGACACCGCGCTCCGCGAGCAGGGTCGAAAGGCTGCCCGCGAGCGAGCCGATCGGCGTGAGCGAATTGTTCAACTCGTGGCTCAGAACACGGATCAGGCGTTGCCAGGCCCGTCTCTCCTCTTCTCCCAGCGCGACGCTGAGATCGCGCAGCATGAGCAATCTGTGCTCTCGTCCATCGCTGTGCCATGCGGCGCGCCGTATCGACCAACGTCCGCTCCCTCCAGGAAAGCGTCCGTTGAAAACGGCGTTGTCGGGCGCGGCAAGGACTTCGGCTAGCCCGAGCGACTTCACGTCCTGGCCGATGACCGTACTTCTCTCTGCACCGATCAGCTTGCGGGCGGAAGGATTGATGAGCCGCAAAGCATCCTTGTCGTCGACGACGAAGACCGGGTCACCCAGTGCAACGAGCGTCTTGCCGAGGAACCGCGAGGTCGCGGTCCGCTTCCGCCGGCCTTCGCGAAGCTCGTCGGAGAGAAGGTTCACGTCGGCCATCAGGTCCTGCAGGGGATCGTATCCTGGACGCACCCGTCCACGCATGCCGAAATCGCCCTCGCGCAGCGCACCCAGGAGATCGGATACCGCGGCCAATGTTCCCAACGAGCGGTACCCGGCAAGCCAGCCCAGCGCGAACGTGAGCACCAGCCCAGCGAAAAAAACACTCGCGCGGACCGTCAACGGCAATCCATCGCAAACCGCGAGGACGCCACCGGAGGCCATCATCGGCAGGAGGACGATACCCGCCCACGTCATCACCCCGCGACGCATCCGGTCGGGATGCAAGGTGTAGGTCATCCTTGCCAGTACCGGCGGACAAGACGGCGGGCACGGCTCATCCGGCCAACTCCGCTCCCTTCGTCCGCTGCTTGCCGAGTCGGCGATAGAGCGCCTGGCGCGAAATGCCAAGCGCGTCGGCCGCACGTTGCAGGTTGTGCTCGTTGCGCTCGAGCGCGTTCCGGACCAGGAGTTCCTCGGCCTCGGGCAGGGTCAGGCCATCGAGCGCCAGCGGCGTGTCGCCGGGACGGCGGAGCGCCAGACCTTCCGCATCGATGGTGTCGTGATTGGCGAGAAGGACGGCGCGTTCGACCGCATGCTCGAGTTCACGCACGTTGCCCGGCCAGTCGTAGCCTCGCAACACCCGCTCGGCGGACGGTGAGAATGTCATGGCCCCGCTGCCGCGGCGCTGGCAGTCGCGCAACATGAAGTGACGTGCGAGCGGCACGATATCCTCCTGGCGTTCGCGCAAGGCGGGCAAGCGCACCTGCATGGCGTTGAGCCGATAGAGCAGATCGCGGCGAAAGCGATCGTTACGGATGGCCGCATCGAGATCGGCGTTGGTCGTGGAGATGATTCGCACGTCGACGCGCCGTGTACGCATGGTGCCGCCGCGTTCCAGTTCACCCTCCTCGATCACACGCAGCAGCTTCGCCTGTTGCAGGGGGTGGATATTGGTGACTTCCTCCATGATAAGGCTTCCCCCATGGGCCAGTTCGAAACGGCCGGATCGCGGCACCGGCTTGTCTTCGCCGAACATCTCGTCGGCGAAGCGCGCGTCGGGAAGGCTGCCCATGTCGACGCGGATCGCCGGTTGCTCCGCGCGTTTCGACAGCGCGTGGATTTCACGGGCGAACAACGATTTCCCCGTGCCGTTTTCCCCCAGGATGAGTACGTTGGCGTCGCCGACGGCGATCCGCTCGATCAGTTCGACCACGCGCCGCATGGCGGACGATTCGCAGACGCGAAGCATGTCCCCGGATTGGCGGGACAGGGCGGTTTCCGTGCGCAGCCGCCTGTTCTCCTCGCGGATCTCGCGCAAGGCGATCTGGCCGCGTAATGTGTGGATCAGCCGCGCGTTGTTCCATGGCTTTTCGATGAAATCCGCCGCGCCAAGGCGCATGGCCTGTACCGCCACGTCGATGCTTCCCCAGGCCGTCATGACCACCAACGGTAGTTCCGGTACTTCCTCACGGATACGCAGCACGAGTTCGAGCCCCTCGCGCCCGGAGGTCGTATCGGCGGAGTAATTCAGGTCGACGACCGCACACGCGAATTCACTCCGCGACACGGCATCCAGCGCCGCGGCCGGGGAGTCGACCTCCACGGAGGGAATGCCTTCGGAACGCAAGAGCATACGCATCGCCAGGCGAACGTCTGGATGGTCGTCGACGACGAGCACCGGCACCTGGACCCTGTGATCTTGGTACATATTTGTCCCTTTCAGTCGCTGCGCAGGACGCGCCAAGGTTCCACCGCGGCCGCCCGCCACGCGGGCAACAGCACGGCAGCGATCGTGGCCGCGGTCATCATCGGCACCACGGTGGCGAATACCCATGGATCGCTCATGCCCAGGAGGGAGTCGGCCGTGAACAACCATCGATGCGCGGCGAGTGCGGCGAGCAATCCTGCGGCGACGCCGGGTAACGCCCAAACCAGGGCCCGCCGCAACACTTGCGCCATGAGGTTCGCGGGTGTCGCACCCAAGGCACCGCGCAGGGCGAACATGCGACGGCGTGACACCACCTCGACAGCCTGCACCGAGTAGTGGCCTACGCAGGCGAGCGCCAGGGCGAACGCCGCGAAGCTGGAAAGGAGCACGGCGTCGCGGCGCGGTTCCGCGTATGCCGTCTGCGCCACCTGGTCGAGCGTTCGCGCGTTGGCGGGTGCGAGGGGCGGTGCCATGTCCTCGACGATCCGTGCGAAGGCGTCCGCGGTCGCAGGGCCCACGCCCGGCCCGCGCAGCACGGCATACATCGATGTCCACTGGCGAACGATGGCGAACGACGAGGGATCGATTTGCACGAGCGGAACGAAGACAGCCGGTTCGACCTCGGCCGAAACGCCCGCGAGTGGCGTATTGGCGACGACGCCGACGATCCGCGCGGCATGCCGGCCCGATGCCGGACGCACCGTACCGTCCACGCCACGTCCATCGACCTGGTCGAGATAGGCCTGGTTCACCATGACGACGCGCTCCGAATCGTCCCGATCGTCATCGTCCAACCATCGGCCACGGGTCTTTTCCAATCCGAGCGACTCGAGCGCGCCCGGCGTCACCACCACGTACTGCAGCCGAACCACGGCCCCACCAGGACGAAGGAAGGGCATCACGAAACCGTCGCCGACAGGAAGCTGGGTAGACCATCCCACGCTTTCGACGCCGGGCAAGCGCATGGTCCTGGCGCGCAGGCCCCCGGTGAGCCGTTCGACGGTGCCCCGCTCCGGATACCACGCGGGTGGCGCGCGGATTTCCACGACCAGGGCATTTGCGTGATCGAAACCCAGTGGACGCTGGTCGAGCCGCCACCAGCGCAATGCCGCCGCGCTCGAGGCGCATAGCAGCAAGGTCGCCAATGCCGTCTGTACCAGGGCCATCGCCGAATACATCCGGCGCGACGCGAAAGCCGCGGCCGGATAACCGGGCGCGGCGAAATGCTGGTGAGCCACCGCGCTGTAAGTAGCCAGCAGGGCGGCGAGCAGGGCGCTGGCAAGGACCGCCACCAGCACGTCGCTTCCGGGTGCCAACGGTGCGGCCGAAGCCAGCCAGCTATCCGGTACGAGCGGACGGACCGCCATCACCAGAAGGGCTCCGACAGGCATGCCTATCGCTACCGCGAGCAGTGCGATGATCACCGCTGCTGACAATGCCGGCACCCAGGGACGCCATCCCGTGGCTCCCAATGCGAACAGCAAGGACGTTTCCCGCCTGCGGTCCAGTGCGCGGGACAGCATGAGGTTGGAGACATTCATGGCAGCCACGGTGAGCACGAGCAGTGCGCTTCCCACGCATAACCAGATGGTCGTCCTGGCTCCCGGAGCCGTCAGTGCATCCAGGGATGTCGCGCCATACCACTGCCCGTCCGCTGGCTTCAGGTGCAACCTGGCGGTGTTGCGCCCGGCCGTGTCCATGACGCTATCGGAAAACGCCACTATGCTCCCAGGCGCAAGGAGGGCCACCGCCGTCATGTTCTCGGTGCGATCGGCGGAATCCTCGGGCAGGACCAGGGGCAGGATCAGGTCGACATCGGTGAAGAACCGATAGTCCGGCGGCAAGACGCCGCTTATACGCATCGGTTGGCCATCGACCAGCAGCACCTGCCCGACTGCCGCCGGGTCGGCTCCGAACCAACGGCGCCACAGCGAATCCGACACCATCACCTCCGCACCGCCCCCGTGGGACGGCACACGCTCACCGAATGCGGGGACGACACCAAGCGTCGGCAGGAATCCCACATCGACGCGTTGCGTCCGCAGCAGGCCCCGATGACGTCCATGAACGACGTTCATCGCCTCGGGCATGAGGGCGGCACCACGTGAAAGCACTGGCGTCGGGCTTCCCACCATGTCGTAGAGGCTTGGTGAGGCCGCACGCATGGGATCGTCGGCCGTCCGTCCACCGTAGACGGCGACCCTGGCATGGTTGGGCCAGGGTGGTGGACGGAGCAATACGGCTTCCGTCAGCGTGAACGCGCCGGCCAGGGCGGCTACTCCGATGGCAAGCGTCGCCGACGCCAGCAAAAGCGAACCAGGCTGGCGCGGCGAGGCCCGCCAGAAACGTACGATGTCCATGAAGCGGTTCATGGGGACGATGCACTGTGCCGCCGTTCGTCCAGGCCCGACTCCGCCTCGCTCTGCAACTGCCGGAACGTGCTCTCGTCGACGACCCTGCCATCGAGGAGGCGAACGGTGCGATCGGCCATCGCGTTGAAACGGTCGTCATGCGTGACCATGCAGATCGTCCGGCCGTCCATGTGCAGGCTGTTCAGCAACGCCATCACGGTTTCGCCATTGTGCAGGTCGAGGTTGCCGGTCGGTTCGTCCGCAAGCAGGATCGACGGGTCGCCCGCCAACGCCCGTGCCACCGCCACCCGTTGCTGTTGGCCGCCCGATAACTGGGCTGGGTAGTGACGCATGCGATGCGCCATGCCCACGCTACCCAGGGCGTCGACGACCCGCCGCGCGCGATCGCGTGCCAGCATGTCCTTCCGGAAGCTCAGGGGCAGCGCGACGTTGTCCGCCACGTTCAGGTCGTCGATCAGGTTGAACGCCTGGAAGACGAAACCGATATGCCGGTTGCGCAGACGGGCCCTCTCCGTGCGTCCTATGGTGTGAACCGCTTCGCCGCGGAAACGCAATTCGCCATGGCTGGGCACATCCAGGAGGCCCATCAGCGACAACAGGGTCGTCTTTCCACATCCCGACGGACCGGCGATCGAAACGAATTCCCCCTGCCGCACGGTCAGGTGGATGTCGGTCAGCACCTGGCATTCCACCGATCCAGCATGGAATACCTTGCCGATGCCATGCATCTCGATGATCGCTGGCCGCGTGTGCGCTTGCATCGCGAAACTCCGGTGCGGCGGTTCACCCAGCCTAACTGCAGTCCACAGCGTTGTCCCGGGCGCTAGACCTTTCTGTGTCAAGAGAACGCCAACGCTGCCGGAAAGGCGTAGCGATTGCGTTTGCCGGCGTCGCGGGCGAAGCGGCCTCCCTGGTCCCGCGATCGGCCAAGAGGCACCCTTCACATATGTAAAGGCATTGTGTCCCAACGACGTAATCGTTTACATGTAACATCATTTACGTGCCCACTTCGTCGTCCGATGCCAGTATCCTTGCCCGCCTGACGTGCCTCCGTTCGCCGTCGCTCCGTCCCCCAAGGCCTCGCCCATGAACCGTAACCCCCGCATCGAAGACCTGATCGCCCGCATGACCCTCGAAGAGAAGGTCGGCCAGTTGGGCGTGTTCGCCGATGCCGTGCGCCCCTTCGCACCCGATATCAATCCGGAGACCAATGCCCGCGGCGCCGCCGAGGTGCTCGAGCAGGTCCGTGCCGGAAGGGTCGGCGCGTTGTTCAACGGGGTGGGTGCCGCGGAAGGCCGGGAGGCGCAACGTGTCGCCGTGGAGGAAAGCCGCCTTGGAATTCCGCTGCTGTTCGGAGCGGACGTGATCCACGGCATGCGCACCGTCTTTCCGATCCCGCTCGGTGAAGCGGCCAGTTTCGAACCGGACCTCGCCGAGCGCACGGCGCGTGCCACCGCCGTGGAAGCCACCGCGGCGGGCGTCCACTGGACGTTCGCACCGGCGGTGGACATCGCGCGCGACCAGCGATGGGGCCGCGTGGCCGAAGGTGCCGGTGAAGACGTGGTGCTGGGCTCCGCGTTCGCCGCGGCTCGTGTGCGCGGTTTCCAGGGCCCGGACCTGACGGCCGACGATGCCCTCCTCGCCACGCCGAAGCATTTCGCCGCCTACGGCGCCGTCGCCGGCGGCATGGAATACAACGCCGTCGACATCGCGCCGCAGACACTCCGCGATGTGCACCTGCCCCCCTTCAAGGCGGCAATGGACGCAGGTGCGCTCACCTTCATGAGCGCGTTCAACGACATCAACGGCGTGCCGGCGTCGGCCAACCGCGAACTGATGACGGACATCCTGCGCGGGGAATGGGGCTTCGAGGGCCTCGTCGTCTCCGACTACACCGCCGATATGGAATTGATCGCACACGGCTTCGCGGACGACGAACGCGACGCGGCGCGCCTGGCGTTCCTCGCCGGCGTGGACATGAGCATGCAGAGCGGCTTCTACGCCGCGCACCTGGCCGACCTCGTCGAGAAAGGTGACGTGCCGATGGAGGTGCTCGACGAAGGCGTGCGTCGCGTGCTCTCGGTGAAGCAGGCCATCGGCCTGCTCGACAATCCATACCGTTCGCTCGATCCCGCCGTCGAGGCGGATACATCGCCGAATGCCGCCCACGCGGCGCTCGCGCGCGATGCATCGCGTCGTTCCATCGTCATGCTCAAGAACGACGGCGTGCTGCCGCTGCGCAAGTCCGGACAGAAGATCGCGCTGATCGGCCCGTTCGCGGCCGATGTCGACAACCTCGAAGGATGCTGGACCTTGTTCGGCGACAAGCGGCGCCACGTCGACATCGAGACCGGATTGCGCGACGCCCTGGCGGACGCGAGCTCGCTCGACGTCGTCGCCGGCTGCGGCATCGAAGAGCCCATCCAGGGTGGCATCGAGGCCGCCGTGGCCGCCGCGAAGCAGGCGGACGTGGTGCTGCTCGCCATTGGTGAGCCGCAGAATTATTCCGGCGAGGCGCAGTCGCGCACGCAGATCGTGGTCCCTCCCGCGCAACAGGCGCTGGCCGAAGCCGTGGCGGCGACGGGCACGCCGGTCGTGGTGCTTCTGAAGAACGGCCGGGCACTGGCGCTCACCGGCGCCGTACGCGAGGCGAATGCGATCCTCGTCACCTGGTTCCTCGGTAGCCAGACAGGCCCCGCGATCGCGGATGTGGTCTTCGGTGACTACAACCCCTCGGGTCGCCTGCCCGTGAGTTTCCCGCAGGATGCCGGACAGCAGCCCTATTTCTACAACCATCTTCGCACGGGGCGCCCGGAACTGGCCGACCAGCCACCGGCGTTCAAGTCGCGCTATCGCGAAGTCACGTTCGACGCGTTGTACCCCTTCGGACACGGGCTCAGCTACACGAGTTTCGAGTACAGCCTTCCCCAGGTGAAGTCGACGGTGGGCTGGAACGAAACCATCGTCGTATCGGCCACCGTGACCAATACCGGGAAGGTCGCCGGTGAAGAGGTGGTGCAGCTGTATGTCCACGATCGCGTGGCCAGCCGCGTGCGACCGGTGCGCGAATTGAAGGCTTTCCGCAAGATCATGCTAGCCCCCGGCGCGTCGGAGGAAGTGTCCTTCGAATTGACCCGCAAGGATCTCGCGTTCACCCATCGCGACGGCACCACGTTCGAAGCGGAACCCGGCGACTTCCAGGTATGGGTCGCGGGTTCGTCGGCGGCGGGTGTACCTGCGACGTTCGTGCTGTTGGGCCAATGACGGGGTAGCCTTGCGTTCGAAGGGCAGGAAGCCTACATAGCTGCCCTCTTCGCCCGCTCCCGGGCACTGCCTGCCTCGTCATAGCGTACGCGTCCCATGAAGGAGCGTACGATGAAGCGACAACGTCGGATCTCGCGCCATGCGGCTGCACGCCGTGTGTGCATAACCCTGTGCATGGCGCTCGCGCCCACGCTCGGCATCGCCCAGGTACCCCCCATGCAGCCCGGCGTGGCACCGATCACCTGGCGTCCCTGCACGCCGCACCTGGTAAGCGACAGCTGGGCCGCCGCCTTGGGGGAACGGCTGGAATGCGGAAGCATGCTGGCTACACCCGACGAGGATGTCACCGGGAAACGGCCGGTTACCGTCGGCCTCGTTCGACACAAGGCGGGACGACCCGAGAAACGAGAAGGGGCCATTTTCTTCAATTTCGGAGGTCCCGGTGCCAACCCGCTGGATTTCCTACCGCCCATCGCCCACCTCTGGGCCTCGCGCTCCAACGACCATCCATTGGATGGCGACAAGCGGCGCCTGGCCGACCGCTTCGATCTCGTCGCGGTGATTCCGCGAGGATTGCGTGGAGGAACCCTGTTTACATGCGGAACCTATCCGGCCTTCCTCACCACGCATGACCCGACGGTCTACCTGGCCGACTGGAACTGGGTCGGCTTCGTTCAATCCGCCAGGATGTATGCGGATACTTGCGGTGAGCATCCGCTGCATTCGCATGTGGGCACCCTGCAGCATGTCGTCGACATCGAACATGCCCGGCGCGCACTGGACGAGCCCGTGATGCACTTCGTCGGCATTTCCTACGGCTCCTGGGTGGGTGCCTTCTATGCGTCGATGTATCCGCAGCACAGTGGCCGCATCCTGCTGGATTCCGTCATGAACTACGCCGGGACGTTCGAACAGCAGCTCACGGATTCTCCCGAGGAGCGCCAGGCGCTGTTCGCACGAAACGCCCTGCGGCCAGCCCTGGCCCAACCCGATGTGTACGGCATCGGCACCGATCCACGGGTAGCGATGTCCCGCTTTCGCGACATGCCATCCCGGGCACTCTCGGCATGGGCCCAGGGGATAAACACGCCCTACCAATTGGCCGCGGCGCTGACCCTCGCGGACTGGGTACGGGCCGATATGCAGATATCCAGCGATCGTCTCGTGACGCGCTTATGGAATCACGTCTTCAGTCCGGATACCCACGCGAACGACGCGATCAAGGCGGCGGCCACGGAACTCGTCTCCCTGCTGGACATACCGGTCGATCCGTCACTGGATGGCCTGATCGACCATTCCGTATACACCGCCGTGATTTGCGGCGACACGTCGTGGCGGAACGACCTCAAGGCCTGGCGCTCGCTGGTCAGCCGGATAGGAAAGAACTATCCGGCCGCCGGCGGCGAAGCGGTCATCATCGGTCTGATCTGCGCGCACTGGCCCTCGGCGCCACGGTGGAGACCCGCGCTGACGGAACTGGCGAAGGCTCCGCCCTTGCTGATGATTCAATCCGAGTTCGATCCGGCAACACCGTTCACGGGTGCCATGAAGGCGTTCGACGCATCACCCGATGCGTACATGGTCCTGGCGCGCGGCTCGGACATGCACGGGCTGTTCGGCCAATCGGCGACGCCATGCGTCGAACGTGCCGCCGGTCGTTTCCTCCTCACCGGCCAACTGCCGGCCTCACACCTGTCGGGCTGCGACTTCGTCGCATCGCCCACGGGGCGGGAAACCCGCGAAGCAAGCGACGCACCGACGGAAAGCGATGTTCGCGACGAACTGCGGCGTCTGTATCGGGCCATTTGACGGTAACGGCGCATCCCCCTCGGGCCACCACGTACCTTGGTACGATGCGCCCGCCTGTCGGCGGCGCGCATAATCCGGACGACATCAGCCATGGGAATGCACGCATGAACGACCTGACCGGCAAGGTCGCCCTCGTCACGGGCGCCGCCAGCGGCATAGGCCGCGCGATCGCCATCGCCTACGCAGGCGCCGGCGCCTCGGTCGCCATTGCCGACATCGCCCACGACAGGGCGATGCAGGTGGCTGCCGATATCGGTGGACGCGCCATCGGTATCGGCATGGACGTAACGGACGAAGCGCAGGTCGAGGACGGCTTCGCCCGTGTGGAACGTGAACTCGGGCCGGTGGATATCCTGGTGAGCAATGCCGGGGTGCAGGTCATCTCGCCACTGGTCGACCTCTCCTTCGCCGACTGGAAGCGCATGCTGGCCATCCACATGGACGGAGCATTCCTCACCAGCCGTGCGGCCATGCGCCAGATGGTGGCCTCCGGCCGCGGCGGATCGGTGATCCTGATGGGATCGGCGCATTCGCACGTCGCCTCGAAGTTCAAGGCACCGTATGTGGCGGCGAAGCACGGCTTGCTCGGCCTTGCCCGGGTTATCGCCAAGGAGGGTGCCGCCGATGGCATCCGATCCAACGTGCTATGCCCGGGATTCGTGCGAACGCCGCTGGTCGAAAAACAGATTCCCGAGCAGGCGCGCGAATTGGGTATCTCCGAGGAGGAAGTCGTCCGCGACGTGATGCTGCGCGATACCGTCGATGGCGAGTTCACCACGCTTGAAGATATCGCCGAAGCCGCGTTGTTCCTCGCCGGTTTCGGGTCGAAAGCCTTGACCGGACAATCGCTCGTGGTGACGCATGGCTGGCATATGCATTGACGGAAACCCGCCTTCCCGCCGAATGCATAACCCTTGCTCGATGTCCCATCTTTCGCCGACGCGACACTGGCGGTTATCCGCTACCGGTCCTCGGCGGCAGCCCCTAATTTTGTCGGCCGCCCCGATCGATAGGAACGTCGATGAAACCTGCCTCGCTTGGCCTGCTCGCCGCAGCCCTCGCCACCTCTCTCCCCGCCACGGCGGAATCCGCCGCTCCACTTGCATGGACATCCTGCGACAGCGTGCCCGCGGTGGCGACCAACGTCGCGGCTCGCATGGAATGCTCACGCCTGACCGTGCCGCGTGACTACGCCAACCCCGCCGCGGGCACCCTGAACCTGGATGTGGTGCGAGTGAGAGCCGCTGCTGAACGTGGCGCCCGCCACGACGGCACCTTGCTCCTGGAGCCGGATGAATTCACGGGTTCCCTGGACCAATCCATCGCGGCGATGGCATCGCGATGGCTGGAAGGCGACGAGAACTGGCGCGACGTCGCCAATCGCCTCGATCTGGTCGGCCTCGCACCGCGCCTGATGGATGAAGCGAGCGGATACGACTGCCTGTCGGCGACCTCGCGGCTTCCCCGCCACGCTTCACTGGGTGCCGACACGACCGACGCCAATTTCGTGGACGCCGAAAATCTCGCGCTGGCCGTAGGCACGGCATGCCAGAACGACCCGATGCATGCGCATATCGGCATGCCGCCGCGCGTGGAGGACATCGACATGCTGCGCGGCGCCCTCGGCCAGTCCAGGCTGCACATCCTCGGCACCGGCTACGGCGGCTGGGTGGCGACGTATTACGCCGAACGCTACCCGCGGAACGTCGGTCGCCTGCTGCTCGATAGCACGTGGGATGCGGACGGCTCCCTCTCCGAAGCGATGGAAGCACGTATCGCCGAACGCGGACGGACGATTCGCCGGGCCGTCTCGGCCCTGGTTGAAGCTTCCGGTCGTTATGGCTGGGGAAACGATGCCAACGACATCCATCGGCGTCTCGGCATGCTTCCCGCTTCGGCACATGCCGTTTGGATGCGCCACGTGCATGGCGAACACGAACTATCGGCCGCGCTCGCGATGGGACGCCTTCTGGAGCGTGATTCCACGCTTTCGACAAGCGCGCTTCGCGGCTCCTTTGCAACGATACGATTCGCGGTCGACGCCAAGGACGACGGCGCCATCCGTGCCGCGGCGGAACGGCTGCTCGATCGGCTCGATGTCGAAGCCAATGGCGACCTTTACGGTTTCGGCCCCCGCGCCGACGGCATCCCGCCCGCGGTCGTGGCCAGCGCCTTCGCAGCGCGTTGCAACGACGGTTCGTGGGGCACGCGTCGCCGATACTGGCGTGATCGCACACTCGAGTTGGGAGAAGCATGGCCCGCCGGGGTCGGTAACGATACCTTCCAGGGCATGGTCTGTAGCGAATGGCCAGGCGCCTTCGAGAAGATCACCTCGGCACCCGCGCTCCACGACGTGCCACGGTTCCTCATGGTGCATGCGGAATTCGATGACGAAGCGCCGTTGCGCAACGCGGCGATGATGCTCAACGCACATGCGAGCGCCACCATGGTCGTGGCGCGTGGCCTGCGTGCGCATGGCGTGGTCACGCGCACCGACCGTCCCTGCGTGTCGGCCGTGGCCGGCCGGTTCCTCGCGGACGGCGCCCTTCCAGCCGACAAGCTGACCAATTGCCGGTTACCCGCCGCCGCGTTGCCTTCGCCCTGACGCGTCGGTCAGAACATCACCTGGGCACGCACCTCGACTATACGGGGATCGACGCGTACATCGCGTCGATCGCTGATCGCCCGGACATAGTTGCCCTGCAACTTGAGGTACTTCGTCAGGTACCAGTTCGCACCGAAGGTCCAGTCGTGTTCGGTGCCACCCAGCGTGGGACCATCGTCCAGGTCGAGCGTGCTGTAACGGAGCACGAATTCCAGCGCGCCCCAAGGACCCTTGGGCACCACGTCGGAAACATTGCCCGCGCTGTACGAGCGCGACTCGCCGGTCGCCACCCAACTGCCGAAGGTGTACCAGCCATGCGCCTTGTAGGCGGGTTTGTTCTCCAGCTTTACCCTGGCATCCAGGTATTCGCCCTGCACCGACCATGGCCCGCCGATCCACAGTGCCTCGAGCCCGCGGCGATCCACGTGCTCGGCCACGCTCAGCGCCCCGGAGTCGATCAGGCGTTGGGTGATGAGCCCTGCTTCCGGCAACGCCCGCAAGCGCACGCTCGGTGGCGTATAGCGGCCACGGCCGTCGGTCGTTCCATAGGGCGTTTCACGCGACAACGATCCACCGATATGCAGGACGTTGCCCGGCATGTTCAGCGGCGTCCACGCTGCGCGGCCGGCCACCATGTGGCCGTCCAGGTCACCCTGGAGGTTGCCACCGTTGTAGTAGCCCAGCTGCACGAGATAGGCCTTGCGCGCAAGCGCCCAGTCGATACCCAGGCGGCGATTCGCATAGATGGCCTGCATCGGAAGCGAGGTTTCCAGGAAGGACGTGCTGCCCGTGCTGGTATTGCCCTCGAAGCCGACGGGCGTCTTCATGAAACCGATGCGAACCGCGCCGGCATCGCTACCCAGCACGGCTTTGGTCTGCAAGCGGAAGAACACGTCCAGCCAGGTCTTGGCCTGGAAATCGAATACCGCCGTGGCGTCGTACACGCCCTTCTTGCGGACGAAGAAGCCGAATTCCTTGCGGCGGTTGGTCTGCGCGTCCTCGTAGATGCCCTCGTCGTGCGAGAAGCGGGCGAGGTCGTACTGGTATTTCACCGTCAATCCCACATCGGTGCCGTCGGCGAACACGTAATGGGTCGGCCAGTTGGTGCGCCAGTCGTAATCGTTGCGTGTGGCGTCGGCCGCCTCCGCAAGCACGGGAGCGATCAGCGCCACGGCGCCGAGGATGAACTTCTTCAAGCGGGTACCCCTTCCAAGGCAGGCCGGCGGCACCGGCTTGCGATATGAACCTGACTATACAGCGGACATGAGAATCGACTCAACGCCGCCCATACATCATCGGCAGGGCGCGCCAAGGCTTGAAAAGGGCGTCTTCACATTCGTGGGTGGACGAGCCGCAGGCAGGCTCTACGGACGCTGCGGCTGGCGGGTAACCCGGATCTCGAACAAGGAGGGCCAGCGCTTGCCGGTCACGAACAGACGGTCGTGTACGGCGTCGTAGGCGATGCCGTTGAGCACGTCGTTGCCGAGGTCGTCGAGCCGGGTCTTGTCCATCAGGCCCTTCAGGTCGATCCAGCCGACGACGTGACCCGTGGCGGGGTCGATGCGGGCGATGCGGTCGGTCTGCCAGACATTGGCGTAGATCTCGCCCTTCACCCACTCCAGTTCATTGATGTTTCGCAGGGGAACGCCATCCGCGGTCACGTCGATGGAGCCGGTGCGATCGAAATTGGCCGGATCGAGGACGCGAATGGTGGGCGTGCCGTCGCTCATGTAGATGTGCGTCGCGTCGCGGGTGAACGCCCAGCCTTCACCGGGATAACGGAAGGCGCCGAGCAACCGGAAGCTCGCCTTGTCGTAGACGAAGGCGATGCCTTCCTGCCAGGTCAGCTGCACCAGCTTCGTGCCCTCGGCGACGATGCCCTCGCCGAAATACCCCGGCGGCGTATCGAGCCGCTGCACGACCTCGCCCGTGGCCAGTTTCACCTTGCGCACGGTCGACGTGCCACGCTCGCCGGTGCTTTCGTACAGGTAGCCGTCTTCATAGAACAGGCCTTCGGTGAACGCCTGGGGATCGTGCGGGTACGTGTGGACCACCTTGTACCCATACACGGGGATGGTTCCGGCCGAGGCATGCGCGGCGGAGGAACCCGCGGCCAGCGCGACGAAGGCGAGTATGGCGATCTTGTTCAAGGGAAGGACTTCCACGGCGGACGCCGCATCATAAGGAAAGGGGCGCCGAAGCGCCCCTTTCGATCACCGCGAGATCGATCGCAGGATCAGATCGCGTAATACATCTGGAACTCGAGCGGGTGCGTGCTCGCACGGTAGCGGGTCACTTCCTGCATCTTCAGCGCGATGTAGCCGTCGATGAAGTCGTCGGTGAACACGCCACCGGCCTTCAGGAACTCGCGATCCTTGTCGAGGGCGACCAGCGCCTCGTCGAGGCTGGCGCAGACCTGCGGGATGTTCTTCTCTTCTTCCGGCGGCAGGTCGTACAAATCCTTGTCGGCCGGTGCGCCCGGGTCGATCTTGTTCAGGATGCCGTCGAGGCCGGCCATCATCAGCACGGTGAAGGTCAGATAGCCCGACTGCATCGGGTCCGGGAAGCGGATCTCGATACGGCGGCCCTTCGGGCTCGACACGTACGGGATACGGCAGGACGCCGAGCGGTTGCGTGCCGAATAGGCCAGCATCACCGGCGCTTCGAAGCCCGGGACCAGGCGCTTGTAGCTGTTCGTGGTGGAGTTGGCGAAGGCGTTGATCGCCTTGGCGTGCTTGAAGATGCCACCGATGTACCACAGCGCCGTCTGCGAGAGACCACCGTAAAGGTCGCCGGCGAACAGGTTCTCGCCGTTCTTCGACAACGACTGGTGCACGTGCATGCCCGAACCGTTGTCGCCGACGATCGGCTTCGGCATGAAGGTGACCGTCTTGCCGGCCTGATGGGCGACGTTCTTGATGACGTACTTCATCGTCATCAGTTCGTCGGCCTTCTTCACCAGGGTGTTGAAGCGGGTGCCGATCTCGCACTGGCCGGCGTTGGCCACTTCATGATGGTGCACTTCGACCACCTGGCCCAGCGATTCCAGCACCTTGCACATGTCGGCGCGCAGGTCACCCAGGCTGTCCACGGGGCTGACCGGGAAATAGCCGCCCTTCACGCCCGGGCGATGACCGGTGTTGGTGCCGTCGTACTTGTAGCGCGACGACCAGGCGGCTTCTTCCGAACCGATCTCGTAGAACACGCGGCCCATGTCGTTCTGCCAGCGCACCGAATCGAAGATGAAGAACTCGGGCTCCGGGCCGAAGAACGCCGTGTCGGCGATACCGGTGGACTTCAGGAAGGCTTCGGCGCGCTTGGCGATGGAACGCGGGTCGCGGCCGTAGGCCTGCATGGTGCTCGGCTCGAGCACGTCGCAATGCATGATCAGCTGCTTGTGGGCGCTGAACGGGTCGAGGTGCGCCGTTTCCGGGTCCGGCATGAGGACCATGTCCGACTCGTTGATGCCCTTCCAGCCGGCGATCGACGAACCGTCGAACATCTTGCCGTCTTCGAAGGTGCCCTCGTCGATGGCATGGGCAGGGAACGTGACGTGGTGGTGCTTGCCGAGGATGTCGGCGAAGCGCAGGTCGACGAACTCGATTTCCTCGTCCTGGATCAGGTTCAGCACTTTGGAAGCGGCGGACATACAAACCTCGAATGGGTATGGGCGGAGTGCATTTAGCAATCGCTGTGCCAGCGTTTCCGCCATCGACGGACCGGCCTGGGGCAAGCCTCGGCATCATAGAACGGGTCAACGGCTCGTGTGCAAATGCACCATATTGGTGCGTCAGTCCTTCGAATGCACCGTTCTGGCCGCCTTTCAGCGTTTTTCGCGAGACCGGCCGTCATCGTTTACCCTGCGTCGCGGCCAAGGCCGCTTCCCACCAGGTTGTGTTCCACCAGGCTGCTTCCCGCCCCTAAGGGGGCGGCGCGATTTCATTTCGGGTAATGGCATGACGAACGAACACGATGACGACACTCCCGACACCGGGCGGCGCCGCCTGCTCGGGGGCATGGCCACCACGGGCGCGCTGCTTGCGCTGGGTGGATTGCAGGAGGCCGTCGCCGACGGCAAGAATCCCGCGGCACGGCCGCCCGGCGGGAAGGAGCTGGATGCCCTGCTCGACAAGCACATCCAGAACGTCGTGGTGATCTATGCGGAAAATCGCAGTTTCAACAACCTGTTCGGCAATTACCCGGGGTTGCAGCAACCGCTGAGCGCGGTGCCGCCGGAACGCTACATCCAGCGCGATCGCGATGGCACGGTCTTCAAGATGCTTCCGCCGATCTGGGGCGGCATGGTGCCCCACGAGCAGGTCGTCGATCACAAGAGCTACAAGATCGTCGAAAAGGACATCGCCGGCCTGCCGAACGCGCCTTGGGCGCTGCACACGGGCGACGGCACGCCACTGCCGCATGGCCTCATCACGCGCGACCTCGTGCATGCCTTCTACAACAACCAGTTGCAGATCAACGGCGGCAAGAACGACGGCTTCGTCGCCTGGGGCGACAATGGCGCGCTCACCATGGGCTACTACGCCAGCACGCCGGTGCACCTGCGCCTCTGGCGCCTCGCCGAGCAGTTCACCCTCTGCGACAACTTCTTCATGGGCGCGTTCGGCGGCTCCTTCCTCAACCACCAGTATCTCGTGGCCGCGCAGCCGCCCTTCTATCCCGCCGCGGACAAGAGCCCGGCGCAGTTCAACATCGCGGTGACCGAAAGCGGGGATCCGAAGGATCACCGCCTGAAGATGGCGGAGAACTCACCGGCCAGCGCCATGCAGGGCAAGCCGAAGTTCGCCCACCACAATTCGCTGACGCCGGACTTCTGGGCCGTGAACACGATGGGCCCGCCCTATTCGCCCGGCTTCAACGTGGACCGCAAGAATCCACTGCTCGCCGATGCCACCAGCGCGAACACGCTGCCGCCGCAAACGCACAAGCACATCGGCGACCTCCTGTCCGACAAGGGAATCGACTGGGCCTGGTACGCCGGTGGCTTCCAGGCCGCGCTCGACGGCAAGGGCGACGGCACGGACGGCGGCTTCCCGCAGACGCCGAATTTCCAGGCCCACCACCAGCCGCTGAATTACTTCGTGTCGCTCGCTCCTGGCAGCGAGGCGCGCGAGCGGCACCTGCGTGACGGCGGCCTGGGCGAGACATCCGCGACCAATCGTTTCCTCGCCGACGTGGACTCGGGCAAGCTGCCGGCGGTGACGTTCTACAAGCCGCAAGGCAATCTCAACATGCACGCGGGCTATTCCGACGTGGAAGCCGGCGATCGCCACATCGCCAACGTCATCCACCACCTGCGCAAGAGCGCGCAGTGGAAGAACATGCTGGTCGTCGTCACCTTCGATGAGAACGGCGGCTGGTGGGACCACGTCGCGCCGCCCAAGGGCGACCGCTGGGGTCCGGGCTCGCGCATTCCCGCGCTGGTGATCTCGCCTTATGCGAAACGCGGTCACGTGGAACATACGGTCTACGACACAGGCTCCATCGCCCGCTTCATCACCCGCAGGTTCAAGCTGGAAACCCTGCCCGGTCTGAAGATGCGCGACGACGCGATGATCGCCGCCGGCGGACCCGCGCCCGGCGACCTGACCGAGACGCTCGACTTCAGCATCGAGGCATAGCGACCCCGCCTCAGTGTCCCGGCGTGCCGCCCGAGGCGAACGGCGGCTTCGCGAACCAGATCGCGATCATGGCCAAGCCGAACATCAGGCCGAAGACCCAGAAGACGTCGTTGACGGCGAGGGTCGCGGCCTGCATGTCCACGATCCGGTTCAAGGCCGCGTTCGCCGTGGGTCCCTGCACGCCGAAGGCCTGGAAACGATCGAGGTACTCGGTCGTCGTCCGGCTGCCTTCGGAGACGTTCTCGGCGAGCACGGCGTGATGGTAGGTCGTCCGGTGCGAATACATCGTCGTGCTGACGGCCGTCGCGATGCTGCCGGCCAGGGTGCGGAAGAAGTTCGAAAGGCCGGAGGCGCTGGCCACGCGCTCGTCGGGCAGTCCGGACAGGATGATCTGGTTCACCGGCACGAAGAACAACGCCACGCCCGCACCCATGCACATGCGTGGCAGCGCCAGCTCGCTGTAGGGCGCGTTGGTGCTCAGCGTGGACATGTAGAACGAGGCCCCGGCGAAGATGGCGAAGCCGACCGTGTTCAGCAGGCGCAGGTCGAACTTGTTCTGGAAAGCCCCCACCAGGGGTGACATGACGATCGCCAGCACGCCGATGGGCGCGACGACGAAGCCCGCCCACGTCGCCGTATAACCGAGCACCTCCTGTACCCACATCGGCATGACCACCGTGCCGCCGAAGAAGGCGAACATGCCCAGCGACAGGCACAGCACGCCCACGAGGAAGTTGCGCTTGCCCAGGAGGCGCAACTCCACCACCGGATTCTTGTGCATCAGCTCCCAGGCGACGAGGAAGGTCAGGCACACGAGCGACACGATCGCCAGCACGGTGATCGTCTTGGAGGTGAACCAGTCGTCGTCGTTGCCGTTGTCGAGCATGAACTGCAGGCAGCCCACGCCCACGGCGAGGAGGAACAGGCCCACCGCGTCGACCGGCATCTTCACGATCTTCGATTCGCGGTCGCGCAGGAGCGCGTACGTGACCACGATGGCGAACAGGCCCACGGGGATGTTGATGAAGAAGATCCACGACCAGTGGTAGTTGTCGGTGATCCAGCCGCCGAGGATGGGACCGAACACCGGCGCCACCACGACCGTCATCGCCCATAGCGCCAGCGCGATCGGGCGTTTGGCCACCGGGTAGTTATTGAGCAACAGGGTCTGCGACAACGGCACCATCGGCCCCGATACGGCGCCCTGGCACAGGCGGAACACGATGAGCATCGGCATGCTCTGCGAGAACCCGCACAGGGCCGAGAACACCACGAACAAGGTCACCGAGATGGCGAAGGTACGCACTTCGCCGAAACGCCGCGCGATCCAGCCGGTCAGCGGTTGCATCACCGCACTCGCCATGGAGTACGCGCTGATCGCCATCGTGCCCTCGTTGCTGCTGACACCGAGGTTGCCGGCGATGGTCCGCACCGACACATTGACGATGGAGATGTCGAGCACCTCCATGAAGGTAGCGAAGGCAACGCCCGCCGTCAGGAGCGCCAGCTGCGCGCCGCGCAGCGGTGGCCTCGACTGGCCTTTCCCGTTCGGTGCCGCCATGATTCAACCGCCGCGCCTTGCCGCCGCCACAGGCTTCGGCACCGCATCGACGGTGTTGGCACGGATGATTTCCTGCGCGCGTTCGTCGGCGCGATCCATCTCCTGCTCGTATACGTTGGTGCTGGCCAGTGGTTTGTCGCGTGGTGTTTCCGCCAGCACGCGGCCGTTGCGATCATGCGTGTCCACGTTCACATAGGTCGACAAGCCGATGCGCAAGGGATGCTTGCGCAGGTCGTCGGCGTTGATCGCCACGCGTACCGGCAGGCGCTGCACCACCTTGATCCAGTTACCCGTGGCGTTCTCGGCGGGCAGCAACGAAAAGGCGCTGCCCGTACCCGCGTTGAGACCCACCACCGTGCCGCGGTATTCGACATCCGAATACATGTCCGTCGTGATCTTCACCGGCTGCCCGATACGGATGTGTTCCAGCTGGGTTTCCTTGAAGTTCGCGTCCACCCAGAGATCGGACAGGGGAACCACCGTGAGCAAGTCCTGTCCCGGCTGGATGCGCTGGCCCACTTGCACCTGGCGCCGCGCCGCATAGCCTTCGATGGGCGAGACGATCGCGTTGCGCCCGTTGTTCACCCAGGCGTTGCGGAACTGCGCGCGCGCCTGGATCACCGCGGGAAAATCCTCCACCGTGGTGCCGTCGACTTGCGCATGGGCGGCGGCGGCCTCGCGTTCCGCGGCCTGCAAGGCGGCCAGCGCCTGCTGCATCTGCCGCTTGCCTGTGTCCACTTCTTCCGCGGATACCGCCCGCCGCTCCAACAGGGGATGACGACGGTTGTATTCGTCGCGCGCCTGCTCGTACTGCGCGCGACGCTGGGGGATCGCGGCGTCGGCCTGGTTCGCCTGCTGCATGCGCGCCTGTGCTTCGCGCACGGCCTGGGCGAGCTGCCCCTCCGCGTTCATCAGGGCGACGCGGGCATCGACCGGATCGAGTTTCACCAGCACCTGGCCCTGATGGACGCGGTCGGTCTCCTCGACGGCCACTTCGACCACGGTGCCCGCGATCCGCGACGAGATCGTCACCATGTCGCCTTTCACGTAGGCATCGTCGGTGGTTTCCCGCTGCGAGAAGACGAAGATGTAGAGCAGCAGCCAGGCGAGGCCGGCAAGGACGAAGACGGCCGCGATGGCGGAGAGGATGATCACCTTCTTGCGCCGGGCCTTCGGGTCCTCCTTCTTTCCATCCTTTTTTTCGTTCGTCTTTTCGTCCTTGTTCTCGTCCTTCGTGCGCTGTTCTTCGTCGCGCCGCTCTTCATCACGGCGTTCGTCTTTCTCTGGAGTCATCGCGTTGAATCCTTTCCGGCGGCGGTGGCCGGAAGATCGGGCAGGTCGTCGACGTGGTATCCGCCGCCGAGCGCGTGGATGAGCGAGAGGTTGGCCGATAGCAGCTGGCTGGCGAGTTGCAGGCGCGCGTCGCGCTGCTGGTCCAGTTGCATGTCGGCATTGAGCCAGGTGCGGTCGTCGATCAGGCCCTTCGAGCGGCGGTCGGCGGCCTTGGCCTTCTGTGCCGCCGTCGCCTCGTACTGGCGGTCCACTTGCACGCGCTGGTCGTCGAGTGTCCGCAGCGTGGCGACGCCTTGCGCGATGTCGCCGGCCGCCTGCACCACGGCGCCGTCATATCGGGCGACGGCGCTATCCAGCTGTGCTTGCGCGCTCTCGTACTGCGCACGCAGGCGTCCGCCGCTGAAGATCGGCAACTGCACGCTGGCACCGATGTTACCGAGGGTCAGGTCGGTGCGCGTACCGGAACCCAGGTCCGGATAGGTGCGCAGGAAGGCGCCGAGGGCCATCAGGCTCACGTCCGGGTAGTAGGCCTTGCGGGCCTGGTCGATGTTTTTCGACGACGCCTCGATCTGCCAGCGCGCGGCGGCGATGTCGGGTCGCCGCGCCAGCAGGCCGAGCCGGGCGTCGGACGGAAGGCGGGTGTCGGGCGTGGGCAGCGGCGCGGGCATCAACGTGCCCAGCTCGTCCGGCGACACGCCGGCAAGCGCGGCCAGCTGCACGCGGTCGAGGTTCGCGGCACCTTCCCGTTGCGCTTCCGAGCGGCGCAACTGGGCGAGCTGCGCATCGGCCTGGTCGAGCGCCGAGGGATCGTCGAGGCCGCTTCGCACGCGCAACGCGACCAGTTCGCGGTACTGCGCCGAACTCGACGAAGCGTGACGGGCGATCTCGAGTCTTGCCTGCTGCGCCTGCCAATCGAAATAAGTGTTCACCACGTTGTATTGAAGCGACGTGGCCGCCGACGCGCGCTCCGCTTCGGCGGCGCGGGCTTGCCCGACGGCCGCGGCCACGGCGTCTTTTTGCTTGCCCCAGAGGTCCAGGTCCCACGTCGCCAGCGCACCGGCCACGCCGCTGTTGCTCCAGCTGTGTCCGGGATTGAGCTGGAAGCGCTGCGCGCTGCCCGCGGCACCCGGCATCTCGCCACGCACGGCGACGTCGCTATAGCCGTGCGTACCGTCCAGCAAGCCACGCACCTGGGGGTTCAGTTCGGCCCTGGCCGAATCGACGGCACGCAGCGCCGCGCGGTAGCGCGCCTCGGCCTGCTCCATGTCCGGCGAACCGCGCATGGCGAGATCGACGATGCGATCGAGTTGCGCATCGCCGTAACGCCTCCACCATTCGGCGCGCGGCCAGCCCGCCTGCGACGTGGGCAAACCGGCGAGCGGCACCTCGTCGCGCGGTACGAAAGCCGGGGGCCGCACCGGGGGAGCGCAGCCGGTAAGCGCCAGCAGCGCGACGATGACGGCGACGCGCAAGCCGCCGTGGGGACGGCGCGTCCGTTGGGTGAATGACGCCATGGCAGGTCCGTATCGGAAGTTCTTGCGACCGGGCGGCCACGCGGGGTCGCCCGCCATGCGTCACCGAACATATCAGCGCCCCGCGTGGGCACCGCGTGACGGGACGGGGTGACCTGCGGCTAAGCTATGGGGCCGTCCCCCATCGGAAAGTCCCCGACGTGAACGACCTGATCAGCGCCATCCTCCTCGGCATCGTCGAGGGGATCACCGAATTCCTGCCCATCTCCAGCACAGGCCACCTGCTTATCGCCGAGCGTTGGCTCGGCGCCCGCTCGGACCTGTTCAACGTGGCGATCCAGGCCGGCGCGATCCTCGCCGTCACCTTCATCTACTGGCGCACGCTGTGGAGTCTCGCCATGAACTGGCGCAGGCCAGAGACGCGCGACTACGTGCTGAAACTGCTGGTCGCCTTCCTGATCACCGCGGCGCTCGGCCTCGTCGTGGCCAAGCTCGGCTTCAAGCTGCCTGAAACCGTGACGCCCATCGCCTGGGCGCTCATCATCGGCGGCATCTGGATGATGGCCGCCGAAAAGCTCGCCGCGCAGCGGCCCGAGCGCGCCTTCATCACCTGGAAGGTGGCGATCCTCGTCGGCCTGGCGCAGATCGTCGCCGGGATCTTTCCCGGGACATCCCGCTCGGCGGCGACGATCTTCATCGCCATGCTCGCCGGTACGAACAACCGCGCCGCGGCGACGGAGTTCGCGTTCCTCGTCGGCATCCCCACGATGTACGCCGCGACCGGCTACGAACTGCTGAAGACCTTCCAGCACGGCGGTGCCGCCGGTGAGGACTGGACCGGCCTGGGCGTGGCGTTCGTCGTATCCACCATCGTCGCCTTCGTGGCGGTGAAATGGCTGCTCGGCTACATCCGCTCCCACCGGTTCACGGCGTTCGCTATTTATCGCATCGCGCTGGGCATCGCGCTGTTGCTGTTCCTGCCCGCCGGCGGCTGAAACCCACGACAGCCGCGCACATGGACAAGGTGACCCGCTACCGCTTGCTCGACCTCACGATCGACCTCGCCCGGCAGCGGGTCGAACGCGGCGGCACGCCGCTCGACGTGGCCGGGCTGAGCTTCCAGTTGCTCGCCTGCCTGGTCGAGCGTGGCGACCGCGTGGTGGGCTTCGACGAGCTGATGTCGGAAGTATGGGCACCCGCGGTGGTGAACGAGGAAACCGTGACCCAGCGCGTGCGCCTGCTTCGCCAGGCGCTGGGTGACGACGCTCGCCAGCCCCGCTACATCCGTACCGTGCGCAGCCGTGGTTACCAGCTGGGTGCGCCGCCGGAACCGCTCACCGAGACCGCGCGACGCCGGCGCACGCTATGGCCGGCGGTCGCCGCCGTCGGCATCCTCGCCGCGACGTCCATCGGCGTGGGCTTCCTCGCCCGCGAACAGAAACCCATGGCCGGTGCGCAACGCGAGGTATTGGATCGCGCGCGCTGGTACGCCGCCATGGGCCAGCGCGACAACAACGAACGCGCCCTCGACCTCTACGATCGCGCCCTGCGTGAAGCGCCGGACGACGTGGAAGCATTGTCGGGCGCCAGCCGTGCGCGCTCGGCGCGCCGTTGCCTGTACAACGCGGGACCGGCGGAAGCGCGCGATGCGCTGCGACTCGCCACGCGCGCCGTCGCCGTGCGCCCCGACAGCGCCACGGCGTGGTCCGCGCTCGGTTACGCACGCGACTGCCTCGGCGACATTCCCGGCGCCATCGCCGGCTACGAGCGCGCGGTGCGCCTCGATCCCACCGACGACGCGAGCCGCGCCTCCGCCGCCTACCTCTACCAGGAACAAGGCCGCCTGGCCGACGCCCTGCATGCGAACCTCGACATGCGCGGAGACCCTTCCCGTGTGCGATTCCGTGACGTGCAACTGGCCCGCGAATACGAGTTGCTCGGTTTCGACAGCGTTGCGGAGACCCGCTACAAGCGTCTCTTCGACCTCGCGCCGGATAACGTCTTCGGCAACATCGGCTGGCCCGCCTTCCTGTTCGCCCATGGGCGTTTCGAGGAAGCACGCGGCGCGCTGGCGCAGGCACGCGCGCGCGGCACTTCGCGTGCTGAACTGGCCCAGCTGGACGGTGAATTGGCTTTGCGCCGCGGCGATCGCACGGCCGCCGCCAACGCGTTCGCCGAAGCGAGGGCGCTGCGACCCGATGCCTCCTTGCCCGCCACGCTGGCGGTGCTGCATGGCGTGGCGCCGGTCGATCCGGCATGGCTGACACAGCGCATCGCGGCTACCCGCGCATCGCTGGCGGGCGACCCCTGGCCGGCGAGCCGGCTCGAACTCGCCCTGCTGTTGCACGCCGCGGGCGATCGCCGAGGTGCAACCGCCGCCCTCGCCGATGCCGTGGACAAGGGCTGGCGCGATGCCGGTTACCTGCGCGCATCGCCGCTGTTCTCGCCGCTGGCAGGTGATCCGGGTTTCGAAGCGGTGCTCGATACCATCGCACGACATGTCGCCGCCGACCGGGATCGGGTGCTCCAGGCGCCCTGGTGCCCGCCCGACCTCGGCGCAGGCCGCCGCTAAGGCAACGCCTTCAGCACGATGTCGCGGAAAATCGCCTGCGATTGGGCATGTCCGTAGCCCTGGTTGTAGGCCTGGCTGGTGATCACCGTGACCAGCCCACGTTCGGGCAGCACGAAGACATAGTTGCCGCCGTTGCCACCCATCGCCCACACCTTCGTCTCCACGCCGCCGATCGGAAAGCGGAACTGCCACCACAGGTAACCGTAATCGGCGTCGTCGCGTGCCTGGGCGTGCGGCGTCAACATCCTGGTGACCCAGGCAGCCGGCAGCACCGCCTTCCCCTGCCAACGTCCCGCGTCCGCGGCAAGCTGGCCGAGCTTCGCCAGATCGCGCGAGCGGTAGCGCGTTCCGCCGCCGCCCATGCCGATGCCCTCGGCGGACACGTTCCATTTCACCTGCGAGATGCCCAGCGGCACTTCCAACGCCTCATGCGCGAAAGACGCCAGCGGCTGCTTCGTCGCCCGCTCGACCACGGCTCCCGCGACGAACGCCCCCGCCGTGCAATAGGAGAACGTACGGCCATAGGGGGAGTCCTTGGGCCGGCTCACCCACGGCGCGTACCCGCGAACCGGCAAGTTGAGCGCGAAGTCCAGCCAGTGCTCGGACACGTACATGCGCTCTTCGTTGCCCGTGGAGAACGCATTGTCGTCGTCGCACTCCCAGATCGAACTCATCGTCAGCAGGTCTTCGAGCGTGATCGCTTCACGGCGGGGGTCCGGACGCTCGAGGTGAATATCGGGAAAGAACGCGTACACCGGCGCCGTCACATCGCGGATCGCGCCACGCTGGATGGCGGCCCCGACGAGCATGGCGGTCAGGCTCTTGGTCGCCGAGCGGACGTCGTTCAGCAGGTCGGCGGACCCGCCATTGAAATAATGCTCGTAGACCAGGCGGCCGTGGTCGGCGACGAGCACGCTGGTGATCTTCTTGTACGTCCCGTCGGCGATCTTGTCGTCGACGGTGGCGAGGGTGGCGGTCTTCCAGCCGAGCGTGCCGGCGTCGGCGATGGGCCAGCCGTCGTTCGCCTGCTTCGGTGGCTGGTACTGACCCGCGCTGGCGGGAAAGGCGATGGCGAGCGCCAGCGCCGCAACGACGCGGCGCATGGCGGGGAAGGACGGACGAGTGGTGGTGCGGCGCATGGTCGGGACTCCCTTGGTGGAGCCCGGAGTGAAGCGCGCGGCGCGGTGAAGCGCCTGAAGTGCGTATGAAGATTTATGAAGCGCGGGCGGCGCCTAGGCGACCGCCGCGATTTCCAGTGGCTGCGACTTGCGCATGCGCGCCAGCTCCGCCTGTTGCTGTTGCACGAGCTTGCACTTCGGCTCGCTGGTGCGCTGGAACAACTCGCTGGTCCACTCGATGAAGGCTTGCACCCGCGCCGAGAGGTGACGCTTCTGCGGGTAGACGATCCACAGGTTCGATCCCGTGGAGATCGTGTCGGTCATGATGATCTCGAGCAAGCCCTTCTCCAGGGCGCTCGCCGCCAGGCAATGCGGCGCCTGGATGATGCCCAGGCCGGCGATGGCCGCCTGGATCACGGATTCGCCGTCATTGATGAGCATGTGCGCGTCGACGTCCACCGACACCCGGCCGCTCGGCGAATCGAACTGCCACTGGTAAGGCTTGCCCGTGCTCGGGTGGACGAAATTCACCGAGCGATGGTTCTTCAGGTCCTCGATCGAGGTCGGCATGCCGTGCCGCGCCAGATAGGACGGCGCGGCGCACAGGACGTTGCTGAAATGGCCGATCTTGCGTGCGATCAGGCTCGAATCGGCCAGCTCGCCCATCCGGATGGCGCAATCGAAGCCTTCCTCGTTCAGGTCGAACGGGAAGTCGCACATCGTCAGTTCGAGGCGGATATCGGGAAATTTGTGCTCGAACTCGGCGAGGTTCGGGATCAACGCCGCGCGCCCGACCGCCGACGATGCCGCCACGCGCAACTTGCCCGCCGGCTTGGTCTTGGCGTACCCGAGAGCCTCGGTGGCCTCGGTCAGATCGGCCAAGATCTCCTTGCAACGCGCATAGAACGCGGCCCCATCGTCGCTCAACCTCAGCGAACGTGTCGACCGGAAGAACAGCCGGGCGCCCAGGCTTTCCTCCAGGCGCGAGATGGCCCGGCTGACCCCCGACGGGGTCATCTGCAGGTGTTGCGCAGCGGCGGAGAAGCTCTTGGCCTCCACCACGCGGACGAAAACGCTGATCGCGGAAAAGTCTTCCATCGCCGACTCCGGAGATTGCATTCGTGACTGAGCGTCACAGGCGGAATGATTGTAGACCCATTTTTCGCTTGACGAGCAAGACCTAGATTTCGCCACCTGCGACGGACCGACTTGACCTCAACCAACGTTGAGGTCGCACGCTGCGCGGCCGACGAAAGATCTTGCATCCCCCTAGACACTCCAGGACCCGTCATGAAGAAGAAAATCCTGTTCGGTTCGACCGCCCTGGCGGTCGCCGTCGCCTCGGCGATCTGGCTGAGCTCCGGTGGCACGCCCAGCCATGCCGCCGAGCCCGCCGCCGCGCCGCCGGCCCCCGAAGTGACCGTCGCCCAGGTCCTCCTGCGCCCCGTGTCGGACACCAACGCCTTCACCGGCCGGATCCAGGCGGTGGACACGATCCAGATCAAGCCGCGCGTCAGCGGCTACGTCGATTCGATCCACTTCCGCGAAGGCGCGACGGTGAAGAAGGGCGACCTGCTCTTCACCATCGACCCCCGCCCGTATCGCGCCGAGGTAGACCGCCTGGCGGCAAACCTCGCCCAGGCCAGGGCCGAAAGCAAGAACGCCGACGCCAACGCCGCCCGTGGCACCAAGCTGGTGGAACAGCACGCGGTGTCGCGCGAGGAAGCCGACCGCCTCGATACCGCCGCCGCCAGCGCCAAGGCCCAGGTGGCTTCCGTGCAGGCCGCGCTCGATAACGCCCGCCTCAACCTGTCGTTCACCGAAGTCCGCGCCCCCGTCGACGGCAAGGTCAGCAATGCCCAGATCACCCCGGGCAACCTGGTCACCCCCAGCGACACGCTGACCAGCGTGGTGACGGTCGACCCGATGTACGTCTACTTCGATGTCGACGAGCAGACCTTCCTGAAGCTGGACCGCCTGCGCCGGCAGAACGGCCGCGCCCCGGAAGTGGAAATGGGCCTCGCTGACGAGCAGGCCTATCCGCACGTCGGCAAGATCGACTTCGTCGACAACCAGGTGCGTGCCGGGGCCGGCACGATCCGCTTGCGCGCGGTATTCCCGAACGCGGACGGCGCCTACACCGCGGGTCTTTTCGCCCGCGTGCAGTTGCGTAGCGGCAACACCCAGCCACGCGCACTGATCGACGACAAGGCCGTGGGCACCGACCTCGGCAACAAGTTCGTCTATGTCGTGGGCAAGGACAAGAAGGTCGAATACCGCCGCGTCGCCACGGGGGCGCTGGTGGATGGCCTGCGCGTGGTCGATTCGGGCCTCAACGCGGACGACGTGGTCGTCGTGAACGGCCTGCAGCGCGTGCGCCCGGGCGTGGAAGTGAATGCCAAGCGCGTGACGATGGCCTCGCTCGTACCGGACACCGCGCGCAATGTCGCGGCGGCGCGTCCGGCCGGCGTCGACAGCGTGGCGCAGAACCAGGACTGATTCCGCCATGAAAATCGCTCAATACTTCGTAGAACGCCCGATCCTCGCGGGCGTGCTATCGGTGCTGTTCCTGATCGCGGGCGGTATCGCCGTGTTCAAGCTGCCGATCAGCGAATACCCGGAGGTCGTCCCGCCGACCGTGGTGGTGAAGGCGACCTACCCGGGTGCGAACCCGAAGGTCATCGCCGAAACCGTCGCCACGCCGCTCGAAGAGCAGATCAACGGCGTGGAAGGCATGCTCTATACCTCCTCGCAGGCGACCAGCGACGGCACGATGACCCTCACGGTCACCTTCGCCCTCGGCACCGACCTCGACAACGCGCAGGTGCAGACGCAGAACCGCGTCGCCCAGGCCCTTCCGCGACTGCCGGAAGAAGTGCAACGCCTCGGTGTGACGACGACCAAGAGTTCGCCCGACCTGACCATGGTCGTGCATCTCACCTCGCCGGATAACCGGTACGACATGCTCTACCTGTCGAACTACGCCCGCACGCGCATCAAGGATCAGCTCGCCCGTCTCGACGGCGTGGGCGACGTCCAGCTGTTCGGCGCGGGCGAATACAGCATGCGTATCTGGATGAACCCGGAGAAGCTGGCCATCCGTAACCTCACCACGGGTGACGTGATCAAGGCGGTGCGTGAGCAGAACATCGAAGTCGCCGCCGGTGCGCTGAACGCGCCACCCGGTCCGAGTACGAATGCTTTCCAGGTCAACATCAATACGCGTGGCCGCCTCGTCACCGAGGACGACTTCCTCAATATCATCGTGCGTAGCGACCCTAGCGGCTCCGTCACGCACCTGCGAGACGTCGCCCGTGTCGAGCTGGGCTCGAACAACTATGCCCTGCGCAGCCTTCTGAACAACCGCGAAGCGGTGGCGATCCCGATCTTCCAGCGCCCGGGCTCGAACGCCATCGCCATTTCCGACGAAGTCAGGGCGGAGATGGCCCTGCTGAAGAAGGACTTCCCGCAAGGCGTCGACTACACCATCGTCTACGATCCCACGGTGTTCGTACGCGGCTCCATCGAAGCCGTCGTGCACACGCTGTTCGAGGCGATCATTCTCGTCGTGCTCGTGGTGATCCTGTTCCTGCAGACGTGGCGTGCGTCCATCATCCCGCTCGTGGCCGTGCCGGTTTCACTCATCGGCACGTTCGCGGTGATGTACATGGTCGGGTTCTCGCTCAACGCGCTGTCCTTGTTCGGACTGGTGCTCGCCATCGGCATCGTCGTCGACGACGCGATCGTGGTCGTTGAGAACGTCGAGCGTCATATCGAGCATGGGCTCGATCCGAAGATGGCCACGCGCCAGGCCATGACCGAAGTGACAGGCCCTATCGTCGCGACGGCACTCGTGTTGTGCGCGGTGTTTGTCCCGGCCGCCTTCATCAGCGGTCTCACCGGCCAGTTCTATCGTCAGTTCGCCCTGACCATCGCTATTTCGACGGTGATCTCCGCCTTCAATTCGCTGACCCTCAGCCCCGCGCTCGCCGCGCTGCTGCTCAAGGGCCGCGATGAGCCGAAGGACAAGCTTACCGTCTGGATGGACCGGAGCCTCGGCTGGCTGTTCCGCCCGTTCAACCGCACGTTCGAACGCGCTTCGCATGGCTATGTCGGTGGCGTGCAGAAGATCCTGCGCTTCTCCGCCATGGTGCTGTTCATCTACGCCGGCCTTGTCGCCCTCGGTGTCTTCGGTTTCATGAGGACGCCGACAGGCTTCGTGCCGCCGCAGGACAAGCAGTACCTGGTCGCCTTCGCGCAGCTGCCGGATGCCGCCTCGCTCGACCGCACCGAAGCCGTGATCCGCCAGATGGGCGATATCGCGCTGAAGGACCCGGGTACCGCCAACGCCATCCAGTTCCCCGGGCTGTCGATCAACGGTTTCACCAACAGCACCAACTCGGGCATCGTCTTCGTCGCGCTGAAGCCGTTCGAGGAACGCCGTTCGGCCGACCTCTCGGCGGATGCGATCGCTGCCCGCCTCAACGCCCAGTTCGCGTCGATCCAGGGTGCGTACATGGCGATCTTCCCGCCACCGCCGGTCAACGGCCTCGGCACGATCGGCGGTTTCCGCATGCAGATCGAAGACCGTGGCGACATGGGCTTCGAGGAACTCTACAAGCAGACCCAGGGCATCATCGCGGCGAGCCAGAAGACGCCGGAACTCGCGCACCTGTTCACCAGTTTCCAGGTGAGCGTGCCGCAGTTCGACGCCGACGTGGACCGCGAGAAGGCCAAGTCGGAAGGCATCGACCTGGGCGACGTGTTCCAGACGCTTCAGGCCTATCTCGGCTCGCTTTACGTGAACGACTTCAACCGCTTCGGCCGCACCTACCAGGTGAACGTGTCGGCGGAACCGTCCTTCCGTCACGAGCCGTCCGACGTGGTCGGTCTCAAGACCCGCAACGCCGCCGGCGACCTCGTGCCCCTCGGTTCGTTCCTCACCATGCGCCAGACCAACGGCCCGGACCGCGTGCAGCACTACAACGGTTATCCCACGGCCGAGATCAACGGCGGCGCGGCCCCGGGGTACAGCACGGGCCAGGCACAGGAAGCCATGGAGAAGCTGGTTACCTCGAGCCTGCCCAACGGCATGAGCTACGAGTGGACCGAACTGACCTACCAGCAGATCCTCGCCGGCAATACCGCGGTGCTGGTGTTCCCGCTGTCCGTGTTGCTGGTGTTCCTGGTGCTGGCGTCGCTGTACGAAAGCCTGAGCCTGCCGCTCGCGGTCATCCTGATCGTGCCGATGGTGCTGCTGTCCGCCATTGCCGGCGTCATCGCCACCGGTGGTGACAACAACATCTTCACCCAGATCGGCCTGATCGTGCTCGTGGGCCTGGCCTGCAAGAACGCGATCCTGATCGTGGAGTTCGCCCGCGAAGCGGAGATCGGTGGCATGAACCGCATCGATGCCGTGCTCGAGGCCGCGCGCCTGCGACTGCGCCCGATCCTGATGACCTCGTTCGCCTTCATCATGGGCGTGGTGCCGCTGGTGACCTCGCACGGCGCGGGTGCTGAGATGCGCCATGCGATGGGCGTGGCGGTGTTCTCCGGCATGCTCGGCGTGACCTTCTTCGGCCTGATCTTCACCCCGCTCTTCTACGTGCTGATCCGCGCGTGGAACGAGCGTTCGGAGGCACGCCGCCAGGCTCGCCGCGAACGCCGTCTCCTCGCCCATGCGGCCCGGGAGTCCTGATATGAAAATCGTTCTTCGCAGTACCGCGTTGTTCGCGGCCCTCGTCCTCGCCGGTTGCGCGAGCGTGGGCCCCGACTACCACGCGCCCAAGGAAGCGCCGGTGAGCTTGCAGGGCGTCGACGCGACGCACCAGAACAACGGCGATGTCCAGGCGCGCTGGTGGAAGCAGTTCGGCGACCCGACCCTCGACGCGCTGATCGTCCGCGCGGCGCAGGGCTCGCCGGACCTGAAGATCGCGGTGGCGCGCCTCAACCAGGCGCGTGCCGCGCTCGGCACGGCGAAATCGCAGCAGATCCCCGACATCGAAACCGGGGTGTCCTACCAGCGCAGTCGCCAGCAGCAGCCGGGCTTCAGCGACCAGCGCCAGACCGTCACGGCCTACCAGGCCGGCTTCGATGCGTCGTGGGAACTCGACCTCTTCGGCGGCATCCGCCGGTCGGTCGAGGCCGCACGCGCCGACGCCGCCGCCGGCGAGGCGTCGCTGCAAGATGCGCAGGTCACGTTGTTCGCCGAAGTGGCGCGCAACTATTTCGACCTGCGCGGCACGCAGCTGCGCATCGACGTGGCCAGGCGCGACATCGCCAACCAGCAGGATTCGCTGAAGGTGATCGCCGCCCGCGTCGAGGTCGGCACCGGGGCCGAGCAGGACCTCGCCAGCGCCAAGGCGCGGCTGGCTTCCGTGGAAGCGCAGTTGCCCGTGCTGGAGACCCAGGCCAGCGCCGACCAGTTCCGCATCGCGGTGCTGCTCGGTGCGCGTCCGGGCGAACTCGACATCGACCTCTCGCCGGCGACCTTCAAGCCCATCGACGTCAGCCTCGCCATCGGCGGTGCCGACGAGGTGCTGCAACGGCGCCCGGACATCCGCATCGCCGAGCGCGAGCTCGCCGCCGCGAACGCCCGCATCGGCGTGGCCAAGGCCGATTACTTCCCGCACATCACGCTGGGCGGATTCATCGGCTTCCTCGCCGGTCGCAGCAACGATTTCGGCGGTGCCGATTCGCGTGCGTGGTCGCTCGCCCCGAGCATCTCGTGGTCGGGCCTGAACGTGCAGCGCGTGCGGTCGGGCGTGAAGGGTGCGGAGGCGCGCGCCGACGAGGCACGCGCCAATTACGAGCGCACCGTCCTGGCGGCGCTCGAGGATGTCGACAATTCGCTGGTCGGTTTCAATCAGCAGCGCGAGCGCGTCGAGAAACTGGTGGTGCAGGCCACGGAAAGCCGTCGCGCGGCCGACCTGGCAAAGATCCGTTACGACGCCGGCCGCACCGATTACCTCGAACTGCTCGACGCCGAGCGCACCCAGCTTTCGGCGGAAGACCAGTTGGCCGAGGCCGAGGCCGCGATCAACACCCGCGCGGTGCAGTTGTACAAGGCGCTCGGCGGTGGTTGGCAGGCGTGTGGCGACAACGCGTGCAGCGAGGTTGCGAAGGTGCCATGAGTGCCGCCAAGGTTCATCGCCTGCCCGTGCAGGCGAAGCGCAGGAGCGCGATGGCGGTCGAGCCGCCACTCACCCAGCGCGTCGCGCTGGTGAGTGGCGCCAATCGCGGCATCGGGCTGGAGGTATCGCGCCAACTCGCCTCGCTCGGGGTCACGGTGTTCATGGGCATGCGCGAACCCGGCAAGGGCGAGAAGGCCGCCCGCGCCATCCGTGAGCTCGGCGGCGATGCCTATGCGATCAAGCTCGATGTCACCCGCCAGGGCGACATCGAGCACGCGATCGCACACATCGACGGCCGCTTCGGCCGGCTCGATATCCTGATCAACAACGCGGGTGGCTATTACGATCCCGACGCGCGCACGTCGACACCGGACCTGGACGCGATACGCGGGGCGCTGGAAGTGAACCTGCTCGGCGCATGGTGCCTCACGGCGGCCACGTTGCCGCTGATGCACCGGCACGGCTACGGCCGTATCGTCAACGTGTCGAGCGAATGCGCCGTACACGCCATGTGCAGCGACAAGGCCCCGGCGTATCGCATCTCGAAGGCCGCACTCAACGCGTACACGCAAGTCGCCGCCCGCGAAGTCGCCGGCAGCGGCATCCTCGTCAACGCCGTCTGTCCCGGCTGGACCGCCACCGCGCTCGGCGGCAGCGGCGGCCGGCCCGCCGCGGAAAGCGCCGAAGGCGTCGTATGGGCGGCCTTGCTGCCGGAACGGGAAGCGGCCACGGGCGAGTTCTTTCGCGACCGGGTGAAGATCGGCTGGTAGGCGGACGAACTCAGCGCGAGATGATATGCGCGAACCACTGCCAGCCACGCAGCTTCGCGGTGATCAGCTTCACGCAGGTGAGCATCGGCACGGCCAGCAGTGCGCCGGGCACGCCCCAGAGCCATCCCCACACCAGCAGCCAGAGCAGGATCGCGACCGGGCTGAGCCGCGAACGGCGTCCCTGCAGCATCGGCGTGATCATGTTGCCTTCGACCGCCGTGATGCCCGCGAACGTGGCGGCGGGAAGCAAGGCGGGGCCGAGTTCCTGGAAGTGCAAGGCACCGACGACGGCCAGCACGGATGTCGTGGTGATCGCGCCGACGTAGGGAATGAAGTTGGCGATCGTCGCCACGGTGCCCCATAGCAGCGGATCGGGCACGCCATAGAGGTAGAGCATGCCCGACGTGACCAGGCCGAGCGTGACATTGATCGCCGCCGTGAGCAGGAGGTAGCTCGACACCTCCACCTGGATGCTGCGCACGATACTTACGGTGTGCCGCTTATAGGCGAAGGTGGGCGATATCTCGACCGCGCGCCGCAGGATCTCGTCGCCGTAGACGAGGAAGAAGAACACCAGCAAGGCGACCGTCAACACGCTCGCGAGTACCTTCGGTGCGCCCGCGAGGATGTCCCACGCCGTGAAGGCGAAACTGTTGGGGCTCTGCGGCGCGTTGCGCACCACGGTGCCGCCGACCAGGTTCTGCGTCGCCCGGCTGGCGGCCTCGATCTGCTGGGTCAGCGGCTTGATCTTCGGTGCGAAGGCGCGCATCGCCGTCGGCGCCTCGTGGAACCAGTTGAGCGCGGGCTCCGAAAGCGTGGTCACGGCCGATACGAGGCCGAAGCCGAGCAGCAGCATCACCGTCACCGCCGACAACCAGCGTGGGATGCGCACGTGCGCCGCGGCGGCGACGATGGGATTGAGCGCGAGGCCGATGAATCCCGCGAGCACGAGCGGCACCAGCAACGATTTGCCGATGGCCACCGTATAGATCGCCGCCAGCAGGACGAGGCAGGTCAGCGAAATGCGGATCGCGCGGAGGTTGCGCGACATCCGCCGGCTGCTCCGGCCGCTGCCGGGCTTCCGGCGTGAGGGCACGGCGATCGTGGACACGGCCGCGCCCGGCGCCGCCGTCGAAGGGACCGGCGTGGGTAGTGGACTGGGAAAGTCGCTCACGGCGCCTCTTCGGCCGCGTCCGCGACGTCGCCGGCCATCTCGCCGAGGAAACTTCCGGCGGCGATGGAAACGATCTTGCCGATGAGGTCGGCGCTACCCGCCGCCACGACGCCCGTGACACCGGGCACCGCGAGCGGGTTGAGCTTGACCTTGCTGAGCAGGAAACCGGAACCGGCGGCCATGCCGAGCACCGTGAGGGGGTGTTCATAGCCGCGCGCGATCAAGGCGGCGGCCGGTTCGACGGTTTCCCGCCGTGCCGCCGCGACCCGGGCCCGGGCGGCGGTGACTTTCGCCATGCTGCTGAAAATGCTCATGCCTGTTCTCCCGCCTGCTCGCTTTCCGCCTTGCCCTGCTTCGCGGCATCCCTTGCCAGCGTGGAGAGTTCGGCGCGCGTGGCGGGGAGCGTAAGCCAGTGCATGCCGCGGCGGAAGACGAGGATCGCGCCGACCAGCAGCACGAGCTGCAAGGCCGCCAGCACGGTCAATGCCCACGCCCAGGAACCGAACCACTGGGCCAGGCCCCAACCGGCCAAGGCCAGCAGGGTGAATCCCAGCGCCACCGCGAAGACGATGGCGGCCAGCCCCATGAAGAGCATCAGGACGATGCCGCTCCGGGCCAGGCCGATCTCCGCGCCGAGCAGCTTCAACTGCGCGGCGAAGAGCTTCTTCAGCCCCGCGCCCAGGCGGCGGACATCCGCCACCCAGGCGGGCATGGCCAGCTTGGGACCGGCTGCCGCATCCGCCGGCGCCGTTCCGTCCGCGTCGTCTTGCCCCGAGGGGCCGTCTTCCAGCATGTGTCGCGCCCCTGGGGAGGAAAGGATCAGTTGCGCAGGATACGGCCGGCCAGCCAACCCGCGGCCAGGGCCAGGGCGATGGACTGCACGGGTTTCTCGCGGACGTATTCGCGGGCCGTGTCCAGCCAGTCGTTCGCGGTCTCCACGGCCTCGCCATAGGCTTCCTTGCCGCGCAGCTTGGCTTCCTCGGCCTTTTCAGCCGCGCGCGTGGCGCCATGGGCGGCCTTGTCGGTGGCGTTGTGCAGCGTGTTCTCCACCTTGTCGGCGGCACGGTCGACCACTTCCTTGGTCCGGTCGACGGCTTCGGAGGTGGCCTGCTTCACTCGCTCGGCGCGTGCGTCGATGCGCTCGGCGGCCGAAACGGTGTTCGCGGCGGCGGTCGCGGCGTTGGCGACGGGGTCGGCAGGTTTGTTCATTTGACGGTCTCCGGGACTGGGATCGAACAAGGTACGGCAAAAAGGGTGACGCCGTGGTCTATACGTTACGGCCGCGGAAGAAGGAGATGATCGCCAGGATCAGGAAGATCACGAAGAGGATCTTCGCGATGCCGGCCGCCGTGCCCGCGATGCCGCCGAAGCCGAACACGGCCGCGATGATCGCGATGACGAGGAAGACGAGGGCGTAGTGCAACATGGTGGTTTCTCCGTGGGTAGCGCGGGACCATTTAGTCCCGCGCGCCGCGCATGCCGCGTGAAGCCCGCAGGCCTCGCTCAATAGGCATTCAGCCAGTGTCCTTCACTTCGTCCTCACGCCTTGACCTTCGGGTTCAGCGAATAGGTTCCGGTGATCGTCGCCTGGTCCACGACGTGGCCTTCGATCACGTCGCGGAACTCGGCCAGTGAAAAGCCGGTTTCCAGCGGTACGTTCTCCACGTCCAAGGCATAGACGTGGAAGTGGTAATGGTGCGGGATGGTGTCGTTCCACGGCGGACACGGGCCATCGTAGCCATGGTAGTGGCCTTCCATGTCGCGATCACCCTTGAACCAGCCCGTGTAGTCGTTGAGGCCCTGCACCGAGCCTGGCGGGCCCACCGGATCTTTCTTCCCACGGGGCACGATGCCCTCGCCGCAGGCACCTTCGCCCAGCTCGCGGCATTCCAGGGGAATGTTGGCCATCAACCAGTGCACGAATTCCACGCGGGGCAGGTCGCGGCGCACTTCACGGCCCTCGACGTTCACGTCGTCCGGCTTGGAGGGCACGTCGGTATCGATGACGGCGATGGCGAACGAGCGCGCGCCGGCCGGTACCTCGGTCCAGGCCAGATGCGGCGTGACGTTACCGGCTGGCTTGATGGGGTCGCCGACTTCCATGAAGGCGAAGTTCGGGGGAATGGGCTTGCCGTTCTGGATGCTGTCGCTATTGAGGCGCATGGGGACTCCTTATGGCTTCTTAATAGGTCACGCGATAGATGGCACCGTTGTCGTCATCGCTGATCAGCAGGTCCACGAACCGTGCTCGGCGACGATGAGGGCCCCCAGCTTAAGCACGGGCGGCGTGAACTCCTCGCAATTCTTGCCAGGCGTGGAAGGTTCAACGGGCGATGGCGTCGAAACGGGCTGCGATGTAGTCGTCGGTGAAACTGGTCATGCTGAAATCGCGGATGAAACCGCAATGACCACCATGGGTCGCGATGTCCAGCTCGATGTTCGGCGGCACGCGCAACTGGTCGAACGCGCCGACCGGGATCACGGGATCGTCGCGGGAGGTGAGGATGGTCGCCGGCAGGTGCAGGTCCATCAGCCGGTCGCCGGCCACGGAATAACCATCGAGGTAGGCCTCGAGCGAACCGAAGTCGGTGTGCCGCAGCACCAGCGAACGGGTGAGGTCGCGCATGTTCTGGCGCAGTTCCTCGAGTTCGAAGTACGTCGCGTGCGGAAACGCCTGCTGCTTGAGTTGCAACGAGCGGCGCCATTTGCGCATGAAATAGGCCTGGTAGAACCAGGGCGCTTCGCTCTCCAGGGAGAACAGGCCTTCGCTGGGGTCGATGATCGGGCAGACGGCCAGCACGTAATCCAGCGAGACACCCTGGCTGGGCGCCAGCATGCCGGCGCGCAGCGCGAAGTTGCCACCCAGGGAAAATCCGGCCACGCCCACGGCCTTCGCCGGGAACATCCTGACGATCTCACCGAGGGCGGTCACCACCTCGTCGATGCGGCAGGAATGGAAGAGGGCTTCATTGAGGCCGTGGCTGTCACCGTGGTCGCGGAAATTCAGGCGGAAGACATCCCAGCCTTCCTCGAGCAAGCGGCTGCCCGTCTGCAAGACGTACGTGGAATCGACGCTGCCCTCCCAGCCATGGAACAGGATGGCCAGGCCACGCGATTCACGACCCGTGCGTTGCGCGGTGAAACGGCCACTCAATCGATCGCCGCGACCGACGTCGATCAGCACCTCCTGCGCGTTCTCCTGCACCTGGTGCGCCCGTTTCGGCAGCAGGCGGCGGCGGATGCCGCTGGAGGAAAGCATGGTCTGGATGTGGCCGCTGCGCAGCGGCCACGGCGGCAGGAAGTCGGAGCCCTGCGGCAGGCTCATGCCGGGGTATCGGTATCCAGGGCCTGCGCGATGCGTTCGCGCGAGGCCTCCGCCATGCGGCGACGTCCGTCGGCCGAGACCGGGACCGGCTCGAGGAAATGCACTTCCACGTCGAGCGGAGGCTCGCCCAGCAAGCGCAGGAAATTGCCCATGAAGCTCTCGCCTTCGCGGAACCCGGCATCGATCAGCCGTTTGCCGTGACGGGCGAACCGCAGGGCCACCGGCTGCACCGGCACACCGGCGTCGAGGGCGGCCTGGAAGATGCGCGCATGGAACACGCGCAGCACGCCGTTGTGGCCCGTGCCACCCTCGGGGAACACCGCCACGGAGCGTCCTTCGCGCAGGCGCTCCACCATCGAGGCCATGACCGAGGCCAGCGAGTGGTTACTGCCCCGGCGGTGGAAGATGGTGCCGCCGCGCGCGGCCATCCAGCCGACCAGGGGCCAGCTGGCGATCTCGGCCTTGGCGACGAAGCAAGCGGCGCGCTGCGAATGAAGCAGTTCGATGTCCAGCCACGACGTATGGTTGGCCACGAAGAGCACCGGGTCGGGCAAGGGCTGGCCGAAGCGCCGGCTTCGGAACCCGAACACGCGCAACAGCAGGGTCGACCACATGCGGATGGTTCGGTGGGCCAGCGGCTCGCGCCCGTTCTTCATCACCCCGCCTGCCCAGCTCAGGATCAACGCGCAGATGACGATGCCGAACAGGACATGGAGCACCAGCAACGGCACTCGCCACACATAGCGCAGCGGACGCAGTCGGTCGCGTGGGGTCGGGTTGGCGGAGGCGGCTTCCATCGAGCGCACAAGATTAACGATGGGCGGTCGCTGCCGCTAGGGGAAGTTGTCTTTATTGTTGAGACACCTGGGCTTGCGCCGCGCTAAGTGCGGACATTCCCGAGGGGAAGGGCCGTGGAAGCCTTCACCGTGCGCAGGACGAAGCTGGTATTGACGTCCGCCACGCCCGCCGCGTTCAACAGGCGATCGAGCAGGAACCGGGAAAATCCGTCCAGGTCGGCCACGTATACCTGGAGCAGGTAATCCATGTCCCCGGTCAACGCGTAGCAGGACACCACCTCATCCCATTCGGCCACTCGCTCGGTGAAGGAATCGATGGCCTCGGACTCGTGCCGGCTCAGCTGTACGCGGACGAAGGCTTGCAAGCCCAGGCCCAGCGAACGTGGTTCCAGCCGCGCGCCGTAGCCGGCGATGACGCCGTCGGCCTCCAGCTTCTGCACGCGGCGCAGGCAGGCCGACGGGGAAAGGTTCACCTCGGTGGCTAACTCGGCGTTGCTGATCCTGCCGTTCGCTTGCAGCGCGGCGAGGAGCCGGAGGTCGGTACGATCCAGGTTGGTTTGCACGATTCTTCCGCCATATGGCTTACATTCAACAGATCATTGCACATACGGGCTGCTTTCACGCAACAAGGCAAGCCTATTGCGCATCCTCCTCGCTATGCTGTTGCTCAACGACCACCCACAGCCCCAAGGAGGCCCGCCATGGACACCCCCCGTCGCGTCGAACACCAGCAGACCGACCGCGGATACGTGCCCGTCTATGCGACCGGCACCGTGGAGCAGCCGTGGGCAAGCTACTCGAAGGTCGACCACGAGGTATGGGACACCCTGTACCGCCGCCAGCGTGAGCTGCTGCCGGCCTATGCCTGCCAGGAATTCCTCGACGGCGTCGACCGCTTCGGCCTGGGCGATGGCGGCATTCCCCGCTTCGACGAGTTGAACAAGGTGCTCGGCAAGGCCACCGGCTGGGAAGTGGTCGGCGTGGAGGGCCTTTTGCCGGACGAGGTCTTCTTCGACCATCTCGCCAATCGCCGTTTCCCGGTGAGCTGGTGGATCCGCAAGCCCGACCAGCTGGACTACCTGGCGGAGCCGGACCTTTTTCACGACCTGTTCGGCCACGTGCCTCTCCTGCTCAATCCTGTGTTCGCCGACTACATGCAGGCCTACGGGAAGGGCGGCATGAAGGCCCATGCCATCGGCCCGGACGCGCTGATGAACCTCACGCGCCTCTACTGGTACACGGTGGAGTTCGGCCTGATCCGGACCGACGCAGGGCTGCGCATCTACGGCGCGGGCATCGTCAGTTCGAAGGGCGAGTCCATTTATTCGATCGATTCGCCGGCGCCGAACCGGATCGGGTTCGACCTGGAGCGGGTCATGAATACCCGGTACAAGATCGACACCTACCAGCAGACCTACTTCGTGATCGACGACTTCGAGCAACTGTTCGACGCGACTCGCCCGGACTTCACCCCGATCTACGCGAAGCTCGCGGGCGGGACACCCGTGGCGGCGGGGGACGTGCTGGCGACGGACAAGGTGTATCAGCGCGGCACGCGCGAAGGCTTCGTTTCCGGCGGAGACAACTGAAACTCAACGACGGCCTAACGAATGGGTCTCTACGATGGACCCAACTCCATTGAACAGGGTGGGTCCATCGTGGTCGTCTTCGACATTCCGTTCGAGTCCGTCGGTCCCGGTCTTTGGCTGCTGCAGAAAAACGAGTCCGAGTACGGGGAATTCTGCTCACGCGATGACGCGCTCGAATGCGCCCTGCAGGAGGCGCGCCGCATCGAGGCCGCCAACGCGGCATCGGACATCGTGCTGAACATCGAAGGTAACGACGGCGTGTGGCGGGCGTTCGATACGTCGATTCGCCCCTATGCGACGCGAGTGCATCACGTCTGACGACGACCTGAAAGGTCGGCTCCCACAAGGGCAGCGAGGGCGGGTTGGCCGAAAGGCTGGCCCGCCTTTTTTCTTTGGTGACAAAAATCAGACAAAATAAAACCCCGGCAGCCAGGGGAGGAGCTGCCGGGGTCGCGTCGGGTCCAGGCTATCAGGGGAAATAGCGGGACCCGGGACAACTGGCGAATCAATCGCGCCTGTTGCCAACAGGTCGCCTCTCGGCGATCGAATACTTAGATAAGGGCGGAGCCGTGAAGTTCCCGTATCACTTCATGGCTGCGTTTGGGTCCCGTTTAACTTCGGCCGCTGCAGCGTGCTCCGCCAACCATGGGCGCACCTGCGCGACCCACAGCGCATAGCCTTTGGGATTCATGTGCAGGCCATCGCCGACGAAGAGTTCCTGCTTCGGCTGTCCGTTCGTGTCCAGCATCGCCGGTGCCACGTCGAGGAAGGCGACGCCCTTCTGCGCCATCGACCAGTCACGGATCAGCGCGTTCGCCCTTTCGATATTCGACAGCAGGTTCATGCGGGCCACGCTGGGCTTGATCGAGATGAAAGCGATCGGTACCTCCGGCTGGTCCTGGCGTACCTTGGCCACGAACGCGGCGAAGTCATCGCGGACCTGTTCCGGCGTGTCGCCGTTCTGCAGGTCGTTGTCCCCCGCATAGATCACGATCGCCACCGGGTGATACGGCTTGACGATGCGATCGGCGAAAGCGGTGGCGTCGTCGAGGTCGGAACCACCGAAACCCCGGTTGATGAGGCGGTACTCCGGAAAGTCGGCCGCCAGGCTCGTCCACAGGCGGATCGAGGAACTGCCGACGAACAACACGGCGTTCGCGGGCGGCGGCGTGCTCCGGTCCGCGGCCTCGAAAGCCTGGATGTCGTGTTCCCACTGGCTGTGGTCCGGCCCCTTGGCGTGGGCGGCGAAGGAAAGGGCGAGCAGGGTGAGGAGGAGCGTCAGGCGTTTCATCCCACGCACCGTAACCCCTTACGGACGCTGGGGTAAACCCTGCCGCTCGACGGGCGTCACCTTGAGCACCGCTTCGATGCGGTTGCCGTTCCAGCGGTAGATGAAGTGTTCGGCCTGCACGCAGGGAGCGACGAGGTCGGGATAGAACACCGCGACGCATTCGCCACCGGCATGGCGAGCGCTGTCGTAGACGATGCCATTGGAGCCCTGCCCGCGCAGCGTCCGCGCCAGCTTCACGCTGGCCGCGTAGGAATCGGGATCGTGCTCGGCGTTCCA
>Ga0182006_1000189_pt1 | contig 64215 bp, 48 predicted proteins | sample Sormic07211104_1_FD_123022 | JGI IMG/M metagenome (GOLD analysis project Ga0182006, IMG submission 123022) | Rhizosphere microbial communities from Sorghum bicolor, Mead, Nebraska, USA - 072115-104_1 MetaG | ecosystem: Host-associated > Plants > Roots > Rhizosphere | place: USA: Nebraska...
ACAAGAATGTCGGTACGGCGAAGGCGGTCGGTGTGAGCGGCATCGCCGCCAGCGGTGCCGATGCGGGCAACTACAGCTACAACACCACCGCGAACACGATCGCCGACATCAGCCAGCTCGGCATCACCGTCGATGCCACCGGCACCAATCGCGTCTACGACGGCGGCACGGCCGATGCGGTCACGCTGGGAAGTGCCGGCGTGCTGTCTGGCGATACGGTGAACTTCACCGGTACCGGCAGCTTCCTCAACAAGAATGTCGGTACGGCGAAGGCGGTCGGTGTGAGCGGCATCGCCGCCAGCGGTGCCGATGCGGGCAACTACAGCTACAACACCACCGCGAACACGGCGGCCGACATCAGCCAGCTCGCCATCACCGTCGATGCCACCGGTACCAACCGCGTCTACGACGGCGGCACGGCCGATGCGGTCACGCTGGCAAGTGCCGGCGTGCTGTCCGGTGATACGGTGAACTTCACCGGTACCGGCAGCTTCCTCAACAAGAATGTCGGTACCGGAAAGATCGTCAGCGTCTTCGGCATCACGGCCAGCGGCAGCGAAGCGAGCAATTACAGCTTCAAAACCAGCGCGACCACGAACGCCGATGTCACCCCCGCGACGTTGACGTACCGCGCGGATACCGCCCACTTCAAGATCGGACAGACGCCGGATGATTTGAGCGGTGCCGTAACCGGGCTGATCGGTGGCGATACCTTGGCCGATGCCACCAACGGCATCCTGACATGGCAGACGCCAGCTACCGCGGCCAGCCCGGCTGGGCCGTACGCCATCGACGGCGGCGGCTTGTCCGCCCTCAATTATCTCTTTGAGCAGGCACCAGGCAACGCCGCCGCGCTACATGTGATCGATGGCAGTGCGCCACGCCTTGTCGTCAGCACCGTCGCCGGGCTGCAGCAATCCCCCGACGACACCGCTGCTGTCCGCGCGCCGTATGCCCCGGATGTGCACATCGTCAACGGTGGAGTTCGTCTGCCGTGAATCACGCAACCCGCACATCCCGCACCCCGCGCAAGGCTCACCGTATGCCGTCACCGTTCCGGTTTAGCTTCGCACCGCTGGCACTGGCCTGCTTCGCACTGCCGCCGGCCACGCCAGCGCAGACGATCCCCAACAGCGGCCAGATCCTGCAGCAAGTGCCGCCGAAACCGCTGGATAAGCCCGTCGCCCCACCCGGCCTAGTGATCGAATCGCCGACCAGCAACACCGCTGAAGACGCCACCCCGTTCGCAGTGACGCACCTGCAGGTGGAAGGCAACACCATCTTCGACACCGCAACCCTGCATGCGCTGGTCGCCGACGGCGAAGGGAAAACGCAGACCCTGACCCAGTTCAACGCGCTGGCGCAGCGGATCACCGACTACTACCACGCGCACGGCTACCCGCTGGCCCGCGCGCTGGTACCGGCGCAAACCTTGAGCGGCGGCGCGGTGCGCCTGCAGGTGGTCGAGGCGCGCTACGACCAGATCGAACTGGCTAACCAAAGCCGCGTCGGCGACGGCCTGCTGCGCGCCACGCTGGCGCCGTTGCACTCCGGCGAGATCGTTACCCAGTCCACGCTGGATACCCGCTTGCTGCTGCTCGGCGACTTGCCCGGTGTAGAACCCCACGCCACGCTGCGCCCCGGTACAGAACCGGGCACCTCGACCCTTGACGTGCAGGCCGACGCCGAACCAACGCTGCAAGGCCAGTTGGTCGCCGACACCGCAGGCAGCCGCTACACCGGCCGCCTGCGCGCGGGCGCCTATCTCGACATCAACAATCCGATGCGCCGCGGCGACCAGCTCAGCCTGGATACGCTCACCTCCGGCCACGGCCTGCGCTATGGCCGGCTGGGCTACCAGTTCACCCTGAACGGGCATGGCACCCGGCTCGGCGCGGCGTATTCGATGCTGGCCTATGCGCTGGGTGGTCCGCTCGATGCGCTGGATGCGCACGGTACCGCCCGGGTTTCCAGTGCCTGGCTGACGCAGCCGCTGGTGCGCACGCGCGATAGCCGTCTGGACGTCCGTTTGCAGTTCGACCACAAGCAACTCCGCGACAGCATCGACAGCACCGCCCTACGCAACGACCGCAACAGCAACCACTGGACAGCCAGCGTCGTCAGCCAGCACAGCGACGACTGGCTCGGCGGCGGGCTGACCAGCGCCAGCTTCAGCCTCGGCCACGGCCGGCTCGGCTTCGCCGACGCAGCGGCCGCGGCCGCCGACGCTGCCACCACACGCACGCAAGGTAGCTACACCCATTGGAACGCCAGCCTCGCCCGCCTGCAGAACCTCAGTGCCGACACCCGCGTGTATGTGAGCCTCAGCGGCCAGTACAGCAACCGCAACCTCGACTCCTCTGAGCAGTTCCTGCTGGGCGGCTCGAACAGCGTGCGCGGATACGACGTCTCCAGCCTCGCCGGCGCCAGCGGCTGGCTGGGCACGGTAGAGCTACGCCATGACCTGCCGTTCGACTGCGCCGGTCGCTGCGAGGGCAGCCTGTTTGTCGACCATGGCAGCCTGCGCGTCAATGCCGACCCGTGGACCGCCGGCCGCAATCAATTTGACCTCGATGGCGTCGGCATCGGCTTCAGTTGGGTCGGCACGCGCCATTGGCAGGCGCAAGTGCAACTGGCCACACCGGTGGGCGCCACACCCACATTGCTCGGCAAGCGCAGCTCCGCACGGGCATGGTTACAGGTGGTCAGGGCCTTCTGAGTAATGCGTAGGGGACGGAGGCCATTGAATGCCCTCTTTTGCGCTGGGGGGGATGTACGGGTCACCACTGAGTTCGGCGAACCCACGCGCCGCGGCCTCATGCATCTCCCTGCCGATGCCATGCGAACGGCCACACTTTGCCCACGGCGAACCTGCTCTTCGGCGGCGAGGATGATGCACGCCGCGGCGGCCACCGCGCACCCTGCCAAGTTCGACACGATCGTAGAGCCGGCGATCGGGCGCCAGGTGAATGTCCCGCCATCGCTCGCGACCATGCTGGCACGGGAAGCATCGGCTGAGCCGCTAGCCGTGGACCGGCGACTTCTCGCCAAATGGTTGCGAGGATGGTGAGACGGTGACGACCAGACGCACGCGTTGGTCGTCACCGCCGCCCGATGGGTGGTCAGCCCACGATCACAACGTCATCGCGAACTCGTACACGGCGTTACTGTGGCCTGACGAGATGACCTGGACGGAGGCCACCTTCGTCGCAGATGCCGGGCTTTCGATAGTGCCGTTATAGGCCTGGGTTTGGAAGTCACGCTTTACACGGCCAACTTCCTTGCCGTTTACATCGAAGAAAATGGCCTCGAGAGCCGTACCGGTGACAATGGTTTTTTGGATGTGGAACATGAAGGAAACGCGGGATGGCGGGACGTTGAAGATAAACTTCGCGCCCGCCGAGTTGGCCCAGAGGAGAATGAAATTCGCCGGAACGATGTCCTCATGCGGTCCATGAAATGTGATGTGGTCGCCGGCCTGGTGGAAGAGCGACTGCACTTTTAGTGTGGGAAACTCAAGCGGCACTTCAAAGATAGACTGGTCCGGACCCTTTCCGTCCGTCGTGCGCTCGAAGCGTTCGTACATCGCTGTCGCGTTGGTCGTTGACATGTCGAATTCCTTTTCATGGAGGACTGGGCGGTTTCGTTTTCCGCCCCACTTGGTGGCGTTCTGAACCGGCTACTTCTTGCGAATGGTTGCGAGGATGGTGAGACGGTGACGACCAGACGCACATATTGGTCGTCACCACCACCCGATGTGTGGTCAGCCCACGATCACAACGTCATCGCGAACTCGTACACCGCGTTAGTGTTGCCAGACGAGATGATCTGGACGGAGGCCAACTTCGTCGCAGATGCCGGGCTTTCGATAGTTCCGTTATAGGCCTGGGTTTGGAAGTCACGCTTTACACGGCCAACCTCCTTGCCATTCACATCGAAGAAAATGGCTTCGAGGGCCTTACCGGTGATGATGGTTTTTTGGATATGAAACATGAAGGACACGCGGGATGGCGGGACGTTGAAGATAAACATTCCGCCCTTCGTATTGCTCCAGAGAAGAATGAAATTCGCCGGAATGATGTCCTCGACCGCTGCATGAAATATCATGTGGTCGCGGTCGCCGGGGTAGTGGAAGAGCGACTGCACTTTTAGTGTGGGAAACTCAAGCGGCACTTCAAAGATGTCCTGATCCGGACCCTTCCCGTCCGTGGTGCGCTCGAAGCGTTCGTACATCACTGTCGCGTTGGTCGTTGACATGTCGAATTCCTTTTCATGGAAGGACGGGTCGATTTCCTTCACCGCCCTTCGTGGTGGTGTCCCCTGCGGAATCAGGCTATCGCGCGCCACAATCGACGTCTATGGATTGACGGGCATCTCGTCCCCCCGCGATTTATCTCATACCTGAAGCTGCCGGATACTTACCGGCCACGGTGCCGTTTTCGCGCAGCGATTGAGCTGGCGTACCCGCCACCGGCCCCTTCGGGCCCCTGGTTCGGAGGCGTGGCACCAGGCATACCACTTTCGCAAACTCAGGATTCCATGCGGCGCGCGAGGTGAACCACACCCCCGAGGCGTCTAGCCGTCCAGACGTCCTAGGAAACAAGTTTCACCAGAAAGTGTTGACATGCGTCAACAACCTGACTTACGTTCGGTGACATGACGCAGCGCACCACCACTGGCCGCTTTGCCCTTGACCGCCTCCCGGCGGCAGTGGGCAAGCTGCGTCTCGGCGGCGGCCTCCTTCTTATTAACCTTGTACTTATTACCTGCGGAGGTGCGGGCTAAGGGCAAGTGTCCAGGTAAATAAGAAACAAACCTGAAGACTCCTTAAGAACCCCGCACCCGGCAACGGATGCGGGGTTTTTTATTGCCCCCGGCCCGCCTCATTCACGAGCGGAGCCAGACATGAATCCAGCAAACCAGGGCAGCACCGAATCCGTCGAGAGCGACGTAGGCGGCCGCGTGCGCATCTTCGACACCACCTTGCGCGACGGCGAGCAGGCCCCCGGCTTCTCGATGGACCGACGTGCCAAGTTGCGCATGGCACATGCCCTGGAAGCACTGGGTGTCGACATTATCGAGGCCGGATTTCCCCAGGCCTCACCAGATGACTTCGCCGCCGTGGCGGAGATCGCCAGGACGTTGAAGACGCCCACGATCGCCGCACTGGCACGATGTCAGGCGGCGGACATCGACAGTGCCGGCAAGGCACTGCAAGGCGCACGACACTCACGGATCCACCTGTTCCTCTCCACCAGCCCCCTGCACCGCGAGCACAAGCTCGGCAAGAGCAAGCAGGAAGTGATCGATATCGCCGCAACGGCGATCCTCCGGGCCAAGGCCCTCGCTCACGAAGTCGAATTCTCCGCGGAAGACGCCCTGCGCACCGAGCCGGATTACCTCGCCGAGATCTTTTCCGTCGCCGTTGAAGCCGGCGCCTGCGTCCTCAACGCACCCGACACCGTCGGCTACGTCACTCCCCAGGAAATCACCGAGATGTTCGCCTACCTGCGCAAACACGTGCGCGGGGCTGACCGCGTGATGTTCTCCGCGCACTGTCACGATGACCTGGGCATGGCCACCGCCAATAGCCTGGCCGCCATCAGCGCCGGCGCGCGGCAGGTGGAGTGCACCATCAACGGCATCGGCGAACGCGCCGGCAACGCCGCGCTGGAAGAGATCGTGATGGCGCTGCACACGCGCCGCCCGCTGTTCAAGGTCGACACCGGCATTGTCACCGAACGCCTGTTTCCCACGTCCCGCCTGCTTGCCGAAGTCATCAACCAGGCCGTACCACGCAACAAGGCGATCGTCGGCGACAACGCCTTCGCGCATGAGTCCGGCATCCATCAGCACGGGATGCTCAAGCATCGCGGCACCTACGAAATCATGCGTCCGCAAGACGTCGGCGCGAAGACGTCGCTGGTCCTTGGCAAGCACTCCGGCCGCCACGCGCTGCGTCAGCGGCTGGTCGAGCTCGAGTACGAGGTAGACGAGGTAACGCTCGACGCTGTCTTCGAAAGTTTTAAAACCCTTACAGACAAACAGCGCTCAGTCACCAACGATGACCTCTGTTCGCTGATGGATATGTATCAAAACCAAACCGCCGCCGTCGCGGCCAGTCCCTGAAGGAGCGACACATGGAAGCCCCGACCCATCTCTGGCACAACGGTCGTATCAAGACCTGGGCCGACGCCACCGTGCATGTCGGCGCGCATGCGCTGCATTACGGATCCTCCGTGTTCGAGGGCGTGCGTGTTTATGCCACCCCGGACGGACCGCGCTACTTCCGGCTGGAAGAACATACCGAGCGCCTGTTTCACTCCGCGCGCATCTACGACCTGGCGATGCCTTTCGACGCCGACGCGATCAATCGTGCCTGCCGGGACGTCATCGCCGCCAACGGCCTCACCTCCGCCTACGTGCGCCCGATCGTCTTCCGCAGCGGCTTCACCTTCAGCCTCGCGCCGCCGCTGGACACCGCGGTGGACGTGGCGATCATTGCCCTGCCCTGGGGTGCCTACCACGGCGCCGATGCCATCGAGAACGGCGTGGATGTGTGCGTGTCGTCGTGGAACCGTGCCGCGCCCAACACCTACCCGAGCGGCGCCAAGGCCGGGGGCAACTACCTCAACAGCCAGCTGATCGCCCGCGAAGCCATCAATGGTGGATTCGCCGAAGGCATCGCCCTGGGTACCGACGGCCTGCTGAGCGAAGGTGCCGGTGAGAACCTGTTCATCGTGCGCAAGGGGACCATCTACACGCCGCCCGCCGCGTCATCGATCCTCTGCGGCATCACGCGCGATTCCGTGCTGACGCTGGCCCGCGAGCGCGGTTTCAACGTCGTGGAGCAACCGCTCCCACGCGAGATGCTTTATTTCGCAGACGAGGTGTTCATGACCGGGACCGCCGCGGAAGTCACCGCCGTGCGCTCGGTGGATCGTAAGCCCGTCGGCAACGGGCGCCCCGGGCCGATCACGCGGCAGTTGCAGGACGACTTCTTCGGCCTGTTCGACGGTCGCACCGACGACCGCTGGGGCTGGCTGACCGCCATCGATGAACCGGCCATCGCCGGGAGGGCCGCCGCATGAGCGCTCGTACCCTGTTCGACAAGGTGTGGGACAGCCACCAGGTCGCCGCGGAAACCGAAAGTACGCCTGGCGTGTTGTACATCGACCTGCACCTGGTCCACGAGGTGACATCGCCACAGGCCTTCGACGAGCTGCGCTCGCGCGGGCTGAAGGTGCGTCGCCCCGATCGCACGCTGGCCACGCTCGACCACTCCACGCCGACGCTGCCTGCCAACGCCAGCGGCGTGCGCCCGTACTACACGAAGGAAGCCGAAGCCCAGGTTGCCAAACTGGAATCCAATGTCCGCGAATTCGGCGTCGACCTCATGGGCTGGGACAGTCCGCAACGCGGCATCGTGCATGTGGCCGGTCCTGAAGTCGGGGCGACGCAACCGGGCATGACCATCGTCTGTGGCGACAGTCATACCGCCACGCACGGCGCGTTCGGTGCGCTGGCGTTCGGCATCGGCACGACCGAAGTCGGTCATGTACTGGCCACGCAGTGCCTGCTCCAGCGTAAACCCAAGTCCTTCGCTATCCACGTGGACGGCGCGTTGCAGCCCGGCGTGACCGCGAAAGACCTCATCCTGCACATCATCGGCAGCATTGGCATCGGCGGCGGCACGGGCTACGTGCTCGAGTACAAGGGCGACGCGGTACGCGCCCTGTCGATGGAGGAGCGCATGACCGTCTGCAACATGTCGATCGAGGCAGGCGCACGCGCCGGTTTGATCGCTCCCGACGAGACGACGTTCGCCTGGCTGGAAGGCCGCGAGCGCGTGCCGAAGGGTGAAGACTGGGACCGCGCCGTTGCCCACTGGCGGACACTGCCCAGCGATGCAGGCGCGACGTACGACCGCGAAGTACGCATCGACGCGTCGGCCATCCAGCCTTCCGTCACCTACGGCACGCATCCTGGCATGGTCGTCGCCATCCACGCCAATGTCCCTGCGGCGGCCGATGCCGTCGAACAGCGCGCGCTCGATTACATGCAGGTCGTGGCGGGCAAGCCGATGGCCGGCGAGGTCGTCGACGTAGTGTTCATCGGCAGCTGCACCAACGGCCGTCTGTCCGACCTTCGTGCGGCCGCCGGCATCCTGCGCGGACGCCGCGTCGCGGCCGGAGTGCGGGTGCTGGTAGTGCCCGGCTCGGAGCAAGTGCGTCGTGACGCCGAACGCGAAGGCCTGCACGAAGTGTTCCGCGCCGCCGGTGCCGAGTGGCGCGAACCGGGCTGTTCCATGTGCATCGCCATGAACGGCGATCTCGCCCAGCCGGGCCAGCTCGTCGTCGCCACCAGCAACCGGAATTTCGAAGGACGCCAGGGCAAGGGCGCACGCACCGTGCTGGCCAGCCCACTCGTCGCCGCCGCCTCGGCGGTGGCCGGTTGCGTTGCCGATCCCCGCGAATACATGACCCAGGAAGTTGCCGCATGAGCCAGTCCAGCCGCCCGCTCGCCTACGTGCATTCCTGCACCGCGGTGTTGCGCAACGAGAACATCGACACCGACCGGATCATCCCCGCGCGGTTCCTCACCACGACCGAACGCACCGGCCTGGGCAAGCATTGTTTCGAAGACTGGCGCTATGCCGCCGACGGCAGTGACGACCCCGCCTTCCCACTGAACCAACCCAACGCACGCGGCTGCGCCATTCTCGTCGCCGGCCATAACTTCGGTTGCGGTTCGTCGCGTGAGCACGCGCCGTGGGCGCTGCTGGACTATGGCATCCAGGCGGTGATCTCCAGCGAGATCGCGGACATCTTCCGCGGCAACTCGCTGAAGAACGGTCTGCTCGCCATCGTGGTAAGCGCCGCCGAGCATCGCTGGCTGCTCGACAACCCAGGTATCGAACTGCGCATCGACATCGCCGAGGGCTCCATCCGTCTTCCCGACGGCGGAACGATCCGCTTCGATCTCGACGCCTTCTCGCGCCATTGCCTGCTCAACGGCGTCGACCAGATGGGTTTCCTGCTGCAGCAGGAAGCCGCCATCACCGCCTTCGAACATCACATGGAGAAAGCCGCATGAAGGCCCAGATCGTCGTACTGCCCGGTGATGGCATCGGCCCGGAAGTGGCCGCAGCCGGCGTCGCCGTGCTGCGCCAGGTGGCCGAGCGCTTCGGCCACGACTTCACTTTCAGCGAGCATGCCATCGGCGGCGATGCCATCGATCGCTTCGGCGATCCGCTGCCGGCGGCCACGCGCGAAGCCTTGCTTGCCGCGGACGCGATCCTGCTGGGTGCGGTCGGCGGCCCGAAGTGGTCGGACCCGAATGCGAAGGTTCGCCCCGAACAGGGCCTGCTGGCCATGCGCAAGTTGCTCGGCGTATTCGCGAACGTGCGCCCGCTGAAGCTGCATCCACGCACCGCCGCGCTGTCGCCCCTGAAACCCGAACGCACGCGGGGCGTGGATCTGGTTTTCATTCGCGAACTCACGGGTGGCATCTACTTCGGCGCAAAGACGCGAAGCGAAACCGACGCCACGGACGAGTGTCGCTACAGCGTCGACGAGATCGAGCGTGTCGTCCGGCATGCGTTCGAACTGGCCCGCACGCGCAGGAAGAAGGTCACCTCGGTGGACAAGGCCAACGTGCTGGAGACCTCGCGTCTCTGGCGCTCGGTCGCCACGCGCGTCGGCGCCGACTATCCCGATGTGGAACTGGAACACCAGCTGGTCGACTCGATGGCGATGCATCTGCTCACCCGCCCGGCCGATTACGACGTGATCGTGACCGAAAACATGTTCGGCGACATCCTGACCGATGAAGCCTCAGTACTGGCCGGCTCGCTGGGCTTGTCGCCTTCCGCATCCATCGGTGGACCGGGAGCCGGCGTCTATGAACCCATCCATGGCTCCGCGCCGGATATCGCCGGACAGCAGCTGGCGAACCCGCTGGGCACGATCCTCTCGGCCGCCATGCTGCTGCGCCATTCGCTGGGCCTGCCCGACGAGGCCGCCGTGGTGGAAGCCGCGGTGGATCACGTCCTCGAGCACGGCAATCTCACCCGCGACCTGGGCGGCAGCGCGACGACGTATACCGTCACGCGCGCTGTTCTGGATGCATGTAACGCCAAGGCGGAGGCCGCATGAACGTGAAGAAGATCCCCATCCGCACGCTGCGCAGCGATGCGATCAAGACGGGCCCGGACCGTGCTCCGGCGCGTGCCATGCTGCGCGCCACCGGCCTCGATGACGAAGCGATCGCGCGGCCGATGGTCGCCATCGTGCACAGCTGGTCCAACGTGTCGCCGTGCAACCTCAACCTGCGTGAGCTCGCGGAAGCTGCCGCCGAGGGCGTGCGTGCCGCCGGCGGTACCCCAGTGGAGTTCAACACCATCGCCGTGACCGACGGCATCGCCATGGGCACGTCCGGCATGCGGTCCTCGCTGGTCAGCCGCGAAGTGATTACCGATTCGATCGAGCTGGCGGTGGATGGTCATTGCCTGGATGCGATGGTCGTGCTCTGCGGCTGCGACAAGACGATACCGGCCGCGGCGATGGCACTGGCCCGTCTCAATATTCCCGGCGTCGCGCTTTATGGCGGAAGCATCGCGCACGGTAGCCGCAACGGGTGCCCGATCACGGTGCAGGAAGTGTTCGAAGCCGTGGGCGCGCACGGCGCAGGCAAGATCGACGACGCTGAGCTGGACGACGTGGAGCGCCATGCCTGCCCGGGCGCCGGTGCCTGTGGCGGCCAGTTCACCGCCAACACGATGGCGATGGTGCTGACCACGCTGGGCCTGTCGCCGGTCGGCCTCAACGACATCCCTGCCACCGACCCGGCCAAGCGCGACGCGGCCTTTCGCTGCGGCGAACTCGCCATGGCCTGCCTCGAGAGCAACCGCCTGCCGCGCGATGTGATGACACGCGCTGCCTTCGACAACGCGGCGCGCATGGTCGCGGCAACGGCGGGCTCGACCAATGCCGTATTGCACCTGCTTGCCATGGCGAACGAAGCACGCGTGCCGTTGACCATCGAAGACTTCGAGCCTGCGTCGGCGAACACGCCCGTCATCGCGGACCTGAAGCCGGGCGGTCGCTATAGCGCCGTGGAGCTGACCGCAGCGGGCGGCACCGCCATCGTGGCGCAGGAACTTCGCAAGGCCGGACTGATCACCGACACGCCGACCGTCACCGGTCGCAGCCTGTTTGCCGAACTCGATGCCGCCCCCACCCCAACCGAAGGGCAACAAGTCGTGCGATCCGTCGCCCACGCGTTCAAGCCACGCGGCGGCTACAGCATCCTCTACGGCAACCTGTCACCGGAAGGCTGCATCCTGAAGCTGGCCGGGCATGGCCGCACCAGCCACGCCGGCCCTGCACGTGTGTTCGAGAGCGAAGAACAGGCATTCGCCGCCGTGCAGGCGGGACGCATCCGCTCCGGCGACGTCATGGTCATCCGTAACGAAGGTCCCGCCGGTGGCCCGGGTATGCGCGAGATGCTGGCGGTCACGGCTGCCCTGGTCGGTCGCGGTCTCGGCAACGACGTGGCGCTGATCACGGACGGCCGTTTCAGCGGAGCCACGCACGGTTTCATGGTGGGACACATCGCACCGGAAGCCGCGCGCGGTGGTCCGATCGGATTGATCCGCGAGGGTGACGCCATCTTCATCGACGCCTCGACGCGCGAGCTGCGCACCGACGCCGATCTCGCTTCGCGTCGCGGCGCATGGCAACCCACCCCGCCGAAGGTGACCCGCGGCGTGCTGGCGAAGTACGCGCGACTGGTTGGCTCGGCGGCGGAGGGTGCGGTAACGCAGGCCTTCGATGACGCGCCGGCAACCGCTGCCGCGACAACGCCTGCACGACGCAGATCCGACGAAGAAAACCTGACCCAGGAGCTCATCGGCAACTGACGCCGTTTTGTATGGGAGCCGACTTCGTTGGCGATTCCTGAGAAGCGAGACCTCTCATCCTGTCGCAACCGGTATCGCCGCTGAAGCGGCTCCCACATACAGCATGCCTGCACACAGCATTCCTACACGCAGCATCTCCATACGCCACATCTCCAAACACAGCACCTCCGCGAACAGCAGCTCCTCACATAGCCCTTACGACCCTTTGTCACCACCTTCCAGGAGACACCCCGTGACCGACAAGCAAGCCACCACCGCTCCCCTGCAGAACGCCCGTATCGCCGTGCTCGGCTACGGTAGCCAGGGCCGTGCGCATGCGCTCAACCTGAAGGACTCCGGCCTCGACGTGGTCGTCGGCCTTCGTCCCGGCGGCCCGTCGTGGAGCCGCGCCTACGTCGACGGTTTCGCCGTGGCCGAGCCGGGCGACGCCGTACGCGGTGCCGACCTGGTCGCCGTTCTCACCCCGGACATGACCCAGCCTGGGATCTACAAAGAGTCGATCGAGCCGAACATCAAACCCGGCGCGACGCTATTGTTCGCCCACGGCTTCAATGTCCATTTCGGCCAGATCGAACCGCGCAAGGACATCGACGTCGTGCTCGTCGCGCCGAAAGGTCCGGGTGCGCTCGTCCGTCGTGAATACGAGATCGGTCGTGGCGTGCCTTGCCTGTACGCCGTGCACCAGGACACCACGGGCCATGCGACCGAACGTGCCACCGCCTACGCCGCCGGTATCGGTGGTGCGCGCGCCATGCTGATCGAGACCGACTTCAAGGAAGAGACCGAGACCGACCTGTTCGGCGAGCAGGCCGTGCTCTGCGGTGGCGCGAGCGAGCTGGTGATCAAGGGCTTCGAAACCCTCGTCGAAGCCGGCTACCGCCCGGAGATCGCGTATTACGAAGTGATGCACGAACTCAAGCTGATCGTCGATCTGTTCTACGAGGGCGGCATTGCCCGCATGCTCGAGTTCATCTCGGAGACGGCGCAGTACGGCGACTACACACGCGGCCCGCGGATCGTCGACGAAGGCACCAAGCAGCGCATGAAGCAGGTACTCACCGAGATCCAGGACGGCACGTTCGCCCGTGAGTGGACCGCCGAGTACAAGGCCGGCCTGCCCAACTACAAGGCGTTCAAGCAGCGCGATCTGGACCACCCGATCGAAAAGGTCGGCGCGCAGCTGCGCGCGCGCATGCCCTGGCTCGCCACCAATCAACCCAAGGCTGCACCGGAGCCCGTCAAGGCCGCGGAATAGAGCGGCAGGTCTTGTAGGAGCGCGCGCTGCCCGTCCGGCACTTCGCGTTCCCTCCCCCGCGACTCCCCAAGAGCCTGAAGGTGTCGCGCGCTCCTACACCCTTTACATGAGAGGACTCAGATACCCGTGAACGCGCAACTGGAATCCGTCGGCGACATTCGCCGCGCACCCGTGAATCATCCCCTGGCCGGCAAAGCCATGACCGGGGCGGACATCGTCGTGCAGGTGTTTGCCGATGAAGGCCTCGATGTACTTTTCGGTTACTCCGGCGGCGCCATCCTTCCCGTGTACGACGCCGTATTCCGCTACAACGAAACTCACCTCCAGGAGGACGGCAGCGAATCCCTTCCACTCATCGTCCCGGCCAACGAGCAGGGCGCCTGCTTCATGGCCGCAGGCTATGCGCGCGCCTCGGGACGCGTCGGCGTCGCCGTGGTCACCTCCGGCCCGGGGGCGACCAACGCCGTGACGCCGGTGCGCGACTGCATGGCCGATTCGATTCCACTGGTGCTGATCTGCGGCCAGGTCCCCACCGGCGCCATCGGCACCGACGCCTTCCAGGAGGCTCCGATCACCACGATCATGGGCGCCTGCGCGAAGCACGTGTTCCTGGTCACGGATGCATCCACGCTCGAGGCCACCCTGCGCACCGCGTTTCATATCGCACGCAGCGGACGGCCCGGCCCGGTTGTCATCGACATCCCCAAGGACGTCCAGAACGCCCCGCTGGTTTTCGAAGGCCGGCGCGAGCTCGCCGTCCGCGGCTATCGTTCCCGCTTGCACGCCGTGGAATCGGCTGTCATTGCCGACACGCACTGCGCCGAGTTCTTCGCCATGCTCGCCAGGGCGCGGCGCCCCCTCATCTACGCCGGCGGCGGCATCGTCTCGGCGGGCGCGGCCGATGCACTGCGCGCGTTTGCGCATGCCTTTGGCCTGCCTGTCGTCACCACCCTGATGGGTATCGGCGGCTTCGATACCACCGACCCGCTCGCCCTGCACATGCTCGGCATGCACGGCGCCGCCTATGCGAACTACGCGATGGACGATTGCGATTTCGTCTTCGCGCTGGGTGCGCGTTTCGACGACCGCGTGGTCGGCGTGCCGGCCAAGTTCGCACCGAAGGCCCGCGCTATCGCTCAGATCGACATCGACCCGGCCGAGATCGGCAAGGTGAAGGCGGTGGACTGGCAACATATCGGTTCGCTCGACGTGTCCCTGGAGCGCCTGCTGGCCTATGGCCAGCGGATCGGCTTTCATGCCGACTTCGCGGCATGGCACGCCCATGTGGGCGCACTCAAACGTACGCACGCCATGGACTTCTGCCGTGACGGCGAGTCCATCCACCCTTGCGCGGTTATCGAGGCGATCAACCGCATCACCGACGGCTTGGCCATCATCAGCACCGGGGTCGGCCAGCACCAGATGTGGGCGGCGCAGTACTTCGATTTCCGCGAGCCACGCAGCTGGCTCACCTCCGGCTCCATGGGCACGATGGGCTTTGGCCTGCCCGCCGCTATCGGTGCGCAGTTCGCACGGCGCGACCGTATCGTCATCGACGTCGACGGCGATGCCAGCATCCGCATGAACATCGGTGAGATGGAAACCGTCACCACGTACAACCTGCCGGTCAAGGTACTGGTGATGAACAACAGCGGCGACGGCATGGTTCGCCAGTGGCAGAAACTGTTCTTCAAGGGGCGCTTTTCCGCGTCGGACAAGAGCCTGCACAAGAAGGATTTCGTTCGTGCCGCGCAGGCCGATGGCTTCGAGTGGGCGCGGCGCCTGGACAAGCCGGCGGACATCGAGACGACGGTCGCGGATTTCCTCGCCTTCGACGGCCCCGCCTTTCTCGAAGTGGTGATCGATCCCGACGCCGGCGTCTATCCGATGGTCGGACCCGGCTCGACCTATGCCGATATGATCACCGGCGACTGGATCGCCAGCCGCCATGCACCGGTGGTCGACACCGCCGAACCGACAGGGATGTTCTGACCATGCGCCACCTGATCTCCATGCTGTTACAGAACGAAGCCGGCGCGCTGGCGCGTGTCGCCGGCCTTTTTGCTTCCCGCGGCTACAACATCGAGTCGCTCACTGTCGCAGCGACGCACGATGTCGACGCATCCCGCCTCACGCTCGTGGTATTCGGCGACGACGCCGTGGTCGAGCAGATCATCAAACAGACGGCGAAGCTCGTCGACGTCATCGAGATCGTGGAGATCACGCGACGAGAGCACGTGGAGCGCGAGCTCCTCGTCGCCCGGATCGATGCCGGGGCTGCGGTGGTCGACGCATGCCTGGCACAGTTCGGGGGACGCCTCCTGCAGCGGGCAGGCAGCCAGTCGGTCACGGAGTTCACCGGACGCGCCGACGAAGTCGACGCCTTCCTCGATGCGCTTCGCCTGGCGGGCGAGATCGTCGATCACGCCAGAAGCGGCATCGCCGCCTGCGTAGGAGCTGCTTCGGCGGCAATGCCCCTGACCACTAGAAGTAGCTGATCTCCAATCCGAGATCGCTCGAGAACCCGATGTTCCCGGTCAGGTCCAGATCGTTTGCCGGGCTGATCTGCGGTCGGACCAACAACGTGACGCCCAGATCCTTGATGTTGCCGGGGGCCGTCACACTGTCCGCCTGCGGAACGAAACCGACGGCGTAGCGGCCGTTGGTAATCGGCAGGTTCTCTCGTGACGGGGTCGAAGGTCCCCAGCTCGCCTGGTCGAGTTCGCTCATGCGGTCCGCGCCGGTGGCGTAGCCTTGCACGCCGTCGATCTTGGTCGACTGGGTGTCGAAGAGCAGGAACAGCTTACCGGCGCGGCCTTCACCGTCGTCGGCATGCATCGTGAAGGCCATGTCCGATGAGGGGTCGGGACCACCGGCTTCCCTGACCACAAACGCGAACCGCGTCGGATGCGCGCAGGCTACCGTGGTCGAAACCTTTTTTTCCGGGAGCTGGGTGGGCTTGGAAGGGTCCGGGTTCAACATGTCACGTTTGATCGTTCCCAGGTTCAGTGCGCTACCTCCTAGCGCGACGGTGCACGCAGGGCCCGGCAGGATGGATCCCTTGATCACAAGGTCCGCGCTCGTCTGGTCGGCCATTGCCGAGGTGGTCAGCAGAAGGGATGCCGACGCACATAGGATGTTCAGATGCTTCATGGGGGTTTTCTCGATGGGGTTTTTTCGTGTGCAGAAGCGTTCGCGCCTACGCCTGGTACAGACTTCCGTCAGAGGTACCTCATTTCGAATGTCATATCGCCGGCGAAGCTGATTTCGTTGCTCAGGTCGATTTCGTTGGACGGCTTGATCGACGGGCGCACGAGAAGGCGCGTGGAGGCGTCCTTGATCGCTGGCGGCGCCTCGGTACTGCCGTGTGTCTTCACGAAGCCCATCGCGTACGTCGTCCGGAGAGGCAAGGTGCTGTCTGCCGACGGCCCCCAGCTGGCATGGGTAAGATCCCCGGCCTCCGCGAACGTGTAGTAGCCTCTCGCGCCGTCAACGAGGGCCGCGCCGCCGTCGAGGAGGACGTTCAGGCTCCCCACTTTCGACTGGTCCGCAGTCGATACCAGCCCGAGATCCAACTCATCGCCCGCGCTTTGTGAAGTACTGCTCAATAGCAGCGCATATCGCGTGTTCGATGCGCAGTGAATCTCCATCTTGACCACTCGCTCGCCCAGATACGTCGGCTTGGTCGGGTCGGCATTGAGATCGCTGAGATTGATCCGACCCAGATTGACCGCGCCGTTACCGACGGTCATTGCGCAAGCCGCGTCGGGAAGGATGCTGCCGACAACGCGCAGATCCACGTTCGTCGCAGCGACCGGCATAGCCAATGCGAGGGCCGGTAATGCCAGGGCACACAACGTTGCATTAAATGTCACTTGGAAATCTCCATGGTGGTCACTTGGGAATCAGTAGATGATTTCGAAGGTCACGAGGCCGTCCGCCGTGATCTCTTCATTGATGGGAAGTGTCTGAACAGGCGCGACGAAGATCGTGGCGTCCAGCGTCACGTCGAGCGATCTCACGGCAGAAGGCCCCGTCGCCGCATCCTGGGCCCTGGCGTAACCCATGCGTGCCCCGCTGGCATGGTCGGCGAGGACGGTGCCACCGGCGGCAGACCAGGATTTGCCGCCATCGATCGAGTGCGTTGTGTAGAGCTCACCGTGATCGGAGGCCGCCGTCGCCGCCCAATGCAGTACATAGGCGCCGATGCCGTTGCCTCCTGGCGTCCGACCCAGCCCGAACAGCTGGCCTTGCGTATAGGTCGCGCCCACTCCCACGGGCGCGACCGCCGTGCCCGCTCGTTCGTCGCGCATCACGCGAAAGGCAAACGGCATCGGCGCGTCGCACATGACGCGGAGTTCACCGCTCCGGCTCGCGGGCACCCGCGTGGAAGCGCCGCGCCGATCCAGGTCGGACGAACGCAGTTGACTGAACGCAACGTGGCGTACCACGTCCACACTGCAACGACCCGGCTGCGCATCGGCCTGCAGCGAAAGGTCACGCGGCGACGCGGAAGCCGTTTCGACGGAGCCACTCACCGCCCAGCGTACGGCGTCGCTCAGGGTCAGCGCGCGCTCATCCACTTCGGCTGCAATATCGATCTGCGCACTGAAGTCGCGACCCATCGCGACCCGACCGTTCTTCACCGGCGCCAGGGCCCGGTCCGGCGTCCACGGTAGCGCCGCGTCGATCGGGCCGGGGGCGCCGCCGCCGTCGATCTGCCCCAGGTTCACGCGCTCACCATCGAGCCATCCATCGCGCAGGCGCAGTGAGAAGCGCCCGATGTCGGTGAAACGGAATCCAGTATCGTCGGCAGCGACGCCGCGAAAGCGCACGGCCATGTCCTGCGGCTCGGGGCACCGGATGTGCAATCCGACGGTGCGCAGTGGCAAGGCCAGGCGGCCGTTGGTGCCCGCCGCGAGCGTCGCCCGGCTCAGCCGTCCGTAGTCGATCTGTGCCGTGCTCAGTGTCACGTCACAATCCGCGCCACGGGCGCTCGCCGTGGGCGCCACGAACAGCGCAAGGAGCAACACCGCGACGTACATCGACGCCGTGCCGTATATTTTTCGCGCGGGATTCATCGGTCGCGATCCTCGACCCTGTGGCACACGGCGACGGCCGATTCGAAGTAGTCGTCCTGTTCGGCGCGTTCGCCGGCTTCGATATGCAGTTCGCAGCGCGGCACGTCCGGACCACTCACCCACAGGCGCGGCGTCGCCAGTGCATTCGGAATGAAGATCTCGCCGTTGCCCTGGACCATGCCGATCCACTCGTCGTTCTCATCGGTCACCGATGCGCCGGCCGGCACAGCGCGCCCTTCCGTCGTGTGCGCACGAACGAGTAACCGACGGGTCTTCTCTACGCCGAAGTCCAACCGTGTCACCGCGCCCCGACCCACCTCGACAACAGCGGCTCCGTTCTGGATGTCGACGTTGCGTGGCAGGGAGTCGGTCGCGACCTCGACGCTGCTCTTGCCGTACGGACTGAGCTGAGGCAGCACCGCGTATCCGCGCGCGTCCGTCCATATCGGCCCGGCCGGTGTCGATACGCGGATGCCGGCGGTATCGCCTACGGAGAGCACGCCGAACGTATCGCGCACGGCGTACGGCGACATCGTCAGGCCTTGCTCGTGCAGCACGAGGCCACCGCGAAGGCCGAGGGTGGTGGTAGTGCTGCGCGTATCGCGCGCGTAGCCCGCATCGAGCTGGACGTAACGCGGCAGCAACGAGACCGCTGTCGTCAGGCTACGTCGGTGGTCTCCGGACCGGTATTCGAGCCCGGCCCGATAGGAGGTGAATTCATTGACCTGCTCGGAAAAGTTGGCACCGTAGCGGGATTCGCCTGCGTAGCGGCGCACCGTGGTCGCCAGCCGGCGACTGTCTCCCAGCGGGACGCTCACATTCAGGTAGATGCTGTTGTTCCCCGCACGTCGGGTGTGAGTCAGGTTCCACTCCGCGGAGAGGGACACGGATGCCCTCCCGAGCCGGGTTCCCCACGATGCCAGGGCGCGCCGGGTCGCGCGGCCGTCGAACAGTGACGTGCGCGAATAACTCGCGCTGAAGCTTCCCCATGTCGGTCGGGACCATGACAGGCTGGCCGACGACTGGTCGCGATAGCGTGCGGTTCCATTACCTCCGTTGATCCGTGTCGCATCGAGAAGCTCGCGAAAACCACCGCTCTGCCGCGTCTGGGAAAGGGCGAATGACCAGTCGTCACCGACTCGCTGAGAGAGGGTGAGCACCGCTCGCGCGCCGGACACGCGCTGACGCACGGTTCGCGATCCGGCGACATCGAGTTGTAACTGGGTACCGGACACCCGCTGCAAACCCAGTCCCATGCCCACTGCGTGGTAGCGGGTTGCCAGCATGGCGCCGCTGCTGAGCGTGAGGTTGCGCCGAACGGCGCCGCTCCAGCCTCCACTTGCCACCCAAGGCGCATCGAGGTTACCGACGTTTCGTGTCTTGCCGACAGCGAACGAGTAACCGGCCGATGGTGCGGCAGGACCTGCCATGGCGGCCGTGACGACAAAGCGTTGCACGTCTCCGGCGACACCGGTCACCGAGACGTCCAGGTTGGAGTGGCGGTTGGTGCGCGGGATGTTCGTCAGGACGAAGGGGCCCGTCGGCACCACGGTTGAGTAGACAAGCATGCCATCCTGTCGGATCTCGACGCGGGCCTGGCTCTGCGCCACACCCTCGATCGTTGCTCCGCCGCCTTGCGTGGCCAGCGCCTGTTCGCTCATCACCTGTACGCCGGTGATCTGCGCGCCGGAAAGCACCGGATTGAGCAGGTTGATCTCGCCCAGCTGAAGCACCGCGCGACGATCGGCAAAGGTGCGCTGGGCGTAGGTATCTAGAACCTCGGTGCGATGGCGGCCGTCGATGGCCGTGGATACCTGGCGACTGCGAACCACCCAGTCGCCTGCGTTGAATCCGGCCTCGGTGTTGCCCGACCAGTAGCGACTGTTCCGCGAGTCCCAACGGCTATCGAGCCCGACGATCTCATAGTTGAGCAGCGCGGCCCGGCCGCCACTTGCGTAGCCCGAGATATCCTGCGAGGGCGCTCGCAGGGTGTCGGTGGGTACCACGAGCGATACTTCCCTCCGCGCGGGGCTGAGCTGCGTGCTCGCGGATGGGAAGAGCGACGTCACAGCGACGCACGATGCCGCTACGGATGGATCCGCCTCGCGGTCCAGGGTTCGGGGAGCGGTGATTCCCGCGACATCCAGTAAAGCGCGGTCGACGCACAGCGCACCCTGGTCGTCGAAGCGCGCGCTGACCGGCCCCACCGATCGGCCGTTCACGCTCAGGGCCACACGGTGACGGCCCGCGGTGTACCGCGGCGCCTCGCGAAAGTAATCGGCCAGGCCGGGATCGATGCCGCGCAGCTTCAGCATGCTCGTATCGAATTCGACATCCGACGATACGTCCGGATCGTCCAGGTCGTTGGCACAGGCGTCAGGCGCATCCAGCGCACACACCAGCGGAAGCAGCACGAGGCGCAATTTCGCGCCGCGGATGCGACGCCGCTTCGGCGACGAACTCATGTGTCGCTCAGCGCGCAACAGCGGTCAATGGTGCGTCATAGGCATCCACCGCGAAGCCGTACACCGTCGCCGGGTAAAGACGAACGGAGGCAACGTCGCCGGCTGTCCCGGGGATCGGCACCGTATGGTGCGAACCGGGCAACATATACGCCGCAGGCAGCTTCAGTGATGTCATCGCGGGAAGCAGGTGAACTTCCTGCCCCATGCGCACCACGTAAGGCGTGTCGTTGCGCACGCTAAGTTCGCCATCGGCAACCGACCACGTCAGCCCCTTCCACGGTTCCCGATTCATCGGCAAGGCCTTCGGATGCACGATCACCGGAAGGTTCTGCCTGATATTGACGGCCACGGTGGCGCGCCCTGGCTCGAGCTTGTTTTTTGGCGGAATGCCTTCGAACACCACGCGCCTGAGGCGCTGCGTCTTCAGCGGCTTGGCATTGCGCAGGATGAAGCGGACCAGCTGATTCTCGCCCGGCTCGACGCGCGACACCGGTGGCGTAACGAAAAGCAGGGGCTCGGTGTCCTCGGGCAGGTCCTGCAGGGTGACATGCAGCAGGGAAGGACGAGGATCGCTGTTGCGCACATTGACGGCCGCCTCGCCCTTGTCCTCGTACACGATGACCACCGAGGTCTCGGGCAGCATGCCATCGGCGAGGGCCGACATCGACGGCAAAGCAAGAACCAGCGTCGCTGCAAGCATGAAGCAGGCTGGCTTAAGGGGAATGCTGCTTTTCAACATGTCATCTCCGCTAACTCGTCCCCGGTGCGGGGCACCGGGGACGCTGTTACTCAGTAAAAGATTTCGATCGTGGCCTGACCTGCAAGCTCGACTTCTTCGTTGACAACAGGATTCTTGGCCAGCACCGCCGCAATCTTCAGCGGCACGGTCAGCGTGCTGAGGTCTGCCGGCTCCGTAGCGGCAGCGGTGGCCGCGAAGGCGAAGGCGTTACCGTCGTGATCGAACGGTACGACGGCCTTGCCGATCTGCTGCCACGCCTGGCCCGTTTCACCGTCCGTCGACTTCAGGACGAAGTTGTTCGCCGACATGGAAACCGCGTCGATGCTCAGCTTGTAGTAGCCATTCGGTTTCTTCCCCTGCTCGTTGAAACCGAGGCCGTAATGGGCTTGCGACGACGGATCGGAGACCCCTTCGTTACCCTTCCCATCTTCGGCCCTGAGCCAGAACTTGGCGGCCGCGCCCTTGCAATCGATGCTCAGGGACGCCGTTTTCTCCGGCAGGACCAGGTCCTGATCCTCGACGAAATCCGACAGTTTCACCGTGCCAAGCTGCACTTCCGTCGCGCCTGCGAGCGACACGTTGCATGACGCGGGCGAGATCACGCCGGTCACCATGAGGCTGGCTGTGTCTTCCGCCATCGCGGAGATGGGGGCAAGCAATGCCAGGGTGACGCCAGAAAACAACGCGAGATGACGCATCGGATAACTCTCCTTGAAATGACCGTGACGGCCGTGAACTCCTGAATCCGCGACAGCGCGATACGCCGACACAGGGCCGGGTGCGAGTCGTCGGAAGTACGCATGCGATATGCGTCATGGGAGGTCGGCGATCATATCGACCGCCTCTCCGGGGCTAAATAGGATCACTCCTATTTAGCTCAGTGGATTGCCGTTGGCGGGGAACCTGCGCCTACCAGACTTTATAGACCTGGCCTGTCTGACGCCCCTCCACCGAGCGCGCGAACGCCATGGCCGCACGTGCGGCGCTTACCGGTTCAAAACCACGGAAGTACGGCGCGTACGCGTGCATCGCTTCGGTCAGCACATTCGGACTGACGACATTGATGCGGATGCCGCGCGGGAGTTCGATCGCCGCGGCGCGCACGAAGGCTTCGACGGCACCGTTGACCGTGCTGGCCACGGCGCCGGCAAGAATTGGCTGCTCGGTGAGGATGCCGGTGATCAAGGTGAAGGAGCCGCCATCGCGCAGGTGGGGAGTGCCGGCGTTGACCAGGCGGATCTGGCCGAGCAGCTTGTCCTGGAGTCCCTCCAGGTACTTCGCTTCGGTCAGCTCGGCGAGCGGTGCGAAGGGCACCTTGCCGGCCGCTGAAACCACGGCATCCACGGGTCCCACCTCGCGGAACATGGCCTCGACGCTCGCCGTGTCGCGAAGGTCCACGTGCACGTCGCCGCTGGAGCGACCCGCGCCGACGATCTCGTGTCGCGGGCGAAGTTCCGCCGCGACGGCCTTGCCCAGGGTGCCGTTGGCGCCCACGATGAGGACCTTCATGCCTACCTCCTTGGTGATTGATAACCGGAAAGAGTACGCTCAGGCGCATGAACCGTCGTGCCGCCCTTTCGCTGCCGCCGCCCATGGCCGATACCTCGGCCCTCGGCCGTGAGCAGGATGTGCTGGGCCTGTCCGACGAACCCTCGATCCACTACCTCGACCACGGCTCGCGCAGCCGGCTGATTCGCTGGCACTACCACCCTGCGTACGAGCTTCACCTGATCGTCGAGACCGAGGGTACCGCCTATGTAGGCGACTACGAAGGTCGTTTCGCACCGTACACCCTGATGCTGACGGGCCCCAATGTCCCGCACAACTGGGTCACCGACACCCGTTGCGAGCCCGCCGCGCTGCGCGATCGCGTGATCCTTTTTTCCGAGGCCTTCGTGCGCCGTTGCATCGAGTTCTTCCCCCTGGCGCGGCACGTGAAATCACTGTTGCTGGAGGAAGCACGCTACGGTATCGAGTTCGCGCCGGAACTCGGACGGCAGCTGGAACCGTACTTCCGCCGTGTCGCGGAGAACCTCGGCTTGCGTCGCGTGGCGAGCTTCTTCGAAATGATCGAGGCCCTTGCCGAAGACAGCACACGACGCCCACTCAGCAGCCGGCCCTTCCAGGCCTCGGCCGATCCCAGCCAGTCGATGAAACTGCATCGCGCCGTGACCTTCATCGACCGTCACCACGCCGGCGATGTATCGCTGAAGACGGTGGCCGATCGCCTGGGCATGTCCGAGACCGCGTTCTCGCGCTTCTTCCACCAGCACACCGGTTACCGCTTCATCGACTACGTGAACCAGATACGCGTGCAACGCGCGTGCGAGAAGCTGGTGGCCTCGCCAGGCTCCATCACGGACATCTGCTACGAGGTCGGCTTCAGCAATCTGTCGAACTTCAATCGCCGTTTTCTCGTCCTTACCGGCATGACGCCGCGCGAATATCGGATGCGACACAGGCAATCCATCGCCGACCTGTAATGTCGCGACGCGTCACACGGCGACCGCCAAACCAGGGGCATTCCGGCGTTTATACGTACTTTATTGCCCGTGGCTCCGCTTGCTGCAAAGCAGCATTAGCCGCAACATTAGCGGTGTTTCAAGGATGCTTCTGGTCCGCATTCTGCAAAAAAGTACGCATCTTCACCCTAAAACGACCAGACACGTATTGGTGGTCGTGGCCCCCTTGAACCTATAAACGGACATCCATTCGGTTCGCCGTAAAGGGAGGCATGATGAGCGATTACCGGAACGGCCTTGGAAAAGGCGTCGTCTCCGTCCTGTTCGCCACGTTGTTGGGAACGGCCGGCGTTGCATACGCCGATACCACGCTCACCATCGGTACGGTGAACAACGCGGACATGGTGCGCATGCAGGCGCTCTCGTCCGAGTACGAGAAGACCCATCCGGGCGTGCACCTGAACTGGGTGGTGCTCGAAGAGAACACGCTACGGCAACGCCTCACCACGGACATCGCCACGCACGGTGGCCAGTTCGACGTCATCACCATCGGCGCCTACGAGGCGCCGTTGTGGGGCGCGCAGAAATGGCTCAAGCCGCTGGACAACCTGCCCGCCGACTACGACATCAACGACATCTTCAAGAACGTGCGTGAGCAGCTGACGGTGGATAACCATCTTTACGCGCTGCCGTTCTATGCCGAAGCCAGCATCACCTACTTCCGCACGGACCTTTTCGCCAAGGCGAACCTCACCATGCCCGCCGAGCCGACCTGGGACCAGATTCGCGGCTTTGCACAGAAGCTTCATGACCCCGATCACGGTGTGTATGGCATCTGCCTGCGCGGCAAGGCCGGCTGGGGCGAGAACATGGCCTTGCTCGGCACCGTCGTCAACAGCTTCGGCGGACGCTGGTTCGATGAGCAATGGCATCCGCAGATCGACACGCCCGAATGGCATAAGGCCGTCAACTTTTATGTCGACCTGCTGAAACACTACGGGCCACCGGGCCCGTCGGACAACGGCTTCAACGAGAACCTCGCGCTGTTCGCCTCGGGCAAGTGCGCCATGTGGGTGGATGCGAGCGTCGGTGGCGGCACCGTCACCGACCCAAAGGAAAGCAAGGTCGTCGGCAATGTCGGCTTTGCACGATCCCCGCACGAAGTGACCGATCGCGGCTCGTCGTGGTTGTGGGTCTGGTCGCTGGCCATCCCCGACAGCACGAAGCAGCCGGATGCGGCGCGCGAATTCATACTCTGGGCGACTTCCAAGCCGTACCTGAAGATGGTCGCCGAAAAGTACGGCGCACAAGCCACCCCGCCGGGTACCCGTGAATCGACCTACGCCAACGCCGGCTACATCGGCGCGGCACCCTTTGCCCAGGTCACCTACGACTCGCTCAAAGCCGTCGATCCATCGCACCCCACGCTGAAGCCGGTGCCATACAAGGGCATCCAGATCGTGTCGATTCCCGAGTTCCAGGCGGTCGCCACGCTGGTCGGCCGTGAGATCGCCGGCGCGCTGGCGGGGCGCGGCAACGTGGACAAGTTGTTGCACACGGCCGACGCCGCCGTCAGCCGCACCATGAAACGTGCGGGCTACTACGACCAGAAACCGGTCATCTCGAAGGAGCCGCCGAAATGAGCGCGCGTATCCGCAAACGCCCGGAACGGCTGCTTGCCCAGCCCGCGATCATCATGCTGCTGGTATGGATGATCGTACCGCTGGCGATGACGCTGTACTTCTCCACGCAGTACTACAACCTGCTTTATCCCGGCAAATCGGCCTTTGTCGGGCTGGAGAATTTTGCCTACTTCTTCACCTATCCAAGCTTCTGGACCTCGATCCTCAACACCATCATCCTGGTCGGCAGCGTGCTCGTTGTCACCGTCGTGGGTGGCGTGCTGATCAGCGTGCTGGTGGATGAAACCTTCCCCGGCCAGGGCATCGTCCGGATGCTGCTTATCTCACCCTTCTTCATCATGCCAACGGTCGCCGCGCTGGTGTGGAAAAACCTGCTGATGAATCCCGTCTCGGGCTTCCTCGCCTGGTTGTGGAAGCTGTTCGGTGCAACGCCGGTGAACTGGTTCGCCGACTGGCCGCTGTTCTCGGTCATCACCGTGGTGTCGTGGGAATGGTTGCCCTTTGCCATCCTCATCTTCGTCACGGCGCTGCAATCGCTGGATCGCGAGCAGATGGAAGCGGCCCGCATGGATGGCGCACGCGGCTTCGCGATCTTCCGTTATCTCACCTTACCCCACCTCGCGCGGCCCATTGCCGTGGTGGTCATGGTCGAGGCGATCTTCCTGCTCAACATCTTCGCCGAGATATTCGTCACGACCAACGGCGGTCCGGGCGATGCGACGACCAACGTGCCTTACCTGGTCTATACGCAGGCCCTGCTCGAGTTCGACGTAGGTGCCGCTTCGGCCGGTGGCCTGGTGGCCGTGGTGCTGGCCAACATCATGGCGGTGTTCCTCATCCGCCTGATCGGCAAGTCACTGACCGAGAAGACGTGAGGAGAGACGACATGGCCAACCGCAAACGCAATCACGTCGCCCGCACGATCCGCATCATTGCCTCATGGATCGTCGCGCTTATCGTCTTCTTTCCCATCCTCTGGATGCTGCTGACCAGTTTCAAGTCGGAACTCGACGCGTTCAGCATGCCGCCGCACTTCGTCTTCACGCCCACGCTGGAGAACTACGAACAGATCCTCGCCCGCGCCAACTACCTGCACTACGCGTGGAACTCCATCGTCACGGCGGGCGGCGCGACCATCCTCGGCATGATCGTCGCGGTGCCGGCCGCCTATGCCTTCGCCTACCACCCGACACTGAAGACCAAGAACATCCTGCTGTGGATGCTCTCGACCAAGATGCTGCCGAGCGTGGGCGTACTGGTGCCGATCTACCTGATCTGCCGCGACCTCAACATGCTCGATTCGAAGACGGCACTGATCATCATCTTCGCCCTGATCAACCTGCCGATCATGGTCTGGATGATCTACACGTATTTCCGCGACATTCCCTACGACATCCTCGAAGCCGCCCGCATGGACGGTGCCAGCACAGGCCAGACGATGTTCCGCGTACTGATCCCGGTCAGTCGCGGCGGGCTCGCCTCCACCGCCTTGCTCTGCCTGATCCTGTCCTGGAACGAAGCGTTCTGGTCGCTCAACCTCACCACCACCAGCGCCGCGCCCCTGACTGCGCTGGTGGCCTCGTTCTCCAGTCCCGAGGGACTGTTCTGGGCAAAGTTGTCCGCCGTATCGACCCTGGCCTGCGCACCGATCCTGGTGCTCGGCTGGCTGTCCCAGCGCCAGCTCGTTCGCGGCCTCACCTTCGGCGCAGTCAAATAGGAGTCACTCATGTCCCGTCTGGAAATCCGTTCGCTGCGCAAGTCGTTCGAGGGCGTCGAGGTCATCAAGGGCATCGACCTTGTCGTCGAGGACCGCGAGTTCTGCGTGTTCCTGGGCCCCTCCGGCTGCGGCAAGTCCACCACGCTGCGCCTGATCGCCGGCCTCGAAGAGGCTGACGAAGGGCAGGTCCTGCTCGATAAGGACGACATTACCGACCGCGCGGTCGACAAGCGCGACCTGGCCATGGTGTTCCAGAGCTACGCGCTGTATCCGCACATGACCGTCCGCGAGAACATGTCGTTCGCACTGCGGCTGGCGAAGATGGACCAGCGCGCGATCGACGAGAAGCTCGGTCGGGCGACGAAGATCCTCGCGCTGGAACCGTACCTCGACCGCAAACCTTCCGCCTTGTCGGGTGGGCAGCGCCAGCGCGTGGCCATCGGCCGCGCCATCACGCGCGAGCCACGCGTTTTCCTGTTCGACGAGCCACTGTCGAACCTCGATGCCGCGCTGCGCGCGGCAACGCGACTGGAGATCGCACGCCTGCACCAGGAACTCAACGCGACGATGATCTACGTCACGCACGATCAGGTCGAAGCGATGACGCTGGCCGATCGCATCGCCATCTTCAACGAAGGCCGCATCGCGCAGATCGGCAAGCCCATGGAGCTGTACCACCGGCCGGTAAACAGATTCGTCGCCGGCTTCCTCGGCATGCCGCAGATGAACTTCTTCGACGCCACGGTCGAGGGCGGCACCATACGGCTTGGCAATGGCAACAGCGTGAGCATTCCCGGCGCCAGCCAGTTGAGTGGCAAGGTCACCATCGGCATCCGGCCCGAGCATCTTCGCGTATGCGACGGTGATGGCACGGGCGAGACGGTGAGCGGCAAGCTCTCGGTGGTCGAGCGGCTGGGCAGCGAGACCTACGCCTATGTCGACGTGCCGCAGGTCGGCTCGATCACCGTGCGTGCCGATGGTGATTTCGAACGCGGGGCAGGCCGCGACATCTGCATCCGCCTCGATCTCACGCACGCCCATGTATTCGACGCCACCGGCGCCGCCATCCATCATCCTTGAGACCGCCTCATGCCCGTCCCCCTTGGCAACGCCACGCTCGACCGCCTTCCCCGGGACGTCGATGCGCCACCCTTCGATCGCACGAAGGTCACCGCCGGCATCGCGCACATCGGTGTCGGTGCCTTCCACCGCGCACACCTGGCGATCTACACGAATCACGTCCTCGCCGATAACGACATGCACGACTGGGGCATCCTTGGCATCAACCTGCTCGAACACGATCGCCCGTTGGCGGATGCCCTGAAGGCACAAGACGGCCTGTACTCGGTCAGCGAGTTCGATCCGCGCGGCGAACGGAAGACGCATGTCGTCGGCGCGATGGTCGACTACCTGTTCGCGCCCGACGATGGTGGCGCGGTGCTCAGGCGACTGGCCGATGCCTCCATTCGCATCGTCTCGCTGACCATCACCGAAGGCGGCTACCTCATCGACGAGCAGGGCAGGTTCCGCGTCGACGACGAAACGGTAGCGCACGACTTGAAACACCCCGACACACCCAGGGGCGTCTTCGGCTTGATCGTCGGCGCACTCGAAGCGCGCCGACAGGCTGGCGTCGCACCCTTCACTGTCATGTCGTGCGACAACCTTCGCCACAACGGTTCGCAGGCGAAGAAGGCGGTGCTCGCTTTCGCCGGTGCGCGTTCGAAGGAACTCGCGGCGTGGATCGACAGGGAGGTGGATTTCCCCAATGGCATGGTAGATCGCATCACCCCTGCGACCACGCCTGAGGTGCGCGACCAACTCAATGCGGCCACCGGTCTCGACGACAAGGCTCCGGTGGTCTGCGAAGACTTCATCCAATGGGTGCTGGAGGACAAGTTCCGCCAAGGCCGGCCGGCCTGGGAACGTCACGGCGTGCAGATCGTCGACGACGTGTCGCCTTATGAGGATGCGAAGATTCGCCTGCTCAACGGCTCGCACCAGATGCTTTCGTACCCGGCTTTCCTGTCTGGCCATCGGCGTGTCGATGTTGCCGTGCGGGACCCGCTGTTCAACGCATACCTCACGGACTTCCTCAACGAGGATGCTGGCGTGTGGCTCAAGTCGCTGCCTGGCATGGATCTTGGGCCGTACAAGAAGAAGCTGCTCGATCGTTTCAGCAATGCGTCGATTGCCGATCAGCTCGACCGCCTGTGCCTGGACGGCGGCTCGAAGATCCCCGGCTTCCTCGGGCCGACCATCACGGCCTGCCTGGAGAACGGCAAGGATGCGCGCCGCCTCGCCTTCCTGCTTGCCGCCTTCGACCGTTACGTACGCGTAGGCAAGGACGACAACGGTGAGACCTATCCGTTAAGGGAACCCAACGCCATGCGTCTGGTCCAGCCGCTGATCGACAGCGGCTCCAAGGACACGCTGATCCGTAGCGTGGAACTGGTTGGCCCGCTCCCGGCAAAAGACGAGCGCTTCCGCAAGCAGTACGACATCTACGTGACGTCTCTGGAAAAGAAGGGCGTGCGGACGACGTTGGAGAATCTCGATTCCCTCGTCGACTAAACGGTAACGATATCGTGTCAGTCGCTTCACTGTCTCGAACCTACGTTGAATACCTTCCCCGTAGTCCAGTGGAGTCCCTACCGATGCCGTATAACCCGAGCAATCCGCAACCGCCCTTCGCCGAGCCGGGCAAGAATCGCCCGGATAGCGAGATCCGCAAGCCCGGCGGCTACAAGCCCGAGTACGATGCGGACCCTGAACCGCTTGAGGACGACGATGATCCGATCGAACCGATCAAGCGTTGATGTACTTCCCAGGGCGCCGAAAGGCGCCCTTCTTTTAGCCCGTCGTCAGGGCCGCTGCTGCCAGGCGTAGGCGACCAGCCGCCACGGGCGGAATACGAAGCTGAGGCGATGCTCGCCCGCCGGTACGCAGACGGCGCGGAACATGCCATTGGCGCGATGCACGACTAGTGCTTCACCATCGAGTTCGGCCTCCCAGCCCGGGTAATCCAGCTCGCCCGCGACGATCCATCCTGCCGCCGCCGCTCGGGTACGCAGATCGATGCGTGTATGCGCGAAGGATTGGATCTCGATATCCACCGGTCCGCCGCAAGCCAGGGAAGCGGCTTGTCCGGCAATGAGGTCGTCCCGGTCGCGCGGGGTCAGCCACAGGGTCTTCGCGAAGTCGGTGGCCTCGAACTCGGCAACATCCGGCCATTCATCCACACCAAGCGATCGCGAAAGCGTCGGATTGAGAAAGCGTGGGTAGACGCTGTCGCTGCGCCAGAGGTCGACATCCCTGGCGGCATGGACTTTCTGGTACCGAGGTGGCGGCGTATAAGGCGCCAGGTCGGTGCGGTGGCCGACCACCATGTAGCGAACGCCGAGCAGGTCGTCCATACGGGTGGATGGATGAGCGTTGTATGGTGCGCTGGCCTCGGGTGCGTTGCTGCTCTCGCGTGATCCGTACCATGTCTCGTACAGCGCGTAACGCAACGGGTTATAGCCCTGGGTGGATGCGATGCCCGCCACGACCCCGGTGTTGTCCCAGGTCGTATGGGTGTTCTTCGTGGTGATGCGGTCGGGCATGCCGCCGTGAGTGGATGCTAGCCGGTCCGACAGGTAACGGACGGCCGCGTTTTGCGCGAAGCGCGCTGCGCCATTGGCGCTTTCGTTGAACGTGCCGTTCAAGTTGAAGGCGCGATAGTCGGCGACGAGCACCGCCATCAGCCAGACGACGGCTCGCCAGTCGCTGCCCGGCCTGCGCAATCGCCAGAGGGCAAACGCGGCGACGGCGACGCAGACGAAGGTGCTGCCGTGATGCATCGATGCAGCAACGATCGCCAGCCAGACCGTCGCGATCAGCAGCAACGCGGTGAGCTCGCGACGTGACTGCAGGTCGATCCGGCTGGCGGCGATGCCGCTGACAAAGGCCAGGGCGAAATTCAGCAGATACGCCGCGTCGGCAGGCCGCCTGAAATGCACCAGGCCGGGTAGCCACGCGTAGAGCCAGCCGTACAGTGGCGTGTGCGTGCCAAGCATATAGACGCTGGCGGCGACAGCGACGAAGCCGAAGAAGGCCAGCGTCCGCCGAGGGGTGCTGTCGGACCAGGCGCGCTTCAGGGCGAACATCGCCAGGAGCGGCACGACGCCAATGTAGAGAAAACCCTCCACCACATCGACGGGCGAGTGCGCCATGTCGCGCAGGCCGTCGAAAGCATTGGGGTACACGAGGAAGGCGAAGGTGCGCAGATCGAGCGAGCCGACCGTCGCAAGGGAGAGGGGCAACTCGCTCCGATTCGACAGGCTCATGGCCGCCCAACTGAAAGCCAGCTGCGGCAAGCCGACCACGAGCGCGACGACCAGGGCCGCAGCGATGGCGATGCACAGCTTCCGACGCCGCGCCGCGTCGTCGACGCGCCACTGGCGTATGACCGCAACGGCGGCGTACGCCGCGATCATCAGGACGAACAGGTACGTCACCTGGACCAGCTGCGTCACCATCGCGCCGGCTGCAAGCCCCAGCACGCATCCTCGCCAGGCGGAGGGCCCGGCAAGGACATGGCGGATGGCCAGAAGCACGAGGGGAACGTAGGCGTAGGCGATAACGCAGGGTGTGTGTTCCAGACGGGACGCCGCCACACCGCCGGCCATGAAGACCGTGGCGCCAACGAGTGATCCAAGCGCATTGGCGCCATGCCGGCGGAGCAGCTCGAGCATGGCCGTGCCGCCGAGCAGCAGATGCAGCAACACCCCCCAGCAGAACCATACGGCGCCAGGCGCCTCGCGCAGCAGCATCCAGGCCATCAGCAGCGGTGAGAACAGCATGCCCTGGGGATCGCCGATCTGGGCATAGCCGCCGTAGATGTAAGGGTTCCACCATGGCCATTGGCCACTGCGCAGGGCGTGCGCGTTGAAGTACACCGTGGGATAGAACTGGTCGATGGCATCCCAGGGCAGCACGCGGCCCAGGAACAGCACGTTGAAGTTCAGCAGCACCCAGATGATGCAAAGGGCCAACAGGAGACGGCGGAAAGAGATGGTCTCGGGGATCAAGGCAACGCCGCGTCGGATGGAGGATGGCGGCGGCAGTGTACGGGATCTTGCGAATCGCTCCCCTGTGGCGCCGGGTAGCGAACGGCTAGACTTCCCCCTATGAGCCCCCCCAAGAAGCCACCGCCGCGGCGCACGGCGGCGCCGTCCGCACGCAAGGTCGCCCCGCCGAAGCCCGTCGCCCGACCGGCCGACGCCTCGACCACGGCCGAACGCGTGCTCGCCTTCCTGCTCCGCGGCCTGCCTCCGGCGCGGCGTGAGAAAATCCACGCCTACCTCGTGCTCACCCGCATGGACCGCCCCATCGGCGCACTGCTGTTGCTCTGGCCGACCTGGTGGGCACTGTGGCTGGCCGCGAAGGATTTCCCGCCGATCGGGCCCCTGATCATCTTCACCCTGGGCGTCTTCGCCATGCGCTCGGCCGGCTGCGCAATCAACGACTACGCCGACCGCAAGCTGGATCCCCAGGTGGCCCGAACGGCTGGCCGACCGATCGCCAGCGGGCGGGTCACGCCGCGCGAGGCACTCTATGTGTTCGGCGGGCTGCTTGTGTTCTCGTTCCTGCTGGTGCTGCTGACCAACCGGCTGACCATCCTGCTTTCGTTCGGCGGTGCGGCGCTGGCGGCCATCTATCCGTTCTGCAAGCGCTACACGAACCTGCCCCAGGTGGTACTGGGTGCCGCCTTCGGCTGGTCCATCCCGATGGCCTTCGCGGCGGTGACCAACAGCGTGCCGCCAGTGGCGTGGCTACTCTTCATCGGCAACATCCTGTGGTCGGTGATCTACGACACCGAGTACGCCATGGTCGACCGCGAGGAAGACATCAAGGCCGGCGCGAAATCCACCGCGATCCTTTTCGCCGATGCGGATCTGGTCATCATCGGCGTACTGATGGGCACCTTCCTGCTCACCATGCTGCTCGTCGGCACACGCTCGGCCCTGGGCTGGCCGTACTGGATCGCACTGGCCGCCACCGCCTGCCTGTTCGCGTACCAGCAGTGGCTGATGCGCGATCGTGCGCGCGATGCGTGCCTGCGCGCATTCCGTCACAACAACTGGGTCGGCCTGGCCCTCTGGCTCGGCATCGTCATCGCGCTGGCTCTGTGATCGTCATCACGGAGTGAGCGTTTCGTTGCGATTTATCACGATTGAAACCGCACGGTCATACGAGGTGCGTCGATCCGTCATGACTGACGCATAAGTTCCTACGGGTTGTGTTGCCCCTTCCCCGGAGCTTTGCCCATGTTGCGTACCAAGCCACTCTGCCGAGCGCTGCGCGCGGCGCTAGCCACCGCTTTGCTCGTCGCCACCGCCGCCCAGGCCGACGATACGACGCCGCAGAAGAAAACGACCGATCTCGACAACGTGGTGGTCACCGCCCGCTCGGGCGTCGAGACCCGCACCAAGGCCGAAACCAGCTACTCCATCACCACGATCGACGAAGACCGCCTGCGCATGCAGGCGCCGACCAGCGTCACCGAAGCGGTGAAGTCGGTCCCCGGCTTCTGGGTGGAGTCCTCCGGTGGCGAAGCCTCGGGCAACATCCGCGCACGCGGCATCCCGGTGGACGGTTATGGCTCGGTCACCTTGCTCGAAGACGGCATTCCCGTGCAGCACGATCCCGCGCTGGGCTACCTCAACGCCGACCAGGCCTTCCGCCTCGACGAGACGATCGAACGCGTCGAGGTCGTCCGTGGCGGACCGTCGTCGATTTTCTACTCGAATGCACCGGCGGGCGCGATCAACTTCATCCCGCGCCAGGTCGGCGACACGCCCGAAGGGCTGATCAAGTACACGGTCGGTAACTATTCGTTGAACCGCCTGGACTTCTGGTACGGCACGCCGATCGGTGGCGGCTGGAAACTCGGTGTCGGCGGGTTCTGGCGCGTGGACGACGGCCAGCGCAACCCGGGCTACCGCGCCAACGATGGTGGCCAGCTGCGCGCCACGTTGTCGAAGAAACTCGAGAACGGCGACATCAGCTTCGACGTGAAGCACCTGGACGACAAGGTGGCGCTCTACCTGGGCATCCCGATGCGCACGAACGCCAACGGCGACATCCGTGCGGTGCCAGGCTTCAACGGTAACTACGGCACCATCGCCGGGCCGGAGACCGAGCACCTGCAGATGCGCGAGGGCGACGGCAGCCTCTACAACTTCGACAACAGCGAAGGCACGCACGTCAAACGCACGCAGGTGTCGTTCAAGTTCAACCACGACCTCGGCGACGACTGGAAGCTGGCCGAATCCATGCGTTACGACACCACGGATACGCAGCGTAACGGTGTGTTCCCCAATGCCGTGCAGAGCGCCGCCTCGTTCCTTACCCAGGACAGCAAGCGCCTGTCCGCCATCCCCGGCGCCACTGCGCTGCAGTTTCGCTACGTGGACAACCCGGGCCAGGTATTCAACACGGCCAACCAGAACGGCAACGGCCTGGTCCTTACCGACGGCCTGCGTGGCGTGACCATGCCGGTCAACGAGTTCATCAACGACACGCGCGTGCTTCGCCAGTTCGAGTTCGGCGAGCAGACGCACGATGTCACCTTTGGCTATTACCACGCGAACTTCCAGCAGGACTTCGATCGCTATTCGTCTACGGTACTGACCGATGTGCGCGACAACGCGCGCCTGATCGACCTGGTCGGTGTCGATCCGAACGGCAACGTCGTCGGCTCGCTGACGGACCACGGCGTCTACCGTTACGGTTACGAGTGGGAGCACGCCAGCGGCAAGTCGAACACCAACGCGGCCTACGTTTCCGATGAGTGGACCATCACGCCGGAACTGCGCATCGACGGCGGCCTGCGCTATGAGCGAGTGAACGTGCAGGGCTACACCGAAGGCAAGCAGACCGTGGACCTCGGCGGCTCACCGGCGGCGGCCACCGTGCTCACGGGCAACGGCCAGTTCACCCACTACGACCAGACCTTCTCCAAGACCGGGTGGACGCTCGGCGCCAACTGGCAGTTCTCGCCGCGCCAGGGCCTGTTCGCACGCTGGACGTCCGCCTTCCGCCTGCCCAACCTGAGCACGTACATCACCAGCCCGACGGCCACGCCGCTGCTGCAGACGATGGACCTGGCGGAAACCGGCTGGAAGTACAGCGACCGCCTCATGGACCTCTACGCCACGGCGTTCTACACCAAGTACGACAACGTCAGCTTCACCAACAACGTCTTCGACCGTGCCGGCAATACGTCCACGCCACAGACCGGCTTCGCCAGCACCAAGACCTACGGCCTCGAGCTCGAAGGCACGCTGTATCCGACGAAGTGGTTCGACGTGCAGTTCAACGCGACGCTGCAGGATCCGAAGTACAAGGGCCTGTCGTATACCGACAACGTCAACAACGGCCCCGTGCTGCGCGACTACGACGACAACCAGCTGATTCGCGTGCCGAAGGTGAGCTACCGCGTGGTGCCGGGCGTGAACCTGATGGAAGGCAAGCTGCGCCTGCAGATGTCCTATGAGCACGAAGGCAAGCGCTTCGTCGACACCGCGAACTCCGTGGTGCTGCCTTCGTACCACGTCGTCGGCGCCAGCGCGCGTTACGACGCCACGCCAGAGCTCTCGCTGTACCTGTACGCCGACAACATCTTCAACTCGCTGGGCCTGACCGAAGGCAACCCGCGCGCCGGTGAACTGGCAAGCTCCGATGCCGGGGCCAACACGTTCATCGCCCGCCCGCTGCTCGGTCGTTCGTTCCGTGCCGCCGTGATGTACCGCTTCTGATGCGCACGCTGATCGCCCTGTTGCTTGCCTGCTTCGCCGCGTCCGTCGCGGCGGAGCGGGCACCCGACCTCGTGCTTCGCGGCGCGCTGTCGGGCAAGGACCAGCACACCTATCGCGAAGTACCGTTCGACGTGCCGAAGGGCACTACGCGGATCACCATCGATGTCGCTTACACCGGCCGCGAGGAGAAAACGACGATCGATCTCGGTCTGCTGGGACCCACGGGCTTCACGGGGCAGGATGGTTTTCGTGGTTGGAGCGGCGGAAGCAAGCGTCGCTTCACGGTCTCCGCGACCGATGCCACGGCTTCCTTTCTTCCGGGCGCGATCGAACCCGGCAAGTGGCGCCTGTTTCTGGGCATTCCCAATATCCGCCCCGCCTCCACGGCAACGTACACGGCGCAGGTCTGGCTGTCGCGTGACGACGAAGGCTTCGGTCCGGAGCATGGATTATCCGCGCCGCTGGTGACCACGCCTGGCTGGTACCGCGGCGACCTGCACATGCATACGGCGCACAGTGACGGCGGGTGCCCCAATGCGGCGGGCACGAAGAAGGTCCCTTGCCCGCTGTTCCTCACCGTCGCCTCGGCCGCCAGGCGCGGCCTCGACTTCATCGCCATCTCCGAACACAACACCATGTCGCAGGTATCGGAGATGCGCGAGTTGCAACCGTACTTCGACACCATGCTGATGATCCCAGCGCGCGAGATCACTACCTTCGAAGGCCATGCGAACCTGTTCGGCGTGTCGCGGCCGCTCGACTTCCGCGTCGGCAGCGCGAGCGTGCCCGACTGGAACGCGTTACTTGCCGATGTCGCGAAGGCACACGGATTGATCTCGATCAACCATCCGCGGCGGCCGAACGACGAGACCTGCATGGGTTGCGGCTTCACGCCACACAACGCTGTGGACATGCACGGCTTCCAGGCCATCGAGGCGATCAACGGCGGCGACGTGGAGCGCGCGGACAGCGGCATTCCGTTCTGGGAGGCACAGCTCGATGCCGGCCTGCGTATCACTGGCATCGGCGGCAGTGACAGCCACGATGGCAGCGACGCGCCGCGGGACCAGTTCGCCGGACGCATCGGCTCGCCGACGACGGTAGTGCATGCGCGGGACCTGTCGATGGAGAGCATCCTCGACGGCATTCGTGCGGGGCACGTGTTCGTCGATGTGGAAGGTACGCATGACCGGTCATTGGATGTCCGGGCCGTCGCGGATTCGAAGACGGTGGAGATGGGCGATGCGCTGGCTGTGGTGGAAGGAACGTCCATGCATGTCGCCGTGCACACGGCGGCGCTCGTTGGCCAGCAACTGCGCGTGCTCGACAACGGCAAACCGATCGATATCGCCGGGCATGATGCCATTCCGCCGAGTGGCGAGCTGACGTTCGACTGGACGAGTGACGGCAAGCCCCATTGGTTGCGCGTGGACGTACGCTCACCCGAAGGCAAGCTGCTGATCCTCGGCAACCCCGTGTACATCAATCACTGACGACCACCGGGCGAGGGCGTGCGCGCCAGCGCCCAGACGTCCACCCGTTCGACACCGGCGGCAAGGAGCGCCCTGGTGCACTCGATAAGGGTGGCGCCCGTGGTCATGACGTCGTCGACGATCGCGACATGCTTCTGTGCCGGCACGCGGCGTACGGCGAAGGCGCCGCGCACATTGCCCAGGCGTGCGGCGGCGTCGAGCTCGGACTGGGCCCCGGTTTTTCGCGCGCGATAGAGCACGTCGTGGGCGACGGGGATGCGATAACGCCGGCCCAGCGGCCGCGCCAGCTCGAGTGCCTGGTTGTAGCCGCGCGAGCGCAGCCGGCTCATGTGCAGCGGGACAGGAAGCAGCAGCTCGGGCATCGACGGTGGCGGTCCCGCATCCTTCCAGGCGTCGGAAAGCACGCGACCCGCTGCGAGGCTGCCCGCGAACTTGAAGCGCGATTCGAGGCAATCCAGTGGCCACCCGTACTCGTACGGTACCCAGAGGTCGGCCCAGGGGCGCGATTCTCTCTTGCATCGTTCGCATTCCGGCAACGGGGTGGCTAGCGGAACGGCGCAGCGTCCACAGCATGAGAGGTTGCGCGGCAGCGAGGCATAGCAGGCGCGGCAGAGTTCACGCGCCTCGTCTCCCTGGTCACCGCAGACCAGGCATCGCGGCGGCAGAACGAGCCGGCCGGCCGCCGCGAACCATCGAGCAAGGCGGGACGCGTCCATGCGTCGGCGGATGCGATCAGTACCGGCGGCGGTACAGCGCCGCATCGACGATGGACCACAGATGGATGATCCAGCCCAACCAGATGACCCAGAGCACCGCGGCCAGCACGAACATGATCAGCGCCTTGAACACACGGCCCTGCACCAGCTGACCGAGGCCAGGGATAAAGAAACTGCAGATGGCTGCGAGCACGTTGCCGCTGCTGCCCTGTCCGTCGCTCATGCGAGTACCTCCAAGTGGATGCCCGTTGCCACATGGTAAGGCACCTCATGGTCTGGCTTCGTAAACTTTCGATGAGGCGTTAAGGTTGACAGTGGGCGCAGGGCTTTCCACACTTCGCGCCTTCGCCCCGGGAGCCCACCATGACCGCAGCCATCCGCCACGACTGGTCCCGCGAGGAGGTCGAACACCTTTTCGCCTTGCCCTTCAACGACCTGCTGTTCCAGGCGCAGACCGTACATCGCCAGTATCACGACCCCAATGCGGTCCAGGTGTCGACCCTGCTGTCGATCAAGACGGGCGGTTGTCCCGAGGATTGCGCCTACTGTCCGCAGGCCGCTCGCTACTCCACGGGAGTGAAAGCCGAGAAGCTGATGAGCGTGGAAGCTGTCCTTGCCCGGGCCCAGGCTGCCAAGGACGCTGGCGCCAGCCGCTTCTGCATGGGTGCCGCGTGGCGCTCGCCGAAGGATCGCGACGTGGTCAAGGTGGCCGAGATCGTCGCCGCCGTGAAGGGCCTCGGCCTGCAGACCTGCGCCACGCTGGGCATGCTGTCCCAGCCGCAGGCCGACACGCTCAAGGCGGCCGGCCTGGATTTCTACAACCACAACCTCGACACCGCGCCGGACTTCTATGGCGAGATCATCCACACGCGCGACTTCCAGGACCGCCTCGACACGCTCGACCACGTGCGCCAGGCCGGCCTGAAGACCTGCTGCGGCGGCATCGTCGGCATGGGCGAATCGCGTGCGCAGCGCGCTGGCCTGCTGACCACGCTGGCCAACCTTCCCGAACATCCCGAATCCGTGCCGATCAACCGCCTCGTGCAGGTAGCCGGCACGCCGCTGGCCGGCACCGAAGCGCTTGATCCCTTCGAGTTCGTGCGCAGCATCGCCGTCGCGCGCATCGTCATGCCCGCCTCCGTCGTACGCCTGTCCGCGGGTCGCGAGACGATGGACGATGCCTTGCAGGCACTGTGCTTCGCCGCTGGCGCCAACTCGATCTTCTACGGTGAAAAGCTGCTGACCACGGGCAACCCGGACGTTGAGCACGATCGTCGCCTGTTCGAACGCCTCGGCCTCAAGCCGATGGAAGTCGAAATCGAGCCGGGCACGGTCCACGCTGACATCGTCGAACGCGCCGACGCGGCGTGAGCCGTCCGGACCTCCGTGCCCGCGTGGAGTCTGCGCGGGCACAGCGCGAGCAGGAGGGTCTGTTACGTCGCCCGCGCACCGTCGAGCTGATGGCGGATGGCCATCGCCTGGTGGACGGGCGAGCGCTGGTCGATTTCTGCGGTAACGACTACCTCGGCCTGGCCCGTCACCCGGATCTGATCGCCGCCCTGACCCGCGCCGCATCCGTGGACGGCGTCGGCAGCGGCGCCGCCCACCTCGTGTCCGGCCATCGCGGCGAACACGCAGCGCTCGAAGAAGAGCTGGCGGACTGGACCGGGCGCCAACGCGCCGTACTGTTTTCCACCGGCGTCATGGCCAATCTCGGTGCCCTGCAGGCGCTGCTGGGCGCGGGCAGCCCGCCGGGCCGCGGCGACGCCCTCTGCGTGCAGGACCGCCTGAACCACGCCAGCCTGATCGACGGTGCCCAGCTGGCCGGTGCGGAGCTGCGCCGCTATCCGCATGCCGATGCCGACGCCGCGGCGCGTCAGCTCGACGCGCGGCCCGACCACGCCGCCCTGCTTGCCACCGACGGGGTGTTCAGCATGGATGGCGACATCGCTCCCCTGGCGGCCCTGGCGACGCTTTGCCGGAAACGTCACGCCCTCTTCTACGTCGACGATGCCCACGGCCTTGGCGTGATGGGCACTCAAGGCGCCGGCAGCATTGCCGCGGCCGGCCTCGACGCGAACCAGGTGCCGGTGCTCATGGGCACGCTGGGCAAGGCGCTGGGCACCGCGGGGGCGTTCCTTGCCGGCGATGCCGATCTGATCGAGGCCATCGTCCAGTTCGCGCGTCCTTACATCTACACCACGGCGATGCCGGCCGCGCTGGCTGCGGCGACCCGCGCCTCATTGCGCCTCGTGCGCGCCGATACGGAGGGCCGCCGTGAGCGGCTCGCGGCGCATATCGCCCGCTTCCGCGCGGGGGCGGCGCAGCTTGGCCTGGCCGTGACGTCTTCGCACACCGCCATCCAGCCGCTGCTCGTCGGCTCGGCTGAGGCAGCGCTGGCTGCCTCGCGCGCGCTGGAAGCCGCTGGCTTCCTTGTTGTCGCGATCCGCCCGCCCACCGTGCCGCAGGGCGCGGCGCGCCTGCGAATCACCCTCTCGGCGGCGCATTCGCCGGACCAGATCGACGCCCTGCTGGACGCGCTTTCCGGCCTTCCGGGCCCGACCGGGACCGCCGCCGTATAATGAGCGGCCGCGTCCCTCCCCCTATGCCCATGTCGATCCTCAACATTTCCGCCTACAAGTTCGTCGGCCTCGACGATCTGGACGCGTTGCGCACGCGTATGGTCGAGCGCTGCACGGCCCTGGCGTTGAAGGGAACGATCCTGCTTGCGCCGGAAGGCATCAACCTCTTCCTGGCCGCACCGCGCGAGGCGATCGCCTCGTTCGTGAGCTGGTTGCATGAGGATCCGCGCTTTGCCGACATCACGCCGAAGGAGAGCCTTTCCGACGAGGCGCCCTTCGGACGGATGCGCGTGCGCCTGAAGAAAGAAATCATCACCATGCGCGCACCGTCGATTCGCCCCGAGGAAGGTCGCGCGCCGCACGTGCTGCCGCTCGACCTGCGCCGCTGGCTGGATCAGGGCCACGATGACGAGGGCCGTCCGGTCGTGCTGGTCGACACGCGTAACGATTACGAAGTCGCGGCCGGTACGTTCGAGAACACTGTCGAATACGGGCTGTCGAGTTTCACCGGTTTTCCCGAAGCCATCGCCGCGGATCGCGCGCGCTTCGACGGCAAGACCGTGGTCTCGTTCTGCACCGGCGGCATTCGCTGCGAGAAGGCGGCCATCCACATGCGCGAGATCGGTATCGACCACGTCTTCCAGCTCGAAGGCGGCATCCTGAAATATTTCGAGCAAGCCGGTGGCGCGCACTGGCGCGGCGACTGCTTCGTCTTCGACGAGCGCGGTGCGGTCGATCCGACACTTGCGCCAAGCGACACCCCGTGAGCGGATTGCACATCGAACGTCACGGCGATGGCGACGCGCCCCTGGTGCTTATCCATGGCTGGGCCATGCATGGCGGTATCCTCTCGCCGCTCGTCGATGCCCTGGCATCTCGCTACACGATGTACGTGGTCGACTTGCCCGGGCACGGCTACTCGCGCGACTGCGACATCCCGCTCGAGCCACTGGCCTGCGCGCGGGCGATCGCGGCGGCGACCCCGCCGGCCACATGGATGGGCTGGTCGCTCGGCGGACTGGTCGCTCTCACCGCTGCCCTGGACCTGCCCGACCGCGTGACGTCCGTCGTCGCGTTGTGCTCCACCCCACGCTTCGTCCGCACCGAGGGCTGGCCCTACGGAAACGACGCGGCCATGGTGGAGAAACTCGCCGCCGACCTGGAAACCGATTACCACGGCACGCTGGAGCGCTTCATCGCGCTGGAAGCCACGGGTAGCGCCGATCCGCGCGCCGAAGCCCGACGCCTGAAGGAAGAAGCGTTCTCCCGCGGCGAGCCCGACCCGCGAGTGCTGATGGAAGGCCTTCGCCTGCTCGAGAGTTCAGACCTGCGGCCGCGCCTGTCCGAACTGCGCACGCGCAGCCTCTGGATCGCCGGACGACGCGATCGCATTGTTCACCCCGAGGCCATGCGTTGGTGTGCCGAAGCGGCTGGCGGCCGCTTCGAGGAAATCGCCCACGCCGGCCACGCCCCCTTTATCGGACACGCCACCGCCGTGGCCGATGTCCTGACGCAGTTCACCGAAGCAGACGCATGAGCGACTTTCATTTCGACCGGACCCAGGTCAGGCGCAACTTCGGTCGCGCCGCCGGCACCTACGAGAAACACGACGCGCTGCAGCGAGAGGTGCAGTCGACCCTGGTCGACCGCCTCGACATGTATGAGCAGATCCCCGAGATCGTCCTGGACGTGGGCGCGGGTACCGGTCGTGGCAGCGCGGCGCTGAAAAAACGCTATCCCAAGGCGCAGGTGATCGCGATGGATCTCGCGCTGCCGATGCTTCGCCAGGCGAAACAGCACAGCAGCTGGCTGAAGCCTTTCTCACGGGTCGCCGCCGACGCCTATACCTTGCCGATGCCCGACCACAGCGTCGACATTCTTTTCTCCAACCTGTGTTTCCAGTGGTGCGAGGACATCGCTCGCCTCTTCACCGAGTGCGCGCGCGTACTCAAACCCGGCGGCCTTCTCACGTTCTCCACGTTCGGCCCCGACACGCTCAGCGAGCTACGCGCCGCCTGGGCCGAAGCCGACCAGCATGCCCACGTGGCACGTTTCCTCGACATGCACGATGTCGGCGACGCCATGCTGTCGGCCGGCCTGCGCGACCCGGTGCTGTTTGCCGAGCGCTATACGCTCACCTATCCCACGCCCCGCGCATTGCTCGACGAACTGCGCGGCCTGGGCGCGAACAACGCCGATGCCGACCGCCAGCGCGGACTCACCGGCAAGGACCACTACCGTCGCATGCTCGACGCGTACGAGGCGATGCGCAGCGATGGCGTGATTCCCTCGACCTGGGAAGTGGTGACGGCCCATGCATGGGGACCACCGGCCGGGCAATCGCGTCGCGAAGGCGGCGGCGAGATCGCAAGCTTTCCCATCGAGAACCTGCGCGGATCGCGGCGCAAGACACCGTTCTGAACGGCGCTCGTCACTGACCGGCGCGATGCTGGCAACCGGGGTCATGACCGTCGACCATGCCTGTGGCCTGCATGAGCGCGTAGCAGATAGCCGTGCCCGCGAATCGGAATCCCCGCTTGTGCAGGGTCGCGCTCATGATGTCCGAGACATCGCTTCGCGCACGCACGCCGAATGCGGCACGGGGTCGCGCACCGATGCCTTCGATGTCGAGGAAGGCGCGGAAGAAGGCCAGCAACGAGCCCTCGCTTTCGATCAACCGAAGTGCTGCCCGCGCATTGCTACGCACCGAGGCGATCTTGAGGCGGTGACGGACGATGCCCCGATCGCGACGCACCATGGCGAGCTCGTCGTCGGTCATGGCGGCGATGCGCTGCAGATCATAACCGTGGAAGACGCGACGATAGCGCTCGCGCTTTGCCAGCACGGTGCGCCATGTCAAACCGGCGGCCGCCCCACGCAAGGTGAGCAGCTCGAAGAGCTTGCGGTCGTCGCGGATCGGCAGCCCCCATTCGGTATCGTGATAGACGCGTTCGGCGTCGCTCTGTTCGGCCCAGGCGCATCGCATGTCCCGTCTCGCATGTCCTGAAAGAGGGACGAGAATAGCCACGCGAAATGGCCACGGATGTCCGCTTCAGGTGGCGTGCACCGTGCGAATGCTTACCAGGGCAGGTCGTCCAGATCGACGTTGCCGCCAGTCAACACCGCGCCGACGTGGCGTCCCACGACGCGCTCGGGGTAACGCAGCAGGGCCGCAAGTACCGTCGCGCTCGACGGTTCGACCACGATGCGCAACTCCGACCACAGCAGGCGCATGGCGGCGACGACTTCGACATCGCTGACACGCAGCACCGTCACCCCCTGATCGCGCAGCACGTGAAAGTTGGGCTCGCCGATCAGCGTGCGCAAGCCGTCGCAGATGGTGTGGGGCGTGAACGGCCCGACGCGCTGATCGGCTTCCAGCGAGCGTGCAGCGTCGTCGGCGCCTTCGGGCTCGGCACCGAACAGCACGATCGCCGGATCCATACCGTGCGCCGCGATCGAGCAGCCGGACGCCAATCCGCCACCGCCGACAGGGAAGATGATCGTGTCGATGCCGGGAGCCTGCCGAAGCAGCTCCGGCACCAGCGTTCCCTGACCCGCCATCACGCGCGAATCCGCATAAGGATGGACGAGGGTCGCGCCCGTGCTGGCGATGAGTTCGGCAGCTTTCGCCTCACGCGCAGCGGTGGTCGGCGCGCAGCGGTGTACGGTGGCACCTGCGGCGACGATCGCATCCACCTTGGTTTTCACGGCGCCTTCGGGGACGACGACATGCGCCGTTATCCCGCGCGTCCGTGCCGCCATGGCCAGGGCATTGCCGTGGTTTCCGGACGAGTGCGTGACGACGCCCCGCGCGGCGTCCTCATCACTCAACGACCAGACCGCGTTGGTCGCCCCGCGGAACTTGAAAGCACCGCCGCGCTGAAGGTTCTCGCACTTGAAAACGATCGAAGCGCCAACCAGTGCGTCGATGCGGTCGCTGCGGAGCGCCGGCGTCACCAGTGCATAAGGCGCGATGCGTGCAGCGGCGTCGCGTACGTCGGCAAAGGTCGGCAAGGTCACGTATCGAACTCCACACCACAGATGAAGCGACGTTCCTGACCGGCGGCCAGCGTGATCAACGGTGCGCAATCGTCGCGATTGAAAGCGTCCGGCATGCACTCCATCGGTTCCAGCGCGACCGACTTGCGCGCATCGCGATCGGCCGTGTCGGAGGTGAACACGAGCATCACGCCCTTCTCCTGCCACACCGCGATACCTACGCCCGTCTTCGGATCGAGCAAGTGCGTGCGCGCCTTGCCATCGGTGTCGAGCTGAAGATCGGCATAGGTGTGATTGAGTTCGGTACGACCGATCGCTCGCGCCTTGCGGAAATCGAGCGACCGGTCCGCCTTGTCCATCGCCTGCCATGCGCTCGTGCCGGGCAGAGGAATGAAGTCCTTGTCGGTCGCGATGACCTTGTCCGCCGGCACGTGCAGTTCCCAGTTCTCGATCGGGTTGTCCGAAAGACGAAAATACGGGTGCCAGCCGAAGAAGGTCGGCGCGGCGTGCTCGCCGACGTTGCGCGTCTTCGCTTCCACCGTGAGCCCGTGCTCGTCGAGGGTAAAGGTCACGCTGAAATCGAGCGCGAACGGGTAGCCGGGATTGACGCCCGGACGAATGGCGGCGGTGACGAGCGTGACCGAGGCCTTGTCGTCGTCGGCATGTTCACGTTGCACGTCGAAAAGCGTTCCACGAAGGAATCCGTGGCGGCTTGCGCGATCGGCGCCGACGGCACCTGGCTGCAAATCGTAGGTAGTTCCTTCAAATGTGTAACGCGAGTCGTTAACGCGGTTGGCGAACGGCGTCATGATCGCAAAGCGCGATCCCTTGTGCCCGACCAGCTCCTTCTCGTCTCGAAAACCGTCGGTAACAGTGCGCTGCTGATCGCGACAGCGAGTGCTGATCGAGAGCACGGTGGCACCGCGCCGGGCGATCCGGACCTCGCGGTCGGCATCGGCGTCGACTAGGACCACCAGCTCGTTGGCGCCCAGGGTGGAGCGCGTCACGGTGAATCGGGACATGGGGAGGCTTCCTTTTGACGAATCCGACCGCATGTTAGCCTGCCTGTCAGACCAGAACATGTGTTGTCTTACCGCCATGAGTGACCGTTCCGACGCCCCCACGTCCGTCATCCGCCTCGCCGACTACCGCCCGCCCGCCTGGGCCGTGGAAGAGGTGGCGCTCGAGTTCGACCTCGGCATCGACCACACCGAGGTCACCAGTCGACTGACCCTGCGACGGCAAGCCGACGAACCCATCCGCCTTGACGGCGAAGGCATCGAGTTGCTTGAGCTGACGTTGGACGGCCGACGGCTCGGCGACGGCGAATACATCCTCGCCAACGGCGTGCTGGAAGTCGCGGTGGACGCGGACCGCTGCACGCTGGGCGCCCGGGTGGCCGTCCGGCCCGCGGAGAACACCGCCTTCGAGGGGTTGTATCTCTCGGGCAGCCGCGACCGCGGTTTCCTGCTGACCCAGTGCGAGGCGGAAGGTTTCCGTCACATTACGTATTTTCCGGATCGCCCCGACGTCCTGTCTAAATACACGGTGACGCTGCGCGCCGATCGCCAGCGCTTCCCGGTACTGCTCGCCGGTGGCAATCCGGACGGCGCGGGTGAGCTTCCCGATGGTCGCCACTGGGCGCGCTTCGTGGATCCCCACCCGAAGCCGAGCTACCTGTTCGCCCTGGTCGCTGGACGCCTGGAGCGGATCAGTCACGACTACACCACGGCCGATGGTCGCGCCGTCGCCCTGCACATCTGGGCCGAGGCCGATGTCATCGATCGCTGCGACTACGCGATGGACTCTCTCATCCGCAGCATGCAATGGGATGAGCGGACGTATGGGCGCAATTACGACCTCGATGTCTTCCACGTCGTCGCCACGCACGATTTCAACATGGGCGCGATGGAGAACAAGGGTCTCAACATCTTCAATGCGAAGTACCTGCTGGCCGATCCGGACTCGAGCACCGACGACGAGTACCGTCATGTGGAAGCCGTGGTCGCGCACGAGTATTTCCATAACTGGAGCGGCAATCGCGTCACCTGCCGCGACTGGTTCCAGCTCAGCCTGAAGGAAGGCCTCACGGTTTTCCGCGAGCAGAGCTTCTCCGCGGACATGAACTCGGTATCGCTCAAGCGGATCGAGGACGTGGCGCTGTTGCGTCGCGCGCAGTTCCCTGAAGATGCCGGCCCACTGTCACATCCGGTGCGCCCCTCGCAGTACAGCGAGATCAACAATTTCTACACGGCCACCGTCTACGAGAAAGGCTCCGAACTGGTTCGTATGCTCGCCGGCCATCTCGGCCGCGACGGGTTCCGCAAGGGCATGGATCTCTACTTCGATCGCCACGACGGCGATGCCGCCACGATCGAGGATTTCCTGAAGGCCCTCGGCGACGCCAACGGCAGCAACCTGTCCGCGTACCTTGCCTGGTACAGCCAGGCAGGCACGCCGCGCCTGACGGCCGAAGCGCGCTACGACGCTGCGCAGTCACGCTACCGCCTCATCTTGCGCCAGCGCACCCCCGCCAGCGCCGGACAGACGGTCAAGCACGCGCTACCGATCCCGGTCCGCCTGTCCCTGTTCGACGCCTCGGGCAAGGCGCTACCGCTTCGGCTCGAGGGTGAGACGACGGCCGGTGCCAGCGAGCGCACCATCGTGCTCGACGGCGCGGAGCGCAGCGTGGTCTTCGAAGACATCACGAGCGCGCCCGTGCCGTCATTGCTGCGTGGCTTCTCGGCACCGGTGATCCTCGAATTCGACTACGCACCGGAAGAACTGGGCGTGTTGCTTCGTCACGACCCCGACGGCTTCAACCGCTGGGAGGCCGGGCAGCAGCTTGCCGGCCTTGCCTACGACGACTGCCGTGACGGCAAGAACGATGGCGCGGCCATCGGCGCCTGGACGACGGCCCTCGCCCAGCTCTTCGGCGATCCCTCGGTCGAAGACGCACTGCTGGCCGAACTGCTCACCCCGCCCGGTGAGATCGAACTGGTCGAGCGCCAGCCGGAGCGCGACCCGGACCGTATCCGCGCCAGCCGGCAAGCCATGCTCCGTGCGCTGGCCAGCAAGATCGGCGTGCCCACCCTGCGTGCGCGTTACGACGCGCTGCGCGCGACCGCCAGTGCCGCGCTCGACGCGGCCAGCCAGGCGCAGCGCCAGCTGAAACGCCGCGTGCTCGATCTGCTTTCACTGGTCGATGAGGGCCACGCCCGTGACCTGGCCCGCGCGCAATACGATCAAGCGCCGGGCATGACCGACCGTCTTGCGGCGCTGGCTACGCTGGCGACCGTCGATCCGGAGGCTGCGGCTCCGGCGTTCGCCCATTTCCGCCGTCGCTACGAGGGCAATGCCCTGGCGCTGGACAAGTGGTTCGCGGTGCAGGCGCAACTGCCTGGCGACACGGCGCTGGCACGCATCCAGTCCCTGGAGCTCGACGATGCGTTCACGCTGAAGAACCCGAACCGCGTGCAGTCGTTGCTGGGCAGTTTCGCCCGGGCCAATCCAAGCGGTTTCCATCGCGCGGATGGCGCGGCTTATCGCTGGCTGGCGGACCGCCTCGTGGCGATCGATGCGCTCAACCCGCAGGTCGCCGCGCGTGTTGCGACGGCCTTCAATGGCTGGAAGCGCCTGGAGCCGGTGCGTCGCGAGGCGGCGCATGCGGTCGTCGCGGAGCTGGCGTCACGCAAGGATCTGTCGCGTGACCTGACCGACATCCTCGCCCGGGTGGTCCTGGGCTGAAGGTTCGGTCAGTCGTTCAAGCCGGCCAGCGTTTCGCGGATACGCGCGAGGCGCTGTTCGATGCGCGGACGCAGGCGACCCTGTTCGAGCTGATTACGTTCATTGAGTCGCTCCATGGCCATCTCCAGGCTGCCCAATTCGATGAGCAAGTCGTGGTGACGAATCATGGGTTCGTTGGTGGACATGACAGCATTCATGGCGTTCAGCCCTCTCTCTCGTTGGTCACGATGTTGCGATGCATCGGCCGTGCCACTCGCTGTGGCGCGAGAAAAAATGTGCGCTACATCACATCGAATCTCGCATCGAGGGAGAAACTGACGTACTGCGTCACCAATTGCCGAAATCGAGCACCTCGTTGACGAAAAAGTCACACACAGTTCATTCGATCGGTGTATGTTCACTTCAACGAAAAAAAGCCGAGGCTTTGGCCTCGGCTCTTCGTGCCAGTCACTCGGTTTCTGGCGCCCGGCAGCACGGTCATCCTGGATTCCCCCTGTTCCTGAGACCGCCGGGCGCCAGATCTCATTCGTCGAACCGAATGGGGCATCCTTGCCCGCATCCCGCTTCCTCCTCCCGGCACACGACCAAACCCCTGTCGTTCGGTCTCAGCGCGCGTGTTATCGCGCAGCGTCTGCCCGGGTGAAGTGCACGGAATAGTAAGCACGACCCGTGCCAAACCCTGCCAGATGATGACCGCGCTGCAACGCAGCGTGGATCGCCCGGCAGGCGTAAAATGGCCAACTTGGCCCTACGCCCGAAACCTCTGACCATGCTGCATAACGAAACCTACGACGTGATCGTGGTCGGTGGCGGACACGCCGGCACCGAAGCCGCGCTTGCGTCCGCACGCGCCGGCGCACGCACCCTTCTGCTCAGCCACAACATCGAAACGATCGGGCAGATGAGCTGCAACCCGGCCATCGGTGGCATCGGCAAGGGACACCTGGTCAAGGAGATCGATGCCCTGGGCGGCGCCATGGGTCGTGCCGCGGATCGCGCCGGCATCCAGTGGCGAACGCTGAACGCATCCAAGGGTCCGGCCGTGCGCGCCACGCGTTGCCAGGCCGACCGCTCGCTGTACAAGGCGGCCATCCGCCTCATGGTGGAAACGCAGCCCAATCTGGTGCTGTTCCAACAGGCCGTCGACGACCTCATCCTCGTCGATGGTCGCGTCGCCGGCGTGCGTACGCAGATGGGCCTGGATTTTCATGCCCCCGCCGTCGTGCTGACGGCAGGCACCTTCCTCGCCGGAAAGATCCATATCGGCTCGGCGCAGTACGCCGGTGGCCGCGCGGGCGATCCGCCAGCGTCGGCGCTGGCCGCGAAACTGCGCGAGCTACCCGTCGCGGCAGACCGCCTGAAGACCGGCACGCCGCCACGCATCGACAGCCGCAGCATCGATTTCTCGGTACTCGAGGAGCAGCCCGGCGACGATCCGATGCCGCACTTCTCGTACATGGGCTCGGTGGCGGAGCACCCGCGACAGGTGAGCTGCTGGATCACCCACACCACCGAGGCCACGCATGCGTTGATCCGGGGTTCGCTGGACCGGTCGCCGCTGTACAGCGGACAGATCGAAGGCGTCGGCCCCCGCTATTGCCCGTCGATCGAAGACAAGGTGGTCCGCTTCGCCGACAAGACCTCGCATCAGATCTTCGTCGAACCGGAAGGCCTCGACACCTTTGAGATCTATCCGAACGGTATTTCGACCTCGCTGCCGTTCGACGTGCAGTACGCGCTGGTGCGATCCATCCCGGGTTTCGAGCGCGCGCACATCACCCGTCCTGGCTACGCCATCGAATACGACTACTTCGATCCGCGCGGCCTGCATCCGTGGCTGGAAACCAAGGCTATTCCGGGGCTGTATTTCGCCGGGCAGATCAACGGCACCACCGGTTACGAAGAGGCCGGCGCGCAGGGACTCATCGCCGGCATGAACGCCGCGCTTGCCGTGCGCGGCGAGACGCCGTGGTATCCGCGCCGCGACGAGGCCTACATCGGCGTGCTCATCGACGACCTGACGACGAATGGCACCATTGAGCCGTATCGCATGTTCACCTCGCGCGCCGAGTACCGTCTGCACCTGCGCGAAGACAACGCCGACCTGCGCCTGACGCCCCACGGCTACGCGCGCGGCATCGTCTCCGAAGAACGCTTCCGTCGCTTCGAGGCCAAGCGGGACGCGGCCGAGCGCGAGACAGCGCGCCTGCGCGGCATCTGGGCGGCGCCAACCAACGCGCTGGGCGCGGCCATCGAGCGCTCGCTCGGCATTGCAGTGAGCCGCGAGACACACGCGCTCGACCTGCTCCGCCGTCCGGAACTGAACTACGTCACCCTCACCGGCGTGCCCGAGCTGGGACCGCCCGTGGACGACGCCGAGGTCGCTACCCAGGTCGAAGTGCAGGCGAAGTACTCCGGCTATCTGGAGCGTCAGCGCGACGAAATCGAGCGCCAGCGTCGACACGAGGCCACCGCCATTCCCGAAGGCTTCGACTACGACCGCGTGCGGGGACTCTCCGCGGAGGTCTTGCTCAAGCTGAAGCGGGCGCTTCCGGTGACGATTGGCCAGGCATCGCGCATCAGTGGCGTGACGCCGGCGGCGATTTCGCTTTTGCTGGTGCACCTGAAGCGCCGCGCCGCGTAAGCGGCGCATGTGCCAACCAGCAGTCGGCGGCGCTTCGGTCCATCTGGCATCATCGGCGCCTGTCAGTGCATCAGTGAAAAGGTCGGCACCCATGCAAGTCTGGATCGGACGTAACGGCGAGCGTTTTGGCCCCTACACGGATGACGAAATCCGTCAGTGGCTACGCGACGGCACCTGCCGTCCCGATGAGCTCGGCTGGTACGACGGCATGGTCGACTGGCGCCCGCTGGGTGAGCTGTTCCCTGAGGAGCGCCCGGTGGCAGCCGCCGACGGTGTGCCGCCCATGCCGCCCTCTCCGCCGCCCTTCCTCGGTGTCACCGACGTGGCTGCGCCGGAGTACGCCGGTTTCTGGCTGCGCTTCGGCGCCTGGGTGATCGACTACCTCATCCTCATCGTGCCCTTCACCGTCATCAGCGTGAGCATGGGCCTGGGCGCGGTCATGACCACCGTGATGGAGCAGATGAAAACCGATCAGGTCGGGGCCCTGGAGGCTTATGCCACGGCCATCCTGCCGATCACCTACGTTCTGATGGTCATCGGCTTTGTCTACTACACGCTTTTCGAGGCCTCGAAGTGGCAGGCCACGCCAGGAAAGATGGCCGTGGGTATCCGCGTCACCGATACCGACGGACAACGCATCTCGATTGCCCGCAGCGCCGGCCGTAACGCCGTGCGCCTGACCAACGTGCTGCGCTTTCCCGTACCGCTGCCGCTGATTTGTTATGTGGTCGCCGCGTTCACCGAGCGCAAGCAGGGCGTGCATGACCTCCTGGCCCGCACCTACGTGCTGACGGGCCGCGCGGACCAGGTTTCGGCGCCCACGATCGCCCCACGCAGCAGCGGCGAGAACGGTCGCTTCGACGCCTGATCGCCCTGCCCGCCCCGGCCTGCCGGCCGGGGCCTTGCCTGTGCTTGCTATCATCCACGGCTCGACCCGACGTTTCGGCCGGCCGAGCAACGCACAGGAACCACATGCAGAGCATCGAACAACGAATTGCCCAGGACATCGCCGCGAAGCCCGAACAGGTGCGCGCAGCGGTGGAACTTCTTGACGGCGGCGCCACCGTGCCGTTCATCGCCCGCTACCGCAAGGAAGTGACCGGCGGTCTGGACGACATTCAGCTGCGTCTGCTCGAAGAGCGCCTGCGCTACCTGCGCGAGCTGGAAGACCGCCGCGCAGCGATCCTCGACAGCATCGTCGAGCAGGGCAAGATGACCGACGGCCTCAAGGCCGACATCCTCAACGCCGACACCAAAGCGCGCCTTGAGGATCTCTATCTTCCGTTCAAACCCAAGCGTCGCACCAAGGCCCAGATCGCGCGTGAGGCGGGCCTGGAGCCGCTGGCGCTCGGTCTGCGCGAAGACCCCACGCTGGACCCGGAAACCTTCGCCGTGGGCTTCGTCGACGCCGAGAAGGGCGTTGCCGATACCAAGGCTGCACTGGACGGTGCGCGCGCCATCCTCATGGAGTCGATCGCCGAGGATGCTGCCCTCGTTGGCGAGCTTCGCGACTGGCTGTGGGACAAGGGCCAGATCCGCGCCGTTGTCGTCGCCGGCAAGGAGAACGAAGGCGCCAAGTTCCGCGACTACTTCGATCACAGCGAAGCCGTGTCGAAGATTCCCTCGCACCGCCTGCTCGCATTGATGCGCGCGCGGAACGAAGGCGTGCTTGAGATCGACCTCAACCCCGGCACAGATGCCGATCAGGGACACGCCGAAGGCGAAGGCCGCGTCGCCGCGCGTGCCGGCATCGTCAACCGCAATCGTGCCGCCGACGCATGGCTGCGCGAGACGGTTCGACTGACCTGGCGCGTGAAGCTGCATCTGCACCTCACGCTGGATCTGTTCGGCCGCGTTCGCGAAGGCGCCGAAGACGAAGCCATCCGCGTATTCGGCGACAACCTGAAGGACCTCCTGCTCGCCGCGCCCGCTGGCGCGAAGACGGTGATGGGCCTGGATCCGGGCATCCGCACCGGTTGCAAGCTGGCGATCGTCGATGCCACGGGCAAACTGGTGGCCTTCGACACGATCTACCCGCACGAACCGCGCAACCAGTGGGATCAATCCGTGGCGCGCATCGCGCAGCTGAGCAAGCAGCACGGGGTGAACCTCATTGCGATCGGCAACGGCACCGCCTCGCGCGAGACGGACAAGCTCGCCGCAGAAGTCATCAAGAAGCACCCCGACCTCAACCTGTCCAAGGTGGTCGTCAGTGAAGCGGGCGCCTCGGTGTACTCCGCGTCCGAGCTTGCCTCCAAGGAGTTCCCGGATATCGACGTGTCGATCCGCGGCGCCGTCTCCATCGCTCGCCGCCTGCAGGATCCGCTGGCCGAGCTGGTGAAGATCGAGCCCAAGGCCATCGGTGTCGGCCAGTACCAGCACGACGTGAACCAGGTGAAGCTCGCGCGCGCCCTGGATGCCCGCGTCGAGGACTGCGTCAACGCGGTCGGCGTCGACGTCAACACGGCATCGGCTCCCCTGCTTGCACGCGTCGCCGGCCTGTCCAGCAGCGTGGCCGAGAACGTCGTCAAACACCGCGACGCCAACGGCCCGTTCCCCAGCCGCAAGGACCTGCTCAAGGTCCCGCGCCTTGGCGACAAGGCTTTCGAACAGTGCGCCGGCTTCCTGCGCATTTCCGACGGCAGCAACCCGCTCGATGCCAGTTCCGTGCATCCCGAGGCGTATCCGGTCGTCGAGCGGATCCTCAAGCAGTGCGGTCGCGAAGTGAAGCAGGTCATCGGCGACACCTCCTTCCTGCGTGCACTGAAGCCGGAAGACTTCACCGACGCCGTCTTCGGCGTGCCGACCGTGCGCGACATCCTCAAGGAACTCGAGAAGCCCGGCCGCGATCCGCGTCCGGAGTTCGTCGCACCCAGCTTCGCCGAAGGCGTCGAAGACCTGAAAGACCTGAAGGTCGGCATGGTGCTCGAAGGCCGCGTGACCAACGTCGCCGCTTTTGGTGCGTTCGTCGATATCGGCGTCCATCAGGACGGTCTGGTTCACGTGTCCGCCCTGTCGCATACCTTCGTCAAGGATCCGCGTGATGCGGTGAAGGCGGGCGATGTGGTGAAGGTCAAGGTCATGGAAGTGGACCTGCCGCGCAAGCGCATCGCCCTGACCATGCGCCTGGACGACGTGCCGGGCGAAGCCCGCAGCGGCCGGCCCGCGCAGGGTGGCGACGTCGCCTCCGGCGGTGGTGGCGGTGGCAATCGCCGCGGTGGCCAGGGTGGCGGCGGCAGCCGTCCCGCGCAGCCGCCCAAGCCGGCGGCCGCTCCGGCAAACAGCGCCTTCGCCGACGCCTTCTCGCGCGCACAGAAGAAGTAAGGCTGCGCATCCATCCGGCCGCCCGAGGCCGGATGGATGCGCCCCTATTCGGCAAAATCCGAGATTTTCCTCAACGCAGTGGCTCGTTGTGGGAGCCGGCTGCGCCGGCGATGGCGTTCCGGCTACACCGCGTCGTTGGCTTTTCGCCGCTGAAGCGGCTCCTACATTTCTTGTTCGCCGCGAGGCGGCTCTGCCGGTGCGGCGGCGCAGCATGCGCCGGCGTATGGCTTCTATTACCGTAACGTTTCTCTAACGCCCCACACACGGAGTGAACCACATGCGTATTCGCCATCTTGCCGGTGCCATCGGTGCCGCCCTTCTGTTCAGTGCCGGGGCGCACGCCGACGGATTCCAGCAGGTCGTTTCGTTCGGCGACAGCCTGAGCGATAGCGGCAACGTCGCCATTCTTTCCGGCTCGCCGGTGGCCGTGCGCTTCACGACCAACCCGGGTACCACCGCCGTCGAGAACATCGCCAAGTACTTCAACTTGTCACTGACCCCGTCGCTGTCCGGTGGTACCGACTACGCATTCGGTGGTGCTCGCGCCGCCATTGCGAACCCGGTCCCGGCGACCTCCGCGCAGATTCAGCAGTACCTGACCGCCAACGGCGGCAAGGCTAACCCGAACGCGCTGTACACCATGTGGATCGGTGCCAACGATCTCCTCGCCGCAACCGCCAACCCGGCGACCGCACAGGTGGTCGTCGCCACCGCCGCGACCCAGGAAGTGGGCCAGATCAAGGCACTGCAGGCCGCCGGCGCGAAGACCATCGTCGTCTTCAACCTGCCGGACGTGGGCAAGACCCCGGCCGCCATGTCGCAGGGCGCCGCTGCTTCCGCAGGCATCACCCAGCTGACCCAGGTCTACAACGGCATCCTCTCCGGCGGCCTGGCCTCGTCCCAGCGCGGCATCGTGCCGATCGACACCTATTCGCTGCTCAACGAGATTATCGCCAGCCCGGGTACCTACGGCTTCACCAACGTGACCGTGCCGGCCTGCACCACGGCCAGCTCGATCACCTGCACGCCGGCGACGCTGCGCGACCCGAATGCGGCCGCCACCTACCTGTTCGCCGACGGCATCCACCCGACCACGGCGGCACACGCCCTGCTCGGTCAGTACGCGATTTCGATCATCACGGCCCCGCAGAAGATCTCGCTGCTCGGCGAAGCCGGTCTCGCCACGAGCGATGCGCACACCCGCGTGTTGCGTAACCAGATGATGGCCGACAACTTCGGCGCCGATACGCGCGTCTTCGCCTCGGCTGATTACGGCCAGCAGCGGTTCAAGTCCACCGATACCTCGCCGAAAGCCGACAGCGACAACGTCAACCTGACCGTCGGTGCGGATGCCAAGGTCAACGAGAACATCTCGATCGGCGTCGCCATGGGCGTGGCCTCGACCAACGCGGACTTCTCCGGCGGCGGCGGGTACAAGATGACGGATATCGCCGGCTCGGGTTATGCGTTCTATCACGCCGGCGGCGGTTACATCGGCAGCTTCGTCAGCTTTGGCCAGCTCAGCTTCACCGACATCGATCGTCGCATCGACCTGGGCGCGGCCCGTCGCACGGAATCGGGCAAGACCGACGGCTCCCACGTCGGCGGTGGCCTGCAGGGCGGCTGGTGGTTCGGCAGCGACACGCTGAAGACCGGCCCGTTCGTCAGCCTCACCTTCGAGCAGCTGCACGTTAACGGCTACAACGAGTGGAGCGGTGACAGCACCGCGATGAACTTCGGCAAGCAGACCCGCAACTCGCGCGTCGAGACCGGTGGCTGGCGCGTCCAGGGCTCCTGGCAGTCGGGCAACACCGTGCTGCATCCGTTCGCCGAAGTGGCTTATAACCACGACGGCCGTGCCGATGCACGCTACGTTACCGCCGGCCTGATGAGCATGAGCGGCCGCTTTGAAGTGCAGGGCTTCACTCCCGACAAGACCTGGGCGACGGCCGACGTCGGCCTCACCGCCGACTTCAGCCAGACCTGGAGCGGCTGGGCCAGCTACAGCGGTCGTTTCGGCGATGACACCCAGCGCAACAACAGCCTGAACCTCGGCCTGAAGATGGCGTTCTGATCAACGCCATCCTGCTGATGGCCGGCTACTGCTGCTGGCCGGCCTCTGCTGGTGGCCGGCCTCTGCTGACGGTCGGCCTCCGCTGATGTAGGAGCCGCTTCAGCGGCGAACCCTCAGGGGTGATGTAACGAACGAGGCTTTGCATCGCATCGTGCCGGCGGTTGAACCGCTCGCATGATGTTGTGCAAAGCCTCATTCGTATCAGGGGCAGCGTGAGGGTTCGCCGCTGAAGCGGCTCCTACAGAAGGCCCGTTGCGACAGGTTCGTTGCGACGTTTCAGGGTGGTATCGACGCCGCAACGAAAAACGCCGGCACTAGGCCGGCGTTTTTTCTGGAACGTAGGTGGCGCTTACTTCTTGCCGCCGGCCTTCGAGTACATCGCGTCCGCCTGCTTGCGCAGATCGTTGGCGGCGTCGTCGGAGAGGACGTCGGTCTTGCTGCCTGTCTGATTTTCCTTCAGGACCAGCTCGCCGGCATCGTTCCAGCCCGCGCGCTCGGTCGACGTCGGCTTGCCATCCTTGCTCGGCTTCTTTTCCTGGACAACGACCCAGGGCTTGCCATTCTTGTAGGCAAAGTCGGTCGCGGTGAAGCCCTTGTCGCCGTAGTCGACGAGCTCACGCACGAACTGGACATCGTTGCCCTTCTTGAAGATCTGCCAGCCATGGGACTCGCCGTCTTTCAGCGCCGTGCCCTGGGTGACCTTCATGCCGCCGATGTTCTTCTTGACGCTGTTGAAGCCGCTGAGCTCTTTCTCACCCGGAGTGGCTTCGCCAACCAGCTGGATGTTGGCGACGTTCTTCGCACCCTTGGTCAGCACCGGGGTCTTCAACGGGGACGAGTAATGACGGTCGCCGTCCTGCAGGGACACCTCGACGATGTACATGTCGTTTGGGTTGAGGTCGGTGGCGTTGAAGTCGAGCTGGAACTGCGCAGGCAGGGTCACCGGAGCGATCGTCTTCGTGGCCAGCGGCTGCGAGCCCTCGGCGGAGACGTCGATCAGCTTCAGCTCGAGCTTGGCGTCGGGCGAAAGCTGGGCGCCCGCGTCACGCAGGGTCACACTGCCGGTAACGGCATTGGCCGGGCCGGCCGGCGCCTCAGGCGTGCCACCCGCGGCCTGCTGGCCGTTGTCGGAAGAGCCGCCGCAACCGGCGAGGGCCAGTGCGGCCACGGATGCGAGCGACAAGAAAATCCTGCGCATGGTCGAACCTCGTAACGGAACGGAAAGAATGTATGGGTCACGGAAGATACGCGCGCGCATGGCGCCAGTTCTTCCGGGGGGAACCTTGGAGCATACCGGCAAATGCGGCGGTGGAAAAGTCAAGGGTGAAAATCCCTAGGAATTCGTATCTGCGGGCTCGTTGGCAAGCTGGCAGTCAGAATTGCCGAATAACGGCAAGCCCCTGATCGATAACCCGTTTGCGAAACGACCGCTTCCAAAAAAAAGGCCACCCGAAGGTGGCCTTTTTCTTGCGATCCAGGCCACCAGCCCGGGGGCTGGTGGCTTTCGATCCGACTTCGATGGATCAGAAGTCGTAGGTGATTGCGAAACGAGCGTAACGCGGGGTCGTCTGGAACAGCGTGGTCTTGTAGTCCGGATCCGGCTGACCGGACTGGCCTGCCTGCGGGTACATGGCGAGCTGGTCGCGCTTGTTGAGCAGGTTGAACACGTTGACGCTGAAGCCAAGCTTCTTGTCCGCCCAGATCGGACGGTACTCGACGCCCACGTCGACCAGGTAGGTCCACGGATTGTGGCCCATGGAACCCGGGGGCGACGGCTCGCCGTAGCACCAGTGGTAGTACGAACCGTAACCGGTCGGGTTCGTCTGGTCCGGACCGAAGTAGCCGAGGCAGGACTTCGGCGAGCCCGAGGCGACCGTGATGTTACCCGACAGCATCCACTCGTCGGTCAGCTGGTACGAACCGTACGCCTTGATCACGTGACGGCGGCTGTTCGACAGTTCGCCACCCGAGTACTGCATGAGCGTCGGGAAATCCCAGTCGACCGTCGCCGAGACGTCGGGCTGGCCGATGTCCGAACGAACCTGGCCTTCCGAGTTGCCGTAGCTCTTCGACCACAGGTAGTCGACCTTGCCGTACCACTTACCGTCATACGGATGCTCGAGGTACATCTCGAGGCTGTAGTAGTTGCGCTTGAGCGCCGGGAAGCCGAAGTCGGCGTTCGAAACATTCGCGGTGTAGTAGCCACCGTTGGTGTTCGGAACGAGGAACTGCGACGCGCGACCCGGGTTGAACAGGTAGCTGCCCTGGATCGGACCGATCGTAGCCGGGTCGACGCCCTGGCGGATCAGCACGTTCTGGATGGTGTCGGCATCGCCGACGTCATCGATGGCGTTACGCAGCTTGCGCAGCGTGGCCTTCGCACCGTAGACCCACTTGTCGCCAAGGGTCTTGTCGAAGCCGAGGATGAACTCGTCCTGGTATTCCGACTTCAGGTTGCGCGAAGCAGCCGTCACCGGATCACGGGGAACGCCGTACTCGCGGTTCGACGAGATCGGGCCGCCGGTGGCGGAGTCGATCGGGGTCAGGCCGGTCGGGGCGCCCAGCGCATCGATACCCGTGTACGTGAAGTACTCGCGGGTGTAGAGCGACTGGCCGGCCGAACGCAGTGCCACCGACGCCGGGAGGGCGAGGTAGTAACGGCCGGCGTTGGCGTAGATCTTCAGGCTGGAGTCGCCATTGACGTCCCAGGTCGCACCGAGGCGCGGCGCCCACTGCGGCGTGGTCAGGCGCAGGTACGGCTCGCCAACACCGTTGTAGTTGGTGAACTGGTCGTTACGGATACCCAGCTTGACCAGCCAGCGATCGCTGACCTGCCAGGAGTCTTCCAGGTACTGCGCGCGCTGCTTGACGCGAACCGAAGCCGTGGCCTGGTACACGTAGCGATCGACGTAGTAACCGTTGCCACCCGGGGGAGCGACGTAGGACGAGTCGCCCGGGCCTTCGCCCGCGATCGGGGTGTTCGGATCCTGCTGGTTGTATTCCCAGGCATAACCCGGACCCGACGTGGTCTGACCGTCGTTGGTGTCGCGCACGTCCTGGTTATCGATACCACCGGTGATGGTGTGGTCGCCGATGTGCCAGCTCAGATCGATGCGCAGGTTGCGGTTGGTCGACTTGTGGTTCGGATCGAACACGCGCGTGGTCGGGTTGTCGCTGGTGATCGGGTTGCCACCATTGAGAGCCGGATCCTGCAGCTGCGGCGTGATCACGTGCGGGTTCTGCGTCTGCGGAACCTGGCTGTAGTACGTGCCCTTCATCTTGCCGTAGAGAACGGTAAGGGTCAGGTCGTCGGTGATGTAGCTGGTGAACTTGGCCGAGTACAGATCCGCACCGGACTTGTTCAGCGGGTTACCCGACGTATCCTTGCCGACATAGGCACCACGGGTCAGCGTGGAGTAATCGAAGTCATAGACGTTGGCTTCGTAGCTCGACTTGTTCGACGCGCCGGTGACTTCGAGGATGTTGCTGTCGTTGATGTTCCAATCCAGCTTTCCGTAGTACTTCGGATTGCGGTAGGTACGATCGTAGGTGTTCGGCGAATCCTGCGAAGTGGTGCGATTCTGGTCCACCTTCTCCTGCTCAGCGGCAAGGAAGATGTACAGCTTGTCCTTGATCAGCGGGCCGCCAGCGTAAGCCGACTCGACCTGACGCATCTGGTTGTCGCGCTTGTTGTAATTGAAGATGTCGCCAGCGTTCGTCGAACCGGTCGAGATGATGTAGTGGTCGTTACCCGGGGTCGAACGGGTGCCGCGCGGCTCCCACAGCACCTGGGCACCGAAATGCCACTCGTTGGTACCGCGCTTGCCGACCTGGCTGATCACGCCACCGGCCGAACGGCCGTAAGCGGCGCCGTAACCACCGGCGAGCACTTCCTGCTGGTCGATCGCACCGTACGGCAGGCTGATACCACCGAAGCCGCTGAGCGGATCGGTCGTGTTGAAGCCGTTGATGTAGTACGCGTTCTCGGTGACCGAGCCGCCGCCGATCGAGACCAGGGCGTTACCGGTCGGGCCGGAGAAGTAACCGCTACCGGCAACCGCACCCGGGGCCAGCAGCGCGATGGCTTCGGCGGTACGGCCGAGCGGCAGGCGAGCGAGCTGTTCGGAGGTGATGACCGTGCGCGAGTCGACCGTCGAAACGTCGACCGGCGGCAGGCTGTTGGCGGTGACCGTGACCGAATCGAGCGACTGGGCCGAAGCGGCGGTAGCTGCAGCGGCGAACGACACGTCCGAACCCTTGCCGACCGTCAGGCTGACGTTCTTGCGGGAATCGACGACGGCGCCGTTGCGCTTGAGGTCGACCTGGTACGTGCCGACCGGCAGGTTGTTGAGCTGGTAGTGACCCGCGGCGTCCACCGGGACTTCGCGGCTGATACCGGTATTGCCGGAGATCTGAACGGAGTCGCCCGGCTGGGCGGTACCGAAGATGTTACCGGTGGTGGACTGAGCGAGGACGACGCCCGTGCCGCCCAGACCGACAGCGAGGGCAATTGCCAACGCCGAGTGACGCAGGACTGAACCCTGCCGGATGATGCGAGAACTCATGTGCAAATCTCCCCAGATCGGCCCAACCGGGCCTGAAAACGAGCAAAACCGACGCCAGGCCGGAAAAAAAGTGGCCTCGTCGGTGCTCGCTTCAAGGGGATGGAAAATCACCGCCACTCCTCCCAGAGTGACCAGCGCCCCCATGGAACTGCTCCCGACAAGTCCTGCGACTCTTACTGAACGGGAGCAGCATCACAGTTTGTGAATGCCCCGCCAGATTCGTCGATGCCGAACATAGGCTTAGCGGGCTTGTCGTGTCAACAAATTATTTACAACGGCTTTCTGCTTACGTGACGGTTGGGAGAACGCCGTCAGCCGCTGATTACCTTATCCATCAAGCACCTGACCCAAAAAGGCCACCGGGAGGCCCGGTGGCATCTGGGGAGGTGCTTGCGTTCCATCCATGGATGCTTTGTTCTGATTGTTCGCTGTGTTCTGTTCAGGTTAACGCCGCCGGGGTGGATCGCCCCGGCGGCGCCTGGATCAGAAGTCGTAGCTGATACCAAAGCGCGCATAACGCGGAGTGGTCTGGTAGAGCGGCACGCCGAAACGCGTGTTCGGCCCAGCGGCGGCGAGGGTGCTACCCATGAGCGGGTAAGTCTGCGTACGCTCGCGCTGGTTGAGCAGGTTGAAGACGGTCACGTTGAAGGCCAGCTTCTTGTCGGCCCACTCCGGACGGTATTCGACCGAGCCGGTGACGATATACGTCCACGGATTGTGGCCTGCGTCGCCAGGACGCGAAACTTCGCCCGCGCACCAGTGGTAGTACGAGCCGTAGCCGAGGCTCGGGTTCGTCTGATCCGGACCGAAGTAGCCAAGGCAGCTCTTCGGCGTGCCCGAAGCGATCAGAACGTTAGCCGAGACCAACCACTCCGGAGCCAGCTGGTACGAGCCGTAGATCTTCAGCTGATGCTTGCGGCTGTTGGCCAGCTCACCACCGGCGTACTGCATGACCTGCCAGTAATCCCAGTCGACCGTTGCCGAAACCGTGTCCTGACGAATGTCCGAACGCACCTGGCCTTCCGAGTTGCCGTAGCTCTTCGAATACAGGTAATCGAACTTGACCTGGTACTTGCCGTCCCACGCATGGTCAAGGTACAGGTCGATACCGTAGTAGTTGCGCTTCGACTTCGGCATGTGGAAGTCGTCGTTCGTCATCTGGACGCTGTAGTAGCCGCCGTTGGTGTTCGGAATCAGGAACGTGTTGGCGCGACCCGGGTTGAACAGGTAGCTACCCTGGATGGCGCCGATCGTGTCCGGATCGATACCCGAAGCAACCATCTTGTCTTCGATCGCCTGGCCATCGCCCACGTCGTCGATCGAGTTACGCAGCTTGCGGACCGTCGCCTTGGCGCCGTAGGTCCAGCCAGCCCATGCCTGGGCGTCGAAGCCGAGGATGAATTCATCCTGGTACTGCGACCGGATGTCAGTGCCGGCGGCTGTCTTCGGGTCGCGCGGAATACCGTACTCGCTGTTGGCCGAGATCGGGCCACCCGTGCTGCTGAAGATCGGCGCAAGACCCTGCGGGATACCCTGGCCATCGATGCCGGTGTAGGTGAAGTATTCGCGGGTGTAGAGCGACGCACCCGCCGAACGCAGAGCGACCGTAGCCGGCAGGGCGAGGTAGTAACGACCCGCGTTGGCGTAGATCTTCAGGCTGGAATCGCCATTGACGTCCCAGCTGACGCCCAGGCGCGGGGCCCACTGCGGCTTCTTCAGGCGCAGGTACGGGTCGCCGTCCTGGTTGTAGTTGGTGAACTGGTCATTACGCAGACCGACCTTCACCAGCCAGCGGTCGTTCACCTGCCAGGTGTCTTCGATGTACTGGGCACGCTGCGTGGTGCGGACCGAGGCCGCGGTGTTGTACTTGTACTGTGCAACGTAATAGCCGTCGCCCGGAGGGGGAGCAACATACGACGCGTCAGTCGGGAGCTCGCCGATGATCGGCGTCGCGGAGTCGCCCTGTGCGTATTCCCACGCGTAACCCGGGCCCGAGGTGCTCACGCCGTCGTCGGTGTCGCGAACAGTCTGGTTATCCATACCGGCGACGATCGTGTGATCGCCGATGTGCCAGCTCAGGTCGATGCGCAGGTTCGTGTTGGTCGACTTGTGGTCCGGGTTGTTCACCTGAGCAGACGGGTTACCGTTGGTGATGGGGCCGTTCGGCGCGTAGGCCGGGTTCTCATCGGTAGCACCCAGGATCGAGGGTACGGTGTTGTCGCCGCCTGGGGCAGTGAAGTACTTGCCCTTCATCTTGCCGTACAGCGCAGTCAGCGTGATGTCGTCGGTGATGTAGCTGGTGAACTTGGCGGTGTACAGATCCGCACCGGTCTTGTTCAGCGGTACGCCCGCGACGTCCTGACCGACGTAACCACCCTTGTACCCGGTGTCGTAGTCGTAGTCGTAAATCGGCGCGTTGTATTCCTGCTTGTTCGACGCACCGGTGATTTCAAGAATGTTGCTGTCGGTGATGTTCCAGTCGATCTTGCCGTACAACTTTGGATTCTTGTACGTCTGCTGATAAGTGAACGGCGCAGCGATGCTGCCAGTCAATTCACCCTCGCGACGCTCCTGCTCGGCGGCAAGGAAGATGTACAAGGTGTCCTTGATCAGCGGACCACCTGCGTACGCGGAGTACGTGGTGCGCCAGGACTTGTCCCTGTCGTTACGGTCATAGATCTTGCCGGCGTTCGAACCGACCGTGCTGTAGTAGTTGAACGGGTCGGCCTTGGTGCCCTTCGGCTCCCAGAGCACCTGCGCACCGAAGTGCCACTCGTTCGTACCGCGCTTACCGACCTGGCTGATCACGCCACCCGAGGAACGACCATAGGCCGCGCCGTAACCACCGGCGAGGACTTCCTGCTGGTCGATCGCGCCGTACGGCAGGGTGATACCGCCGAAGCCGCTGAGCGGGTCCGTGGTGTTGAAACCGTTGATGTAGTACGCGTTCTCGGTGACGGCCGAACCGGCGATGGACAC